>Ga0207857_1000065_pt1 | contig 33126 bp, 26 predicted proteins | sample LuqExpMetageno22_FD_187780 | JGI IMG/M metagenome (GOLD analysis project Ga0207857, IMG submission 187780) | Tropical forest soil microbial communities from Luquillo Experimental Forest, Puerto Rico - Sample 22 (SPAdes) | ecosystem: Environmental > Terrestrial > Soil > Tropical forest ... | reverse complement strand
GGGGCGGGGGGGGATGGTTTCGGATTGGTGGGGAAGAAGAATGGCAGGGCCATCACCCTGGGAGGAGGCGGCGGGGCGGGTGCCCGCATGTCTCTCCTGGCAAGATATGGCTGGTACACCAAAAAGATCGAACGGGAATTGTGGCAGCAGGTCAAGACGATCCTGGACAAGGATGGAGGGATTCCCAAGGGCAAGCACCAAGCCACGATCCATCTGGTTCTTGCCGGTAACGGCAATGTGGTCCGCTATCAGATCGTCGGCTCCTCGGGGAGCGACAAGATCGATAAGGCGCTCAAGTCGGCCCTGTCGTCGATGCGGGTAAGCGAACCGCCGCCGGGCGGCATGCCGGGCGGCATGACTCTCAAGGTTTCATCCCAGAGCTGACATATCCAATTCATCATGTGATTATACGGAGGAAGGCATGAAGTATCGCGTCACCATGGCCGCCGGAGCATTCGCGCTTGTTACCCTGATCGGTTCTTTTACGGCGTTTTGCGCGGAGCAGTCGGGCAAGACACCGGAACCTGCCGATCGGGGGGAAAGGGCAACGGTTCGTCAACCTGCCGATTACCAGGAAGAGCTTTCCAAGCTTGACGCCCTTGCAGAACAGGGTGCCATCAGCGAGACGGAAAAAGCGGAGTTGAAGGAACGGCTTGAAAGGCTTTCCCGGATCAGGAAGGGAGAACGGATCATCGATGATCTTGCCGAGCAGGGGGCCATCGACGAGGGCGAGAGAGCAGAGCTGAAGAAGCGGCTGGTAAGGTCTTCCCGGACAACGGGAGGCAGGATATCGGATAGCGATCGAAACGTGTTCGGTTCGGACGAGGCCAGCCCTAAGCCGCAGGAAACACAAAGGGATGAACCGCAAGCCGCCGCCGGAAACGAAACAGCGGCGGGAGCGGCAGCCGGGCCGGGTGAAAGAGCGGCAGGCAAGGTGCCGTTCGCCTATCAGGAGATCAGGGATGTTCTGGAAACCCTTGCCGACCAAGGGGTTGTCGATGTGGCCGAAAAATCCGAGCTGACGGAACGGCTGGAAGAAACCGCCCGGATCAACAGGGGTGAAAAGGCAACGTGGAGAATCCAAAAGCCGGTCGGTGCTGCGGACATCGAATACCGCCGGACCACGCTTCCGGCTGAAGCCATCCGGGATGACCTCAAGTTTCTGGCCTACCAGAACATCATGACCCGTTACGAGGCCGCCGACGCCTTCAAGCGTTTCGGCAGGAAATACCCTACCGACCAAATGGCCGAGACGGTCAGTAATGAGGTCAGTACCAAGCTTCAGGACCAACTGAAGCAGAAGATGGATGTTGTCACCGAGCTGCAGAAAGATATCCCCCAGTGGCTGAAACGCTTCAAATTGTCCGGAGATATCCGGATGCGCTATGAGAACGATTTTTTCAACAACAACAATGACTTTATCCCCAACCCCGCCAATCCCACCGATCCGAACGGCCTGAACACGAAACATGACCGCCAGCGCTTCCTGCTACGGGCCCGACTGGGGGTGACCACCAAGGTCAACGACCAGGTTGAGGCCCACGTGGGACTCTCCACCGGCACGACCGCCAATCCGGTCTCAAACAACGTGACATTGGGAGACGGGTTCAATAAGAAAAGCCTCGTTATCGATACCGCCTATCTGAAGTGGACTCCCGCCAAGCCGTTGACTGCCTGGGGCGGAAGGTTGCCCAACCCCTGGGTTTCCACCGATCTGGTCTGGGACAGGGACCTGGGCTTTGACGGCGTGGCGGCCACCTATGCACAGGGAATAACGGACACCCTGGATTTTTTTGTTACGGCCGGCGCCTTTTCATTGCAGGAGGTTGAACTCTCTCAACGTGACAAATGGCTGTTCGGCGGTCAGATCGGGGCGTCCTATCGTCCCACGAACGAGATAGATGCCCGCCTGGCGGTGGCCTACTACTTTTTCGAAAACACTCAGGGACGCATGAGCACAGGCTTCGTGAACCAGTATCCCAGCTCACTTCCTCCGTTCGTGCAGAAGGGCAATACCTATTTCGACATCAACAGTGCATTCCAGGCCGCTGATGGCTCAAACGTGAAGGATGCCCTGGCTGCGAGGTTTCACGAGCTCAACATCACCAGTTCCGTCGATCTTGGTTTCTGGCACCCGATCCATCTGGCGCTGATGGGAGACTACGTCATCAATCTCGGATATGACAAGAACGAGGTCAACAGGCTGACGAACGGTTCCTTCAATGAAGAAAATATGGGGTACCAGTTCGGTCTTGCGCTGGGGCACCCGGTGTTGACGCAATTTGCCGATTGGAAGGCCTACCTGTACTACCGTTACCTGGAGGCCGATGCGGTCATGGATGCCTATACCGATTCCGATTTCCACTTGGGCGGAACGAATGCCAAGGGGTGGGGCATGGGGATGGAATTCGGCCTTGGCAAGAATTTCTGGCTGACCGGCAAATGGATGACCGCTTCCCAGATCAGCGGGGAACGGCTCGACATCGATGTGTTTCAACTGGACCTGAATGCCCGCTTCTAGGGCAGGCGGGGATTTGCTGCTATACAGCACAGCTATCTGGAGGTGGGGGCATGGCCCGTCATAATGTCCGTCTACGGCAATTGGCCGTTGTGGCGGCAACGATAGCCAATCTGGTCGGTGCTCGCTTCCCCGCCGACGCAGAGGATCGCATTGCGCCCTCGGAAAAGGTTGCGATTGTTAACGGTGTCGATATTACGGCAAAAGAACTCCGGCACGAAATGGATCGCCTGGCGCGGAAGAATCCGATGACGCCGGACGGGTCGCGCCCTGACGTGGACAGGCAGCTTCGCACCCGGGCGCTTGACAACCTGATCGATCGCGAACTCCTCTATCAGGAAAGCCTCGAAAAGGGCATCTCGATCCCTCCGGCCGATGTCGAGCGGGAGATCGAAGGGCTGCGCAGGAGCTTGGTTTCTCCGGTCGAACTCGACAAGGCGCTCGACGATTTCAAGTATTCTGCTGACACGATCAAACGGGAAATTGAGAAGGGCATGGCGGTACGCCGGCTGCTTCTGAGCCGCCTGGCCGGTCGCACTGTCCCGTCGGAGCAGGAAATAGAGGAATACTATGCCCACAACCGGCCTCAGTTTGTTGTGCCCGAACAGATTCGGCTGAGTCACATTCTTGTGCGGATTGAGCCCCGTTGGCAGACGGAGAAGATCGAGGCGGCCCGTGTCCGGATCAGGGGCATCCATCTTCGGGTGCTGGAAGGTAATGACTTTGCCGCGGTCGCGCGGGAATCCTTGGACTGTCCGAGCGGGAAGGCGGGGGGAGACATTGGCTGGTTCAGTCGGGGCAGGCTGGCCCCGGCGGTTGAGCAGGTGGTGTTTTCGCTTCCTGTCGGCGGCGCCGGTAGTATTGTCGAAGACAGCTTTGGGTTTCACCTGATGAAGGTGGCCGGACGGCGGGCAAGGCGTACGGTTTTGCTGGAGGAGGGGCGGGCAAAGATCGTCGATTACCTCGTCCAGGAGAAGGTCCGGGCTGAAGCTGTCAGCCTTGCCCGAAGCCTGCGGACAAAGGCCGATATCCAGGTATACCCGAACGATGGCACATGACACGGACCGTGGTGTATGAGATGTAATCGGACGTGGCGCGGCATGTACCGCCGGCTGGCGCATTGCGGCATCACCGTGCGGCGGAAGCCGCTGAGGGTAGGTTTCGATCCACATGTCCCGACTGTTGCGTTGGACCGTCATTTTGCCGGGCGGCCGGTGTCCCGTCGCCAAGTGCTGGCAATCAATGTCGCCAGCGGGCTCCTGATAGCGGTGTCGGTCTTTTTGCTCGGCCGGACCGAGTTTCTCGACCGCGGTGTGGATTTCTGCGTGGTCATATTCCTGAAGTTGAAGCTTTTGATGATTCATCAGCGTTTTACCACCACCTCATGTTTGCCTACCCTGATCTCCCTCCTGGCGGTGGTTTCCCTTGCCGCCACTGCCTGCAGCTACATCAAATCCATACGGGCCACGGTTCTCGCCAATCTTGGCATCGCCGGAGCAGTCGCCGCCCTCAACATCCTCGGCCTGATCCCCCTTAGTGTGCCCTTTAGCGCGGTCCCGGTAATTCTTCTGATAACGCTCGGTGCGGCGTTGGACGATGCTCTTCGCCAACGGGCCATGCGCCGGCATTCCAAGAACATCAGCGAGCGTCAGCAGGCCGGCTCCGTTATTGTCCGCCACATCAACCACTGCCTCAACCCGACCATCCGTGCCGCTCTTTCGCCGATTCTGGCGGTCAAGGCCGTCCTGCAGCAGCGGGACATGCTCGACAACGTCATCGCCCGGCGTCGGGACGGAAATGACGAGCGGGTTGGAGACGCCCTGGAAACTGCGGTCGTGAGCCTCAGGCAGATTGGCGATGTCCTCGAGACAACGGAGGACCTGTTTGCCGGCAGGATCGAAGAGCAGGAATTCGTGGAGGTCGATCTCGCCGGGCTGTTCGAACGGGAGATCATTCCCGGCTTTGGCAATACACGTTTTACCATTCGGGCCGATGTCGGCTCCGTCGGCACAATCCGCTTGCATCGCCCCTCATTTGTCCAGGCCATGAAAAACCTGATCCGGAATGCGGAGGTGCATGGATTTCCAAGTGGTTTCAGCCGTGAGGATGGGCTGTTGGTGACCTTCTCCGGCAGATGCATCGGCAGGGAGATCGTCATTGATTACACCAATAATGGCCTACCGTTCCCGAAGGGCTTCCGAACCACAGACTTCCTGGCCTTCGGCAGGAAGGGCAGAAACAGCCCCGGAAAGGGCCTGGGCGGGGCATGGGTTGCAAAATTCATCGAGTTGCACAACGGCACGTTCCGCAAGGTCGGCAACGACCCGGTACACTTCCGGATTACCCTGCCAAGGAGGCTTTCGAGATGAAATGCGCAGAGGCATCGCAATTGACGATGCTCATGATCGACGATGACGAACAGTACGTGGACGCACTTTTTCGTGACGCCCAGAGGTATGGAGTCGTCCTCCTCAGCGCCGCCAGCCTGGAGGAAGGGCGGGAAATCATCGAGAGCAGCGCAGGGGCGAATATCAGCGGGGTTATCCTGGATGTGGAGTGCTACCGTCGGCGGGATGAGGAGACTCCCAGTTCAAGCTTCATCATCGCTGCCATGAAGTATTTCACGGAAAGGGGACTTTCGTTGCCCATTGCTACGATTACCGGTCAGCAGCATCTCTACGAACGCTATGTACAGGATTTCGAAGGGGTCTGGCGGGTATACAAGAAGGGACGCGACGAACCCGGAATGTTTGCCTGGCTCTGCAGCCAGGCCCTGGAGTTGGAGTGGGTCAGGATCGCCGGCCGGTACCAGGATATTTTCGCCGTAATCGACCGGCACCTGGGCCGGGCGGTCCGTCAAGAACTGCTTGATTGCCTGATGACCATGAATGAAACATCGATCTCGCGGATCAGGGGAAACTTGGCCACCTTGCGCTCAATACAGGAAAAACTGTACATCACCCTGCACAGGCATCGTCCCGATATGGTACCACGCCAGTTCATCACCTACCGGGACGGGGGTATCGAGGTCCAGAGCGTCAACCTCGCCCTGATTCTCGACCACCTCAAGGGAAACTACGATCCCAGGACTCACGGCAACCAGGGGCGGGTGTTTCTCCATTATCGCTCAACACTGTACCGGTTTTCCGAGATGATCTACAAGGTCGCCTCCGATGGCATCCATTCCATCGACGACGACAGTCCGGCCAAGCCGAGCCGCTATACGGTCCAAGCCGTGCTGTTCGCATTGTTCGACCTGATACTCTGGTTTTCCGGCGTTATCGGGGATGGATAAGTGGCGGCGGGTGCAGCGGGGAATACGAGAATGGGTTTCCTGCCGGGATCAGCGATTCTGCTGCTTCTGTTCCTGATATTGCTGGTAGTACTGCTTAAAATCCGCAGAAACCCGGTTGATCTGCTGAATTATCTCAATGGCCTGTTGGCGGCGCGAGTTGACCTCATCGGGATGGGCAGCCACGTCAAAATCCAGCAGTTGAGCACGCTCATTTTCCAGGCGCTCCAACTCGGCCGCGAGATCCGGACGCAATGCAGCGGCTTCCTCTTCGCTATAGGCCGGTTTGCCGTTCCGGCTGGGCGGGGTCTGGCCGGCGTTCACGGAAGCCGGGGGAGCTGAAGCATCTCTGGCTGGATCGGCGGGCGGTGCCGATCTGCGGCCGGGCGTCTGGACGGAGGCGTCTGGTGCCGCTTCCGGCCTGCCGGCGGCGGTACCATTCGATTCAACGTAATAATGGTCGGCATATTCGATGATGCGCGTGTCGGCGCTCGCAATGGCGTGGAATAAGGTAATTGCCGCAAGTACCGGTACCCTTCGCATTGCCATACTCGCTTTCCTGGATATGCACAACATCATTATTCGGGGCTACCGGTAAAAATATCTTTTCCGCAGGAGGCCAAGAAAAAACAGCCCGGAACCAAGGAGTGAAACGGTTGCCGGGATAGGGGTGGTGGCGGGAGGTGGCAGTGTCGAGATCTCCTTTTTGTCTTTCATGCTGACACCGCTTCCGTAATAAATGCCGGGCGATTCCGGGCCCGCGTCATGGTATGGCTGCCGTGATACGTCGGGTACGACATCGGTGGCAACATGCTGATAGAAATAAGGTGCCCTGTTCTCTCCGAAAAAGGCCGAGGCAGCTGCAGGCACGTAATATCTGGATGGCACCCCGGAAGTGCCGTCGTAGGCACCGGATTGATTTTTTATGGTTGCCAGATTGAACAAGGGCATCCCGCCGGCATAGGTGTCGAGGGAGGGGATGTATGACTGATGATGGTTGCCTTGAAAGAAGCGGAACCAACTGAATGTTTGGCCGACCTCCTGACCTTTGGATGCCGGAAGTTTGTCCTGTGATGTGCTGGCCGGTAAAGACACTAGCGTAGCATAGGACAGGTAGCTTGTGAAAAGTATAGGTGCAACGAGCAGCAGTATTACTTTTTTGTTTTTTAAGATATTTTTTATCATGGCGATTTTGCACATATTAAATTGTTATTAATTTATTTTTGAGAGTAGTATGATTTTTTATAGTATATAGCAATGCTTATACATATTAGCAAGATTCAATTTATTTACCGTTATGTTGCAAATATGTGTATTTTGCCTGGTGAGGTTAAAGTTTGCCGACCTGATATGTTATTAACACGTACCGTTCCTCTTGCCCGGTAAAATCCAGCTTCTGCTTTGTTCCGCAATATTCCGCAAACCGTTATAAAGATGTCACAATTTTCTGATACATCAATAACTTCCAAGTAGTTTACATGCTGAAAAATTCTAGAATCAGCGTTGTCGGCGTCGATGGTGCGAGCTTCGGACGAGATGCGATTTCCGGTTGTGAGGCTCCCTTCGGTGCGAAGGCATGGGAAGGCGCGCATTATCGGCCAGGGTGGTTCATGCCTGGCTGAGCCGCTTCTGCAAAAAATTACACAGTCAATGAGATAGGGGCCGGTTGCCGTAAAGGCTCCCTGTCATGGCTTGCAAGCCGCCGGACCGTTCCGTATCCATGCCCCGGGGGCGCACGGTCTATCGGAGGGGATCCGGAGCATGCATCAGCGGTAGGGTGGGCTCCCGACTCGCTATCCAGGGCTGTTTCGTCGATGCGTGATGTTGAAAGTCGGGCTTGTTCGGCCCCCAAGAGGCGGTACATGAATTCTTTATCTTGTTTCAAGGCGTACGACATACGCGGCAGGGTGCCGGACGAACTGGACGAAGATATTGCTTACCGCACCGGCTTGGCCTTTGTGGAGTTGGAAAAGGCTTCAAGGGTCGTGATCGGACGTGACATCCGGCTCTCCAGTCCGTCCATTTCGGCCGCCCTGGCCAAGGGCCTCACCGATGGTGGTGCGGATGTCTTCGACATCGGTGTCTGCGGGACAGAGCAGGTTTACCATGCCACTTTTTCCCGGCACATGGACGGCGGGATCATGGTTACCGCAAGCCATAACCCCATTGATTACAACGGCATGAAGCTGGTGCGGGGCGGTGCGCGCCCGATCAGCGGCGATAGCGGCTTAAAGGAAATGGCGGCACTGGTAGAGCAGAATGTTTTCTGCAAGACCGCTGCAACCGGTGCAGTCGCCCATCTTGACGTTGATGGCGAGTATGTGGCGCACCTCATGGGGTACGTGCATCCCGGCAGCATGACAGCCCTGAAAGTGGTGGTGAATGCCGGCAACGGCTGTGCCGGGCACATCGTCGATCTGCTGGAGGAACACCTGCCGGCCACCGTCATCAAAATCAATCACGAGCCGGACGGCACCTTTCCCAACGGTGTCCCGAATCCGCTTCTTCCGGAAAACCGGGCAGCCACCGGAGATGCGGTTCTGGAACACGGTGCGGATTTGGGCGTTGCCTGGGATGGCGACTTCGACCGCTGTTTTCTCTTCGACGAGCGTGGAGATTTCATCGAAGGCTACTATATCGTCGGGCTACTGGCAGACGCCCTGTTGAGGAAAAATCCCGGCGCACGGATCATCCACGACCCGCGCCTCTGCTGGAATACCATGGATGTCGTAACCGCCGGCGGCGGCGTGCCCGTTATGAGCAAGACCGGGCACGCCTTTATCAAAGAGAGGATGCGGCTCGAAGATGCCTTGTACGGCGGAGAGATGAGCGCCCACCACTACTTCCGCAATTTTGCCTACTGCGACAGCGGGATGATCCCGTGGCTTTTGATTATGGAGCTCATGGCGGCGAGCGGGAAATCGTTGTCGTCGCTGGTGGAGGAACGGATTCACCGTTTTCCCGCCAGTGGCGAGATCAACCGTAGCGTCCCGGACGCGAATAAGGTCATCGAACGTATCAGTGAGGAATACCTTGGCAGCGCCTTCACCATCGACCATACCGATGGCCTCAGCATGGAGTTTGACCGTTGGCGATTCAATCTGCGCAGTTCCAATACCGAACCAGTACTCAGGCTCAATGTGGAGTCACGGGGCGATGAGAGACTGATGAAGCTGAAGACCTCTGAGCTGCTCGAAATTATTGATGCCATTTGCAGTTCGCAAGCCTGAGGTTGAGACCGCCCGCCGGATGCCGGCCGTTCCACCACACAAAGGCCCTTCTTCCTGGGGGTACGGGATACCCCGCGGGGTAGTCGAGTTATTCCTTGGAACCCAGGGAGTTGGGATGGGAGCGAAAGGCGTGAAGATATTTTTATGGTGTATCGGAATATTTTTTGTTTGTGCGGCGGCGCAAGGATATGCCCGGGAATTCCCCGTCTTCGACGCCCTCCTGTATTCGGGCAAGCCGGACCTGGCAATGCGGGGTATGAGCCGGCTTGCAATGGTCTATGAGGGTGCGCTCTGGGACAACGGCGAGAACAGGGACAAACTTAACACGTTGAAAATCAGCGCGGCGGCGAGGAGGCTCGACCCGTCCCTGGTGTCCTGCATTGACATAGAGGCTTGGCCTACAGCCGGGAAGCCTGATGTAGTCAGGTCATCCATCGCCAAATATACCTCGGTTATTTCCCTGATCAGACACGAACGCCCCGGATTGCAGATCGGCTATTACGGGACACTTCCCCACCGCGATTACTGGAGAGCGGTGCGGGGGAAAGGGGACAAGGGGTACGAAGATTGGGTGCGGGAAAATAGCAATCTGATGAGAATTGCCGAGGCGGTGGACGTGATATTCCCCTCTCTTTACACTTTTTACCCTGACCAGAAGGGATGGGAAACCTACGCCATCGAAAATCTGAAAGAGGCACGGAAATACGGAAAGCCGGTCTACGCCTTTCTCTGGCCCGAGTATCACGACAGCAACCGCATTTACAAGGGACAGTCCATCCCGGCGGATTTCTGGCGCTTGGAGCTTGAAACTTGCTACAAGTACGCGGACGGGGTCGTTATCTGGGGGGGGTGGCAGAAACAATGGGACGAGGACGCTGCATGGTGGGTTGAGACCAAGAAATTCCTCCAGAAAGTCCGGGCAAAATAATCCTCTGAAAATGTGAAAAAGAACTGGTGGGCTATGGATTTTAAGGGCGTCGGGTTGAAGAGATTAAATATCGGGTGCGGAACTGACATCAGGGACGGGTGGATCAACCTGGACAAAGCAAAAATTCCCGGCGTGGATATCGTTCATGATCTGGAATCACTCCCACTCCCTTTCGAAGACAGTATGTTTGATCAGGTGCTGGCCAAAGATGTTTTTGAGCACCTCGATTACATCCAGCTTCTTCAGGAGCTTCACAGAATCCTGAAGGCAGGTGGAGAGCTCACAATACAGGTTCCACACTTCACTTCTGCAGACAATTTCACAGACCCAACCCATAAGAGGCGGTTTTCAATAAGAACGTTTAATTTTTTTATCAGTAATAACGAATTTAACCGAAGTTATTATTTTGATTTCAGCTTTAGTTCAGTAAAAGACAAAAAAATAACTTTTTTAGAATATCCATTAATTTACAATTTATTGATAAAAAAAATAGTTAATTTTAATGATAAAACCAAAAAGTACTACGAATTAACCGGTCTATCAAGCCTGTTTCCCGCTAAAAACATAGTTATTACACTGGTAAAATGATGAGGACATTATTTATAACGCAGGATATGCTGAGCCCGCAAAATAGCGGTGCCCGACAACGGAGCGCCTTGATTCACAGGGCTTTATGCGAAGTCAGCCAGGTTGACGTTCTTGTGGTAGACGTTTATGGGCATACGTGGCCTGAAGCTGTGTTGGCCGAGATGAAGGTGAAATTTTCCATGCTTGCAACCCTGACCCCTTCGCGCCCTTCAGAAACGGGGTGGTGGCGGTATCTCCGGAAATTTAACCCGTCACTTGTCCAGCGCCTGGCGCACAACCTTAATCAGTTCTTCAAGCCCTATCACAAAGACGCCAAAATGGCTGAACGGCTTGCGCAGATTACGAGAGAACACTCCTATGATCTCATTGTTGCGCGTTATCTGAAAGTCGCCGCCTTATCCGGCTGTCTGGATTTCAACCCGGTTATTGTCGACGTGGACGACCTTGACTCGGAAATTTTTTCGTCGCGACTGTCGCTTCAGGGGCTGCCATGGTGGAAAAGGATAATTTTGCGCTGTTATGCCAATCGGTTCCACAAGCTGGAGGGAGCGGTTCTCAGGAAAGTCAGCAACGTTTTCGTCACGAAGCTTGCCGACAAGCAACGCCTGGGGCTGGACAACATCAGGCTGCTACACAATATTCCCTACGTGCCTTCCGGCGGGGTGCGATATACAGAGGTGCCAATAGACGGAAATATTATCCTCATGGTCGGCAAACTCGACTGGCCGCGAAATTCCGAGGCAGTCGACTATTTCGTCGATATCGTCTGGCCGGAAATACGTCGTCAAGTGCCTGACGCAATATTCAGAGTGGTCGGGAAGGTGGCCGAACCGGACCGAGCGCGCTGGGCATCGGTCGCCGGTGTCGAGGTTGTGGGGTATGCAGAATCGCTTGAAGGGGCTTATCGCGATGCGGCATTCACCGTTGCGCCGATACGTGCCGGAGGCGGCACAAATATCAAGGTTTTGGAATCTCTTGCCTACGGGCGTACCTGTGTCGCCCTGCGTCATGCAATGAGGGGGTTTGAAGGCCATCTCCAGCATGAAGAGTCGCTGTTGATCGTGGAAGACGGGGCTGCCATGGCAGCCGCCTGCGTTGTACTGCTGAAAGATCGTAAGAAGGCGGAAACGATGGGTGAACGCGGCAGGCAGGTCATCCTGGAACAGTATTCTTACGAGCGATTCGCGGAAACCGTAAAGTCAACGATTGAGCATGCGCTGTCGCCGTTAAGCAGGCATCAGCAAGTAGTGAACTGAAATGAAACACTGGCAGCCGGTCTCCCAAGGGGGCATTCAGTGAACCCCATGTTTTCTGTCATAATCCCGGTCTATAACCGTGAAAAGCAGATAGGACGCTGCCTTGAGTCCGTATTGGGGCAAACTTTCAAAAATTTTGAAATTATTGTCGTCGATGATGGTTCCCGGGATCAGACGAAAATGGTTGTCCGCTCTTTCGGGGAACAAGTCTGCCTGATCGAGCAGCAGAACCAAGGTCCGGCAGTGGCCCGCAATACCGGACTGAGAGCCGCACGCGGCGAGTATGCAGCGTTTCTTGACAGCGATGACTTATGGTTTGATCATTCTTTGGCCACTTATTCTGCAGTGATCAAACGCTATAGCAGACCATCAGTCATTTGTGGTGAACCTTTGGAATTCCGCGGTGAATCTCCTGGGCTTTCGATAAGCAATGGCGGCACGGAACTTTATTGGTATGAAAGCGTCGCTGACTTCTTGAAGGTGGGCGGTCCTGTCTGCTTTTACACACCGTCCCTTGTGGTCAAGCGTGAAGAAATTGCCAAAGTTGGCGGTTTTGTTTGCAAGAAGATGAACGGTGAAGATATAGACCTCGTGCTGAAGTTGTGCACAGCCCCGGGATTTGTCCAGATAAAAAGGCCACAATCCTATGCTTTTTTCAGAGGGGAAAATAACGCATTGTCGAAAAATGAGGATTTAAACTTTCTTGCCATCAAGCATCTCATGGAATCCGAAAAACAAGGCTGGTATCCGGGCGGCAAGGAATGGAGCGCGACCCGATGGTCGTTAATTTTGTTCATGGCGCGAAGTGTCTCGCTTCGGCTTGCCAAGGCCTCATTGCTGCGGAAAGCATGGGCGCTTTATAGTGAAACCTTTTTTCCCCATGTTTTACGGGCACGTTTCAAATATGTCTGTTTTTTCCCGGTGCTATGGCTTGGATTCTACGTCAAGCAACGGGTCATTCCTGGACGCGTTTAGGAAAGATGTGAATGACATGCGATAAACACAAAAAGCCCTGCGGCGCGTCCCGGCGCTCGCAAAGCGGCTCTCTGACCGGCAAGACGGTCAGGGGGATGGCGTTTCTCAGCATGCAAACCGTTTTGGTAAAGTCATCCGGACTAATCGGACAGGTCATACTGTCGTGGCTACTCTTTCCTCATGACTTCGGTCTGATCGGGCTGGCCTACACTGTAACGTCCCTCACCGGCTTGATACGCGGTATCGGATTGCGCGAATTTCTTATCCGCAGAAAGAGCTCTGCTTTATGGCTTGAACCTGCGATGTGGTTGGGGTTCCTGCTGGGCTCCGTCAGCAGCGCCGTGATTGTTCTGGTCGCCCCGGCCATGGCTGGTGTCTACAACGAACCCAAAATCGCCGGACTGCTCTACGTGCTGGCCTTGAGCCAGCCGTTTGCTTCGGTTAGTTCCGTCCTGAACGGAGTTCTTCAGCAACAGATGCGGTTCAAGACGCTTTCGGCCTTGGCCTCGGCCAATACCATAATTTCCATCATCCTTTCCGTCGTCTTCGCGAAAGTGGGAATGGGGGCGTATTCTTTTGTCTTGCCCGCGCCGATTGTTGAAATTTCGCTTCTGACTGTTCTCTGGCTGATGGTCAAACCGAGGTTTGTTTGGAAACCCAAGGTAGGCAGTTGGCGATTTTTTGCAGGTACGAGCACGTTTGTCCTGCTGACAAACCTTTGCTACACCCTGGTCAGTCAAGGGGACTACATGCTTCTGGGTTATTTTCACAACGCGGCGACCGTCGGCGTTTATTATTTTGCATTCAATCTTGCCACCCAAGCCACCAAGTTTCTCTGGAGCAGCATGGGTGGAGTTCTGTTTCCAGCCTATACAACACTGGCCCAGGATCCGCAGCGCCTTGGGGCGGCATTCAGAAAAACGGTCCAGACTATTGCGCTGGTATTCGTTCCACTCAGTTTGCTGCAGATCCCATTGGCTGAACCCCTTGTCCGCCTCTTTTTTGCCGAAAAATGGTTGCCCGCCATTCCCTTGATCCAGATCATGGGCTTTGCAATGGCCGTGCATAGCGTGGCGGAACCTTGCGTTCCACTCCTGCAGGCGCAGGGGCGTTTCGCTGAAAATTTTTATCTTAGCCTTGTCTGGGCAATCGGATTTTTAGCTGTTGTTGCCTTTGCGGCCAGGCATGGCGGGGCGAAAGAGGTTGCCATTGCAGTGGCAGGTTACTATCTCGCGGCCTCACCCGTCTATTTCTGGGTAGTGACGCGGAAAATTGGTTTTGGCCTACGGGAGTTGTTTGAGTTTTACCTTGCTCCGATAATACTGGGTTCCCTTGCTGTCGGGGTGGGGGCTTATTCCATGACGATCGTTAAATTGCCGGATATTGCCGCGCTGGCAGCCTTACCCTGTATATCGCTGCTGGCTTATGTAGCCCTTTTGTACGTTTTTGCCCGAAGACAGGGGGCCGAGGCCGTCGAACCCCTCATCGGCAGATTGCTGCACAAGTTTAGACGGGAAAGCTTTGAAAACGGGTAATAAGAACATGTCTCAGGGATGAATTCATGAAAATAGGTTTTTTACTACCGGCAAATTTTGCTGTAGGCAACCCCGCAAATGGCGTTCGCGCACAGGCCGCTTTCCAGGCGGATGCTTTGGAGCGGGCAGGCCATGAAGTGGTCCGCATGACCCCTTGGGAACAGTATGATTTGCCTGGCTTCGATGTAATACAGTTTTTTCAGGGCGGGTTCGCACACCATAATATTGGCACGGTAAAAAAGCAGTTTGCCAACTTGCTGGTATTTGCCCCGATAATTGATTCGAACGAATCGAACAGACGATATCATCTCGCCGCAAAATTGGGGGGGTGGGCGGATAAGATCTACACCGTGCCGGGAGTGTTCAGGGAACAGGCGCTTGCAAGCGATCTTGTTGTCTGCCGCTCTGAGCATGAGCGCGAACGTATCGCAAAAGGATTGAATATACCGGTCGAAAAAACGCAAATCGTGCTCAATGGCGTTAACGTTCCCGAACAGGGTGGTCATAATGGAGCAAGGGTGAACCTCGATCTGCCGGACGAGTTTTTACTGCATGTCAGCGCCTACACTCAGGAGCGAAAAAATGTCCTGCGTTTGGTGGAAGCTGTCGGACCAACAGGCAAGCCTCTCATTATTGTCGGGTCAGCGGCACAGGGGACTATTTTAGAGAAACTGCATCAAATGATCAGGCGATTTCCCAATGTAAGGCTGTTGGGCTTATTGGAGAGAAACCTCCTGAATAGCCTTTATGCTTCCTGCAAGGTTTTTTGCCTGCCGAGCATTCACGAAGGCACAGGTTTGGCCGCTTTGGAAGCAGGGTCTTACGGAGCGAATGTGGTTATAACGCGGCATGGCGGAACGCCCGATTATTTTCGGGACTTCGCCGAGTATGTGGACCCTTATGACGTGGGCTCTATACGCAGGGCTGTTGAGAGGGCATGGGAAAAGCCTCGGACCAATGTGTTACGAAATCATATATTTTCGAATCTTACCTGGGATCATTCCGCCCGTTCGCTGATACAAGCATATAAATGTTTTTCAAAACAATGAGTTAAGAGGGATATGTTGTTTCATGTGGGTCATAATCATCTACACAACTATTTTGGCATGCACTTTTCTGGCCACCCTCAAGTATCCTTCCACAGCTCTGGCAGCCTTATTATGTCTGTACGGTCTCAAGCAATGGGCCCAATCTGTCAATACCTTCTTTATGTTGCATGGCACACTGACAAACTATCTCGTAGGCGGTATCGTTATAACAGCACTTGTTGTAATGAGCGTGAGTAAAAAAACGATCTTTTCATCATATCCGACAGTCGGGTGGTTGACCATTGCCTTGTTTCTGTATTCATTCGTATCGATACAGTGGGCAGCTGACTCCGATATTAGTTACAAGGTGTGGGCTGTAGAATTTCCCTACATAATAACGGTGGTTTTGTTGGGGCCGCTTTTAATTTGTTCAAGCAAAAGCCTGTCCGAAAGTCTATTGGCCTTACTGCCTTTGGGCACATTGCTGGTGTTGTTTCTTCTCTTTACGTCGAATTGGACCTATCGAGGTATTGAAATTAAAGGTGCCCACGGGCAAATATTTCAAGGGAACCCATTGGCAATTGCCGAGATGGCGGGATATGTGATGTCAGCCGTCACACTTCAGAACTTCAGAGGGAAATGGCGTAGCTGGCAGGTCCTTCGCTGGTTGGTTGTGGCAGCATGCTTGGCACTCGCCGCAAAATCCGGGTCCAGAGGGCAATTCTTTACCATGATATTTGCCACTGCCCTGTTTTTGCCGTTCAGCCGTAAGGTTGGAAATCCGCTGCATTTTCTGATGCTGTTGGCTGGAGTAGGGGTACTTGCGATCTTGGGAGACTGGGCCTTCCACGCGTTTTCCGTGACGGGCGATATACGCTGGAAATCAGTAAACATAGAGAATGATTTTTACGGCCGGTTTAATACCGCCGCAAGGCTATTGAACATATGGTGGGAGTCGCCACCGGCAATCCTGTTCGGGCTGGGAAATTCGGCTTCCTTTAACCCCAGAATTATCGGTTTCTATCCACATGTGGTCCCGTTGGAAATTCTGGGCGAGGAAGGCCTTTTAGGCTTTTTCCTGTTTTTGGGAATTATCATCCTCACCATAAAAAGCATAGTGAGAACATTTGTCCTGGCACGTTCCGATATAAAAAGACGCGGCCTGATTGCGGTGCTCAGCGCCATATTCACCATAGAATTCATCTTATCCTTCAAGCAGGGATCCATGATAGGGAGTCCGTTTTTATTTTGTTTTATCATATTGCTTGGAAAATACGAATTACTGGTAGTTGATGAAAATAAAAACGAATCTATAGCCCAAACGTAGCTGCTGTGCCGTACCTCTGGCTCAATGCGTTTTTGATGCCGTTGTTCCGGTAAAGAGGGGTTTATTGCGAATTTGCGCCATTATTGGCTGTTTCGGGTTATTTGCCTGTTTCGATTTGCAGGTCTGAACAAGAAAATCGTAAAGAAAACAATTAAATCACATGGCAAAGGAATAAACACCATTTATGCTGACAATCCAATCAAAACAGAGAGTAAAGAGGCTTATCGCGAGTGCGTTCGGATTGTTTGGCACCAGCTATACGCAAAATTTATCGGTGATACTGAATTATCATTCAATCCACCCCTCTCATGCATACTCCACCTCTCCGGCTGATTTTCTTGAACAGATGCAATACGTGAAAACCAATTTTACCGTGATGTCTCTCTCGGAATTGTATGAGATGAGATCCAGGAAGGCAAGATTGCCCGCAAGGGCAGCAGTGATAACCTTTGATGACGGTTTCAAGGATAATTATGAATATGCTTACCCAATCCTGAAAGAGTTGGGACTGTCTGCCACCATTTTTCTTACGACAGGTTTTGTCAATGGCGATATAGATATTACAAAAAAATGGGAAGACTATTGTGGCCTCGGCCATCTGGATTGGCACCAGGTGAAGGAAATGAGTGAGAATGGCATATACTTTGGCGCCCATACGCATAGCCACCCTGTCCTGACAGGAATAGCTCTGAGTGAGGCCGAATGGGAAATCGTACAATCAAAACAGATCCTTGAAGAAAAACTCGGGGAGTCGCCAAAACACTTCGCCTATCCCTTTGGACAGCAAAACACCTATAACTCATCCATTATTGAGATACTGAAAAAACATGGCTTCGAACTCGCTTGTTCAACAAACTGGGGGACTCGAAACGATGATACGGATATTTTTGCACTACCGAGGGTCAGAATTGATAGCTGCGACTCGCTGGTGGACTTCATTGCCAAAATAAATGGTCATTGGAATTTTATCAATCTGTTCCAAATGGCTAAATCAATTAAAGTGTTTAATAAACAGCCACAAATATAAACATGCACAATAAAAATCGACAAGCTAGATGATTAGCAGAGAATGGTGCGAATTGAAAGTTGTAATTTCACAACATTTTCTTGTTCACTACAGGGAGCCAATATATAACTTGTTGTGCAGGCAAGATCTGCCTTCTCATGTTTATTCCTTTAAGGCAGGTACAAAGACAAACATACCTATAAAAACTATTGACGTAACCAAGGCCACCATAGAACCGTGCGTAGGAGGAATAAGATGGTCCATAACAAACAATTTCTGGTTCTTCAAAATATTTCTTTGGCAAACCGGCCTGATTAAATTGGCGCTGGACCGTGACGTCGATGTAATAATTTATCTGGGTGTCATGTACCATTTGTCTACTTGGATAAGCATCGTCATCGCAAAAATTATGGGCAAACGGGTACTGATGTGGACACACGGTTATTTAAAGGAAGAGAAGGGGATTAAGGGATGGATCAGGGAACGGTTTTACAGATTGAGCGACGGCTTCCTGCTTTACGGGAATCGCGCCAAAGACCTCATGCTAAGGCGGGGCTTCGATCCTGATGATCTCTACGTCGTTTACAACTCTTTGAATTATGATCTGCAATGCCGCGTCAGGGACAGGTTGTCCCGTGAAATGTTGTCGGAATACAAAAGCATCTTCGCCAACCCGGACTTGCCCATATTAATATATATAGGCAGGCTTACTCCAAGCAAAAAACTGCGCATGTTGATTCAAGCTGCTTCACTGCTGAAGGCAAGAGGAATCCATGTCAACGTCCTGGTTCTCGGAGACGGCCCTGAATTGGGGTCGCTTAAGAGTTATGCCAATCAGCTTGATATAGATGAAGCGATATACTTCTATGGCGCATGTTACAAGGAAGAGGACATCGGTGCCTTTATAAGCATATCGGACATATGCGTGGCGCCTGGGGAGGTTGGCTTGACGTGTATGCACTCTCTGGTTTATGGAACCCCGGTAATTACGCACGATAATCCTGATTTTCAAATGCCTGAATGGGAAGCAGTTGTGCCCGGGGAGTCCGGGGATTTTTTCAGGCACGAAGATGTTCGCGATTTATCCATAGTGATAGAAAATTGGCTACGGTGCAATAGACCAAGAGATGAAGTAAAAAAGACCTGCCAGTCCATAATCGATAAGTATTATAATCCACACTACCAGATAAAGATAATTAATGCAGCCGCAAGTAGTGAACCTGCCAGTAAGATGACGCTATGAACGCAACTATTTTATGAATATTTTGCACAATATATACAGCGTCGGTCCCGGTTCTTTTGGGCTGGGGCCGGTGGCGTTGAACCTCTGCCGGGAACAGAATGCACTGGGGCATCGGGCGGATATCTGGTGCCATGACACAGCCTATGATGCCCAATGGGCTGAACAGTCGCAGGGGCTGCCGCCGGAGCGAATCCATCCTTTCCCGTATGTTGGCCCGAAAGCCTTGAGTTACAGCCCTGCCTTGGAGCAGGCGGCTATGGGGGCGGCAGGGCTGCGGTTCGACATAGTGCATCAACACGCTCTCTGGCTGGCCAATTCCCGCGCGACGCGTCTTCTGGGCAGAAAACGCCGTGTGCCTTCGGTCATTGCACCCCATGGCATGCTGGAAGCATGGGCCCTGCAGCGTTCCCCGGGAAAGAAAAAAATAGCCCAATGGTTGTATGAAGGGAGCAATCTGCGGAACGCCTCGTGCCTTCATGCCCTGTCCGTGCAGGAGGTAGCGGGTTTTCGGGAGTTTGGGCTGCGCAACCCGGTTGCGGTTATCCCAAATGGCATAAGTGGGCTGTGGCTTGAAAGCGAAGGAAACGCCGCTGCATTCCGGGACCGGTGTGCCATTGACCGCGATAAACGGATAATCCTGTTCTTATCACGGATAACGCCGGTCAAGGGGCTGCCGTTGTTCATGGAAGCGCTGGCGGCAATCCGCGATCTCCTCTCCGACTGGGTTGTCGTTGTGGCGGGAAACGATGAATTCGGCCATCTGGGTGATATCCGGGCGCTGGTCGGCAAGCATCGCCTCGAACGGTATGTCCTGTTTCCCGGTTTGCTCATCGACCAGGCTAAACGCGATGCCTACGCTGCCGCCGACTTGTTCGTACTTCCTACAAGGCGTGAAGCTGCACCTGTGGTCGTATTGGAAGCCCTGGGAGCCGGGGTTCCCGTTCTGACGACCAAGGGTGCGCCATGGGAAAAGCTGGTGACGCAGCAGTGCGGCTGGTGGACGGATGTTGACGCCGCTGCCATTGGGGAAGCCCTGCGGGATGCCGTGATGCGCCCCTCCGAAGAGTTGAGACGGATGGGGCGAAGAGGCAAGGAGATGGTGGCCGCCGGCTATACCTGGACGGCGTCGGCCCGAATGACGATAGAGCTGTATGAATGGCTTCTCGGCAGAAATGAAAAACCTGATTTTGTCGCCCTTGATTGACGGTCTTTATTTTACAATATCGTTTCCTGGCTGCCACTCAAAAGAATTTTTTCACGTATATCCTCCCACAACAAAGTTTACGTGTCATATCCATTGACGGGTACTTTGCCGACTTTAGTCATTAAAGTAACGGAAAGCCCGCTACGAGATCGATACCGTTCGTAGCGGGCTATTTTTGTTTATGACATCCATGCGTCCATCGCTACGAGGACTTGTTGCCGTGCAGGTACATCTCAACAATTTCAATAACTCTTGGTACGATCCTGGGCGCGGATTTGCCTTGAGGGTTCTGTGGCACATCGTCAATGCACTTTTGATGCAAAACCCTCTTAATCCCTCTTCAGGGTTAAAGGTGATCGCTTTGAGGATGTTCGGAGCAAAGATTGGAAAAGGTGTGGTCTTGAAGCCGGGCATTAACGTCAAATACCCGTGGAACCTGGAGATAGGTAACTACTCGTGGGTCGGCGAGCGGGCCTGGCTTGATTCCCTTGCTCCGATCGCAATCGGCGATAACGCATGCATTTCCCAGGGTACGTATTTTTGCACGGGAAACCATGACTGGACGGATCGCGCCTTTGGTCTTGTGGTAAAGCCGATTGTCATAAAGGATGGCGTTTGGGTCGGCGCGCGTTCCATCGTACTCCCGGGCGTAACCATGGCCTCCCATTCGATCCTCACCGCCGGTTCCGTCATGGCCCGGGACGGCGAACCGTACAGCATTTATGCCGGCAACCCGGCTGTGAACGTTAAGGCCCGCAAAATAAAATGAAACCGACCGTTTCCATCATAACTGCAACCTACAACAGCGCTGCAACCATCCGTGACTGCCTGGACAGCGTCAGCTCGCAATACGTTCAGGCTGAACACATCATCATTGACGGCGGGTCAACGGACGGTACGCTGAATGCGGTTTGCTCCTGCCCGCATATCGCTAAAATTATTTCCGAAAAAGACCATGGTATCTACGACGCCATGAATAAGGGCCTTGAACTGGCTACCGGGGAGGTCGTGGGCATATTGAATTCTGACGATTTTTATGCCGGTAACGACACTTTGACAAAAGTAGCTGAAACGTTTGCCGACGCTAAGGTTGATGCCTGCTACGGCGACCTGCTTTACGTTGATCCTCTCGATACCACGAAAATCGTCCGCAAATGGGTATCGGGCGCCTATCATGAAAGATGCTTCTACGGTGGCTGGATGCCGCCGCATCCGACATTTTTCGTGCGGCGCTCGGTTTACGAGCGCTACGGAAGGTTTGATCTGAATCTCGGATCGGCAGCAGATTATGAACTGATGCTTCGCTTCCTGCTGAAACACAAAATCCGGACGGCCTACATCCCTGAAGTCCTGGTAAAGATGCGCGCCGGAGGGATAAGCGGCGCTTCCCTGAAAAACCGGCTTGTGGCAAACCAAATGGACCGAAAAGCCTGGAAGGTCAACGGGCTGAAATGTTTTCCCTGGACCACCTACCTGAAGCCTCTACGAAAAATAGGACAATTCCTTCCTGTTGATCGCTGTGCTCCGCTGCGTTCGGTAACGGGTTTTGTAGATTTAATTACCTAACTTCAAACATTTTCCTACCTGTTACCCCGCCGTAATAATTAGTTAGTATAGTTTTTCAGCCGGGTGATTTCATTGCTGGCGTGGCGCATGATCTTCATATTTCACCCGTTGACCCAGTCTGCTGACGTTTCCTGCGCCGCGCCTGAGCGGTCCGGCTGTGCAGGCGAAAACCGTGGGGTATATCGAGATACGCCCCTGCGCATCCTTCCCCATTCCTTGCCGGACAAAAAAGCAAAAAGCTGTCATGGCCCACCGGGACCTCCGGACGGGTGCCACGCACACTTGAAAGAGGAGAGCCCAGAAGGTGAATGATGACGCAACCTCTCTGACGAACAGCCGCCTTGCGCCACGGGAAAGGTTTTCCCCGGTTTTGCTTCTGTCCCTCATGGTGTGCATTTTCCTTTTTGGGGCGCTTTTCGGCACATCTTACTCAGTCATGTGGGAGTGGTGGCAGCGTGACGACTATAACCACTGTTTTTTTGTCCCCTTGATCACGCTGTATCTCCTCTGGGAAAAGCGGGTTTCCCTGAGGACGATTCCCGTGGAATCCACATGGCCGGGCATTGCCCCGTTTGCATTCGGCATCGCCCTGTACTGGCTTGGGGAGCTTGGGGGCGAATTCTATACCCTCTACCTTGCGTCATGGTTCATCTTTGCCGGTTTCTGCTGGCTGCTCATGGGATGGCGACGGCTCAAAGCCGCGGCATTTCCGCTCGTGTTTCTTATAGGCATGTTTCCCTTCCCCAATGTGATCAATAATAACCTGACGTTCAGGCTGAAGCTGATCTCCTCCCACCTGGGGGTCGCCATGCTGCAGTGGCTTGGGATGAGCGCCTACCGTGAAGGCAATGTCATCGATCTCGGTTTTACCCGATTGCAGGTAGTCGATGCCTGCAGCGGATTGCGTTTTTTCCTGCCCCTGATCGTTTTGGCTGCCCTGCTGGCGTATTTCTTTCGGGCAGCCTGGTGGAAGCGCCTTGTGCTGATAGTGATTGCCGTTCCCTTGTCGATTGTTATGAACAGCCTCAGGATCGCTTCGGTGGGGGTTCTCTACCAGTTCTTCGGGGCCCAGGTAGCGGATGGCTTCTTCCATGATTTTTCCGGCTGGTTCATCTTTATGGTCAGCTTTGCGGTGTTGTTGGGCTGTATGTGGTTGATGAAAAAAACCCCTCCTGAAAGACGGCGGGCAGAAAGGTTTGCCCCGGGAATGGCGACAGAAGGCGCCGGTATGGCCATCTCTTTCCGGCATCCTCTCAGTTCCCAACAACCGTTTGCGTTGATTATCCCGATGGTGTTGTTGGGGGCGACACTGTTCGCCATAAATCATATCGATTTTCGGGAGAAGGTCCCTTTAAGAAGCCCGTTTTCTGCCTTCCCGCTGGAACTGGCGGATTGGCGCGGCAGCAGGGAAACCATGGGAAAGGAGTACCTGGACGAGTTGGGCCTGTCCGACTACATCATTGCCGATTTTCGCGACATGCACGGAAAGCACGTCAACTTTTATACGGCCTACAACGAGTCACAACGCAAGGGGAAGTCGTCCCATTCCCCGGACTCTTGCCTGCCGGGAAACGGCTGGTCTTTCGAGGAGTCCGGAAGGGCCTCGATCTCTCTTTCCGATGGTCACACGATTGAGGTAAAAAGGGCAATCATCAGCAAGAACGGGCAGCGTCAATTGTCATACTACTGGTTCCCCCAGCGAGGCCGCATCCTCCATAATCTGTTCGAACTCAAGCTGTATGCCTTCTGGGACGCAATCACCAAGCATCGAACCGATGGTGCTCTGGTGCGATTGATCGCCCCTGTCGACGATCACGAGTCGCTTCAACAGGCTGAGGGACGGTTGCAGGCCTTCACCCGGACGGTAATTCCGGTACTCAATCGCTTCCTCCCGGGAAAAGAACTGCAATGATCCATCTCGCGACCATGCTCATGGCGGTGTTGATTACCATCGGGATGACGCCGGTGCTGCGGGCGCTGGCTTTCCACTACAATGCGGTGGACGTGCCCAACGAGCGCAAGATCCATAGCCGGGCGATCCCGCGGATCGGCGGGCTTGCCATGGCCTTGGGCACCTTTGCCCCTCTGCTGTATACCTGCCGTGGGAACGGGTTTCTGGCGGCATATCTCGCCGGCGCCGCCGTATTGGTGCTCTTCGGCGTAGTAGATGATTTCAGGGAGCTATCGCCAAAGGTCAAATTCTTCGGCCAAGTGGTGGCGGCCGTGATCGCCGTATTCTGGGGGGGGCTCACCATCAGGAATTTCGGGACGCTCCTGCCGGACGGCTGGCTATTACCGACCTGGGTTGGTATTCCCCTGACGATTTTTGTGATCGTCGGCGTCACCAATGCTATCAACCTTTCTGACGGCCTCGACGGGCTGGCCGGGGGGATATGCCTTCTCATTTTTGTCGGCATCGCCTATCTCGCCTACCTGGAAGGCAACACAACCGTCGGCCTTGTCAGCATTGCCTTGGGGGGGGCACTGTTTGGCTTCCTCCGCTTCAACACCCATCCCGCCTCGATCTTCATGGGGGATTCGGGCAGCCAGTTTCTCGGATTCTCGGCAATAGCGCTCTCCCTTTCCCTCACCCAGGGACATCCCACGCCGCTCAGTCCGGTGTTGCCCCTGATTTTTCTCGGATTTCCCATTCTTGATACCCTGACGGTCATGGTCACGCGGATCAGCAGGGGACGTTCTCCCTTTTCCGCCGACAAGAACCACTTCCATCACCACCTGCTGGGTCTGGGGCTCCGCCATGCGGAGTCGGTCCTGGTCATTTACGTGATCCAGACGCTTCTGGTCATTACGGCGCTCGTCCTTCGCTATTATTCCGACTGGCTCCTCTTTTGCGGGTATCTGGCGTTCTCGGCAATGATCCTTTTTCTCTTCGACCGGGCACGGGGGACCGGTTGGCAACCTCACAGCTTTGACCTCTTTGACATCAGGATTGCAGGACGCCTGAGGATCATGAAGCGCGACGGGATTGTTATTAAAAAAACATTCCCAGTCTTCAAGTTCTGCATCCCGCTGCTGTTTTTGCTGACGTGCTCTTTGGTGGGGAAAACGCCGATTCAGGTCAAAGCCGCTGCGGTGCTCGGTGTTCTGGCTATCGCGGTCACCTGGTTCGTGAAAAGACAGGGGCTGGGATGGGTGCTGCGCATTATCCTGTATCTCCTCGTCCCGTTTGCCGTCTACCTGGGGGAAGCAGAACCGGACCCTTGGCTGCCCGGGTATGCAAAAGGCTGGCTTAACGCCATGTTTTGCCTTTTTCCGATCCTGATCATGGTCATTTCGAAGTTCTCGCGCCGCCAAAACGGTTTCAAGAGTTCACCGATGGACTTTCTGATCGTCATCCTGGCGGTGGCCATTCCCAACCTGCCCGGCAGCCACATTCAACAATACCAGGTCGGCTTGATCGCCGCCAAGATCATCGTTCTCTACTTCAGTTTCGAGGTACTGCTGGCCGAACTCCGGGGAAGATACGCTTCTGTTGCCGGAGCAACGGCAGCCTCGCTGCTTGTGCTCGCATCCCATTGAACTATTAAAGAGATTTTATGAGGAGGTAGTACAAATCATGAGAAAGCTCACAACAAACTGGAGCCTGATCGTTGTGCTCGCCATGTCGATTGCTGCATGTGGCGGACCGGATGTCAAGAAGGCAAAGTTTTACAACAAGGGCACGTCTTTCTTTGAAAAAGGGGATTACGTCAAGGCCGCCCTGGAATTCAAGAATGCCATCCAGATCGATCCCAAATATGCGGATGCCTATTACATGATCGGCATGGCCGAGATGAAGAAAGATAACGCGCAGGGAGCGTTTGGGTATTTCAGCAAGGCTGTGGAGTTGGACCCGGCGAACATCAAGGCGCATTACGAGCTTGGCAAGATATTCATGATGGCGCAGGAGCCGGCCAAGTCTATGGAAAAAGCGGAACTGATTCTGAAAAAGGACCCGAACAACGAAGATGGCCAGCTTTTGAAGGGAGCGGCATTGATTGCGCTGAAAGAGACGGACAAGGCCCGCGGGCATCTGGAAGGTGTCATTGCCCGCGGAATCCGCAAACCGGATGCCTTTTTGCTGCTGGCATCCCTGCACATGCTCAGGAAAGACCTGAAGCAGGAAGCCACCGTTCTCCGCCAAGGACTCGAAGCCAATCCCAAATCCGCCGAACTCCACCTCGCGCTGGCCCGTTCTTATCAGCGTTCGGGCCAAGCCGACGACGCTGTCGGCGTAATGCGCAAGCTGATCGAAATCGAGCCGGGCAATGCCATGCATCGTTTTGCCCTGGCTGCGCTGTATTGGGAGTCAGGCAAGGAACAGGAAGGCCTGAAGGTTTTGAAGGATATTGTCGCCTCGGACGCGAAAAACGAGGACAAAAGGATTCAGGTTGCCGCTTTCTACCAATCGCGCAGACGGTATGACGATGCCGAGCGCGAGCTCAAGGAAGGGGTCGCACTCAATCCAGAGAGCATAAAACTCCGTCTGTCCCTGAGCGATAATTACTTTAGTAAAGATAAAGCCGAGGACGGAATAGCAACCCTCAAGGAATGCCTGAAACTCAAAAAGAAGGAAAAAGACCAGGAGTTGATCCATGCCAAAAACATCCTGGCAAGGGTTTACCTGTCGCGCAATGAGCTCGATGAGGCGCTCAAGTATGCCGATGATGTTTTGAAAGCAAGCCCGAAGAATGGGGAAGCACAGTATTCAAAGGGAAGCATTTACCTGTTGAAAGGAGACGGAGTGAATGCGGTGGCGGCCTTCAGAAGCGTTATTTCCGACAATCCGCAGTCTGCAGTCGGATACGTCAGGCTGGCCGAGGCGCACCTGCTGAACAAGGAATCCAACCTGGCTAACGAGGCGTTGCAGAATGCCCTCAAGACAGGGGACAAGTCCCGCGAAACGCAAAAGGCGGTGGCCAGGGTTTATGCCATGCAAAAGGATTACGGGCATGCCGAGGAACAACTGAAAAAAATGGTCACGGGTAATCCGAACGATCTGGAGGCCCGGGCAGATCTCGGGGACATCCTCCTTGCCAGAAAAAATTACAAACAGGCGGAAACAGAATATGCCGAGATCAGGAAAAAGGCGCCCCAACTGCCGGTTTCCTACGTAAAGTTCAGCGGACTTTATCAAGCGCAGGGCAAGATGGACAAGGCGGTTTCTGAAATGGAACAGGCCGTGAAGCGAAACCCGAACTCGGAATTGCTCCTCGCCAACCTCGCCAGCCTCTATCTTGCGCAAAAGCGGTATGCCGCGGCAATTTCGCTCTGCGACAATACGCTCAAACGAAATCCCTCCAACGGAGCGGCATACAACCTTCTGGCCAATATATACACCGCTCAGAAGGATTATGCCAAAGCCAGGGAAAGCTACAAAAAGCTTTTGGGCGTACGACCGAATCATTGGCTCGCCGCCAACAACCTGGCGTTTCTTCTGGCCGATGCCGACGGAGTAGCCTTAAACCTGGACGAGGCGCTTTCATGGGCTCAAAAGGCGCAAAGCATCAAGCCTGACGAGGTTACCGTCCTCGATACGCTGGGGTGGATTTATTACAAAAAGGGCGACACGGGCAAGGCGGTCGAACTGCTGGGCCGCGCCAGAACAAAGTCTCCTGAAAACCAGGTCATCAATTATCACGCAGGTATGGCCTTATACAAATCGGGCAAAACGAGCGAAGCCAAGCAATACTTGACGAAATCCGTTGCGGGAAATTCGGATTTCGCCGGGAAGGACGAAGCCCGCAGGCAACTGGCCAAGATGTAATCCCAACGTATCAAAAGTGCTGGCTGTGCCGTTCCGCGTGCATCGCGCAATAAAAGCGCCGTCCATTGCCCGAATTGCAAGGCGTATCGGATGTTCACAAGAGTTTTTTGGTGTCGGCACATTCTTGTAACCGATTGTTGGTAATATCTACGGGTTAATTGTCATTGCGTCTCAATGGGGAAGATCATGTCCATAAGGAAATATGTACTGTTGTTTGTCGTGGCGGCGGCTTTCCTTGCCGGGCGACAGGGGGAGAGGACGGCTGGCGCCGCCACTTCCGACAAATGGGATCTCTGGTCTGATTCCACGCCAACCGGTCATGATGCCCGAAGAGCTGAAAAACCGACAGAACACCCCGTGATGCCTCCCGACACGCCCCTTGCCGTTGTGGAGAAGGGGCAGGCTGATACAACACACCAGCCTGTAGAAACCCCGGCTTCAGGATCTATGGAAACATCCCCTTACAGGCAAGAAACCGCACCTGGCGCACCTCAAACGGCGGAGGGGGCAGAGAAACCCTCCGAACAGGCGCAACACCCTGCAAACGTCCAGGCCACCGAACCCCCAAACGCCGCAGATGAAAAAACGAGCCGTGAAGGCTCGGCTGAAAACGTGGGTGGCGAACAAAAGAAAACGGCCGGGAAGGTGGGCGGCGAAGACAGCGTCCCCGCAAATTCCCCTGCGGACACGAAAGACGTAATGGGCGAAAGTTACATCATTGGCCCGGGTGACCTGCTCGATATTTCGGTTTGGAAGGATGACGCCCTGACCCGGATCGTCGTGGTGCTGCCGGACGGCAAGATCAACTTTCCCCTGGTCGGCGAGGTCGTGGCCGCCGGAAAGACCGTCGGCCGGATCAAGGAGGAACTTGCCGGCAAGTTAAGCGATTACGTGCCGGAACTCGTGCTCAATGTCGAGGTAAAGCAGTCGAACAGCATGTTCGTCTATGTCATTGGAAGGGTCAACCAGCCCGGCAAGCAGGTCCTGAATTCATCGGTGACGGTCCTGCAGGCGCTTGCCATGGCGGGCGGGCCCAATCCGTTTGCCAGCAGAAACAAGATCAAGGTGTTCCGCAAGGAAGGGGACAAGACGGTAATCCATCCCTTTCATTATAACGACGTGGTCAGCGGCGAGGACCTTGAGACAAATATCGCTCTCCAGCGCGGAGACGTGATTGTGGTCCCATGAGTTTGCGCATGGCGGGACTCATTCACCATGCCTGACTTGCCTCCGATAAAAGGCAGGTGGGGGGCCGCCCGTGCGCCAATTTTTTTCCTGTTGCTGATGTCGGTTTTTTTCGCCGGCACCGCATGGGGAGAAAGCTACGACGTCGTCCCCTCGTTGCGGGTGCAGCAGGAGTTCAACGACAACGTGGACTTTTCCGGTACTTCCCGCAAGAGTGCCCTGTTTACGACGATTGCGCCGCAGATCGAATTTGCGAAACGGGATGCGAGAACAGATGCCGCCGCCAGTGCGGGAGTGAGCGAGGTCGTCAGCAGCAACACGAACGGAAGCGATACGGTATTGAACCAGAATTACCAGGGGCGTCTGACCTATCTGCTCTCAGAACGGCTGAATGCGAACCTGAATGCCGCGTATTTTGTCTATGACAAGTCCAACAGCCTCACGAACAACACGGATATTGTCATCAACGCCAACCGGCATGACGTCCAAAATTATTCGACCGGTGTCGCCTATGCGATCTCGGAAAAGGATGTCGTAAATTTCTCGTATAAATATGTGCAGGAAACCTACGACAATTTATCGCAGCTGAATTACACAAACCACAATGTAAGCACCGGCATCAGCCACGATCTGAGCGACTTTTTCCCGGATGCGAAGGGGATGCTGGGCTTCTATTACGGGAAATACGATTACGCCAGCTCGACAAGCGATAATTTTGTGGCGACGGTTGGCCTTGGCTATGCCATCAATGAAAAATGGGCGGTGTCCGTCGATGCCGGCGGCCGGTACACCTCCTCGGAATTTGACAGCATGCAGCTTGTTCCTTTGCCGCCGCCGCTTGATACGCTCTTTGTCCTCCAGCCAGTCAGGCTGAGGAACAATGGCGTGGGAATGGTGGCAGATGCGAGCCTTTCCGTCAAAAGCGAGCTTACGGATGGGACCCTCACCTTCAGCAGGAACGTGACGGTCGCATCGAGCCGAAGCGGTATGGCGGAGACAAACTCGGTCGATCTTCTCGTGCATCATTTTTTTAGCCCGAAGTGGTCGCTGGCGGCCAGCTTGGAATATCAGACGAGCAAGTCGAGCGGCAATGAATTTACGGCGTCAAATATCGACGAGGAGTACATCAGGTCAAACCTGAGTCTTCGCTACGAATTCGTAAAAAATATGGCGCTCGAAACGGCATATTCCTTCACGAGGGCCAATTACCGACAGTCGCATGTAACGGCGGATAAAAATTCATTTCTCGTTAATCTCACCATCAGACATCCATTTTTTGACCGGTGGTGAAGGCTTATGTTTCGCTAAAGAGAGGGCGGCATGGCGTTAGAAGTCGAAAACCTGCGTGACGTGGTCGATTTTGTCAACAGAAGGAAATGGAGCCTCATCCTTCCGGCGGTCTCTCTCCTTGCCCTGGCAGCCGTCCTTGTTGTGGTCCTGCCCAGCAAGTATCGCTCAACCTCCACGATCCTCATCGAAGAGCAGGAGATCCCCCGGGAATTCGTCACGGCCACGGTCACGAGTTTTGCCGAACAGCGGCTCCAGTCGATCAACCAGCGCATCATGAGTACGCCGAAACTGATAGAGATCATGAACCGGTTCAACCTGTACGCGGATCTCAAGGCCAGCAAGACGACCGAGGAAATCGTCGCCCGGATGCGCAAGGATGTAAAATTCGAAACAATAAGCGCCGATGTCATCGATCCGCGTTCCGGCAGGCCAACGCCCGCCACCATTGCCTTTTCCCTCTCCTACGTAGGGAACAACCCTGCCACGGCGCAAAAAGTCGCCAACGTGTTGGCCTCCCTGTATCTGGAAGAAAATCTCAAGGTTCGCGAACAGCAGACCCAGGGCACATCTGATTTCATGAATGAGGAAATGAAGCGGGTGAAGGCCAATCTGGACGAAATTGAGTCGAAGATCGCGGCCTACAAAGAGCGCAACATTAATTCGCTTCCTGAACTGACGCAGCTCAATTATTCGGAGCTTGACCGCGTCGACCGGGATATCGACACGCTCAACGCCCAGATTCGTTCGCTTAAGGAGCGGGAAGCCTATCTGCAATCGCAGCTTGCGACAATCCCCACGGATGAGGCCAGCGATGACAAAAGGCGTCTCAGCGAGCTGAAAGTCCAGCTCGGCAATCTGAGAAGCCGGGTTTCCGACAGTTATCCCGACGTCAAAAAGGTTAAGTACGAGATTGCGGAACTGGAAAAGCGGCTTAAAGACAAAGGACGGGAGACGCTCGGTAAGCCGGACAATCCCGCCTACATCAATCTGGCGTCGCAACTGGCCGGAACCCAGAATGAAATAGAATCGGCCCGGCGCCAGATTAGTACCCTGGAAAAAAAACGTGCCGGTTACAGTCGCCGTATCGAGGCCTCCCCCAGGGTTGACGAGGGGTATCGAACGCTGGTTGTGGAGCGCAACAACCTGCAGCTGAAATACGACGATCTTTCAAAAAAGGCCCAGGAAGCCAAGGTCTCTCACGGTTTGGAAAAGGAGCAGAAAGGGGAGCGCTTCACCATAATCGACGCTGCCCGGCTGCCTGAAAAACCGTTCAGTCCGAATATTCCGGCATTTCTGCTGATCGGTCTGGTGTTGGGAATCGGGGCCGGCGTCGGCACGGCAATGGTGTTGGAATCGACCGACCATTCGGTGCAGAGCGCCGAAGCGCTTGCCAAGGCCACCGGCTGCCTGGTGCTCGCCGCCATACCGCGAATAATTACCGCTGAGGATGTGGCACAGAGCCGCAGAAAGCGCACCCTGCTTTTCTCCGGGACGGCATGCTGCCTTGTCGTGGCGGTGGCCGCCTTCCACTTTTTGATTATGGACCTGGATGTGTTTTGGGCAAGGCTGCTGAGGAAACTATAAAGCCGGGGGAGTGGGGACGTATGATAAAGATAAAAAAAACAGGCCGGGAACCGGCGCCGTCTCTGCTTGATGATGCCTCACCTGTCCATGGTGGGCCGCATCAGGATCCGGCGGCTCCCACTCCCATCGCGGCGGACCAGCAAGAAAGCACTTCTCCTGCGGCAGAAGGACGTCCGGGCAGGTTCGGCAGGTTTTTGAAATCCCGTGCCCGTAGAGCGGGCCGGGAGCACCCCGAGCGGGTAGAGGTAACGCCTGCCGAGGCGTTGGATTCCAAAACTTGCGGAGATGACGTCAAAGCCACGATCGGATGGGTATCGCCGACCTATTCCCTCTCACGGTCAGTAACCCTCGACCCGGAGCAGTTGGCCAGGAACCGCTGCATCGTCGATTCGGCCTTGCATTCGATGGAAGCGGACGCCTACCGGATCTTGCGCACGCAACTTTTGCAGCGCTGCAAGGAAAAGAAGGCCAACACGCTTATGGTTACGAGTGCGGTACCTGGCGAAGGAAAAACCCTTACCGCAATAAACCTTGCCGTAACAATCGCAAAGGAGTTCACCCACACGGTTTTGCTGGTTGACTGCGACCTGCGGCAGCAGACTATCCACAACTATTTCGGTTATAAAAGCGAAAAAGGGCTTATAGATTATATCTTGTACGATGCCCCGGTCCCGGAACTCATGGTCTGGCCCGGCATTGAAAAACTGACGGTCATTTCCGGAGGCCGGCCAAACATGGGGAGCAGCGAACTGCTCGGGTCGCCACGAATGAGGGAGTTCGTGGCCGACATGAAATCACGCTACCCGGACCGATATATTATTTTCGACGTTCCGCCTTTTCTTACCAGTGCCGATCCCATGGCATTCGTCCCCATGGTGGATCAGATCGTATTTGCCGTTCGGGCGGGGAGGACCTCGGTCCAGGATGTAAAGAAGGCCTTGGCGATGGTTCCGGCCGAAAAGGTGTTGGGCCTGGTATTGAACGGCAGCAGCCAGGGACGCATACCGCAGGGACGGTAGCCTTTACAGGCTCGAGCCTGTCCCGCCTGCCTGGCTGACGCCTGTAACCGTTCTGTAATAATAACGTTTCTTGATTATATTTGTTTGCTTTTGATACGATTGCGACAGACCATCGGTACTTTGCCGACCTCTTTGAGGTACCGGAAAGCCCGTTTTCAGCTTGTTTCCGCATCGGAAACCAGCTTGTTTCCCATCAGGAGTTTTGACGGGAAACCGGCTGAAAGCTTTGAAACGGGCTTGTTTTTTTGACGTTGTGGATGACTGATACCGCCGAAGGGCGAGAAACAGGGCAGGCGTGGAACCATGAGAAAACATTTTCTGGCATTTATCATCTCAACCGCCTTGACCGTGGCCCTGGCCGGCAACGCCCTCGCCACCTTCGGCGAACTCTCCTTTGTCAGGGTTATCGACCAGAAATCCGGCGGCACCACCGAGGTACTCAGCAATCTCGGCACCCTCGGAACCACCGTCGACCTGTCCGCACAGAACGTCATCCTCTCGTCGAGCAACGTCCTGAATAACTTCAACGGGGCCGCTCTCTCCAGCCTGACGGTTTCCTACACCAGCTACCAGATCAACCCGGAC
>Ga0207857_1000063_pt1:7500-33265 | contig 33265 bp, 22 predicted proteins | sample LuqExpMetageno22_FD_187780 | JGI IMG/M metagenome (GOLD analysis project Ga0207857, IMG submission 187780) | Tropical forest soil microbial communities from Luquillo Experimental Forest, Puerto Rico - Sample 22 (SPAdes) | ecosystem: Environmental > Terrestrial > Soil > Tropical forest... | reverse complement strand
ACGCCGCACAATTCAGCTTGCTGAATTGGACCGCGAAGGCGCCCGAAGGGTGAGGCCAAAGGCCTCAGTCACAAAGGGGCTTTCGAGGATGGCGGCGAGATGGCTGTTTTTCAACAACCTGCTAGAAAGGATGGACCATGTTGACCAAGCTGAACCTGACCGGGCTCGAGGATGCCTTTGACCGCTATCTGCGCTATTGGCACAGCGATCCCGCCATCTATGATGCGCTGGATATCCCCATCAGCCCCATCGCGCTGGAGTTGGCCTACCGCAACTATCTGTTGTGGCACGAGGAGGACAAGGCGCGGCGCACCGATGTGGACGACAGCGCCATTGCCGTCGTCAAGCGCGCCATCGACAAGCTCAACCAGCAGCGCAACGACCTGATCGAAAAGCTGGATGAGGCGATCCTGGCCCGGGTCACGGCTGCCGCTCCCGTGCAGGCCGCAGACCGGATCAATTCCGAGACCCCCGGCAGTATCGTGGACCGTATCTCCATCATGTCGCTCAAGATCTATCACATGGACGAAGACAGCCGCCGCGACGATATCGATGACGACCACCGGCAACGTTCGCTCCACCGCCTCTCCGTGCTGAAGCTCCAGCGCTATGACCTGTACGTCGCCCTCGACCAGTTGCTGGCCGATTATGTGGCCGGCAACAAGCGGATGAAGCTCTACAAGCAGTTCAAGATGTATAACGACCCGACCTTGAACCCGGAACTGTACCGGGCGCGGCAGGAAAAGTAGGCGCCCATTGCCCCCTTCATCTCCGTTGGCACAACAGGCTCGGCAGGCGCTGGCTCCATGACGAGGATCCTTCTCATCAGGCTCAGTTCCCTGGGCGACATCCTGCTCACCACGCCCGCCATCCGCGCCTTGAAAGAGCGCTATCCCGACTGCCGGGTGGATGTGGCGGTCTACGACCGGTTTGCCGCCGCGCTCGCCCATCACCCGGATGTGGGGCGACTGCTGGCCGTGCCCAAAAAAAAGCTGAAATCCTGCCTGAAAGGATGGGAATTCGGCACGTTCCTGCGCACGCTGGCCGGTTTCATCGCCGATCTGCGCTCGACCCGGTACGATTATGTCATCGATCTGCACAACGTGACCGACAGCGCCCTGGTAGCCCTGCTGGCCAGGGGAGCGACAAAGGCAGGCCACAAAAAACAGTTCCTCTCCCTGTTTTTCCCGGTGCGTTCCCGTTTTGACATTGGTTTTGCCTCCTCCACCATGCACGCGGCCGAGGTCAATCTCCGTTTTCTCGTCGATGCCGGTTGCCTGGGGGAACAGGACCTGCCGGAAAAACCCCGGCTTGAATTCCATGGGCCGGAGACGGCCCGTGCCGAGGTCGATGCGTATCTCCAGCAGCAGGGGCTCCAGGGAATGCCGCTTGCCGGCATCAACCCCTGCGCATCCTACGACTTCAAGCGCTGGAGCCCCGAGGGATTTGCGGCGGTCGCGGATTTCCTGGCGGAGACCTACGGCTACACCATCCTGCTGTTCGGCAGCCCGAACGAGCGCCCCATCGTCCAGCAGGTCATGGGGTCCATGAAAAACCGGGCGGTGGATACGTCCGCCCTATCGCTCTTCCAGGCCTTTGAACTGATCGGCAGGCTGCGCCTGTTCGTAACCAACGACTCCGCCCCCATGCATGTCGCCGCGGCGTTGGGCACGCCGCTGGTGGCGCTGCACGGGCCGATCAACGTGAAGAAGTTCTATCCGTTGGCCGACCATGTGCGTAGCATCAGCAAGGATCTCCCCTGCCTCCCCTGCAAGGATATCGGGGCCTGCCGGTCGCAAATCTGTTTCGGGCAGGTGACTGTTGCGGAGGTATGCGAGGCCTGCCGTGATCTGCTCGCGACACTGCCGGAGGCACAGCCATGACACTCCATAGGTTTTCCCGCACTGAACTCCTGGTAGGGCAGCAGGGACTGGATGCGCTTCGCCGGAAGCGGGTCATGATCTGCGGTATCGGCGGTGTCGGCAGCTATGCGGCCGAGGCCTTGGGCCGTGCCGGGGTCGGTTCCATCACCCTGGTGGATTTCGACGACATCTGCCTGACCAACGTCAACCGCCAGATCCACGCCCTTTCCAGTACGGTGGGCCAGTCCAAGGTCGAGGTTATGGCCGGGCGGCTCAGGGAGATAAACCCCGATGCCGGGATCGTTCCGGTCAAAGCCTTCTTCTCCGCGGAGAATGCCGCGGAACTGCTGACGCCGCGCCCCGATTACGTGCTGGACGCCATCGACCACTTTACCGCCAAGGCCGCCCTGATCACCATCTGCCGCGAACAGGGCATCCCGGTCATCTCCAGCATGGGAGCGGCCAACAAGCTCGATCCCACCAAGATCCACGTTGCGGACATCGCCGCCACCCGCAACTGCCGCATGGCCCGCAGCATGCGCAAGATGCTCCGCAAAACGGGCATCCAGAGCGGCGTGCAGGTCGTCTATTCGACCGAGGAACACCGGGAACTCAACCCCCAGGCCGCCCACTGCGGCACGGAGTGTATCTGTCCCAACCGGGAGGATCAGGTTTTCCGTTGCGAGAACCGTCGTGTGATCCTGGGCAGCATCTCCTTCATCCCTTCCATCTTCGGCCTCACCATGGCCGGCATCGTTGTCAACGAGCTGCTGAACCAGGAAGGGTGACCGTCCGCCGAGGCCCGCGTCTCCCCTGCGGCCGGTTCGCCCCCGTCATCCCTCCTCGATGGAACCCCTGTTGCCGCCTGTATCGCCGCGCCCCGGCACCGGCCGGGATATACCGTGATGACCCCCCGCAACCAACGGCCCGGGATACGGAAATTTTTGTAGTTGACCGTTTTATTTTCCCCGCTATACTGTATACACATTTTAGCGAGGGGGAGGGAACCATGGGGAGAGAGTTTTCGCTACAGGAGGCCTTGAAGCTGGCCATCAAGGCTGAAAAGGATAGCATGGATTTTTACCGCAAGGCCGCTTCGGTGGCAAAGAACGAGCGGGCCAAGAAGGTATTCGAGCTGTTGGCCAACGAGGAAGTCGGCCATCTCAAGTCGTTCTTCGACCACTACAAAGGTGGGGAGTTCGGAGACCTGACCAGCTATATGAATTCTCCGGCTGACACGAAGAACCCCACCTATATGAAGCTGGAGAAGGCCATAAGCGAGCAGATGGTCGAGAAGAAGGCCCTGGAGCTGGCTCTGGTCGAGGAGAAGGAATGTATCGGCCAGTATACCCAGTTTGCAAAGGATGTGGTCGACCCCGGGGTCAGGAGCGTGTTCGAGCGGGTGGTCAAGGAGACCCAGGGCCACTACGACCTGATCGAGTCCGAGTATGCCCACATCATGGCCATGGTGCACGAAAGCGACCAGGACATCTATGTCCGGGAGTAGGAGAATGCTACATTTTGCTTGATGCAGCAGGGGCCTGTCGGGTATAGATGCCGTCAGGCCTTTTTATCTTTGTAGCGAAAGGAACCGCAATGACTATCAATCAGGCGCTGTCGTTTGCCGTCACGCTTGTTTTCGCCGCACCCCTGTGGGCCGCCCAGGACGGCCCACAGGCGGGGAACAATCTGGGCAATGTGGTGGGGGGCGACTTCCAGAAGGCCCATGCCGTCATCCAGGCGAAATGTACGCTCTGCCATAGCGAAAAACGGATCGACGCCGCGCTGTCGTCGCGCAAGGACATGACCAAGATCCAGCAGGAGATGGAGAAACGGGGAGCCAGGCTGAACGCCAACGAACGCGAGGTGCTGGGCATCTACTGGAAGCAGAACCCGTTGAAACAATAGGAAGTTGGTGAAAAACGGCAGGAAAAAAGCGGCAGGGGACGATCTCCCTTGCCGCTTCTGTTTTCACGCTCTGCGGGTCCGCTACATCATTCTTGCCAACAGCGGCACGATCAGGAGCGAGACGATGTTGATGATCTTGATCATCGGGTTGACGGCCGGGCCGGCGGTGTCCTTGTAGGGGTCGCCGACGGTGTCTCCGGTAACGGCGGCCTTGTGGGCATCGCCACCCTTGCCGCCGTGGTAGCCGTCTTCGATGTACTTCTTGGCGTTATCCCAGGCGCCGCCGCCGGTGGTCATGGAGATGGCCACGAAGATGCCGGTGACGATGGTGCCGACGATCACGCCCCCCAGGGCCTTGGGGCCGAGGGTGAAGCCGACGATGACCGGGGCGAGGATCGGGATCAGGCCGGGGATGACCATCTCTTTCAGGGCGGTCTTGGTGACGATATCGACGCAGGAGGCGTAATCCGGCTTGCCGGTGCCTTCCATGATGCCCTTGATCTCGCGGAACTGGCGACGGACTTCCACAACCACGGCGCCGCCGGCCTTGCCGACCGCTTCCATGCACTGGGCGGCGAAGTAGTAGGGAAGCATGCCGCCGATGAAGAGGCCGACGATGATATAGGGGTCGGACAGGTCGAAGGTGATGGCCTTGCCGGCAAACTTCAGCTCGTCCACGTAGGAGGTGAAGAGGATAACGGCGGCCAGACCGGCGGAACCGATGGCGTAACCTTTCGTAACGGCCTTGGTGGTGTTGCCCACGGCGTCCAGGGGATCAGTCACGGCGCGGACCGAGTCGTCCAGTTCGGCCATCTCGGCGATGCCGCCGGCGTTGTCGGTGATGGGTCCGTAGGCGTCCATGGCCACGACGATGCCGGTCAGGGAGAGCATGGACACGGCCGCGATGGCGATGCCGTAGACCCCGGCGCACTGGAAGGAGATGATGATGCCGGCGGCGATGACGATCACCGGAGCGGCGGTGGCTTTCATGGAGACACCCAGGCCGGCGATGACGTTGGTGCCGTGGCCGGTGGTGGAGGCCTGGGCGATGTGTTTGACCGGGCCGTACTCGGTGGAAGTGTAGTACTCGGTGATCCAGAAGATGGCGCCGGTCACGACCAGGCCGACGATGGCGGAGATGAAGAGGTTGATGGCGCTGAAGTTCACCCCGGCGTCATTGGTGAGTCCCTGGGGGAACATCTGGGCCGTGACGAAGTAGAAGGCTATGCAGGCCAGAACGCCGGAGACGATCAATCCCTTGTACAGGGCGGGCATGATCTTCTGGCTGCCGCCCAGCTTGACGAAGAAGGTGCCGATGACCGAGGCGACGATGGAGATGCCGCCCAGGATCAGCGGGTAGCTGACCGCACTCTGGTTGCTGTTGAAAGCGATGGCGCCCAGCAGCATGGCGGCGATCAGGGTCACGGCGTAGGTCTCGAACAGGTCGGCGGCCATGCCGGCGCAGTCGCCCACGTTATCGCCCACGTTGTCGGCGATGACGGCAGGGTTGCGGGGGTCGTCCTCAGGGATGCCGGCTTCGACCTTGCCCACCAGGTCAGCGCCCACGTCGGCGCCCTTGGTGAAGATACCGCCGCCCAGACGGGCGAAGATGGAGATCAGGGAACCGCCGAAGCCGAGGCCGACCAACTGGCTGACCACTTCCTTCACCGGCGCGCCCGGCATCAGTTTCTGCAGGGCCAGATAGTAACCGGCCACGCCCAGAAGACCCAGGCCGACCACCAGCATGCCGGTGATGGCGCCGCCTTTGAATGCCACGTTGAGAGCTTTGACGATGCCGCTCTTGGCCGCCTCGGTGGTGCGCACGTTGGCGCGGACCGAAACGAACATGCCGATGAAACCGGTCAGGCCGGAGAAGAGCGCGCCGATGGCGAAGCCGATGGCGGTCTTGACTCCCAGGGTGGCGAACAGGGCGATGAACATGATCACGCCCACCACGGCGATGATCGTGTACTGGCGTTTCATGTAGGCACCGGCGCCCTCCTGGATCGCGGCGGCGATCTGGCGCATCCGGTCGTTACCCTGGGGCAGCCCCAGGATCCACTGTGCCGAAATCAGTCCGTAGGCGACAGCCACCACGGCGCAGGCCAGGGCGAAGTAGACAGCATACTGTTCCATTCTCTCAATTCCTCCTGTTGATATGAATAGCCGATAATCAGGCAGTTCTTTAGATGGTTGTTGAAAAACAGCCGTCAGGCCTTCGTCCTCGAAAGCCCTTTTGCGGCGTAGCGCTGCTGCGCCTCCTCAGGGCTTGCCTAGCGGGTGCGACGACCTGACTGTTTTTGAACGACCCGGGTTTTTCAACAGCCCGTTGATACCCGTCGAAAATCCGCTCTGGGGGCGTCGGCGACGACTTGTCAACAATCTGTTGCCATTTAGATGCAGAAACGAAAAATTGTTAATTGAATAGTGGTCGATTGTCAAGCGTTATTTCCTGCGCCATGTCGCAGGTTTCCGCTCTTTTGGCCCGTATCCGCCTCCCGCTTGTCATTGCCCGGATGGCATGATATATATTAAAAACAACGATGTTGGAAAATCACAAGACCATCAAAGGAGCATTCCCTGATGAAATTCGCGTATTCCCTCCTGTTGGTTGCCGTGACCGGGCTTTCCGGGTGCGCCACCCAGAGCTCGCTCGACGTAGTCCGCAGCGATATGGATGCCGTCAAGACCAGGCTGTTTTCCGTGGAGAAGGACCTGGGAGGGGTTCGGGCCGAGTCCAAGCAGGGGATCGGCTCCGTTGAGAAGGAGTATAAATCGGACGTCTCGGAGGTCCGCAAACTTTCCGCCGACATCCAGGCCTCCATGGACAGCATCAGGAATGATATCCAGGTCCTGAACGGCAAGTCGGACGATCTGGCCATCGCCGTGAAGAAGCCCTCCGATGACCTGGCGCGCTACCGGGAGGATGCGGACAAGCGGATCCTGGCCCTGGAGGAGCGGCTCGTCAAGCTCCAGGCGGCCCTGGACGAACTCAACAAGAAGGTCGGCGACCTCGCTGCCGCACCGAAAAAGGAAGAGCCGGTCACGCCGGAATCGGTCTACACGAAGGGGCTGGAGACCTTCAAGGCCGGCGACATGCCGGGCGCACGGGATATCTTCACCAAATTCCTGGAGCAGTATCCCAAGCACGACCTGGCCGCCAACGCCCAGTACTGGATCGGCGAGACCTTCTACAGCGAAAAGGGATATGAGCCGGCCATCCTGGCCTACCAGGAGGTGATCAAGCAATATCCCGCCAAAGACAAGGTCCCGGCGGCCATGCTCAAGCAGGCCATGTGTTTCAGGGCCATCAAGGATGTTAAAAGCGCCAAGTATGTGCTGAAGAAGCTGGAGGAGGGCTTTCCCAAGAGCGAAGAGGCAAAGAAGGCCAAGGCGCTCTTGAAGGAGATCAAGTAATAAACGGAGTTCAAGACTGATGAAAACGGAAAGGGCGGCCCGCAGGGGTCGCCCTTTTTTTGCGATTGAGGCCGGAGCGAAGATGTCGTGAAGACGGGATGCGGGGCTACAGCACCCCTTTGGTGGACATGACCCCCTGCACCCGCGGATCGACCTGGGTGGCCGTGTCCATGGCCCGCGCCACCGCCTTGAAGCAGGCTTCGATGATGTGGTGCACATTGTCGCCGTACATGACGTTAATGTGCAGGTTCAGGCCGCAGTGGTTGACAAAGGCCTGGAAGAACTCCCGCGCCAGTTCCACGTCGAACTCGCCGATCTTCACCTTGGGGAGCCGTACGTTGTACACCAGGTAGGGGCGGCCGGAGATGTCCACCGCCACCGACGCCAGGGTCTCGTCCATGGGCACCGTGGCCTGGCCGTAGCGCCGGATTCCCTTCTTGTCGCCCAGGGCCTGCTTGAAGGCCTCGCCCAGCACGATGCCGATATCCTCCACCGTGTGGTGGAAATCGATGTCGATATCGCCGCAGGCCTCGATATCCAGGTCGAACAGGCCGTGGCGGGCGAACAGGTTCAGCATGTGGTCCAGGAACGGGACCGAGGTGCAGACCGTCGCCTGCCCGGTGCCGTCCACCTCCAGCTCCAGCCTGATCCTGGTCTCCCTGGTGACCCGCTCTATTTCGGCGCTTCGTGACATGAATTCCCCCTTACGTTAGAAACTAGCCGATTTCCTTCAGCGCCACCAGGGTCCGCTCCATCTCCTCGCGGGTGCCGATGGAGATGCGCAGGCCGTGGGCCAACAGCGGGTCGGACAACAGGCGCACCAGTATTTTGCGGCTGTACAGACCCTCGTAGACCCGCTTGCCGTTTTTGTCGGGCGGGCTGGCAAAGACGAAATTGCCCTGGGACGGGATCACGCTGTAGCCGATGGCCGTCAATTCCAGGGTGAACCAGTCCCGGGTTTCGCGAATGCGGGCGCAGCAATCGCGGAAATAGACCTGGTCGTGCAGTGCGGCCACGCAGGCCGCCTGGGCCAGGCGGTCCAGGTTGTAGTGGTCGCGGATCTTGTCCAGGGCCGCGATGATCTCCGGGCGGGCGATGGCCAGACCGAGCCGCATGCCGGCCAGGGCGTAGCTTTTGGAAAAGGTGCGGGTCACCACCACATTGGCGTATTGTTTCACCAATTCCAGCGCGGTAGCGTCGGCAAAGTCGGCATAGGCCTCGTCGATCACCAGCAGGCCGTCGCAGCGCCGGGCCAGATCCTCCACATACTCCAGGGGGAACGAGAACCCCAGGGGCGCGTTGGGGGAGGTGAGGAAGAACAGCCTGCCAGTGTAGCGCTCCGGGAAATCGGCGATGCGGAAGTCCGCCGTCAGGCCGAAACAGCGCACCCGCGCCCCCTGGATCTCCGCCAGGGTGGCGTAGTAGGAATAGGAGGGGTGGACGAGGGCGATCTCCTCCCCCTCGCCGGCACAGGCCCGGATCAGGTTGTTGAGCACCTCGTCGGAACCGTTGGCCATGATGATCCACGAGGGGTCGAAGCCGTACAGTTCGCCGGCCGCCTCGCGCAGTTTCGCGCTGGAGGCGCTGGGATAGGTGCGCAACGCGGCGCCGTCCACGCCCAACTCCTCGTAGATGGCCTCCACGACCCAGGGTGACGGCGGGTAGGGGTTTTCGTTGGTGTTCAGCTTGATCCACGAGGCCACATCGTCCGGCTGGAAGCCGGGGACATAACCCTTCATGTCGCGTATCTTGGGTCGAAGAAGATTCATAATGTATCAGAAATATCACGCTTGGGCGTTGTGTTCAAGCCAGAAACGCCACAATCTGCTCATGGCGTTGGCGTGCGTCCGGGTCCGGCGCCGGAACAGGCGGCGGGGTAGGCTGGTTTGAACAGGGAGTGATCCCCGAGGGCCGGATACGGGCTGGCCGCAGGTTTTTATGCGGTTCCCGCAGCGCCCTTCATGTGAAAATATTTCATGTCTTCCTTGAGAACGTGGCGGATCAGCCAGTCGCCAAGCACAATGATCAACTCTCTTGAAGCCTCCAGGTTGTTGTCGTTGTAGCCGGTCCGTATCCTCTCGATGGTTTGGGTAAACTCCCGGTGCTTCGCTATATGATCGTCGATATCCGGGACATGCATGGCTCTCAGGTGCCGCTCTTCCGCCGACAAATGGCGCCCGGCAATGGCCGTCAGCTTGTCGATACTGGGCAGGATGAAGCTCAATTCCGGAGAGTTCATCACGTTATCGTACACGCTGTTGAGTATCTGGAACATCTCCTGGTGGTGACGGTCCAACTCCGCTTCATTGACCGAATATTCGGGCCTCCAGATCAGCAATGGCATCATGGCACCTCACACCCCGCGGTTCCCGGCAAGCCCACTCGGGGTTCATGTTACGCATGGGTTACACCATGCAATCCGGCGGCCATTTTTAAGAATATTCTTATTTTATTGGAAAGAAATAATTAAGCAGTTAAATAGGTGGGTTAGAGGCTATTTGCTGCCGTGAATCAGGCGGTTAGCGTGTTTGTGTTGAAGGCAGGAGTAGTGTTTACGCTATTTGACCGCCGCGCTGTCCGGGGGGTAGGCTTTTGGCTGGATACGCAGAATATTCCGACCTGGGGGTGATTGCCACGGAGCCGCAGAGGGCGGAGGACCGTTGAGCCGGACACCCGTGCTGACGATCCCGTGAATACTTCTGCTCCGCTCAGTATTACGGTCAGGAAGTGGTATACTCATATCAGCGATCCCGTGTGGAAGGAGTGAGCCATGTCACTGACCAAAACCTGGTACACAGTCGATGAAGCAGCGGCCAAGTTCGGGGTTCCCCCCAAGCAGCTTCTGGAATGGGTTGAAAATGGCGTGCTGCGTTCCGAAGGTGACAAGGGCAAGGTGGCCCGGCTCTATGGCGAGGACATCGAACGGGAGTTGAACCTTATCCCATCGGTGTGATGCGATGAGGCTGTTCATAACGAAAACATGGCACTGGCGGGATGTGTGGCTGTTGAAGTGGTGCGCGTTCCTGTTCGGCATTGCCGCAGGCGCGTATTTCCATGCGGTGGTCCTGCCCTATGTGTGGGTTGTTCTTGTTGTCGCGGTCCTGCTGGCCATCAAGCCGGCGATTGCCTATTGGGGGAAGTGATACTCCCCTGCTCGACAAGGTTGAGCCGTCATGCTTTTTTGACCCGAGCCGCCTACGGGTGCCCCCTGGTTGTGTCATTGTGACATAAAAATCCCCTCCCCCATGCAGAGCCAAAGGGCCTGAAGGGGGAGGGGGTGTTCCGAACGGATATTATATCCAGCCTACTCCAGCCGCTTGCTCACCGACTTGGCGTGGGCCTCCAGCCCCTCCAGCCCGGCGATGCGCACGATGTCGCTCCCCAGCCGCTTCAAGCCCCCCTCGGAGAAATAGACGATAGAAGACTTCTTCACGAAGTCGTCCACGGACAGGGGCGAGAAGAAGCGTGCCGTGCCGCCGGTGGGCAGGGTGTGGTTGGGCCCGGCCAGGTAGTCGCCCGCCGCCTCGGGGGTCCAATGCCCCATGAAGATGGCCCCGGCGTTGGTGATGCGGGAGAGGATGGCGAAAGGATCGGCCACGGCCAACTCCAGGTGCTCCGGCGCGATGCGGTTGGAGAACTCGATGACCTCGTCCAGGTCCCCGGCCACGATGATTGCGCCGTATTTGTCCCACGAGGCACGGGCGATGGTCTCGCGGGAGAGCTGGGCCAACTGGCGTTCCACCTCGGCCGCCACCTGCTCGCCAAAGGCGCGGTCGGTGGTGATGAGGATGGAGGAGGCCAGTTCGTCGTGTTCGGCCTGGGAGAGCAAGTCGGCGGCGACGTGGGCGGCATTGCCGCTGCCGTCGCTGATGACCAGGATTTCGCTCGGCCCGGCGATCATGTCGATGCCTACAGCGCCGAATACCAGCTTTTTGGCCGTGGCCACGTAGATGTTGCCCGGCCCGGTGATCTTGTCCACCTTGGGGACGGTTTCGGTGCCGTAGGCCAGGGCCGCTACGGCCTGGGCCCCGCCCATGCGGAAGATGCGGTCCACGCCCGAGAGCCGGGCCGCCACCAACACATGGGGGTTGATCTCGCCACCCGGCGTGGGGGCCACCATGACGATCTCGCCGCAGCCCGCCACCCGCGCCGGCACGGCGTTCATGATTACGCTGCTGGGATAGCTAGCCTTGCCGCCGGGGACGTAGATGCCGACCCGCGCCAGGGGGGTGACCTTCTGCCCCAGCATGATGTCCGGCTCCTCGGTGGAGATCCAGGTCTGCTGTTTCTGCTTCTCGTGGAAGGCACCCACCCGCTCCACGGCCAGCATGAGAGCCTCCACGTCGGCCTCGTCCACCCGCTCGAAGGCCGCGTCGATCTCCTCTTCGCTTACCTCCAGCTCGGCCACGGAAGCGGCCTCCAGGCGGTCGAAGCGCCGGGTCAGCTCCAGCACGGCCGCGTCGCCCCGCTGGCGCACGTCGGCAATGATGTCGAGCACGGTCTGTTCCACCTCCCGGCCGGTCTCTTCACCGCGGGAAAGGATGGCGCCGAACTTCTCGGAAAAATCGTTGTCGCGTATGTCGAGAAAAAGCATGAATACCCTCTATAAAAAGAAGCTGTTAAACAAGTTCAGGTTGTTCGAAAATAGTCAGATCGTCGCCTCCGCAGAGAGCCCTGCGGAGGCGTAGCAGCGCTACGCCGCACAATTCAGCTTGCTGAATTGGACCGCGAAGGCGCCCGAAGGGTGAGGCCGCAGGCCTCAGTCACAAAGGGGCTTTCGAGGACGAAGGCCCGACGGCTGTTTTTCAACAACCTCTTAAATCTCTTTTTCCAGCCCCTGGATGATTTCGCTGATCCGCAGGTACTTGGTCTTGAGGCTGGCACGGTTGACGATCAGCCGGGTGGTGATCTCGGCGATGGTTTCCACCTCCACCAGGCCGTTCTGGCGCAGGGTCTCGCCGGTGGACACCAGGTCCACGATCCGTTCGGACAAACCCACCAGGGGCGCCAGCTCGATGGAGCCGTACAGCTTGATGATCTCCACCTGGATGCCCTTGGCGCCGAAATAGGCCTCTGCCACATGGGGGTATTTGGTGGCGATGCGGATGTGGGACCAGACGGAAGGGTCGTCGTTGTCGGCCAGGTTGGCCGGTTCGGCCACCATCATACGGCAGTAGCCGAATTTCAGGTCCAGCGGCTCGTACAGGTCCTTCCCCTGCTCCATGAGCGTGTCCTTGCCCACGATGCCCAGGTCGGCGCTGCCGTACTCCACATAGGTGGGAACGTCGGTGGCGCGCACGATCATGTAGCGCATCCGCTGTTCGGCATTCTCGAAGATCAGCTTGCGGGAGTCGGAGAGCAGTTCCCGGCAGTCGATGCCGATCTTGCCGAACAGCGCCACCGATTCTTCAAGAATACGCCCCTTCGGTATTGCAATGGTAATCCAGTCGTTCACCAGACTTCTTCCTTTCGGATGTCGATTTTTCGCAAGGTTAAGGCGGAGGAGGAAGCCCGCGGAGGCGTAGCAGCGCTACGCCGCACAATTTTGCCTGCAAAATTGGACCGCGAAGGCGCCCCGAAGGGGGCGGCCGTTAGGCCGAGTCACAAGGAGATTCCGAACGACAACGCAGAGATTGCGGAAAAGCGGCATTCGTCACTCCTGTACCCGTTTTATGTCCGCCCCAAGTCCCGCCAGCTTCTTCTCGATCGACTCATATCCCCGGTCCAGATGATAGATGCGGGAGATCTCGGTAACATTATTCGCGGCCAGTCCGGCCAGGATCAGGGATGCCGAGGCCCGCAGGTCGGTGGCCATGACCGGCGCACCGGACAGCTTCCTGACCCCCTTGACCGTGGCGCTGTTTCCCTCGATGGTGATGTCCGCCCCGAAGCGCAGCAGCTCGGAGACGTGCATGAAGCGATTTTCGAAGATGTTTTCGCTGATGACGCTCGCCCCGTCCGCCACGCACATGAGGGCCATGAACTGGGCCTGCATGTCCGTGGGAAAACCGGGGTAGGGGCGGGTTTTGATGTTGACGCTGCGGATCTTCCGGGGCGCCTTGACCCGTACCACGTTGTCGTGGCTGGTGATCTCCACCCCGGCGTCCTGGAGCTTGAAGACCAGCGCGTCCAGGTGCTCCGGCTTCATGCCGTGGATATTCACGTCGCCGCCGGTGATCGCCGCCGCGATCATGAAGGTGCCGGCCTCGATGCGATCCGGCATGACGGAGTAGGAAACGGGCGCCAGTTCGGAGACCCCCTGGATGCGGATGGTGTCGGTCCCGGCCCCCTCGATCTTTGCACCCATGAGGATGAGCATCTGGGCCAGATCGACGATCTCCGGCTCACGTGCGGCGTTCTCCAGAACCGTCTCCCCCCTGGCTGTGGCTGCGGCCATCATCAGGTGTTCGGTGCCGCCCACGGTGGAGATGTCGAAGTTGACCCGTGCCCCCTTCAGGTGCCGCGCCTTGGCCTCCACGTAGCCGTGTTCGAGGTTGATCTCGGCACCCAGGGCCTGGAGCCCTTTGAGGTGCAGGTTGATGGGGCGGGCGCCGATGGCGCAGCCGCCCGGCAGGGAGACGCGCGCCTTGCCGAAACGGGCCAGAAGCGGTCCCAGAACCAGCACCGAGGCGCGCATGGTCCGGACCAGGTCGTAGGTGGCCTCGTGGTTGCGGATGCCGGCGGAGTCGATCTTGACGAGGTTGCCGTTGCCTTCAATGGTGGCGCCCAGGGATTCCAGCACCTTGATGGTGGTGTTGATGTCGCGCAGGAAGGGTACGTTACTGATCTGGTTCAATCCCGGGGCCAGGATGGTGGCCACGAAGATGGGCAGGGAGGCGTTCTTGGAGCCGCTGACCCGCACCTCGCCGGTCAGTTTCTTTCCTCCCTTGATGACGAGCTTATCCACCCTCTGTTCTCCCTCTTGTTGACAGTTTAAATGGGGAGTCATATTACTCGATGGGGTCCCCCTTGTCCAAGGAAAAGTTGGCCGGAAACCGGGCGGTCCGCCACCCGTGGGCCGGAGGCGGGGGCTGACGGGCGGGATGAATGAAATTTTGTATACAGGTTCGGCAATATGCTGTGATATAATCCAGAACCTTGTGGCCAGAGGAATATTCCTCTGGTGATGTGCACGACACGCAGATGACGGTGAGCGGACGGAAACGTTTTCCATGGGGACCCTATCTCTTAAAACCAAGGTTGGTCTTGTTTTTCCCGCACTTGCCATCTGCGTGCTGGCCGGTATTCTCGTGTTGTCCCAGCGAATCCTGGAAGCGCGGATCAAGGACGGGATCTCCGAGCAACAGTACCAGATCGTCTCGCTCCTGGCAGACGACATGGACCGGCAGGTGGCCTCCGCCCGCGATTCATTGGCCGCCATCGCCCGCACGACAACGCCTGCCAGGGTTGCCACCCCCCGCGCTGCGCTGGAATTCCTGAACGGCCAGAAGGAGCATCTCGCCACCTTCGACAACGGGCTTTTTCTCTTCGACCGCGCCGGCCGGCTGATGGCGGAACTCCCCCTGGGGCTGGAACGCTCGGGCCGGGATTTTTCCTACCGCGACTACCTGAAGCAGACCATTGCCACACGGAATCCCCTCATCTCCAAGCCCTATGAATCGTCCAAGGGGCAGCACCACCCCGCCCTGATGTTCACCGCCCCGGTACTCGACGGGAATGGCGCCCTGATCGCCATGCTAGGGGGAAGTATCGATCTGGCCCGCTCCCCGTTCCTGGGCAGGCTTTCCGGCGTCAAGATCGGCAAAAGGGGCTATCTGTACATTATCGACACCGACCGGATCACCCTGTTTCACCCCGATGCCCGGTGGCTCATGAAGCGATATCCCCCCCCGGGCGCCAACCGGCTGCTGGACAAGGCCATCGCGGGTTTCGACGGCACCGGCGAGACGATAACCTCCCGCGGGCTCCACACCCTGTCATCATTCAAGCACCTCAAGAACAAGAACTGGATCATCGCGGCCAACTATCCCATTGAACAGGCTTATGAACCCATAAAAAAGGCCAACGCCCTATTTTTTGGCATCCTGACCCCCATCGCCCTGCTTGCGGCCCTGCTGCTGCGGCGTTCCCTCTCGCAGCTCACCTCGCCGATCCTGGCCCTCACCAGGCATGTGGAAACGCTCTCCGAAAAAACAGGCGACCAGCGCCTCTTTCCCGCTGCGGGAAGCGATGAGCCGGCCATACTCGCCCAGGCCTTCAACCGCCTGGTGAAGGAGGTGGACCGCCAGCAGGAGGAGCTCGCCAAGCGGGAGCTCCTCTACCGCACCGTGGTGGAGTTCTCCTCGGAAATGGCTTTCTGGCTCGCCCCGGACCGTTCCACCATGCACTATGTGTCCCCCAGTTGCAAAGAGGTCACCGGCTACGGCCCCGAGGAGTTCTACGCCACCCCCGGCCTGTTGAGCGCCATGGTCCATCCCGAAGACCGCGAACATTGGAACGAGCACTTCAAGGATGTGGAAACCTCCGATTTCTCCGAACCGGCCGAGTTCAGGATCATAACCAGGACCGGCGAACTGCGCTGGACCAATTACTCCTGCCGGCCGGTCTTCAGCCAGGGCGGCGCCTATGCCGGCCTGCGCGGCAGCTTCAGCGATATCTCATTCCTGAAGCAGGCGGAGCTCGCCATCGTGGCCAGTGAGGAGAAATTCAAGCTCTTTTTCGAGCAGGCCAGCGACGCGATCTTTATTATCCGTGCCGACGGCAGGATCTCCGAGGCCAACAACGAAGCGTGCAGCCGGTACGGTTACAGCCGCGAAGAGATGATCGGCAAGGAGATGGGGCAGTTCGATACCCCCGAACACTTCCGTTATGCCGCAGAACGGCTTGCGCTGGTCATGCAGGTGGGGCAGATCACCTTTGAAACCTGCCATCGCTGCAAGGACGGCCTCTCCCTGCCGGTGGAGGTGAAGGCCCGCCTGATCGATTTCAACGGGGAGAAGGCCGTGCTGGCCGTGGCCAGGGATGTCAGGGACCGCAAACGTGCCGACGAGTTGGTGCGGCGCCAGAACGAATACCTGACCGCATTTCACGAAACGTCCCTGGGACTTGTCAGGCGCCTGGAGGTGTCCAGTCTTCTGCAGGCGATCCTCGTTCGCGCCGGCAGACTGGTGGGGACGGAACATTGCTACGTCTACCTGGTGGACGGGCCGGGCAGTGGAATGACCATGGTTTACCGGAGTGGGGTATTCGAGGGTTTCGTGTGCCACTCCATCGAACCCGGTGATGGGATGGCAGGCCATGTCTGGACGACGGGCGAACCATTTCATGTGGATGATTACAGCCGGTGGGAGCATCGGCTTCCCGACCCCGACCGCACTGTGCTGCGGGCCATGGCCGGGGTTCCGCTGAAATCGAATGACCGGGTGATCGGCGTGCTTGGGCTGGCGTTCATCGAGGAGGGGCAGCGTTTCGATGAAGAAAGCATGGCCATCCTGACCCAGTTCGGCGAGCTGGCTTCCGTGGCCCTCGACAACGCCCAACTCCATGATGCGGCCCGGCGGGAGCTGGTGGAGCGGCAAAAGGCCGAGGAACGCCTGAGAAAGCTCTCCGTCGCCGTGGAACAAAACCCGGCTTCCATTATCATCCTGGATACCAGCGGCACCATCGAATACGTCAATCCCGGCTTCAGCGAGCTTACCGGGTATTCCGCCGCCGAGACGGTGGGCCAGAATGCCCGCATGCTCAAATCCGACGACACCGGCCCCGAAGAATACCGCCGGCTCTGGGAGACGATCAGCGGCGGGAGCAAATGGCGCGGGGAGTTCCATAACCGCAAGAAGAACGGCGAGCCTTACTGGGAGCAGACCCTGATCGCGCCGATCAGGGATGAAGGCGGTGTCATCACCCATTTTATCTCCATCAACGAGGATATCACCGACCGCAAGCAGCTGGAGAACGAGCTGCACCACTCGCAGAAGATGGAGGCAATCGGGCAGCTGGCCGGCGGCATCGCCCACGACTTCAACAATATCCTGACGGCGGTCATCGGCTACGCCAGCATCATGCAGATCAAGTTGCCGGAGGACAGCCCCCTGCGCAACGGGGTGGAGCAGATCCTGGCCACGGCCGAACGCGGCTCCGGTCTGACCAAGGGTCTTCTGGCCTTTAGCCGCAAGCAGCACACGAGTACGCGCTACATCAATCTCAATGAGATCGTCGAACGGGTGCAGCAACTGCTGCATCGGCTGCTCAACGAGGATATTCGTCTCGCGACCCGGTTGGCCGCCGAAGAGTTGCCGGTCATGGTGGACAGCGTCCAGATCGAGCAGGTGTTGATGAGCCTGGCTGCAAACGCGCGGGACGCGATGCCGGGCGGCGGCGAGATAGTCGTCCGCAGCGAGTTGGTGGATATCGACGCCGCGTTTGCCGGTATGAACGGGCTCGGCAAGCCCGGCCGCTTTGCGCTTCTGGCGGTATCCGATACCGGACAGGGCATGGATGAGGAGACTGTCAGTCATATCTTTGAGCCGTTTTTCACCACCAAGGAAACCGGAAAGGGGACCGGGCTCGGCCTCTCCATCGCCTACGGCATCATCAAAAAGCACAACGGCTGCATCCTCTGCAACAGTGAAAAGGGTGTGGGAACGACCTTCAACATCTATCTGCCCTGCTCGGGAGCGGAACCGGCAGACACCGACCAGGGCCAACCCCCGACACACTCCCGGGCCGGCAAACAGGTGATCCTCCTGGCCGACGACAACGATTCGACGCGCCGCTTTACCCGGGAGGTGCTGGAGGAATTCGGCTATGCGGTGATTGAAGCCGAGGACGGACGGCAGGCCCTGGACAAGTTTCAAGAACACCGGGAGCGGGTCGGTATGCTCATCCTGGACGTCATCATGCCGGAGATGAAGGGGCGGGAGGTGTATGACGCCATCCGCTCCGCCAATCCGGGTGTGAAGGTGCTCTTCACCAGCGGCTACACGGAGGAAATCATACGTTCACAAGAGATCCTGGATGAAAGCATGGCTTTCATCCCCAAACCATATATGCCCAAGGAGTTGCTCATGAAGATCCGCGAGGTGCTGGGCCATGGGGAGTGAATCTATCGGCAACATCTTTGTGGTCGACGATGACCGCTTTGTCCTGGAAAGCGTTTCCACCCTTCTGGGCGAATACGGTTTTTCGGTTCATGCGTTTACCAACGGTCATGAAGCGGTCAGGCAGTTCGTGACCAGGCCGGTGGACCTTGTCCTGACCGACATCAACATGCCGCACATGGACGGCATCGAGCTTCTGGAAAAGATCCGCTTTCTGGACCGGGAGACGCCGGTCGTCCTCATGACCGCCTACGCCGACCTGGACACGGCGGTCAAAGCCATCCAGAAAGGGGCTTTCGACTTCATCATCAAGCCGTACAGCCCTCCGTATCTCGTCCACACGGTGGAAAAAGGGGTCCACTACAAACGGCTGACGCAGATAGAGAAGAATTACAAGCGGGAGCTGGAGATCACGGTAGAGAAGCGAACCTCGGAACTGGCCGAGGCCCTCAGCAGGTTGACCGAGATGAGCCGCGAGATCATCGAACGTCTTACCGCGGCGGCGGAATTGCGGGATGAGGATACCGGGCAGCACATCCTGCGCATCGGACTGTATGCGAAAAAACTGGCGACCGCCCTGAACATGCCGGAAAGCTTCATCGAGCAGATCCACATTGCCAGCGCCATGCACGACGTGGGCAAGATCGGCATCCCCGACTCGATCCTGCTCAAGCCGGGGGCGCTCACCGCCGCTGAATTCGAGACCATCAAGCAGCATACGGTCATCGGGGAAAGGATCCTCAAGGGCTCATCCCACAGTATGCTCCAGATGGGGGCCACCATCGCGGCCAGCCATCACGAGCGTTGGGACGGCACCGGCTATCCCTACGGTCTGGCCGGCGAGGCCATTCCCATTGCCGGTCGCATCACCATGCTGGCTGACCAGTACGACGCCCTGCGGAGCGAACGGGTCTATAAAAGGGCCTTTGACCACGCAACTGCCTGCGATATCATCCTGAACGGCGACGGCAGGACCATGCCGAGGCACTTCGACCCGCGTGTCCTGACCACATTCGGCGAGATCAAGGATGAGTTCGCGGAGATCTTCGATTCCAGCCAACCCCCGGAACCGGCACCCTGCGGGGTGAGCGAGCGCCAGCAGCCCCTGCCCCTGGGCATTTAAGTTCTAACGAGCTGTTGAACAACCTGCTAACGGTCGAGATCGGCCAGGACGAAATCCACCGACCCCAGAATCGCCAGGAAATCGGCCACCAGCCAGCCGCGGCTCATGACCGGCAGCGCCTGGATATGGGGGAAACTCGGGGTGCGGATGCGCATCCGGTACGGGATGTTCAGGCCGTCCGACACGGCAAAGTAGCCGTTCTCGCCCTTGGGCGCCTCGATGGCGGCGTAGGTCTCTCCCTTGGGGGGCGTCATGCCCCGTGTGCTGTTGACGAAGTGGTGGATCAGGGACTCGATTGCCTTCAGGGTATCCTGCTTCTCGGGCAGTACATAGCGGTAATCGTCCGTGATCCAGCGGCCGCCGGGCATCCCGGACACGGCCTGCTGCACCAGCCGCAACGACTGGCGGATCTCCTCCATGCGCACCAGATAGCGCGCCCAGCAGTCGCCCCCCTCGGCCACGGCCACCTCAAAATCAAATTGATCATACCCGCCGTAGGGGATATTTTTCCGCAGGTCCCATTCCATGCCGCAGGCCCGCAGATTGGGGCCGGAAAGCCCCCATTCCCGCGCCTCTGCCGGCGAGATGGCGCCGACGCCCTTGAGGCGTGCCCGGAAGATCGGGTTGCCGTCGATGAGCTGCTCGTACTCCCTGAGCCGGGCGGGCAACCATTTCAGGAAACGCTTTACCGTCCCCTCCCACCCCTCGGGCAGATCCTCCGCCACGCCACCGATGCGGAACCAGGCCGGATGCATGCGTCCCCCGGTGATCATCTCCACGATGTCGAAGATCAGTTCCCGATCGGTAAAGGTGTAGAAAACCGGTGTCATGGCCCCCACATCGGCGGTAAAGGTCCCGAGCCAGACCAGGTGGCTGGCGATACGGAACAATTCGGCCAGCATGACGCGGATATACTGGGCCCGCTCCGGCACCCTTATGCCGCACAGGCGTTCCACCGAATTAACATAGGCCAGATTATTCTGCACCCCGGCCAGGTAGTCGATGCGGTCGGTGTAGGGGATGAACTGATTCCAGTGCTGGCGCTCGGCGATCTTCTCCGCCCCCCGGTGGTGATAGCCGATGTCGAAGTCGATGTCGCGAATCTCTTCCCCATCCAGTTTGAGGATGCAGCGGATGATGCCGTGGGTGCCGGGGTGCTGGGGCCCCAGGTTGAGCAACATCTCCCCCTCGCTCACCCGCTCGAAGAAGTCCGAGGCAGGGGGCGCCGCGTGGCGGCGGGCATCATCCACGCTGTAGGGCGCCATCTCCGTGGCGCGGAAGGGATGTTCCTTGCGCAGGGGGTGCCCCTCCCAGTCGTGGGGCATGAGGATGCGCCGCAGGTTGGGATGGCCGCCGAAGCGGATGCCGAACATATCGAACACCTCCCGCTCGTACCAATCGGCGACCGGGAAGACCGGGGTAACGCTGGGCGCTTCCGGGAACTCCCCCGCCAGTTCGCATTTGACACGCACATAGCCCGGCTGGTCAAAGGAGAGCAGGTGGTAGTTGAGGGTGAAGTCCCCATGTCGGGAGCGGTCCCGCCGACGGGAGTCGTCCACGGCGGCGATGTCCTCCAGACGCTGGAAGGCCACGCCGGAGCGTCCCTTCAGATGGCGCAGCAGGTCGGGCGCCAGTTCGGCCGGTGCCCGCAGGGTAAGCATGTCGGTGGCATCGCTATCGACGACGACCCGGTTGCCGAACAGGGAACCGATCTCCTCGGGAAGCCCGAAATCAGGGTAGGAATGGTGCGGCGCAGGTGGACGCCACTGCTCGTCGGAACGTGGCTGGAACATGGCGGGATGCCCCACGGACGTCCCCCGGGCGGGGATGGCCGCCATGCCCGGCCCGCGGGTGTCCCTGGATTTGGTCTCCCCGTCCTTCAGGACCGGGACGGTCGTCCCCTGGCAGCCCCCGGCCAGGTGCAGGACCGGCCGCGCCGGGCGCTCTCCGGTCTTGATCTTTTCCTGGAGCAGCATCAGACCCTGGAGGAACGCCTCGGGCCGGGGCGGACAGCCGGGTACGTACACATCCACCGGCAGGATCTGGTTCACCCCCTGCACGACGCTGTACACGTCGTACATGCCGCCCGAGTTGGCGCAGCTCCCCATGGCGATCACCCAGCGCGGCTCGGCCATCTGCTCGTAGAGGTTCAGGATCGAGGGGGCCATCTTCTTGAAGACCGTCCCGGCGATCACCATCACGTCGGCCTCCCGGGGGGTCCCCCGCAGTACCTCGGCCCCGAACCGGGAAATATCGTGGCGCGACGTGAAGGAGGTCATCATTTCCACGAAACAGCAGGAGAGGCCGAAGAACATGGGCCAGAGGGAATTGGCCCGCCCCCAGTTGATCAGGTCGTCGAGGCGGGCCAACATGATATTGTCAGGGGGCTGGATGATGTTGTCAGGTTTATCGAACAAGGTAAGGCCCCTCTGAAACGCAAAGTTTTTGCAAGATCAAGGCAGCACGGCGGCGGAGCAGCGCTCCGCCGCACAAGTCTATTTCTGAGGCTTGTGCAGAGATGGCGAAAAATCTGCTTTTCTCTCCCGTGAGGGTCCCCAGTCCAGGCCGCCCTTAAGCCACAGCCAGAGGAGGCCGGCGGCCAGGATGACGATGAAGACCGTAATTTGGGTAAGTCCCGCAATACCCAGCAGGTCCCAGGCCGAGGCCCAGGTGAAGATAAAGGCCGCTTCCACATCGAATACGATGAAGAAGATGGCTACCAGGTAGAAGGGAACCGGCCAGGCCAAGCGGGCGCCGCCGGTGGGCAGGACCCCCGATTCATAGGGAATCTCCTTGGTGGGCGACGTGCGTTTTGCGCCGAGCCACCAGGCCGCCAGCAGCAAAACACCGATCAGGAGCACGGTGACAAGGGCGTAGATGGCCAGTTGGTAGAATGGGGTCGCTATCATAATGGGGCAACTATAGCAGATATTGGCGTTCCTTCAAACGTGAAACTGGGTCGCTGGAGCAGGACGCAGAACCCTGGAACCGGCACTTTTGCCACAGAATCACCGGCACTTTGCCCGGATGACTACTTAAGCGGCCGGAGTATGGCGCTGAAGATCGGGTTCTGGTCGGCCTGGGAAACGGAGATGACCATATCCACCTCGAATAGCTTGCCGCACACATCCCGCACCTTTTGCCGCGTCGTGGCGCCGATCAGGTCACTGCTGCCGGAGCTGAAATACCCCTCGATCGCCGCCCGCAGCTCATCCCCGTTTTCCATGAATTCGAAGATGCGCTGGCCGAGCAACTCCTGCTTGGTCAGGCCAAAGAGTTTTTCCGCCTTCTGGTTGGAGATGACGATCTTGCCGTCCACCACGAAGGTGACGATGGGGGACTGGGCAATCTCGATGAAGTTGCGGTAGCGGTCCTCCGATTCCTTCCGTTGCAGTGTTTTGCGGTCCAGTTCAGCCATCAGCTCGTTGAACGATCCGATCAACTCGCCGATTTCGTCGTCCCCCCGTTCCTCGAGCCGTTCGGAAAAATTGCCGGTGCGGGCCACGTCGGCAATGCTCTCGGCAACGGTCTTGACCGGCGTCAGGATCGACTTGCGGATGAGCCAGCCGCTGATGAGGATGAAGACGAGCAGGACCGCTCCGTCGTAGAAGAGGTCGTATTCCAGGTTGGTGCCGACCTTGTGGTACAGGCTTTCCATGGGTACCGATACGGAGACCGCGCCGATCACCTCGCCCACCTGGTAGCCGTAGGAGTAGTGGCCACGGGGGAAGCGCTCCTGGACAAAGCGGGGCGCGCTGTCATAGCTGCCGTGGCAGGCCAGGCATGATTGTTCCGCCTTCATGGGCAACAGGTAGCGCAGCGCTTTTTTCCCGCTGTAATCGGCCACCTGCCAGACCTCCAGGGCCTTTACGTCCCGGAAGGCGCTCAATTGGGCGGTCTCGAAGCTGTCGGGGCGGTTGCCGGGGTTGCGGTAGCGCAACGATACCTGGCGCACATAGTAGCGCGACCCGCTGGTGAGGCGTTTGGCGATCTGGGTGGCGGCCACCTGGGGAACGAGGTTGAAGTTGGTCTCCGGTTCGCTGGTGACGCTCTGGGAGAGGTAATCCCGCGTTTCGATGATCTGGCGCGCGATGGAGCGGGCATTGTCCACGGCCGTCGCGAGGATGAGGGTCTGCTCGCGGCGGTAACTGCTGTAGGCCAGGCTCAGGAAGAGCGCCGTCAGGAGGAGGCCGGCGATGATGTTGAACCTGGTGTTGACGCTGCGGTTTGCAAGAATTTTCATGTCGGTTCCCCGGCGCTGGCTGTCCTGTTTTCCGCCGTGGCGGAGTCTCCCCGACAAGGCCGGCATAGTCTGGTCATGGGCGACGATCCATTCCGGCAGGTCGCCCGATCCGCCGCTCCGGCGTCACGGATTCAGACAGATTATAGCTGCTCTTCCGGGCTTGGCAAGGGTAATGTGGGCTCGTGATTATGCTTGAATTCCCGTAACGATATGAGCTATTTTAACCAGATTGCATCAAAGATTTACTTCAAACGCCGGCGGAGAGCGTGCCGAGAGTCGCGGCGGCAGGCCGGGGAGCAGGTATATGGATAGGAAGATATCGACATCGACATCCATCAAGGGCAGGGGAGTCCTGTCGGCCCTGGTGCTGCTTTCCGTTACCTTGGGTATTGTGGCGCTCCTCGGGGTAACGGGGTACGTGTTCTATCTGATGGCGCGATTGCCGCGGGTGGACCGTTTGGCCGACTATAAGCCGCCCATCGTATCCCAGGTCTTTGGCGACGACGGCAGCCTGGTGGGGGAATTCTATCTGGAGCGGCGTATCGTGGTGCCGGTGGAGAAGATGCCGCGCAAGCTGATCCAGGCCTTTGTGGCCGCCGAAGACTCCAGCTTTTACCAGCACAAGGGGATCGATTACCTGGGCATTATGCGGGCGGCTTTCAAAAACCTGCTCTCCATGCGCAAGAAGGAGGGCGCCTCCACCATCACCCAGCAGGTGACCAAATCCATGCTGCTGACGCCGGAAAAGAAGTTCTCCCGCAAGATCAAAGAGGCCATCCTGGCCAAACGCATGGAGGAAAAACTCTCCAAGGACGAGATCCTCTATCTGTACCTGAACCAGATCTATCTGGGCGGCGGTGCCTACGGCGTTCAGGTGGCGTCCGAAACCTATTTCGGCAAGAACGTGGATCAGCTTAACCTTGCCGAAATGGCCATGCTGGCCGGACTTCCCAAGGCGCCCAACGCCTATTCCCCCATCAAACACCTGGACAAGGCCCGGGAGCGGCAGGCCTACGTCCTGGACCGGATGGTGAAGGAAGGGTATATCACGACCGCCGAGGCCGATCACGCCAAGAAGACCCCGATTGAAATCCGTTCCATGAAAAAGGTCAACAGCGAGCAGTCGGCCTATTTTCTTGAACACCTGCGCATCCAGCTTGAGGAGAAGTATGGCGAGGATCAGCTCTACAAGGGGGGGCTGAAGATCTACACCACCATGAACGCCGAGATGCAGCGGGCGGCCTATGAAAGCCTCAGGAACGGCCTCAAGGCGGTAGACAAGCGCCAGGGGTTCCGGGGGCCGATCAAGTATCTCGGCGAGTCGGCCGTTGACGATTTCTGCGCCAAGGTCGAGGAGGGGATCGATTCCGCCGTCCTCAAGACCGGCGACGGCTACCAGGGGGTCGTGGTGGGGTTCGTTCCCGAGAAGGGAGAGGCTATCGTCAGGGTCGGCGACCGTAAAGGTATCCTCTCCCGCAAGAACATGGCCTGGGCTGGCAGGCTTGGGATGATCAACAGCTACGGCAAGCCGGAGAAGGGGAATAAGAGTCTGGCCCTCGGTTCGGTGATCGAGGTGTCGGTGATTTCGCCGGAGGTCAACAAGGAAGGCGCCCAGTTCGCCCTCGATCAGACGCCCGAGGTACAGGCCGCACTGGTCTCCATAGATCCCCGCACCGGAGCGGTCAAGGCCATGGTCGGCGGCTACGACTTCCACAAGAGTCAGTTCAACCGCGCTATCCAGGCCAAGCGCAACGCCGGTTCGGCCTTCAAGCCGTTCATCTATTCGGCGGCCCTGGACAAGGGGCTGACCCCGGCCACCATCATCGAGGATTCCGAGGTGGAGTACCCGGACGGCGCCGGCGGGACCTGGAAGCCGAAAAACTACGACAATACCTTCCGGGGACCGGTAACCATGCGTGAGGCGCTGACCTACTCCATCAACATCGTCAGCGTCAAGATCATGGAGCAGATCGGCGCCCAGTATGCGGCCGATTACGTCAGGAAGTTCGGCTTCACCTCCCAGATTCCCGCCAACCTGGCCCTGGCCCTGGGAGCCGCATCCGTGTCCCCCTTCGAACTGACCGAGGCCTACACGGTGTTTGCCAACAAGGGAGCGCTGGTGCCTCAGTATTTTGTCATCAAGGTTACGGAC
>Ga0207857_1000063_pt1:0-2500 | contig 33265 bp, 22 predicted proteins | sample LuqExpMetageno22_FD_187780 | JGI IMG/M metagenome (GOLD analysis project Ga0207857, IMG submission 187780) | Tropical forest soil microbial communities from Luquillo Experimental Forest, Puerto Rico - Sample 22 (SPAdes) | ecosystem: Environmental > Terrestrial > Soil > Tropical forest ... | reverse complement strand
TGACCGATAGTGAACCAGTACCGTGAGGGAAAGGTGAAAAGTACTCCGATAAGGAGGGTGAAATAGAACCTGAAACCGTATGCCTACAAGCAGTGGGAGCACCATGTATATCAGGTGTGACCGCGTGCCTTTTGCATAATGAGTCAGCGAGTTACTCTTGCTAGCGAGGTTAAGTTCATGGAACGGAGCCGAAGCGAAAGCGAGTCTTAACTGGGCGTCCAGTTAGCAGGAGTAGACCCGAAACCGGGTGATCTATCCATGGCCAGGGTGAAAGGAAGGTAACACTTCGTGGAGGCCCGAACCCACTGGCGTTGAAAAGCCAGGGGATGAGCTGTGGATAGGAGTGAAAGGCTAATCAAACTCGGAGATAGCTGGTTTTCCTCGAAATATATTTAGGTATAGCCTCACGTATGCGTGACGGGGGTAGAGCACTGGATGGGCTAGGGGTCTCACCAGATTACCAAACCCAATCAAACTCCGAATACCGTCAACGAAGAGCGTGGGAGTCAGACGGCGGGTGATAAGATCCGTCGTCAAAAGGGAAAGAGCCCAGACCGCCAGCTAAGGTCCCCAAATCTACGCTAAGTGGAAAACGATGTGGAAATGCCCAGACAACCAGGAGGTTGGCTTAGAAGCAGCCACCCTTTAAAGAAAGCGTAATAGCTCACTGGTCGAGTGGGTCTGCGCGGAAAATGTAACGGGGCTAAGCGTAGTACCGAAGCTGCGGATCGGCGCCTTAAGGCGTCGGTGGTAGAGGAACATTGTGTAAGCCTGCGAAGGTCGACCGTGAGGACGGCTGGAGGTATCACAAGAGATTATGCTGACATGAGTAGCGAAAATGCGGGTGAGAAACCCGCACACCGTAAACCCAAGGTTTCCTCCGTAAAGGTAATCTGCGGAGGGTTAGTCGGTCCCTAAGGCGAGGCTGAAAAGCGTAGTTGATGGGAAACAGGTTAATATTCCTGTACCACCTGTTGTTGCGATGGGGGGACGGAGAAGGGTAGGCGATCCGGGTGCTGGACGTCCTGGTTCAAGCGTGTAGGCGGGAGTGGCAGGCAAATCCACCGCTCCGTTAACGCTGAGACGTGATGACGAGAGCGTATGCTCACAAAGTCGTTGATCCCATGCTTCCAAGAAAAGCCTCTAAGCTTCAGACAGCAGGTGACCGTACCGTAAACCGACTCAGGTGGGTGAGGAGAAAATCCTAAGGTGATTGAGAGAACACTGGTTAAGGAACTCGGCAAAATGACACCGTAACTTCGGGATAAGGTGTGCCCTCATTAGGTGTAGCGATACGCACGTGAAGCCGAAGAGGGTCGCAGAGAAATGGCGGTAGCGACTGTTTACTAAAAACATAGGTCTCTGCTAAGTCGTAAGACGATGTATAGGGACTGACGCCTGCCCGGTGCCGGAAGGTTAAGGGGATTTGTTAGGAGCAATCCGAAGCTTTGAACCGAAGCCCCGGTAAACGGCGGCCGTAACTATAACGGTCCTAAGGTAGCGAAATTCCTTGTCGGGTAAGTTCCGACCTGCACGAATGGCGTAACGATTTCCGCGCTGTCTCAACCAGTGGCTCAGCGAAATTGAATTCTCGGTGAAGATGCCGAGTACCCGCGGTAAGACGGAAAGACCCCGTGAACCTTTACTATAGCTTGACAGTGACATTCGGAATAGCTTGTGTAGGATAGGTGGGAGACTTTGAAGCTGGCACGCCAGTGTCGGTGGAGTCGTCCTTGAAATACCACCCTGGTTGTTTTGGATGTCTAACCTTGGCCCGTCATCCGGGTCGGGGACACTGTCTGGTGGGTAGTTTGACTGGGGCGGTCGCCTCCCAAAGAGTAACGGAGGCGCGCGAAGGTTCCCTCAGGTTGATTGGAAACCAACCGTAGAGTGTAAAGGCATAAGGGAGCTTGACTGCGAGACCCACAAGTCGAGCAGGTACGAAAGTAGGTCTTAGTGATCCGGCGGTTCTGTATGGAAGGGCCGTCGCTCAACGGATAAAAGGTACTCCGGGGATAACAGGCTGATCTCCCCCAAGAGTTCACATCGACGGGGAGGTTTGGCACCTCGATGTCGGCTCATCGCATCCTGGGGCTGAAGTAGGTCCCAAGGGTTTGGCTGTTCGCCAATTAAAGCGGTACGCGAGCTGGGTTTAAAACGTCGTGAGACAGTTTGGTCCCTATCTACCGTGGGCGCAGGATACTTGAGAAGAGCTGTCCTTAGTACGAGAGGACCGGGATGGACGTACCTCTGGTGTTCCAGTTGTGCCGCCAGGCGCAGTCGCTGGGTAGCTATGTACGGAAAGGATAACCGCTGAAAGCATCTAAGCGGGAAGCCTCCTTCAAGATTAGGTATCCCTGGGTGTAACAACCCCTGTAGGCCCGTTGTAGACCACAACGTTGATAGGCTGGGTGTGTAAGCACAGCAATGTGTTTAGCTTACCAGTACTAATCGGCCGTGAGGCTTGACCATAAAAATGAAATACGGCTCGGGGGAAGGT
>Ga0207857_1000062_pt1 | contig 34073 bp, 28 predicted proteins | sample LuqExpMetageno22_FD_187780 | JGI IMG/M metagenome (GOLD analysis project Ga0207857, IMG submission 187780) | Tropical forest soil microbial communities from Luquillo Experimental Forest, Puerto Rico - Sample 22 (SPAdes) | ecosystem: Environmental > Terrestrial > Soil > Tropical forest ... | reverse complement strand
CCCGCCGTTCCCTATCTGCAACAGCCTTCCCGCCGCACTTTTGCTAATGCCGTATCACGAAAAAGGGCCATTAACCTTGTCAGCGATGTTGCGAAACTATTGCACACCCTTAACTGGTTAGCAGTATTTGCATGGTAATACTGTCTACGATCGATACGCAATGCCACGATGTAATCCGGAGCTTATTTGAATGCACCCTACTTATTCGCATCATCAAGGCTTCTCTGAGCGATCAAGACCCGCCAAACATTTTTGGGGTATACGATCCACTTCAGGGGGGAACCCGGACAGGAGAAAAGTCTCCCGTCCGGGTTTTTAGTATCCATGGCGACGGATTACGCCAAATGGAGAACATCGTGGAACAGATCATCTTCGGGGTTGCGCCGTAATCTGGTCGGCGATGCCCTGCCCCTCTGCGGTCGGTGGTTGGCGCCAGTGCCCCTTACGTAGGAGGTGAAGAGATGAGAGCCGATAATCCGCTGTTCCTTGTGGACACTCGCTGCAACAGGTATTTCAAATTTTTCGCTGAGGAGGATCCCATGACCTGTCCCAAATGCCACTCGAAGATGCTGACGCACATCGTAGTCGATCACAATTCGCCGAGCGCCCACGGGCTATCCTGCTTTCTCTGCGGTTACTGGCTGAATGGGGTAAGCAGTTTGAAAACATCCCGGGGCAGGAAGAGCAAAAAAAGATAGTCGTTTCCACGATCTTTGGCCAGACAGCAGAGCATTGGAAGCATCACCGGCATTCGTGCGGGTAGGGTTCCGGATACTGCCCGCGTAACCTTTCCGCGGCAGGACTGTTTTGCCGCCTCTGTTTGCGGTATTCGGGAACAGCAGCCGGGACACAAGCGGCAGAGCAGGCCGCCCATAAAAAATCGCCCGCCTCGCCCTCTCGCCTCCAGAGGCCGTCACGAGCACATTGCAGCATCTGAACGCGATGGATGACGATAATGGGCTTAAACGCTGCGCCTGTTGCCCGGAAGTTGTTTTACGCGAACGAGGTCAGCAGTACGAAGAGAACTATCCCCCGCCTTGTTTTTCCTAAGCGCCGTTGGTATCACTGCGGTACTTCCCGGCAGGTTCCATGCAACACATCGGGATACGGGTACAACTCCGGACGGGTAGTGCTCATTCTACGCATTTTTTTGAACATCCGCCGATCTGCTGCGTGGCGACGCACGTCTGTCCCGAAAAAATGCAGTTATTCACCTCATCATCCGTACAGGAGCATGTGTAATCTTCGTACGTACGCAGGCCTTGTCTATCCTGACATTCTACGCCCACATCAATCCAGGTCCCATCCTCACATTGGTATTTGAGCCCGGATTGGCACGTCAGTGCATGTTCTGGGTACCGGCTGTCATTATAGCCGCAGTCGGCAAAGCAAACGGAGTAACAGGTCATGCCCAGGCACCCCAGGAGGATGCCTGATGACACGACGGATTTCAATTTCACGACGTCCCCCTCAATTATGTAGCCGCCTGACGGGAATAACCCGCCAGGCGGCTTTCTTACTTCGATGAAACCAGCTTCATCCGTATCCAGTTTTCTATTCCAGATACGTATGAAGCGTAAAGTTTGCCCGTGCATTCGAAGGGTTTTTAAATTGCCAGGGAATGGTAACCGAAGCCCCGGGGCTCAGTGATACAACCTGGGCAATATAGGGGTAACCGTTTTTCACGCCCGTGGCGTTGACCACTGTTACGCCGGTGGTCAAGCCGTCAAAAACCACGTCAATCGTGCCGCTGATCGTGGAGGTACCGACGTTGGTCACGGTCATTGTCGAGTTGTATGTCTGGGTTGCCCGGTTGTAGACCGAGCCGCCGACCTTTGCGTTTACCTCGGATGAGATGTCCATGGGCGCCGCCTTGCTGATCGTCATGGTTCCGGTGGCGCCGCCATGGTAGTTGGGGTCGTTGACGACGGCGACGACCGTATAGGTACCCAAGCTGGCGGGCGGCGTCGTGGAACCGTTATAGGTTACCTTAACGGCAAGCCCGGCCGGAGTAGTGGTGACAGGGGCTGCTTTGGCGGTGCCATCGTAGTTGTAGTTCAGGTTCTCGAAGGAGACGGCTGCCCCCGCCCTGGCGATCGTCAGTGTGCCGCCGGCCGAGACCGTATTGCCCCCCCGGCTCGCCGTTGCCGAAACCTGGTACGTCCCGGCGGACACCGGCTCGGATGACCCGTCGTTATAGGTCACGCTGTAAGCCGTTCCCGCCGGGATGGTCGTGACGGTGACCGCCTTTGGCGAGCCGTCGTATTTCTGGTACACGCTGTCGATGGATACAATGGGATAATATGCGGGCGTATCCGTATAGTGCGTGGCAGCCTGGGCGGCGGCCGGAGCGGGTTCCTGGTTGTTGCCGTTATCGGTTGCTCGGCTGTAGAACTCATAGTACCCATAGCCCAGGGGAAAGCCGAAGGAGAGGGAATACGGGGTGTTGCTGACCGTAGCATACGGTGTCCAGGCCCCCCAGGTCGCGTTGTCGGAGGAGTAGCGGTAGAAAAACTGTACCTGCGTTACCGTAACCGATGGAGCCTGGGTTGTGACCTGGAGCGATGGCCTGGAGCTCGAATAATCCTTGGAGTCAAACGTGTAGCTCGGGGCCGTCGCATCTGTGGAGCCTTCGGTTGCCGGCTTCACCACCAGCGAGACGAGCTTGTTGCCGGTCCACTTCCCTTGAGCGAATGACGTGACATCCCAGTTGTACCAGAGGTTATATGTTCCCGACGCAAGGGTCTGGCTTGAAAGAGGCGCGCCGAAAGCCGGTTGATTGTTCCAGTTGATCCCGGTTTCCGTCCAGCTGTCGTCAGTGCCGCCGCGGACCTCGGTCGGCAGCGCAGCCCCGGCCGCCTTCCAGTCCCATAACTGGAGGCTGGCGCTGGTGATGGCCGCTCCAGCCGGGAGGGTGGACAGGTCGAACTTCAACCAGGTACGTTCGTCGCCGTAAGCATTCGTGCTCGTGCCGCTGCTCTGGACATAGAGGCTGGTGCTCGTCCCGTAGTTCGATGTCGCTTTTTTGCTCGCAACATAGGAGTCGGCAACCGGCAAAAGGGAATAAACCGCAGAACCGACACTTGCCGTAGCGCTCAGGTCGAGGTTTGGAGAGGTGGTTCCGGGCGGCACGGGATCAACGTGGGATGAAGGTCCGGTAATGGGGGGAAAAGCGGCGGTGGTCACCACGGCGTTATCGCAGCGGAACCGCATGCCATAGCTTTCCATGGTGGGAACGCCCGTGATCAGGAGCATGCCGCCGACGCTACCGGGCAGGGTTTTCGACGCATAGGCGGTCACGTCCATAATCGACAGCGACATGCCGTTCTGGTCGACGACCGAACTTGTCCCGGTTTTTTGGGCAAGGAACTGGACATAGTGGTTCTTGAAATTGTCGTTGAAGAATGCGCCGATGGATGGCATGAAAACCGGCTTGGCAAGACTGTCGTCATGGCCGACCACCTTGAACTCGACGCCGTCGGCGTAAATGCCCTCCTGATCGACAAACTCAGGATTGCCGCCGTAGGAACTGCCCTTGCCCCAGGTCTCAATGATATCGCCCGGTTTGAGTGCGCCGGTTTTGAAGCCCAGGTAACTGCGGTACAACTCCTGCTCCGAAAGGCGGTTCGCGGCATTGATGGTGCCGTCGGCGTTGACGAGGTCGGACGGGACCTGGCTACTGCCGCGGCGCGCCAGCGTCTCGGGGGTGGCGCTGAGGAAGCGGATGAAGGCGTCATCGTAGGTCGGCTTGGTGTCGTTGTCGTTCATCATCGTGACAACGGCGCGGTAGCCACCGGAAAACTCCGTGTTCAGGTGATAGCGCTGACCGCCAATAGCATAGGGATTGCTAGCGGTAAACTGTCGCATGTAATCGACGATGCCGTCCCGGCAGAGGACGGTCGAGGTGAGCGGGTTGGTGTCCGACCAGGTCCAACCGGTCGAGGGATGAGCGTACATATAGTTGTTGATGGCCACCGTGTAGGTGCGGGCCAGGTCGATCGGCTGACCATTGAACTTGACGCCGGTCGACACGCCGTCAAAAGCGGTCACGTCCAGAGCGCCGGAAAAGCCGGCATCCATATTGTTCAGCTTGATGAAGTTGACGATTTCCTGACCGGTCATATTGACCCGATAAAAGGTATCATCATTCCAGGGAAAGGTTTCGTAGATCTGCATATAGGTGACCGGGCCGGCCGGAATATCTGCACGCACGCCGCCGCCCGCTTCCATGGCGAGGTCGCACTGCCCGAAGAGTTGCGCGGCTTTCCACTGCATTGCGTCACAGATCCATTGCCCGGCGGTGTCGTTACCGCTCCAGGGATATTCGTCGGCCGACCACCATTTCATAAGGTTGTCGAGCATCAGGTTGTCAGCGGTGTAGCCGATGACCTCATCGACCGGGTGGCCGGGGTGGGCCGCATTGTACTGGGTGGTGAGGTTGGCAATGAGTGTCTGAACATCCGGATCGGGGGTTATGTCGGCATCACGGATCGCGTGTTGGTTCGAGCTGAGGTAGCCCCCCGTATCGGACACTCTCAGTTCGCCGATGTACTTCATGTAACTGGCTGATTCAGTGAAAATGGTCTTGTAGTTGAGAACTGCCGGCTGCCAGACGGTGTCGGACCACGTGTGCCAGTGACCTGTCACGACTACTTCCGGAAGTTTCGCGGAACCGTCGTCCACGAGCAGCGGCGCCGCCGGATCGACCAGCCCGCTGTGCCCTATGTGGGCGGCAAGTATGACAATGGCGCATCCTTTGTTGTTGCGCAGTTCGTTTACATAGTCTGCCAGGTGAACCTTGGTTGCATCGGCACTTTTCCAGTCGCAGTTTGCAACCTCGAGGGTATTGGCCAGCGACGCCCCAACTTCGGAGGCTTGGGTGGTGTATCCCAGGATGCCTATCTTTGTGGTGCCGATCGTTACGATGGTATAGGGAGCAAAATAGGGCTGATGGGTAGTTACATCCCTGACGTTGACCGAGATCACCGGCACGCCGGAATTCTGGAGCGCGACAAGATTATTGATGTAATTGATGTCGCGGACGTCGTGGTTCCCGACGACTACCGCATCCATGCCGCGGCCGCGCTGTGCCTTCAACTTGCCGGAGAGCATGGTATAAAATTGCGTCATGGTGCCGTTGCCGTTCATATCGCCGATGGGATTGCCTTCGGAGATGTCCCCGCCATCGATCACGATGGCGTCGGGCTGGCCGGCGGTGAGTTGCAGCATCTCGGATGCCAGGTACGCCGCGCCGCCCACATCCTCGAATGCCGGCGGATTCGTACCGTGCTCGGTGACGATCCACTTGTGCGGCGTCACCCGTGCGTGGGTGTCATTCACATGGAAGATGGTGATATCTGCGAACGATACGCCGGCAAAGGCCGTCATCGCGACAGCAAGGCAGGTGAGGCTTGCCAGTAGATGTTTTAGACGGGCCGATAGGGCCCGTTTGACGATATGCATTTCGTTCCTCCTGAGATTGGTGGTTTTTACCTGTGGAATACCGACAAAACCCGGGCCGGAGTTGCAACCCCGGCCCGGGCCGTCCTTCAGCAACTAGTCGTAAGCCCCAGTGGCAATCAGCCTTACATGAAATGTGGCGGGCATTGACTCTGAGCTGAAAGAATCCTGAGTTATTGTTGCTTCCTCCTGATGCCCACCAACCCCAGCAGACCCGAGCCGAACAGCAAGGCTGCCGCCGGGATGGGGGTGGGGGTTGCAGAATTCAGATTCGGCGCACCGGCAACAAAAATGGTGTGGCCATTGACATCGGTCGTGCGGATGGCGGCCGTGGTGAGGCTCAGATCTGACGTCATCTTCGGGTAGAGGCTGAAGTTTGCCGTGGTACCGTAGCCGACGAGGTCAACCAGATTGGCAGACGTGGCGGTGGTGCTGGCGCCGCTTGCCGTGGTGCTGAACAGGGCGATCTTGCCCGCGGAGGCGGAAAGGTTGAGATTTCCGCCTGTCAGATCATACGCGGGATCAGATGCCGTACCGGCAAGACCGGTCCCACGCCCTTCCTGGACCAGGAAATAGCTGTTGGCCGCGATAGTCCCCGACAGGGCCTGGGTATTGCTTGATCCAAACGTCGAGGTGTTGGTGGCGCTGGCGTATTGGAGGCTGTAGCCCGCCAGGTTGATGGCAGTCGGTCCCGAGTTGTACAGCTGAATCCAGTCGTTGGAATAGAGCGGGGTGGTCGATGTCGCCCCACCGCCGCCGTAAATCTGGCTGATAACGAGCGCCGCGTGCGCGTTTCCTGCGGCTGCCATCAGCACTGCCACGCAAAGCATTATCACTGTCTTTTTCATGATGAGGCTCTCCTTTGATAAAAGTTGATTCCCTCAGGGGAAAAGAACTGACCGCTATTCTTCCCCGACCCATCTCCCTGTCTCCCTGAATACGGTTCTCTCTCCGGCAGGGGTACCTTTTCCCGCCGGAGAGAGATAATCGATTCTTATTCCTGTTTCCTTCTGCGGATGCCAACCAACCCCATCAGGCCGGAACCGAGCAGGTAGACGGCACCGGGGATCGGTGTGGGGGTTACGTTGTTCGCGGTCCCATCGGGGTTCAGGTTTAAAGCGTATACCGTCCCATTGACGGGGTCGCTGGAAACCCACAGGGGGTTGTAACCTGCGGCATCGTACAGGCTGAGGGAGAAGGTGCTCCCGCCCGTTACAGCGGAGTTAGGTTTATCCACCGCAGCCCCGGAGAGTTGGAGGTGGAAGCTAAGCGAATCGCCGAAAGTGATGCCGTGCAAGTATTCGTTGAGGATACCGGCGTTTTCCATGGTGACCGAGCCACCGCCGAGATTGCCTGTCACGGAACCGGCAGTGGCATAGAGTACATCAGGCGCCAGGACGCCGTTAGTGGTGAAGTTGCTGATTGTCGCATAGGCTTGCAGGGCATCATCGGTAACGGCATTAAACTGGAAATAGAGGCTGCCGGATTGGCTCGAAAAACCTTTCGTATCAATCGTCACATCGTAGCCGAGTGACGCGAATGCCGAGCTGGCGGCGAACATGACAAGGGCGATTACAAGCAGTTTGAATTTCATCAGTTTCATTGTATTTCTCCTATATTTGTGATGTGGTAATCGTAAAATTGAGCCGCTGGTTGGACGGATTTCTGAACTGCACCGGGACGGATGCTGAAGCGCCGGGGCTCAGCGACACAACCTGGGCGACATACGGTGAACCATTGTTCAGGCCGGTCGCATTGGCCAGCGTAACGCCGGCGTTCAGGCTGTTCAGGGTCACGGCGATCGGGCCGCTGATCGTGGCCGTGCTGTTATTGGTGATCGTTATGGACGCTGTGTAGATCTGTGTTGCCCGGTTGTAGACCGAGCCGCTGACCTTGGTAGTGACACTGGAGGAGATGTCGGTGAGCGTGAAGGGCGCCACGGCGAAGTCGCTGGCATGGTTGATCACGGCCCAAGCTGTATTGGTGTCCGTGTCAACGCCGTAGGTCCCGAGGCCGTAGCTGGGGTCCCAAGGACCTTGGACGAACTTCAGGGCACCACCGTTATTACCGTTCAAGGCATTGACGAAATTGCCGTTGGCGGCCTTGGTGGCCAGGCCGAACAGACCGTTCTGCAGTTGGGCAGCCGTCACGCTGGAGGGGGCGTAGCTCATGGAGAGGGTAAAGGTATCGGTATGTGTGGTATCGGGAACGACATACTTGTAATTATAGTTAAGGTTGCTGGTGTCGGTGAAATTGGTAGCCAGGCTATCTGCCATGCCCCAGAGCGTGAACATGTCGCTGGCATGGCCAGCGGTGGCAGGAGCCCAGCCGGTGTCGACGGTCTTGGTCAAGGCACGTTTATCGTAATCTGAAGCGGTGCCGCCGCTGGTGCCGCTGAGGATGGCTGCCGTGGTGCCGAGGTAGCCGGACTCGCCATTGGCAACAGCTTTGGCGGTGTCGTCGGTCAAGACGTAGCTGCCGCCCTCGGGTACGACGATTTCCTTACCGTTCAGGCTGTAGCCGAAGGTTTCGTGCTTGGTGAAGTCGTAGGGAATGACATCGTTGGTTTCGTCGCAATCTCCGTTACAGCCGTTGGGAGAGGCATAGTAATCGACAGTGACCTTGGGGCCATCGACCGTGAAGATGTAATAGCCGACCGCGAAGAGCTCCTGGGCTATCTGCTGTTCGCGAGAACGCCAGGTCTGTGTTGCGAGCGTGGTTGTTGTGGGGGGAATATAAAACTTGTAGCTATCTGAGGCGGCAATGATGTTCTGGACCCTGGAGAGGCTATCCGGGCTGGTGACGATGGCACGATTGTGCATGTGATCGTGTCCCCCCAGGTGATAGCGGACGCCGTTGTTGGCAAGGTACGACATGAAAGAGTTGGTCAAGGGCCAGGTGGTGGCGGAAGCGGTATCAGGGTTGGTGCTGTTGAAGAGGTTGTCGTTATGGTTTTCGGTAATCAACCCCTTGTGGGCGAATGAAAAGGCATGGGCCGGGCGATTCAGGTCGGTAAAGCGCCCGCCAATCCAGTTTATGTCGGTCTGGTCAAGGTTCGCATGGGCCGTACCGGACGGTCTTGTGAACTGGTCGGCAAACACGAAACGGGCATTATTGTAGTCGAAGGAATAGGTGAGTCCTTCAAAGCCCGGTTCGCTGGCAAAGTTGCTGCCGATGGTAAAGGTGCCGTTGCTGTTTGGTTGAGCACCGTAGATGGTGGTTGAAACCATCGCGTCTGCCGGCGTCTGGTTGTTTACGCCGGTCTGGGTCTGGGGAAATATACGCTGGAATTCGAGAGCGCCGGCCTTGGAAGACTCGTGGTTGCCGCGCAGGGGATAGAAGCCGATGCCGGCATTGTAGAGATCCTGGGCAAAGGTGGCCCGGGTGTCCAACTGCGCGTTGGTCCCGCCGTCAGTGAGGTCACCGACCTGGATGACGAACTTGACCCCTTTGTTGACGAATTCCTGGTTGAGGTGTCTGACGACGTTGACCGCCACGTTCGGGTTTTTGCCGTCCGGGGAGTTGGGCCACTGGGTGTCGGACATGACGCCGAATTTCCAGGCATCCGCCATGGCCGTCGTAGCGATAAACGACGAAAGCGCACATGCTGCGAAGGTTTTAAAGATGGAAAACTGTCTCATTGAGCCTTCTCCTCTTAATAGATGATGTTTGACCGAATACCATTGACTATCCTTCAAACTGCTGTTGCCTGCATGACGGCACGTTACAGCACCCACACCTCCTTTCCATTTGGAATCCGCGTTACGGCGGTTTGCCGGACAAAATAAAAAAGCCGGGCTGTCTTTCAGAGAAAGGCAACCCGGCTATCCGAAACGGACCCGTGGCTTTCCGTCCCCACCTTGCGATGGGTTTGGCTTTGGCTCCCTTTAATTGTGGCGGCCAGCGCCGCTTAAAACAAAAAAGCCCGCAACGAACGAAAATGATGTTCGTAGCGGGCTTTCCGGTTCTTTGGGGGAAGACGGCAAAGTACCCATTAAGGGGGTGCGACCATTTGAATGTGTGCAGGCTATAGCAAAATATTTTCTCTTGGGTGGCAGGTAAGAAACAATATTGTGAACATGCGAATAAACTATATTTATCCTTACATATTAAATATTTATGTCAAAATCAAACATTTTCAAAAAGTTTTTTCCGTTGCAGCACGATTGAAATCATTGGCTGGTATAACCAGCCTCGAAGGTACTTAAATTCGACCAGGAGGCTTGCCATGCTCACCGATAAAGGGACTGATTGCTCCGGTGTTGAGAAGGAACCGATGCTGATTATCGACAATGTCATTGTCACGACCGACAATATTACCCAGGTGAAACATTTCATCCCTCCCGACCAACGGGTCGAGGTAAAGGAAGGCGATGGCTTGTCTGTGTATCTGCTGACAAGACCTCCTGAGATGAGCGGCAGGAGGCTGACGGTATGGTACCGCAAGGGGGTTGCGGCGATTGAATCATTCGATGGCGAGAGCATCTGGGGCGAATGGGACGAAGATGCAAAACTGTTTTTGAGCGGGGATACCGAAAAGGTACAGCACGATAATGGAGCAATCCTTTTTGGGAGAAAGGCGTACGATCATTTTGGCATGCGTGGCATTTTTCTCAACGGGATGTTCCATCCAACGGTATGAGGAATGATCCCAGCAGGGAATTTTCGGGAGACGCGCGGGGTTATTGCCCGGCAATCCCCAAGACCTGACAGGAGACAACGATGCAAACCTCCAATGCAAATCCGCACCTGCTTATGGACACGGCCATAGAAGCCTTGAAACATGCTTACGAGGGGTGCCAAAGCACCTCGACAGGCGCAAAAATTATCGTTGCCTTCAAGGCGATCGTCCAGTTGCGGAACGAGCTGGAGAGCACAGCACAACAATGCTGCCCTCATGCAGGGAGAAACCGTATCCGGCATTCCTGTGCCTGCTGCACGGCATCCTGAATACAGAAGCGCCCAGCATGCCATGGGTTGATAACAGGTAATTACCAACCATGTCGGGAGATAGGACGCACATGAGCGAAAAAAGACGATTTTTCAGAATTACCTATGTGGTCGGAGGAATATTGCAGTGTCGTGGCGCAACCTTCCGCTGCCGGCTCGAAAACATCTCCGCGGCTGGTGCTTTGGTAACCATGAGAGAAACAACCGCCGCCGACTTGCGTGTTGGTGACACCTGTCTGCTGAGACTCTACCATGAGATTGAGGGTCAGTATATCACCGTGGAGGCTCAGATCGTCCACCACCTGTTTGCCTTCGTCGGCCTGGCATTTCTCAACCTTGATGCGGAGACTGAAACGTCGCTGGAAACGATCATGGAGAGAGAGGAGCGTAAGGCTCTGGACGTGGGTTATAATGCTGTCCGCTATTCGTCATGTGGGGCTGCTGAAAGGTATTTACCGTAACACGCCCCCCTGAAAGGGGCAGCAGGTTGCCGTCCCGAAATCAGAGGCGTACCAGTTTCTCAAAATCATGGGAGGGAAGCGGTCTACTAAAATAGTGCCCCTGCATTGCCTGGCATTTCCTCTGGGCGAGAAACCGGTATTGCCCTTCTGATTCCACCCCTTCGGCGGCGACCGTCTTGCCAAGACTATGCCCCACGGAAATAATGGCTGATACGACCGTTGCCTCGTCAGCACCTGTGGTAATGCCATCGATCAGCGACCTGTCGATCTGCAGTTCATCGATGGGCAATCGGTTCAGATGAAGCAGCGACGAACTGCCTGTGCCAAAGTTATCAAGGGATATCTTGACGCCGATCCTTTTCAGTTCCTTGAGCTTGCCGATCCCCCCATCGGCACTTTCCATGACAATCTGCTCGGGGAGCTCTATCTCCAGGTAACGCGGGTCGAGGCGGCTTGCCAACAGGGCCTTTTCAACCAACTCGGGAAAAGCATCCTGGCGGAACTGCCGCTCGGAAACATTCACCGATACCTGCAACGGAGGCAGGTCACCTTCCTGCCATGCCTTGGTCTGGCGGCACACCTTGTCGAAAAGCCATGCGCCGACCGGGATGACCAAACCGCTCTCCTCAAGCGAGGGGAAGAAATCTGCCGGATAGACCAGCGGCGCCCCACCGGGCTGCCAGCGGATCAACGCCTCCATGCCCGTTATCCTGCCGGTAACGGTATCGATACGCGCCTGATAATGCGGCAGGAATTCCTCTCCATTCAGGGCGTCGTGCAATCGTTTCTTCATGGAGGCCCACTCGTCAATTTTCAGGCTCATGGATTCGCTGAAGATATGGTAGGCGTTCTTGCCCTCCTTCTTGGCCTCGTACATGGCCGTGTCGGCCATCTTGAGCAGATCTCCGGCATTAGCGCCCTGTAAAGGGTAGATGGCAACACCGATGCTTGCGGTAACGCGGGTCGGCTGATCGAGGATAAGGAAGGGGCGCTGGAACAGGTCGAGTACCTTCACGACAAAACGGACGATATCGTGGACCTCATGCATTTCGTTGACCAGGATGACGAACTCGTCGCCGCCGAAACGGGCAACCGTGTCATAGGGACGCATGCAGCCCTGCAGCCGCCTGGCCACCTCCTTGAGCAGGATATCGCCGGCCACATGCCCTCTGGTGTCGTTGATGGCCTTGAAATTGTCCAGATCGAGGATCATCAGGGCCAAAAGGTTATTGTGGCGGTCCTCGTAGGCAAGGGCCTGCGACAGGCGGTCAAAAAGCAGTTCACGGTTGGGAAGCCCGGTCAGGGAATCGTGGTGGGCCTGATGCAGAAGCTGTTTTTCGTAATTCCTGCACTCGGCTATCTCACGCTTCAGATCGGCATTGCCGCGCATCAGCTCATCATTGAGCCTTCTGATCTCCGCCCCGGCCCGTTTGAACTCGCTTACATCCACCAAGGACACTACACGGCGCTGCGAGCCATTGATCTTCTTCACCTTGAGGTAGACATGGTTTGCACCCCGATCCTTGCCGATAAACAGGGATGAAGATTCCAAGACTCCCTTTGCAGGGACGCCACTCTTTGGCGTTTCTGTCCATGTTGCGAATTGTTCGCCAGAGAAAAAATCCGTCCAGTTTTTCTTATTCTCGACGTCTTGCCGGAGGCAACCCGAAAGACGCTCGAACTCCTTGTTGACCATGGTGACCGTCCCGTCCTCCTCCACGATCATCATGGCGCTACCGTTCACCTCGAAGATGCCGTGATAGCTGTTCCTCTCCTCTTCCAGCCGTTGTTGCGATTTGTGTTTGGCAAGGGCTATCTCTATGGCATGGCGAAGGCGAACCGCATCGAAAGGTTTCAGTAAAAAAGCGGAGGGACCGGTGGACAGGGCGTGGTCGAGAACATCTGCATCTGCATAGGACGAGAGGTAAATCGCCGGAAGATCAAAACAGGAGCGCACATCTTCCACAGCTGCAATACCGTTGTTCCCGCCGGCAAGAGAAATATCCACCAGGAGCAAGTCCGGCCCGGTCCTGAACGTCTCTTCAAGAACCCCGCTGCCCGAATGGACAACGGCTGGCACGTCATAGCCGAGGTCAATCAGTGTCAGCCGAAGGTCTTCTGCGACAATGCCCTCGTCCTCGGCAATCAGGATTTTTGCCTTAGCCGTCACCTTGCAACTCCTTCACGAACGGCATTCCACGGGGGCTACGCTTGAAAGCCCATGCCCAAGGCCTCTGCATTGATGTGAATCGAGGCAGCATCGAAAACTCCACCTGTCGAGGTCGTGCCGCGAATAGCCATGCAGTAAGGAGCTACGAGGCTTGCATCGGGTTTCAGAGGACCTTCATGATAGATTATTCGTGGTGGTGCAACCAAACCTACATGGCCATGTCTACAATCAGGTTGCAGTACTGAAATTCATTTGCGACGTTTCAATATAGTTCCACAATCGTATATTCGCGCCACCGGGGAAGCCGCACACAAATCAAACAGACATACCCCTTGCCGCCTGATCTTTCACCCCACTCCATAATGGGCCGGCTTTATACATCCCACAATCGATTGTTTTTGAGATTGTCATGCCACGGCAATCCGTTTGAAATATTTGTACGGTATCGTCGAACAAATTAGATTGCCAAGGAGAATCAGCCATGGTCGACATCGCGTCGATTGGTAATGTCGGGTGCAAATGCCAGGTTCTGGATCACTCTGTTGAGCGTCACGGGCGCCAGCTTGTTCTTGAGCACACGACCTATACGTGCGGTGCCGTCAAGAAAGAGGTATTTACAAGCAACGTGAACATTGGCCGAATCGAATTCAGCGGCTGCGGCTGCCGGTGATCCGATCCCATTCACCTGCAACCCGCACCGCAGCGCCCGCCAGCACTACTTCCCTTTATCACCCGCGATGAGGCCATCCCCCCTTCCCTATGTGCCCCCGGCATACCAACCTGCCAATCCCATTGTTACGATCTTGTTACTTTTGGGCTACGGATATTGAAATTATCTCCGGTTGTAGTACAAATGGGGATAGTCTCGTGGCGAAAGAAGCGAAAACGGAATGGGAGCCGCTTCAGAGCGTACTTCGGGCGCGGGGACGCGGACAACGAGCGATTAGCTCGCAAACCCACGGGAATCATGTCACACACAAAAAAACACGCTAGTCGGGCCGCATGACACCACATCAGATTATCAGCGAGAGCGCCGCCCACATCGTCGCGCCACGCCAGCGCACCAAGGGCAATGCGTGCGAATCGGCATCCGCACCGGCCAGTTCCCCCTTCGACCTTTCCGACCCGCAATGGTATCTCAACCGGGAGTTGACCTGGCTGGCCTTCAAGCGCCGCGTGCTGCACGAGGCTGAAGACGAACGCGTACCGCTGCTGGAGCGCTTGAAGTTCATTGCCATCGTAAGCGGCAATATCGACGAGTTCTTCATGAAACGTATCGGCGGCCTCAAGCAGCAGATGGGCGCCGGCATGCGCGAGCTCACCCCGGACGGCCGTACGCCGCGCCAGCAGGTGCAGGAGTGTTATGCTTTCGTGCGGGAGTTCGAGGCATACCGGGACGAACTCCTGGGTCGGACCATCCAGCTCTTACGGCAAAAAGGGATTGTCATCAAAAGCTATGGGGAGCTTTCGTCAAAAGAGAAGAAACAGGTCCGTGAATACTATCACACCAACATCTTCCCCCTGCTGACGCCGCAAGCCATCGACCCGGCGCACCCCTTTCCCTTCATCTCCAACCTCTCCCTCAACCTGCTGGTGACCTTGTGTTACCCCAAGACAAAGAAAACCATCCTGTCGCGCGTAAAGGTCCCCGTCGGCCTGGATACGCCCCGCTTCATCCGGGTCGGGGCCAGGGACACCTTTGTCAGCCTGGAAGACGTCATGACGCACAATCTGGATACGCTCTTCCCGGGGATGCAGGTACAGAGCTGTGAGCTGTTCCGGGTTACCCGCAACGCCAATACTGAGAAAAACGAGGACGAGGCCGACGACCTGATGGCGATGATCGAATCGGAACTCAAGGAGCGCAAGTTCGCGCCCATCGTCCGGCTCGAGGTCGGGGCCGGCATGAGCCCGATGCACCGCGGCAAACTGGCGGGTGAGTTGCAGTTGAATGAAGAAAGCGACGTCTTCGAGGTGCCGGCGATGCTGGCAATACGGGATCTGTCGGAGATCGTGCACCTGGATTATCCCCGGCTGCACGACCTGCCGCATCATCCGTTTGACCATCACCAGCTGCAAACGTCGCGCAACATCTTCCACATCATCCGCGACGCCGGTTCCATCCTGTTGCAGCACCCCTATGAGTCGTTCGCCACCTCGGTGGAGCGTTTTCTGCGCGAGGCAGCTGACGATCCCAAGGTGAGGGGCATCAAGATGACCCTCTACCGAACCGCCAGCAACAGCCGCATCATCGACTCCCTGGTGCATGCCGCCCATAACGGCAAACAGGTTGCCGCGGTGATCGAGCTGAAGGCGCGTTTCGACGAGGAGGCCAACATCCGCCTTGCCGAGAGGATGGAGGAGGCGGGCATTCATGTCACCTTCGGCGTGGTGGGGTTCAAAACCTATTGCAAGGTGATCCTGATCGTGCGCCAGGACTACAACGGACTGAGGCGTTACGTCCACATGGGCACCGGGAATTACCATGCCGACAAGGCCCGGGGGTTCAGCGACATCGGCCTGCTCACCTGTGATGATGCCATCGGCCAGGATGTAACCGAGCTGTTCAACTATCTGACCACGGGATTCTCCGTCAAGCGCACCTACACGAAACTGATCCCGGCTCCCCTATCCCTCAAGAAGACCATCCTGAAAATGATCGAACGGGAAGCAGCGCAGCATGCTGCGAACGGCGGCGGACATATCCGTTTCAAGATGAACGCGCTGGAGGACACGGATATCGTCAAGGCGCTCTACAAAGCCTCCATGGCCGGCGTAAGGGTCGATCTCATCGTCCGCGACACCTGCCGGTTGCGCCCCGGCATACCGGGCCTTTCCGAGCATATCCGCGTCACCAGCATCGTGGGCCGCTTCATGGAGCACTCCCGCATCTACTATTTCAGGAACAGCGGACAGGATGACTACTTCATCGGCTCGGCCGATCTCATGAAGCGCAACCTCGAGGCCAGGGTGGAGATCCTTATCCCGGTCGAGGCCCCGGAGTTGAAACAGGAGCTACACCGCATTTTCGATATCCACGACAATGATCAGCGCTCGGCCTGGGACATGCAGCCGGACGGCACGTACCTCCAGCGCCTCCCCTCCAGGGACAGAAAAAACCCGGGAAGCCACCAGATGCTGATCGCCAGCGCCGAACAACGCTCAAAGGCCGTCACGAAAGAAAAGAAGATGAGGCTCGCCATGATGGCGGCCGGGTGAGACGGGAATAAGGCTGAAACACCGGGAAAACGTGATAGTATTGTAAAAAGTGCTCAATCGAGGAGAAATGGAGACCTATTCATTCAACGCCTTTGCCTTCGGGGGCGAGCTCGACCTGAATCGCCTGGCGACCGTCCTCGGCATGTCCCGCAGATACCGATGGGAAGAGTCGATGCGGCTCAATCCGGTGACCTTCGCGCCTGCCCTCGAAGGTGACGCCGAGTCGGTCCACCTCTTCTACTTCGGATGCGCGGTGTTTCTCAACTGCTCGGGCGCAATCATCGCCCGTTTCCTGGACGGCATCAAGCAGCACGTGGAGGTCGTGAAGATCCCCCCCCAACTGGCCTTCCGGGAGGAATACCAGCTTGAGATCGATGCAGGCCGCGAAGCGGCCATCACCAACGACTACGCCGTCATGCAGAACTACAATCAGGCGTTCATCGATATCATCTGCTTTGTGATCGCCAAGTCGGTTGCGCTGGAACGGATCGAAGAGCGGATCGATACGGTCTTTGACGAGGTGGAGGTGTTGATCGCCAACCTGGGGAAAGGCACCCTGGAGCTACCCGACCGCGACATGGCGCGGCTGGCGTCGTCCATCCTGGGATTCAAATTTACCTCAATTGCCCATATCATGGTACTGGACAAGCCGGATATCACCTGGGACGACCCGGAGGCCGACCGCCTCTATCTTACCATGGCGCGTCTGTTCGAGTTGAACCAGCGCTACCAGGAGATCAAGCACAAGTCAGAGACGTTGCTCGACATGACGGATGTCTTCTCCAACCTTTCCCACGCCCGCCGCGCCGCCCGCCTGGAATGGATCATCATCATCCTGATCGCGATCGAGATCGTCCTCTATATCTTCGAGATCATGTGGCGCCATTAGGCCGGTCAGTGGCGGTCAGGCTAATTGCTGCCCGTTTTTCCCGTTTATGCCGCCACGCCATAGGTATCATGTAAATACGTGTCGCCGCACGCCTGGTCCCTCCGGTATGCCCCGTTGTCTTTCTCAAGTTCATTTTCCAACTGGACGAGTGCATTGAATGCGATGATGATGAAGGAGCCGGCCTTGCTATCCGGGCACTCCTCGTATGCCCGCTTCAGGGCGTCCATCGCTGACGTGTTATACCGAGTGAGATTCTTACGGGAATTTTCCATTGGTGAACTCCTGCGCAGGATAGTGTCATCCATATTCTGTAGCGCCTTAACGTCACAGTCGTATTGCGGTCGTGAAATTAGTAGGAAACGTATGGATGGGCAGGGCAAAAGCGGCTAAAGGGGAAGGAGCTTGAAACCGTGTGCATTGCAACCCAGCCGGTTTTGATCCGCCATTCCTCCGGCTGAGGCGGCATAACGGAAGAACCTTCCGGCATGCCATCGTGCATGACCGTTCAATTCCCGGGGGGTGGCTTTGCCAGCCCCCGTCTCTCGCGGGTCAGCATTTTGCACAGCACAGCGGCAATCTTGTCCGCATCGTCGTCCAGACACCCCATGAAACGCGGGTGGAGGTTATAACCCTCACTGACGGTCTCCATGTCACGGTCCGGCAGGATCAGGACGGTGCAGACATCATACAGCAGCCATTTCATCAGTTGTATTTCGGCAAACTCGCCCCTGGAACCAGCGATCAGCACGGCAACCGCAGGTTCCGGGGAGGGGTTCATGATCCTGCTGACCAGGCTGCCCATTGCGCTGACCACTTCGGTTTTGGGAAGGGCGCGCACCACAGCATCCCGGATATGATCACCGACCCCATCTCGTGCGAACAGGAGTATTTGCATGGCTTCGATCCTCGGCGGAATTATTCCGGAAAATCTTTTGCCAAAGAGACTCGGACTGAACGGCTCTCTCACTCGCTCACTATCGCTCGCTCAAGCTCACAGAGGCGCAAAGAACACCAAAACGGAGTATTTTCCTCAGCAAATCAAAATGTTATGCTTTCTCTGTCTCGCTATGTCTCTGCGCGAATGTTAGCCTTTCTGATTTTCTTTGTGCCTCCGTGAGCTCTGTGAGAGATAGCCTTTGGCGTTGTGTGGATTTATGTTTCACTCTCTCACTATCGCTCCGTGTCTCTGTGTCTCTCCGATTTGGGCGGTACGTCCAGCCCGAGAGAGGTCAATTCCAGGGCTACCATATCCGCCAGCCGGCCGATGGCGCCGCCGACCTCCCCGGACATCCCGAGGCCGGTTTCGATGGATTTTGGCTCAATGCCGAAAAGCACCACCCGCCTGGGCATCCCGTCGATCAGTTGCGCAGTGGCGAGAAGGTCCGAAACCCCGAGCTGATGTGGCGAAATCTTCTTCTGGAACAGGGCCGGCACCTTCTCGCCCTCAAGCCGCACAAAGGTGCCGGGCGCATTTCCGCTCTTCACCACATCGAGGAGAATGAGATAATCCTTTCCCTGGATGTACTGGAGAAGCTCTATGCCGCTTGTGCCGCCGTCAAGAAGTTCCACCCCCGGGGGGATCTCGTAGTTCCTCTCAAATTCTTCCACGGCCCTCACGCCTGCTCCCTCGTCCTGGAGGAGCAGGTTGCCGATGCCAAGTACAAGGATGTTCACGGCGAATCCTCCATTCTCCCCCTGCGGGTCGTTAGGGGGATCAACCACCCCCTCTTCCCCTCCTTATCAAGGAGGGGAAGAGTTTTTTTCCCCTCCTGGTTCAGGAGGACCCTCTGGGGCCTAAAGGGCCGGGGTGGTAGCGACCCAGGCAGTTAGAGCGCCTTGACCTTCACGATCTCCCTGTTCTCCGTGTCCACCATGTGAATGGCGCAGGCCAGGCAGGGGTCGAAGGAATGCACCGTCCTCAGTACCTCAAGCGGTTTTTCCGGATCGGCCACGGGGGTGCCCACCAAGGACGCCTCGTACGGGCCGGGCGCATCCTGCGCGTTCCGCGGTCCAGAGTTCCAGGTGGAAGGGACAACGGCCTGGTAGTTTTTGATCTTGCCGCCCTTGATCACTATCCAGTGGGAAAGCACACCACGTGGAGCCTCGTGCAGCCCGACGCCTTTGATCTCGCCATTCGGGAACTCCGGTTTGTTGAAGGTCCAGGTATCCCCCTTCCCGATGTTGTCCATCAGGGCCTGCCATTGTTTCTGCAGTGTTTCGTACAGAACCGCGGCGCGCACCGCCCTGGCCGCATGCCGGCCGATGGTCGAATGGAGGGCCGTTATGGGCGCCTTCTCGCCCGCCAGGCCGCTGATGGTGGCAAGGGCCTTGTCCGTGTACCGCTTGGTATGCGCGTCTCCCGCGGCATACATGCAGAGGACATTGGCAAGGGGGCCGACCTGGGCCGGCTTGCCGCTGAACGTGGGCGCCTTGACCCAGGAGTATTTGCCGTCGTCCTGGAACTCGGTGTAGTGGGGCTCCGTGTCTTCTTCCCAGGGATGGCGGGTCCAGCTGCCGTCGTACCATGAATGTTTGACGCTCTCCTGCACCCCGGTCCTGATGAACTCATCCTGGAAGCTGGTAATGGGGTGAAATTTGCTCAGGTCGCCGTCGGGGATGTAGCCGCCGGGGTGTTCAAAAATGGTTCCCTTGGTATCCATCGGGAACTCCGGCACCGACAGGTAATTGGTGACGCCGGCTCCGTAGGCGGTCCATCCCTTGTAGAAGGCGCCGATGGCGCACACGTCCTGGAAATAGACGTTGTTTACGAAGTCGCCGAGCTCGTCGATAAGGGTTTTGACGTAAAAGAGCCGTTCCATGGTAAGGGTGGAGGGGCTGTCCGTATTGATGGGGTTGGCCACGCCCCCCACTGCCAAGTTCTGGATGTGCGGCGTTTTCCCCCCCAGAATGGATACGATCATGTTCGCCTTGCGCTGGACCTCAAGCGCCTGCAGATAGTGGGTTGTGGCGAGCAGGTTCACTTCCGGCGAAAGCTTCATGGCCGGATGTCCCCAGTAGCCGTTGGTGAATATCCCCAGTTGGCCGGTCCCCACAAAGCCCTTCAGTTTGTTCTGCGTCTCCGTGAATACCTGGGCGCTGTTCAGGTGCCAACTGGATGTATTCTCGGCCAGCATCGCCGTCTTCTTCGGGTCAGCCTTCAGGGCGGAGGTCACGTCCACCCAGTCCAGGGCCGAAAGATGGTAGAAATGCACGATGTGGTCCTGGATGGCATGGGCGGCCATCAGGATGTTCCTGATGTATTGCGCGTTCAGGGGTATCTCCAGTTTCAGCGCATTCTCCACCGACCTGACCGAGGCTATGGCGTGGACGGTGGTGCAGACCCCGCATATCCTCTGGGTAAACAACCAGGCCTCCCGCGGGTCCCTGTCCTTCAATATCAGCTCTATGCCGCGCCACATCTGGCCCGATGCCCACGCCTTGCTCACTCGGCCATTGTCCAGTTCGCAGTCTATCCTCAGGTGACCTTCAATCCTTGTGACCGGGTCAATGCTGATTCGCTTTGCCATGTCTTCCTCCATTTGAACCCAATAAACGTATGGTTCGCTCAGATAGTTACCTGCTTGTGTTTAATGGTGCGACTCGGGAAACAGGGGCAGGTATTTGGCGCAGAGTTTGAACCCGAGGATCGCAAAGGCAATCATGCCCGCCGTCAGGGTAAGCTCCATGAACGAGGGGAAATAGTCCCCTCCCGAGCGAGTCGCATACTCGGAGACCCCGAAGACCCCCACGTCCATGCGGTTCATCAGCACCCCGAGTATAACCAGGATATCCACCACAAAGAGGCGTTCCAGGCTGGTCCTGACGGAGCGGAAGGAGAGCAGGCCAAGCGGCAGTATCACCCCCACCCCCATCTCGATCAGATAGAGGTTTCCCAGGAAGCTACCGTCCAGCACCGCCCCCACGCCAGGGCCGGTCACCAGGTGCCAGACCTTCATGATCAAGTACACGGAACCGATGATCAGCACCCCCCGGCCCAACCCTTCGACCACATCCCGGGGTGGCTTGTGATTGAACACCTTACTGGTAAGCAGGGTCTCGAAGCTGACGATGGCCAGCCCCAGCATGATCGCCGAGACGAGGAAATGATAGGGGAGCAGCTTGCTGTACCAGAGCGGGGACAGCTTGCCCGGCACGATCAGGTAGTTCGCCCCCAGTGAGGACTGGTGAAGCAGCGACAGCGCCACGCCGAACATCACGGCTCCCACCATGATGCGGCTGACGGCCCGAAGCCCCCGCTGCCAGCCGAGCTTCTCCAGCACCATGGGGCTTGATTCCGTACCCAGGGTGGTGAGGTAAAGCACGAGGTGCAGGGCGACGATGAACATGACCGAGTTGATCTGCCACATCACCAGGGGATGCCAGATGACAAAGGAGCGTCCGATGTCCAGGGTGATGGAGATGGCCGCCAGCAGGTAGCCGAAAAAGGCGTTCAGGATCGAGGCGCGGGCAATGCACTTGTACTTTTTCCAGTTCAGGATGTAGACCGCAGCGGCGATCAGGAACGCTCCGGCCGCCATGGCCACCCCCCCCAGGACGTCAAAGCCGATCCATAGCCCCCACGGCCAGAGGTCGTTCAGGTTGGATGCGGCCCCGATGCCGAAGATCAGCCGGTACACGCCAACGACCGCCGCAAGGCCAATAAGGGCGACCAGCACCAGGGTGAACGGCGTGACCAACTTGATCCCCAGGTCCTTGCTGGGTGTATCGTCCAGAAGCTTGTTGATGACCCCGCCCACCTTTTGACCGACATACCTGGTCGCATCGATATTGGAGGGGCTGTACTCATCTGCCATAAACCTGTTGATGACGCCACCCCACTTGGGGCCGACGTACTTGGTCGTATCAATCATGGCTCCCCTCCTTCTCCTTTCGATGCGTAAACGTGTAGATAGAGGTCCCTCCCGCGAAAACCCCCGCGAAAACCCACAGGACCTTCTTTATATAGGCCCAGGTGAGGGAAGGAAGGTCGTGTTGGGGGATATTCTTCCTGAACCCGAGCAGTTCAAACGACACGCCCGAAAGCATGATGTTCTGGGTCCCCCCCGCCTCGCTCAGGCCATAGGTGCCATCGGCATACCGGGCAACCGGTCTGTGGGACTTCTCCGTCGAATCGACGGTCTTTATCGGGAAGTCGTACTCAGTCCCCGGTTTCAGGGTGAGCCGGTACCGGGCCTCGTTGCGCAGGTCAATGACCTTGCCGAAGATGGTGGCCCCGGTAGGGCAGGACTCGGCGCAGGCGGCGTACTTGCCCTCGGCGTAACGGTGCCGGCACAACTGGCACTTCCTGACCTCCGGCCAGGCAGAGTCCCATTCATAGCGGGGAACCCCGAAGGGGCAGGCGAGCTGGCAGTAGCGGCAACCGATGCACCTCTCGGCAAGGTAGTAGACGGAGCCGTTCTCCGGGTCCTTCCTGAACGCGCCGGCCGGGCAGACCGACACGCATGCCGGGGAGATGCAGTGGAGACACTGTTGCTTGAAGTAGGAATAGCCATTCACGGCCGTGTCCTTGTTCTCGCCGGTGCCGTTCTTGTAGACCTTGATGATGTTGAGCGTCTTCCCCGACAGTTCCTGCGGCGCGTCCCACATCCCGTTGTTGCCCGGAATTCCGCCGTTTTCGTAGGGTGGGGCCGTCATCCCCTTCTTGTAGAGCGCGCCGCCGGGCATGCTGTTCTGTGTTTTGCAGTTGACCATGCAGGACTTGCAGCCGATACAGAGCGTTGCGTCATAGAGGATTCCCACCGCATGGGGTGGAAGCTCCGTTGACATGCGCGCGTTGGCGAACGGAACGCCGGAAACCAGGAGCAGTCCACCTCCGCCGGCGACGCCTTTCAGAAATCCCCGTCTGCTGATCGCCATGGCTACTCCTCCTTGTCCCGGGCGCTCTTCTCATCCTGCCCGTGGGGCTGGTCCTGGGTGGCTTCCTTCTTGGTGCCGAGTCCGGTCAGCACCGCCGCGCCGGCAGCGCCGACCACAATACCCGCGGACCCGGCCGCAAAGGTCTTGATGCCGGGTGAAACACCCGGTTTGTTCGGGAACGCCTCACCAAAGAATACGGGCGGGGTCATCTCCTTCAGGACTGCCAACTGGTGCAGCGGGGTGGAGAAACCCACGCCTTTTTCGGCGCAGCCGAAGCAGGGGTGCCCCACACCCACGGGCCAGGTGCCGGCGCCGGTCTCGCCGAAAAGAACGGTCGGACAGTTGGCGTAAGTCTCGGGCCCCTTGCAGCCGAGCTTGTAAAGGCAGCCGCCTTTCCGGTGCAAGCCGTCACCGAATTGCTCTGCGAACCTCCCGGCGTCGAAATGGGGCCTTCTTTCACAGTTTTCGTGGATAAGGCGGCTGAACGCAAACTTGGGCCGCCCTTTCTGGTCAAGCTCGGGAAGTTTGTTGAACGTGACGAAATACAGGATGGTCGAAAGCAGGTTATAGGGGTTCGGCGGACAGCCCGGTATCGTTACGACCGTTTTATTGGGTATGATTTCCGGCACCCCTTTGGCCCCCGTAGGATTCGGGCCCGAGGCGGCGACCCCTCCCCACGAGGCGCACGATCCCATGGCCACGATCGCAGCGGCATGGGGGGCTGTTTCGTTCAGGATATCCAGGGCGGTCATTCCGGCAATCTTGCAGTAGATCCCATGGTCCTTGGTGGGGATGGCTCCATCTACCACCAAGACGAATTTGCCCTTGTTCTTTTGTATCGACGCAGCCTTTGCCGCTTCGGCCTGATGTCCCGCCGCGGCACTCAGGGTTTCCGAATAATCCAGCGAGATGAGATCGAGGATGAGGTGCTCAAGGGTGGGATGGGTGGAGCGCAGGAGGGACTCCACGCACCCCGTGCATTCCTGGAACGAAAGCCAGATCACCGGAGGACGCTTGGGATTGGCAATGGCCTCGGCGATCCGCACTCCCGCGCTGAACGGAAGGCCCATGCCTACTGCCATAACCGAGCAGAATTTAAGGAAATCCCTTCGAGAAACTCCGCCAAGTTTTTGTCTGACCGAGTCAAACGCATCCGAGTTGCTCATAATTCCTCCTTTCGCTAATGGCACATGGGCGTAGGGTATCGTTTTCCCGACATTGTGCAAAACTGTCTCGAAAACCGTGCTATACTGTATACAGCAAACCGTACGCCAATCTGATTTTGTTCCGCTGTATCAAGCCGTTGCAACGAAGACAGGGAAAGGCTTCCAGGGATTTGGGCAAAAAAACGGGGATTGATGCGCATGTGGTCCTTTTGGTGTAAACTGTAAAAAACTGGCTGATTTTGTGCAAAACTGTCTTGGAAGGTGGACACATGGCACAGATCTGCATTTGCGACGACGAGGAAGGCATCCTCAAGTACTTCAGGAAAGTGCTCAAAAAGTACCCGGTGGCCACGTTCAGCCGCGGGGGGGAACTGCTGGCGTACCTGGAGTCGCCGGCGGGGGACGGGGTGGAATTGCTCCTGCAGGACCTGCGAATGCCGGATTTCGATGGCATACAGATCCTGCAGCGGGTCAAGGAGATGCGGCCCGACCTGCCGGTGATCATCATAACCGCCTTTGCCACGGTGGACGATGCGGTCAGGGCCATCAAGCTGGGGGCCTATGACTATGTGACCAAGCCGTGCCCTAACGAAAAGCTGCTCAGCACGGTGGAAAACGTGCTGCACTTGAGCCGCCTGACGGCCGAGAACCGCCATCTGCGGCAAAAGCTCGGGGGCGGCGGGCATGAGCCGATCGTCTTTGCCAGCCCACGTTTTCGCGAGGTTTACGATCTCACCCTCAAAGTCGCTTCCAGCGACGCCAATATTTTGATACTGGGCGAATCGGGCACCGGCAAGGAATTGATCGCCAGCGCCCTGCACAACAACAGCCTGCGCCGTCATCACCCCTTTGTCTCGCTCAACTGCGCCTCCCTGTCGGATACCCTGCTGGAAAGCCAACTGTTCGGACACCTGCGGGGCGCATTTACCGGAGCCTTTGCCAACCAGAAAGGGATGCTGGAGGAAGCCGATGGGGGCACCCTGTTCCTGGACGAAATCGGCGACGTCAGCCCTGCGGTTCAAGGCAAGCTGCTCCGGGTGATTCAGGAGCGCGACTTCATCCCCATCGGCTCAACGCACCCCAAAAGCGTCAATGTGCGCTTCGTGGCAGCCACCAACAAGGAGCTGCAAAACGAAGTATCCGAAGGTCACTTTCGCGAAGACCTCTACTATCGGCTGAACGTGATTACCATCAATCTGCCGCCGCTCAGGGAGCGCCCCGAAGATGTGGAGCCTCTGGCACAGCACTTCCTGCGCCGTTTTTCGGAACGGATGGGCAAGGAGATTCATGCCATCGACTCCAAAGCGCTGGCAGTCATGCAGGCCTACAGTTGGCCCGGCAACGTACGCGAACTGGAGAATGTCATGGAGCGGGCAGTGATCCTCACTACCGGCAGCCATATCAGCGCCGATGTCATTCCCCTGCCCAGCGAACAAAAAGCGGCCGCGCAGGCACCGCCACCGGCGCATCAGCCGCAGATGGTGGCCTTGGAGGAGATGGAACGCCACCACATCCTGACGGTTCTGAAGGGAAACTATTACAACAAGAGCCGTACCGCGGAGATACTGGGCATCTCGCGCCGGACATTGGATCGTCGTATCGCCGAATTTGGCCTGATGGAGTGGGAGGAGTGATGAACCACCCCCGCGCCTCCATCCGCCGCAAGTTGATCTTTGCCACCCTGACGCCCCTGTGCGTTGCCATACTCCTCTGCTGGCTGATCGGTTCTCTGCTGATCACCGACCGTATCTTCTACCAAGCACAACAGAATGTGATACGGGACCTCAACCTGGGCCGCAAGGTCTACCTGGATGAGATCAATCACCTGGACAGTATCATCAGGGGGGCCGCACTCGTGCCGGACCTTATCCTGCATCTCGACAACGGCCATTTCGAGCGACAGGAAAAGGTGCTGCAACAGATTCTGCAGACAGAGAATCTCAGTTTTCTGAATGTGATCGACGAAAAAGGGGTGGTGCGCTACCGGACGGCCAACCCGAAACAACAGGGGGACCGGCTGGGAGACGATCCGCTGGTGGCCCGTGCCTTGGGGGGGGAATTGACCGGCGGGGTACAGGTCTACTCGCCGGAACGCCTGATACGGGAGAGCCCGTCCCTGGCAAGAACCGCCGTAATAACGCTCATGCCGACGGCCCGGGCCCGCTCGATTGCCTATAACAGCGAACAGCGCGGGCTGATGCTGGTGGCAGCCGCCCCTTTGCTCACGAACGACGGCCGGGTGGTCGGGGCGCTGCAGGCAGGTTTCATGCTTAACGGAGATAACAGGGTGGTTGATACCATCACCCGCATCGCCTTCGATCAGGACGGAAAGGGCGCAGCCACGATCTTCCTGGGGGATGTGCGGATCGCCACCAACGTGCGGGACACGGCCGGAGACCGGGCCATCGGCAGCCTCATGTCCGAAGAGGTGGTCAAGGTGGTGCTGGATCAGGGACAGAACTGGAGCGACCGCGCCTTCGTGTACAGCGACTGGTACATCTCGGCCTACGAGCCGATTCGCGATCCTACCGGCAGCGTGGTCGGCGCCCTCTACGTCGGCATGCCGGAACAACCTCTCCTGGATATGAAAAGAAGGCTCAACGTGATTTTTGCCGGGGTGCTGCTGTTCGTAGCCCTGATCGGTATCACCCTCGCCACCTGGATCAGCAGCCATATGGCCCGGCCGGTGCGAGCCCTGGCCGAGGCCGCCCGGCGCATGGCTACCGGCCAGCATATAGAGCCGCTCGCGGTAACGAGCAATGATGAGATCGGATTGCTGGCTGACGAGTTCAACAACATGACCCGCGAGGTCGGCCTGCTGAATCTGACCCTGGAGCAGAAGGTGGAGGAGCGCACGAGGGACCTGGAGGAGAAGAGCACGCAACTGCTGGCGACCCAGAAGGAGTTGTGCCGGGCCGAGCGGCTGGCCGACCTGGGCATGCTGGCGGCCGGGGTGGCCCATGAGATCAACAACCCGCTGGCGGTGATCCGCGGCAATGGCGAACTGCTGCAAAGCGCCATTCCGGCGGACAGCGAGAACCGCGAAGAGGCTGACGCCATTGTGGAAGAGGCCATCCGCATCGAGCGCATCGTCAACAACCTGCGGGTCTTTTCGCGCAGCGGCATGAAGCGTATTTCGACCTTTTCCCTGGGCAAAATGCTCGACGCCATCCTCGACCAGATCGGCCACCAGATTCCCCTCGACCGCTACCAGGTGTCGAGGGATTACCGGGAAAGGAACGTGGACATCGGCGGCGACAAGGACCAGTTGCGGCAGGTGTTCACCAACCTGATCATCAATGGCCTGCAGGCCATGCCGGAGGGAGGGAAACTGGTGGTGAGCGCCGAGCCGGACCCGCCGGACCAGCGGGTACGGGTGACCGTTCAGGACAGCGGCTGCGGCATCCAGGAAGAGGACAAGGTGCGCCTCTTCTCCCCTTTCTTCAGTACCAAGGCACAGGGGACGGGATTGGGACTGGCGGTATCGTACGGCATCGTCAGGGACCATGGGGGGGATATCCGGGTCGAGAGCCGCGTGGGCGAGGGAGCGACCTTCATCGTGTTCCTGCCGCTCCGCCAGGAGTTGGCCGACCGCCCCGCATGAGCACTCCGGCATCCCATGCAAACACCCACTGGATAAAGTAGACGGGGCATTCCTGACGTCAGCGAGCGATTTCGCCAGTTCTACCGGTGCGCTGCGTTCAGTTGCGGGTCCGCAGGAAGGTGGCCAGGTCCCAGCGTTCCCGTGGCGAGAGCTTGTCCTGGAAGGGGGGCATGCGGCCGAAGCCGAAGGTGATGGCCTTGTAGATGGCGGCGTCCCTCAGTCCCTGGAGCAGGGCGCGGTCGAGGCCGGGAGGCGGGGGGACGAGTTTCTTGCCCACCGGGCCGCGCTCCGCCGATGTCAGGCCGTGGCACATGGCGCAGTTGAGGGCGAAGAGCACCTTCCCCTGTGCCACGGATCGGGCGTTCGGGGCAACCGGATTTTTCGGCTCGGAATTTTGCGAAATGATTTCGCGGCCCGTGACCGGCACGCTCTCGGCGGGCGGCATGAGTACCGGCGCCTGGTACGGTTTGATGGAGGGCTGCCGGTCCATCCACATGGCAGCCGTCAGCAACGGCACAACGGCCATAATCGCCAGTCCGGCGCTGCATTTCATGGCTGCACCTCCGCTACGACCCGCAGGGCGCCGGCATCGCCCATGATCTCCTCTGCCCGTTCCTTCTGCTCGGCAGCCGAAAGGAGGGCGATCGGACCTACGCACTCCGTCGGCTCCACCCCTGGTTCGCACGCCACGGGCTCCCCGCCGGGGTGGATGACAAGGCAGATGCCGATGCACCCCTCGGCGATGGCGCCATCGTAGGGGCGTCGGCTAAAGTCGGGAAGTTTCATTTCCAGGAACATCCCCACGATGGTGCCGACCATGAAAAAGAGCATGGCGAGTTCATAGGTGACGATACCGGTCGGGTACAGGGCGATGATCGGCTTGTCGCCGGTCTGCACTGGATAGAGCCAGGCGGTGCCCGCGGCAAGGAGAAATCCGACGCCGGCGCCGATGATGCCGCACCCCAGGGTGAACCAGCGGAACCAGGAGCGCTGGCTGGTCTTCACGAGCACGCCGTCGGGATAGGGAACCGAGGTGAGCGACGTAATCTGGGCCTCGACAAACCCTTCCCCGAGGAGACGCTCCACCGCGCGCGCCGCGCCCTCTGCATCCTTGAAGATTCCCAGGAGTTCCATTCGTCTACTCCTTTCCCACCAGTGACGGCACACGGGTCCGTCCGAGCGGGACGAGGGCCTTCTGGGACTCGTATTCGCGCACGTCGGTCACCGCCACCATCGGGAAGGTCTTGGCGAAGAGGGTATACATCAGGGCAAAGCCGGCAAAGGCCCCGGCGGTCACGGAGAGTTCCACCCAGGTGGGGGAATAGGTGCCCCAGACAAAGGGCATGTTCTTGTGGGAGAGGGACGGCACGATGATCAGGAAGCGCTCGATGAACATGCCGACGTTGATCAGGAGCGTGAGGGCCAGCATGACCGGGATGGAGCGCCGAAACCGCTTGAAGCAGAGGACGATGATCGGCAGGATCGCGTTGCCGAAGAGCATCAAGAGGAGGATGAAGGTATACTTGTGCGCCATGAAGCCGTAGACCTCCCACTCGATCGGCTCATGGGCGTACCAGGTGGTCTGCACCTCGACGAAGTAGGCATAGGACCAGAGCAGTGCGATGACCAGTTGGAGCTTCCCCATGTTGTCGAAGTGGAGCGGGGTCAGGTACTCCTCCAGGTGGAAGGCCTTCCGGATGATGATCATCAGGGTGATGACGGCGGCCACCCCTGAGTGGATGGCACCGATGACGAAGTAGGGAGGGAAGATGGTGCTGTGCCAGCCGGGGATCACGGTCACGGCGAAGTCCCAGGCCACGATGGAGTGGACCGACACGGCCACCGGGATGATCAGGGCCGCCATCAGGGTGGAAGCCTTATGGAAGATCAGCCACTCCCGGGCGGTTCCTCGCCACCCCATGGCCAACACCGTGTACAGTTTGAGGCGCCAGCCTTTGGCGCGGTCCCGGGCCACGGCGAGATCGGGGAGCATCCCCAGGTAGAGGAAGAGGCTGCTGCCGATGATGTAGGTCGTGATCGCCATGGCGTCCCACAGGAGCGCGGAGCGGAAGTTGGGCCAAAGGCCGCGCTGGTTGGGGTACGGGATGAGGTAGAAGAAGACCCAGTTGCGCCCCAGGTGGATCAGGGGGAAGAGGCCGCCTACGGCAACGGTGAAGACGGTCATGGCCTCGGCGGCGCGCAGGATCGGCCGGCGCCAGTTGGCCTGGGAGAGGCGCAGGATGGCCGAGACCATGGTGCCGGAATGGGAGAGGCCGATCCAGAAGACGAAGTTGACGATGAAGATTCCCCACATGACCGGCCGGTCCAGTCCGGTACAGCTCATGTCGGTCGTCACCAGGTAGGTGAAGGCGTACAGCCCCCAGGCCACCACCGCCCCCAGCAGGAAGGCCAGAACATACCAGCGGAGCGTCGGGGGGCGCAGGGAGGAGAGCATCTCATCGTTCAACTGGGTGGCACTCTTTGCGGGAACAGGCAGCTCAGACATGTTCGCGCCCTCCTCCCTTGAGATAGTAGACCGATGGATGGGTGCCGAGATGCTCCAGCAGCCGGAAGCGGCGCGGACTGCGCGCCAGGCGTGCCGCCCGGCTGGCCGGATCGGCCATGTTGCCGAACACCAGGGCCTCGCTGGGGCAGGTCTGGGCGCAGGCCGGCTGCACCTCGCCATCACGGATCAAACGTCCCTCCCCCTTGGCCTCCTCCTTGGCCCTGCGGATGCGCTGGATGCAGAAGGTGCACTTCTCCATCACCCCCCGGGAGCGGACGGTGATATCGGGTGAGAGCTGGTTGTCCAGCGGTTTGGGCCAAGCGTGCTCGTGGTCGTAGAAGTTGAAGACCCGCACGGCGTAGGGGCAGTTGTTGCCGCAGTAGCGGGTGCCGACGCAGCGGTTGTAGACCTGGCCGTTCAGGCCGTCCGGATTGTGATAGCTGGCGTAGACCGGGCAGACCGGTTCGCAGGGGGCGTCGTGGCAGTGCTGGCAGAGCACCGGCAGGAAGCGCACCCGCACGTCCGGGTATTCCCCCACCCAGAAACGCTCGATGCGCAGCCAGTGCATGTTGCGCCCCTCAGCGACCTCCTTCTTGGCGCAGATGGCCACGTTGTTCTCCGCCTGGCAGGCCACCACGCAGGCGCCGCAGCCGGTACAGCGGTCCAGGTCGATCACCATCCCCCATTTATACGGACTCGTCATCTTTTCCATAGGCATTTCATCCTCAGCCGGTAAGACCGGACCGCAAAATTGTGCTATCTCCGGTCACATCTCGATCAGTTCGCTGCGGAAACTCCCCTGTTGATGGCCGGCCGTCACCAGTTCGCCCTGGACCGAAATGCGGGTCAGGCGGACCCGGGTAGCGTTCCAGGCCGGTTGGGAACCCTTTCCTTCAATGTCCGTCACCAACAACGTCAATGGGTTGCCTCCCCTGCCCGCGGCGTAGCGCCCCATGCCGTGGTGCCCCTGCCCCAGGGGAATGGCCACCAGGTCGGGGCGTATGGCGGGATAGATCACCGCGGGCAACCGCAACGCACCCCGGGGCGAGGCGACCTCCACCAGGTCGCCGTGGCTGATTCCCAGCGTCGCGGCGGTCTGGGGGTTGATCTCGACCCAACTATCCCAGACCACGGTGGTCATGGGGTCGGGGAGCTGTTGCAGCCAGGGGAGCGGGGCGCCCCGGCCATCGTGCAGCGCCAGGGACGGGTAGATCTGCAGGTGCAGCGGAAAGGCCTGTTTGTCCCCGGCGAAATGGGCCTGGGCCGGTTCGGGCACGGTCGCCCCGGAGGCCCAGCGATACCCCTTTGTCCGGCCTGTGCCCTGCCTGATGTTCGTTTCGAAGAACCCTCCCTGCCGCAGCAGTTCGACCCATGCTGTCTCAAACGCTCCTCCTGCGCGGCCGAGCCGCTTGTGCAGCGCCTCTTTCACCATCTCGCGGAAGGATTGTTGCGGCAAGGCGGACGCCAGCGCCCCGCCCAGTTCGTGGGCCGTCGCCAACAGCACGTCCGGGAACTGGCGGGTGTCGAGCAGCGGCGTTACCACCGGCTGCATCAGCCCGATCACCTGCTCGCGGGTGCCGGCCAACGGGATCACGTCCCCCCAACTCTCCAGGGCGGCGTGATCCGGCAGGATCAGGTCAGCCTGGAGGGCGGTGTCGTCCAAGAGCGGCGAAAAACTGACCACGAACGGCACGTTGGCCAGAGCCTGGGGAAAACCGGTGGCCGGGGGGATGGTATGGAGCGGGTCGCCCTGGATAAAAGCCACGCCGATGCGGCCGGCGGCCATCCGTTCGACCAGGGAGAGCAGTTCGTCAAAGGACTGTTCCGGGCCGTCCGGCGAGCCGGCATCCGGGTAGACCCCGCCGGGGCGGTCCAGGCTCCCCGTCAGCAGGTTCAGTAACTGCACGGCGCGCACCGCTTCCGGCCCGTTCGTCTGGAAGGCAGCCGCCTCCCCGGCCATGGCCAGGGCCGGGCGGGTCGTGGCAAACTCCCGGGCCACCTCGGCTATCTGCCCTTCTTTCAGGCCCGACAATTCGGCCGCCCGGGACAGATCGTAGGCCGCCAGCCGCTTCAACAGTTCCGCCGCCCGCACTCCGTTGGCCGCCAGAGATTCCTGATCGAACAGCCCCTCAGCCAGGATCAGGCGGGCCATGGCCAAGGCTACGGCGCCCTCGCTCCCCGGCCGGGCCGGCAGCCAGCGGTCGGCCGAGGCAGCGGTCAGGGACATGCGGCCGCCGCAGTAGGTGAAATGGCCGCGGACTGTGTCCCGTTCCTGGCGCATGCGGCCGAAGGCATGGCTGTACTGGACCGGGGAGAGGTGATGTTCCACGAAATCCGCGCCAAAACTCAGCAGGTAGCGGGTCTCGGCCAGGTCGTAGAACGGAAGGCTGGCCTGGCCGAAACTCAGGCGGTTTGCCCGGCGCAGCCAGTCCGGGGCCAAAAGGTCGTAGGCGAGGTGATGGGGCGAGCCGAAGGCGCCCATGAAAACGGTGGCCAGCTCCAACAGGGTGCCGCGGAGGCGCGGCGTCAGGAGGGCCAGGCGGTCGGTCGTCCTTCCCTGTTGCAGCCCCTTGAGCTGGCCGGTCAACAGCGCCAGCCCTTCTGCCCAGGAGATGGGCTGAAATTCGCCCGTCCCCCGGAGCCCGGTGCGTTTGAGCGGCTGTGCCACCCGGTCGGGGTGGTACAACTCCTGGAGGATGGCCTGGCCGCGGGCGCACAGCTTTCCCCGGTTGACCGGGTGCAGGGGGTTCCCCTCGACCTTCTTGGCCCGTCCTTCGGATACGCGCACCAGGATACCGCAGCCGGCCGGGCAGAAACGGCAGGTACTGGCGTACCAGGTAGCCTGGCCCGGGGTCACCCCCTCATCGGGCGGGACCAGGAAGGGGATCAGTTTCTCGTTTTTCGACTGACAACCGGCCAGCAGCGCGCCGGCAGCGGTCATGCCACCCAGTTGTAAGAAGGTTCGCCGCTTCATTTGGCATTCCTTGGCAGCTTGTTGAAATATTCAGGTTGTTCAAAAATAGACAGATCGTCGCACCCGCAGAAAGCCCCGCGGAGGCGTAGCAGCGCTACGCCGCACAAAGGCGATTTCGAGGACGAAGGCCTGATGGCTGTTTTTCAACAACCTGTCAAATATGGCAGGTCCAGCAATCGATGCTGGCCTTATGCTGCCGATGGCACTCCAGGCACCACCCCATCTTGAGACTGGCGGTGCGGGCAATCCGCTCCATGGCGGCCACGTCCCCGTGGCAGGCGCTGCACGCCAGGTTGGCGCGGATATGCATCATGTGCGGAAAATAGACGAAGTCCGGCACGGTGTGGACCCTGACCCAGGGGATCGGCTCCCGCCGATCCCAATACCCCATCAGTTTCCTGATCTCCGGGGCGTCGGGTGAGATGAACTGGTGACATGCCCGGCAATCGGCCACCGCCGGGATGCCGGCCACCGGCGAACGTGCGGCGGCGCGGTGGCAGAACAGGCACGGGATGGCGTTGGTGCCGGCGTGCAGCCGGTGGCTGAAATTGATCGGCTGAACCGGCGAACGCTCCCGCAGATCCAGCGGCAGGAGGTACATGAGCGCCAGACCGCCGGCAACAGCGCCCAGCATGACGGCCAGACCGCCGACAAGCCTCGATATCTTCATACGATCACCAGGGAGCAACATAGATATACGGCGCTCTGAATACCGTCCGTTCCATTGCCATTTATCATAACAGGCTGTTGCCGGCTGTCAAAACGGCGCAAAAAACAAGGGCAGGCACCGGCTCGTA
>Ga0207857_1000061_pt1 | contig 34503 bp, 17 predicted proteins | sample LuqExpMetageno22_FD_187780 | JGI IMG/M metagenome (GOLD analysis project Ga0207857, IMG submission 187780) | Tropical forest soil microbial communities from Luquillo Experimental Forest, Puerto Rico - Sample 22 (SPAdes) | ecosystem: Environmental > Terrestrial > Soil > Tropical forest ... | reverse complement strand
GAGAACAATTTCGTTCATTTCCGACTGGGTGCTGGCCACAGTACGCGGCTCCAGTTTGGCGACGAGTTCGGTCATGGCAGTACTTCCTTCCGCCGGTTTTCACCAGCCAACTCGGCATGCCAGATACAATAGCATCAGGCGGCGGCCAAGCCGGCTCTCGAAGCCGGACATGATTCAGTTTCAGCAATCTCCGCCTTTTAAGCAAATACCATTCTGTCGGGCGCTTTAAGCCACGACAGCCCTGGGGAGCGATGGACAAGATTGCAGCACTGCGGGAGATCCTGCAAATGGACCCCAAGAATAGCTTTGCCCGATACGGAATCGCCATGGAACTGGTCAACCAGAACCAGTCAGAGGCGGCACTCAAGGAGTTCGACACCCTGCTGGAGATCGACGCCAACTATACGGCCGGCTACTTTATGTCGGCACAAACTTTAGCTGGCGCAGGACGTAAGCAGGAGGCCATGGAACGATTGAAGGAGGGCATCGGGTGCGCAGCCAGATCCGGCAACACCCATGCGCTCAATGAGATGCAGGCCATGCTGGACGATCTGAGCCGCTAGAGCTCGCTCCAGCCCTTGTTGAATCCTGCCTGACCTGGAAATAAAACCGATTTCCAATTCAGGTCGCCCTAAGACGTACGACAAACGTCTAAGGAAATGTGATGCCGAAATATTCCATTGTTGTACCGTTTCATAACGAAGAAGAAAACGTCACCGTTCTCTACGCCCGCTTGAAGCAGGTGATGGAGCAGGTGGGCGACTCCTTCGAACTTGTCTTGGTGGATGACGGTTCCCGTGACCGTACCTACAAACTGCTGGAAGAGATTGCGGCCGTGGACAGCCGCGTGCTGGTGGTGAAGCTGCGCCGCAACTTCGGCCAGACCTCGGCTCTTTCTGCGGGATTTGACCACGCCTCCGGCGAATTCATCCTGGCCATGGATGGAGACTTGCAGCACGACCCGAACGATATTCCCGCCTTCCTGGAAAAATTGGACGAAGGGTATGACGTTGTATCGGGCTGGCGCAAGGAGCGGATCGACAACTTCATCATGCGGCGCTTCCCTTCTCGTTGCGCCAACTGGTTGATGGCCAAGCTGTCCGGGGTGGATATCCACGACTTTGGCACCACCTTCAAGGCCTATCGTCGCGAGATCATCCACAACATCCCGCTCTATGGCGAGATGCACCGGTTTATCCCCGCACTGGCCAGTTGGTATGGCGCATCGATCTGCGAGATTCCGATCAAGAATGTCAACCGCGAACGGGGCAAAAGCCACTACGGCATAGGGCGCACCTTCCGGGTGTTCTTCGACTTGATGACCATCCGTTTCCTGCTCAAGTACATGACACGCCCGCTGCATTTTTTTGGCGGCTTTGGCGTGCTCAGCGCCGCCGCTGGCGGAGCTATTGCGATGTACTTTTTGCTCGCCAAGCTGTTGCATCCCTTCCAGCCGGTGATGAATGACCATGCTCCGCTGTTCATTGTGGCGGCGGTAATGATTGTTTGTGGCATCCAGCTCTTGGCGCTCGGCCTTCTGGGCGAACTGCAGGTACGCCACTACTACACCAGCGAGCAGCCTTCCGCCTATACCATCGAACGCATCGTACGGCTTGCTCCCAGCGATGAAACCTCGCTCCTGCCCCGGCGTGGCAAGGACGAGTTCTAGCCGAATTACGCTGTATCTGCAGGGCCCTGGCCGCGAACACGGTCAGGGCCTTTGTTCTGATCCAGAACGCGCGATTACCTGCCTGCCCACAGAACAACTTGCTCATTTGCGGTCTAAGGGCGCATTCTTTCTTTGTCATGAAGGCAATGCAGATCCACTCCACAGGCGGCCCTGAGGTTCTCCAGATGGCCGAGTTGCCCATCCCCACTCCGGGCCCAGGGCAAGTTCTGATCCGGGTTGAAGCCGTTGGCGTCAACTTTATCGAGATCTATTTCCGCAAAGGTGTCTACAAAGCCGCCCTGCCACTGACTCCAGGCAGCGAGGCCTGCGGAACCGTGGAAGAGCTAGGTCCCGGCGTTACCGGCTTCGCGTCAGGCGAACTGGTGGCGTCAACCGCCGTGCTGGGCAGCTACGCCGAGTACGCCCTGGTGCCCGCCGCTCAACTGGTAAAGGTGCCGGCTTCTCTGACGCCTGAACAGGCCGCGGCCGCCTTGCTGCAAGGCATGACCGCGCACTATCTGGCCCATAGCACCTTCCCGCTCAAAAAGGGCGACACCGCCTTGGTACATGCCGGAGCCGGTGGCGTGGGCCTGCTGCTGACCCAGATGGCCTCACAGCTTGGAGCGCGCGTCATCACCACCGTCTCCACTGCGGAAAAGGCCGAACTCTCACGCGAAGCCGGAGCCGAAACAACGATTCTCTACACCGAACAGGACTTTGAAACGGAGGTGAAGAGGCTCACGGACGGACGCGGCGTCGACGTGGTCTACGACTCCGTAGGCAAGACCACGTTTGAGAAAAGCCTGAATTGCCTGCGGCCACGCGGGTTAGTCGCTCTGTTTGGAGCCTCCAGCGGACCGGTGCCGCCGTTCGACCTGATCCAGCTCAACAGCAAGGGATCGCTATTTGTAACCCGGCCCACGCTTTGGCACTACATTGCCACACGGCAGGAGCTGGAATGGCGCGCGGGAGAGGTTCTGAACGGAGTGGCTGCCGGCCGACTGAAGTTGCGTACCGAGCACATCTACCCGCTCAATCAGGCGGCACAGGCGCAAATCGATCTGGAATCCCGTCGCACCACAGGGAAAATCCTGCTGGAGCCGTAGCGCGCAGGAAACCTTGCGGCTCAATTCAGAGAAGTTTTGGCCTGCGGGCTACTACACGGCATGCAGGCCAAAGCGGGCAAAAGTATTCACAGCCTGCACAGTCTCTGCCGCAGTGGGCGCGCGCAGGGCATCCAGTTCATACTTCAAACCAAGTTCCTTCCACTTGGTCTTGCCCATCTGATGGAACGGCAGTACGTCCACCCGTTCGATATTACCCAACGATGCCGCGAAGCTCGCCAGTCCTTCAATCTGCTCCGATTGATCCGTAAGCCCCGGAACCAGCACATAGCGGAGCCACACCGGACGCTGTTTCTCTGCAAGACGGCGCGCGAAGCGCAAGGTGGGCTCCAGTTCCTTGCCGGTCAGATGCAGATAATGTTCCGGATCCCAGTGTTTGATATCGAGCAGCACCAGATCGATATCTTCGAGCATCGCGTCCTCAACACGATCTCCCAGAAAGCCCGCCGTATCCAGCGCGGTATGAAAGCCCTCTTCCTTCATTCTCCGCAGCGCAGACCGCAGAAACGAGACCTGCATCAACGGTTCACCACCGGTAAACGTGACGCCTCCCTGGCGCAGCAACGGCGCATAACGGCGGGCCTCCTGCGCCAGTTCGTCCACACTCATCCGGCGGCCCTGTTGCGGCTTCCATGTGTCGGGGTTGTGGCAGTAGAGGCAGCGCATCATGCAACCGGAAAGAAAGAAAACCAACCGCAGGCCTGGACCATCCAGACCTGCGGAAGTTTCAAACGAGTGGATCCAGCCTTCATCAGCCGCGGCGTCATGGGACACCGGCTGATCCAGAATAGGCAACTCGACGGCTGTAACGCTGCTGCTCTTCTCTGCGTGGCTCATCGGCTGCTCCCTAGAGCGAGTGATGGAAGGTGCGATCAACCACTTCGCGCTGCTGCTCGCGGGTGAGCTTGATGAAATTCACCGCGTAGCCGGAGACGCGCACCGTCAGTTGCGGATACTTTTCCGGATGCTCCATGGCATCCAGCAGCGTTTCGCGATTCAGCACATTCACGTTCATATGGTAACCGTTGGTATCGAAGTAGGCATCCAGAGAGAAGGCCAGATTCTGCACTTGGTCTGTCTCATTGCGCCCCAGAGCTTCCCGCGTCATGGACGACGTAAGCGAAATACCATCGAGCGCCTGCTCATACGGAAGTTTGGCAATCGACAACGCCGAAGAGAGCAGGCCATGCTTGTCGCGACCGTGCATTGGATTGGCTCCAGGAGCAAAGGCTTCTCCTTTGCGGCGGCCATCCGGCGTATTGCCGGTGTATTTGCCGTAGACCACATTCGACGTGATGGTCAGGATCGATTGCGTGTGCACGGCATTGCGATAAACCGGCTGCTGACGCACCTTGCTCATGAAGGTCTCCACCACCCAGATGGCTATGTTGTCCACGCGGTCATCGTTGTTGCCAAAGGCCGGGAATTCACCCTCGGTTACAAAATCGACGGCAATACCGTTGGCATCGCGCACCGGCTTGACGCGCGCATACTTGATGGCGGAAAGACTATCGGCCACAACCGAGAGTCCGGCGATGCCGCAACCCAGCGTGCGCACAATGTCGCGATCATGCAAAGCCATCTCCAGCCGCTCGTAGCTGTACTTGTCATGCGAGTAGTGGATGATGTTGAGCGCTTCCACGTAGACCTTGGCCAGCCATTCCATCGTTTTCTCAAAGGCAGGCAGAACCTCTTCGTAGCTGAGCACCTCGGAGTTCAGAGCAGGCATGACGGGCGCAACCTGCTTGCCTGTGAGCTCATCGCGGCCGCCGTTGATGGCATACAGCAGGGTCTTGGCCAGGTTCACACGCGCGCCAAAAAACTGCATCTGCTTGCCTACGGCCATACCGGAAACGCAGCAGGCAATCGCCGTATCGTCGCCATAGTGCTCGCGCAACAGATCGTCATTCTCATATTGCAGCGACGAGGTATCCAGTGAAGTCTTGGCGCAGAATTGCTTGAAGCCCTCGGGCAGCTTGGAGCTCCACAGCACGGTCAGGTTCGGCTCCGGCGCGGGCCCCATGTTGTAGAGCGTCTGCAAAAAACGGAAGCTGCTCTTGGTCACCAGGGTGCGCCCATCGGCCCCCATGCCGCCAATCGACTCGGTTACCCAGGTGGGATCGCCGGAGAAGATCGCGTCATATTCGCGCGTGCGCAGGAAGCGGACAATGCGCAGCTTGATCACCAACTGATCGATGAGTTCCTGTGCCTCCGCTTCGGAGATCCGGCCCGCTTTTAGATCGCGCTCAATGTAGATGTCGAGGAAGGTGGAGATGCGCCCCAGCGACATGGCCGCGCCATTCTGCTCCTTCACCGCTGCCAGATAGCCGAAGTAGGTCCACTGCACGGCCTCCTGCGCCGTGATGGCAGGCCGCGCCAGATCGAAGCCGTAGATATGGCCGAGTTCCTTGAGCTGATGCAGTGCGCCAATCTGTTCGGCCAGCTCTTCGCGCAGCCGGACCACATCCTCGGAAAAAGGCCGCGGATCCAGTTCCGCCTTCTCCTGCTGCTTTTGCTCAATCAGCCGGTCCACGCCGTAGAGCGCCACGCGACGATAATCGCCGATGATGCGGCCGCGCCCATACGCGTCTGGAAGCCCGGTGATCACATGCGAGGCGCGCGCACGGCGAATCTCAGGCGTGTACATCTCAAAGACCGCGTTGTTGTGGGTCTTGCGGTACTCGGTAAAGATCTTGTGCACCTGCAGATCGATGGGCGTATTGTGCTCGGCCAGGCTCTGCTCCACCATGCGCAGCCCACCAAAAGGCATGATGGCGCGCTTCAAGGGAGCATCGGTCTGCAAGCCGACAATGGTCTCATTTTCGCGGTCGATGTAGCCGGCAGGATGGGCAGTGATGTTGGAGGGCGTGTCATGCGAGATGGCCAGCACACCACCGGCAGCACGCTCCTCTGCCAGCAACTCCGTAATGCGCGCCCAGACCTTCAGGGTCTTCTCTGTCGGTCCTTCAAGAAAGGCACTGCTGCCTTCATACGGGGTGTAGTTGCGTTGAATGAAGTCCCGGGTATCGATCGTGCTCGTCCATGGACCATCCTGAAACCCCTGCCAGGCGGGGATCCCGGCTGCGAATTGCTGTGCGAAAGCCAAGCTGCTCATCAACGACCTCCTGTACAACAACAGTTTTGCACCAACCGAGTCCAAATAGGAGCGACTAAGGTCACGTTTAGGGCACAATATGGGATTCACTCTTTTAATATGGGAAATTAAACGCGGAGACTTTGGCGAATACAAGAAAAAGCCGGCTGGATGCGCCACCTAGCGTTGCATCCAACCGGCTCTGATCAGCAACTACACCCTCAGGCCACGTCGAAACGGTCGAGGTTCATCACCTTATCCCACGCGGCGATGAAGTCTTCCAGGAAGGTTTGCTGCGCATCGCTGCTGGCATACACCTCAGCCAGCGCCCGCAACTGCGAATTGGAACCGAAGACCAGATCGACCACCGTGCCGGTCCAGCGGAGCTCGCCTGTCTTGCGATCACGTCCTTCCAGAATCTCCGGCTGATTTGCCGCCTTCTGCCACTTCGTCCCCATGTCGAGCAGGTTGACGAAGAAATCGTTGGTCAGTATTCCGGGCCGGTGGGTGAAGACTCCGAGTTGGCTGTGCGCAAAATTTGCTCCCAGAACCCGCAAGCCCCCCACCAGGACCGTCATTTCAGGAGCGGAAAGCGTGAGCAACTGCGCCTTGTCAATCAACAACTCGGCAGCATATTTCTCCAGCTCCTTTCGGGTGTAGTTGCGGAAGCCGTCCGCTTGGGGCTCCAGAACAGCGAAGGAAGCCTCATCAGTCTGTTCCTGGGTGGCATCCATGCGACCCGGCGTGAAAGGAACTTCCACATCGTGGCCAGCCTTTTGGGCGGCGGCCTCCACTGCGGCACAACCCGCCAGAACAATCAGGTCCGCCAGTGAGATGCGCTTACCGTCCGTCTGCGCGGCATTGAACTCCTGTTGAATTCCTTCCAGCTTGGTCAGCACAGCAGCCAGATCCGCAGGCTGATTCACTTCCCAGTCCTTTTGCGGAGCTAAGCGGATGCGCGCACCATTGGCGCCGCCGCGCTTGTCGCTGCCACGGAAACTAGCCGCAGCCGCCCAGGCAGTAGAAACAAGCTGAGCAATCGACAGGCCGGAACCAAGCACCTTTGCCTTCAGTGTCTCGATGTCGGAATGCTCAACCAGCTTGTGGTTGACGGCTGGAATCGGGTCCTGCCAGAGAAGTTCCTCGGCTGGAACCAGCGAGCCAAGATAGCGGGCGCGGGGCCCCATGTCGCGGTGGGTAAGTTTGAACCATGCACGGGCGAATGCATCGGCAAACTCATCGGGATGCTCCAAGAAGCGGCGCGCGATCTTCTCATAGACAGGGTCAACGCGCAGGGCCATATCGGAGGTCAACATCATGGGCGCATGCCGCTTGGTCGGATCATGAGCATCGGGCACCGTATCGGCTCCGGCACCGTCCTTGGCCGTCCACTGATGAGCGCCCGCGGGGCTCTTGGTCAACTCCCACTCGTAGCCAAAGAGGCTCAGGAAGAAATTGTGGCTCCACTGGGTGGGCGTCGCACTCCAAGTAACTTCCAGGCCGCTGGTGATGGCATCGCCGCCCTTGCCCGTCCCAAAGCTGCTCTTCCACCCCAGTCCCTGCTCCTCAATGCCTGCAGCTTCCGGTTCCAGGCCCACGTGGCTGGCGGGGCCGGCGCCGTGGGTTTTGCCAAAGGTGTGGCCTCCCGCGATCAGCGCCACCGTCTCTTCGTCGTTCATGGCCATGCGCGCAAAGGTCTCGCGAATATCCTTCGCGGAGGCCAGCGGATCGGGATTGCCGTTGGGGCCTTCCGGATTCACGTAGATCAGCCCCATCTGCACCGCAGCCAGCGGGTTGGCCAGATCGCGTTCGCCGGAGTAGCGCTGATCTCCCAGCCAGGTGCGCTCCGGGCCCCAATCGATATCGATTTCCGGCTCCCAGATGTCCTCCCGACCACCGGCAAATCCGAAGGTCTTGCAGCCCATCGACTCCAACGCCACATTTCCGGCAAGAATCATCAGATCGGCCCAGGAGATCTTACGCCCATACTTCTGCTTGATGGGCCAAAGCAGGCGGCGTGCCTTGTCGAGATTCACGTTGTCGGGCCAACTATTCAAGGGGGCAAAACGCTGCGCGCCGTGACCGCCACCACCGCGCCCATCGGCTATGCGGTAGGTACCCGCGGAGTGCCATGCCATGCGGATAAAGAGCGGGCCGTAATGACCGAAATCTGCCGGCCACCAATCCTGCGAGTCCGTCATCAACGCACGCAGATCCTTGACCACGGCATCCAGATCGAGCGTCTTGAACTCTTCAGCGTAGTTGAAGGCATCGCCCATCGGGTTGGAGCTGGGCGAATGCTGATGCAAAATAGCCAGATTCAGTTGTTCGGGCCACCAGGCGAGGTTGCTGTTCGCTCCGGCATGGGTGTGGCCTGTGAACGGGCACTTGGACTCCGATGACATGTTCTCCTCCTGTGGATGGGGAAAGTACCTCCGCACGCGGGGCACAACGGCCTTGCGCAGCGGTCTTTCGCAGTTTCTGCGGGCAACTGCACCGTTGGATCCGATTCGGCTTGCCGCCAGCTCAATGGAAGGATTGCGGGGCCGGAGCACGATCCGGTCTTCGTAACTATTTGCCGTTCTTGCGCGCGGGAACCTTGGCCGACGATGCAGCACACGGCAGGCATAAGCCACGAAATTGAATGGAGTAGTCTTCGATTTGAAAGCCGGACTCTTCGCCCGGGAAGCCAATCTGATCCAGGCTGGGCGCATCCAGATCGGTCATCTTGCCGCACTGGATGCAGACCAGATGGTGGTGCCGGGTGGTGCGGTCTTCATAGCGCGCCGCTGCGCCCGGATGGCAGACCTTGCGCACAATCCGCAACTCCGCAAAGGTTTCAAGAATGCGATACACCGTGGTGCGGGAGACTTCCGGCAGTGACTTCTGCACCGCCGCCCAGATCTCATCGACCGTCGGATGGTTCAACCGGGGCAAGACCTCCAGCACGACGCGCCGTTGCGCGGTGATCGGCAAAGAATGCTCGCGGCAGATGCGTTCAATCTCAGCCCGGCGACTACTGGCGGCGGAGGACCTTGGCATGACTGGATACTATTGCGTTTGCAATATATTGTCAAACAGTATTTGGATCAAAATTTGCACTGGATGGAAGCCCGCGCATCTGGGGCTAACCCGCCTGCGGAAAGCCCACCGCCGCAGACGCGCGGCAGTGGGCTTGTGCATGGTCTGCTTTGCGGAATCAGCTAACGCGCAGGGCCAGCGACTCCCACATAATTGCATCCACGTAATATTGCTCGAGCTTCTGCACATTCAACTGGTAGGTATCGGCCATGGCGTTTGCTTTCAGCACTTCGTTGCGCTCATGGAACTCCAGCCAGGCAAGCAAACTACGTTCGCGAACATCCTCGCCCCTCAATGCCTTGCGAATCTCCTCGCGCAAGGGAAGCTCATGCACAAGGCGTTCCATCGGTTCGCGCAGCATGGCCGAGAGCAGGCTCATCATGCCCAGAAGATATTGTTCCTCTGCATCCAGCCCGCAACTGGCCGCAGCCAGTTCGCAGAACCTCGCACGTATCAGCGCCATGCGCAGGACTTCGGCAGGCTGTCCCGCATTCAATTCGCTCAGAATAGCAAGCAGGGCGATCTTGCGGAAGGTTGACTCACCCAAAGCCAGGATGGCCAGCTCGATGGATTGAACCTCCTGGCGGATAGCACAGATGGGAGAGTTGACCAGCTTCAGCAGCCGGTACACCAGTGAAGTATCCCGTTTGACCAAGGGAACAATCTTCTTCAAATCCAGCGGGTCACAACGCAACAGGCGCAGCAAGTCCACATGGAGAACCCGGTTGGCCGGGACCTTGGCTTTTTCAATCAGGTCCGGATAGCAGAAGTGGACACCCTGAAAAAAGGCGAAGCCCTCGGCCTTGGCCTTTTGGAAGGCCTCCTGTGTATCGATCTTTTCAGCGATCATGGCTACGGGCGTTCCCTCAAGCGAGCGGCGCAACCGTTCCAATCCAGCGTGATCCATGCGCGCCAGATTCACCTTGACGTAATCCACGGTCTGCAACAAGGTGTGCGGCATCTCGCCCCAGCTAAAATCCACCAACGCCAGACGAAACCCATCTTCCTTGAGCGCACGACAGGCGCCAATCAGTTTGGGAGAGGCTTCAAGCTGTTCAGGAATTTCCAGCACCACACCCTCTGGCGGCAGGAGCGATACGAGCGGCTCAGACAGCGCCTCGGCCGAGCAGGTGATAAAAGCGGGTAGCTGGTTGGTCAGCTTATCCAAGCCGAAAAGGAGCACGTCATCCAGAATGGCGCGCGTAGCGTGAAGCCCATGCCCGCCTGATGGGCCATGAGAGCCGAGCTGAAAGAGCAACTCGTACCCATGCAACTGGTTGTGAACATCGACAATGGGCTGGCGCAAAAGGTAGCGCAGCTCCGTAGCCCCGCGCAGGGGCGCCTCACCGACAAGAGGGCCCAAATCCCCTCCAGCCTGATGTTGTTCGCACATATCGTCTGTCCCTGCTCCTGACGAATATAACGAGCCGCACGTCGTACGATGCGCACCCATCACAATCATCTGCCCATCGATGACTCGCCGTGCAATCTCCGGTGCAGCAGTCTCAACCCAACCCCTTACCGGAGGAGAACTATTCCATTCGCAGCTTCAGGACACAACCGGTGACCGGCTGTGCCCTGAGAGCTTCCAGCTTGTGCCGCGCCCATTTTCACATTGGGCACGGAGACTCCATTGACCAGAGTTGCAGGCCAGGACATCTTTTCCTTCGGCAATCGATTGCCGCAGTCGAGACGATTCTACCCTATGCCGCGCGAGAAGGCTTGGTCAAACTTAACTTCTTATGTTCCTTTCGTTCCTGCCGCATCTCGCCGATATGGAACTCGCGAATCACTCCGTCCATATCGTTGGCCAGCGAGGAAAGATTACGGCTTGCCGCGGCAGCATCTTCGGCTGACTGCGCATTTTCGAGCGCGAGGCTGGACAGATAGCTTGCCGATTCGGAGATCTCACGCGCGGCAGCGGTCTGCTCGGTGGCAGCCGTGGCAATCATGGTGATCTGCCCTTCGACTTCATTGGCCGATCCGATAATCATGTCCAAACTGGTGCAGGCCTCCGAGGTCTCACGGATTCCGGATTCGACGGCTTCCCTGCTCTGCGACATAACCTCCAAAGTTTCGCGCGTTCCATTCTGGATATTGAGGATGGTCCCGGTAATCTCGCTCGTCGCGCTCTTGGTGCGCTCAGCAAGCCGGCGCACTTCACCTGCAACAACCGCAAACCCTCTTCCGTGTTCTCCGGCGCGCGCGGCTTCAATGGCCGCATTGAGCGCCAGCAGGTTGGTCTGCTCGCTGATCTCCTGAATCACATTGACGACCTTGCCAATCTCGGCAGAGCTTTGCGCCAGCGAATCCATCCGTTCCGATACGGTGCGGGTCGCCACGGCAATGCGTTCCATCGTCGAACTGGTGGACCGCATCACTTCGCCGCCCTGCCGCGCCATCTCCGCCGAACTCCGGCTCGCGGCCGCTGCGTTCTCGGCATTGTGGCTGATTTCGCCGATGGTGGCCGTCATCTCCTGGGCTGCCGCCGCAATCTGGCTGGTCTTGCCCGACTGTGTGCCAACGTTGGAGCGCGTCTGATCCGAGGTCTGGCTCATCTCTTCGGCGGCGGCTGCCAGGGTATCGGCGCCGTTAGCAAGCGTATGCAGCACCTTCTGCATCGCCTCCACGCTGATGTTGATGGCCACCGAGAGTCTCCCCACCTCATCCTTGCCGGCAGCATCCACACGGGCCGTCAGATCTTTTCCGGCCAGCGCTTCAAGCGCTTCAGTGGCCCGCTCCAGCGGGGGCACAATCAGGCGGGTAAGCCCCATGCCCACAAAAGCACTCAGCAACACGGTCACAAGCACCAGTACGATCGCCGCCAGCACCAGTGTGCCAATCAACCCTACCGCGCGGTTGCCTTCCGCCGAGCTGGTCTTGCTGCTCAAATCGATGGCGCCATCGGCGGCCTTCATCATGGACACGTAGGCCTGGAACATCTCCGGCCCCACCAGCACTTGCTCGGCCTCTGCCTTCTTACCCGCGGCCACCAGTCCCTGCTCGCGGCTGTCCAGTTCCAGATAGGCGTTGGCGTTCCTCGAAAGCGCATCGTAGAGGGATTTCTCCTCCTCGCTTGCCACCAGCGGCTCATAGGCAACGATGTTCTTCCGGTAAGACTCCAGCGCGCTTTGGCGCTTCTGCGAATAGTACTGGGTACAATCATCCGTCTGGCAGAACAGCAGATAGCCCTCTGCGCGGCGGATGTCCGACAGCGCCGTGCGAACGCCGAAAACAGCCTTCATCGAGGGAATGGTCTTGCCATCGATCCTCACCACAACCGACTTGATATTGAGAAAACCCAGCAGCGAAGCTGTACCCAAAACCGCGGTCAACACACATACGATGCCGAAGGCATAACGCAGTTTGTGAGAGATACGAAGATCACGTAACGGAGTCATCGGATTCCATTCCTTTCAACAATCATTTCAAGCAATTCGGCCGCTTAAAGCTGTGGCAGAAATCTGATCGGAGCAAAGGAACGGTTGATCAGAACAACAAGGGGAAGCTGTCACCTTATCGGCATGCGGTATATGAACATGAGAAACATTTCACGATTCAGAAAGCCGACCGGGGGCTATCAATCCCACAATTGCCCTGCGTCCTACAGGAAGACAGAAATGGGAGATTCCCGCACCTGCCCGCGCCTTCCTCCGGAGCTCATCCGCGCGGAATGGAGCATCCTTGCACTGCGGTACCGAATCAAACTGTTGCACTCAATGTCGCGGCTTCCCGCCCAGGAGGCAGGATGAAGACACAATGCCACGCAGCCGCATCTGCCCCCGCAGATGCTCCACAGATTGTTTACTGGTTACAAGCCATCACGATTCTGTGGATGCTCGCCGAATGCGCGTTATCGCTCTATGCTGCCTGGGCGGCACAGAGTGCCGCTCTGCTGGCATTTGGCGGCGATAGCCTGGTTGAGCTGCTGTCGGCGGGAGTCGTCCTGTTCTCGGTCCGGCAGACTTCCCTGCTCTCCCGCGAACGGGCGGCACGCGCATCGGGAGTGCTGCTGTTCCTTCTCGCCGCAGTTGTTGCCTGCGCGGCGGTTACCACTCTCGTACACGGCAGCCACCCGGAAGCAAGCTGGCTGGGAATCGGGGTCTCCATCGCCGCCCTCATCGTCATGCCGGCGCTGGCGTGGCTGAAGCGGAAAACCGCACGCACGACCGGCAACCAGGCCCTGGCGGCCGACGCGGTTCAATCGGCCACCTGCGCTTATCTTGCCGCCATCACCTTGGCGGGTCTTGCCGCCAACAGCCTGCTGCACATCCAGTGGCTCGATCCGGTAGCTGCTCTGGCGGCCCTGCCCATTCTGGCAATCGAGGGACGGCGCGCCCTGCAAGGCGAAGTCTGCGGCTGCGGTCACTAAAACGGTCCCTTCTGCCTCGCCCCGGAAAGCCGGCTACCTCCGCTTGAAAAAGTGCAAAGAACTCTTTGCACTTTCCTGTCTTTCTGCCGATAATGTCACGAGTCATTCCATGTGGTTCCAGCTTTAGGGGGTAGAGTGAGGTACCGCAAGGATACGGAAGCAACTCGCTCGGCCACCATCGACAAGCGCAAGATCCTGCGCGTTGCGCAGTTTTACGCCGCCTTCAGTTGTGTCTGGATTATTACCTCGGACTTGCTGATCTACTGGAAGAATGAAAACACCCTGGAAGGCGCCCTGGTCAGCATCGGCAAGGGTCTGTTTTTCGTTTTCGTCACCACGGCTCTGATCCACCTCTACATTGCGCGAGCCTTGAAAAGCACACTGTCGGAACGAGACGCCTTGCAGAAGCGTCTGCAGGAATGGGGCGCCCACGCCAACGACATTATTTTTCTCTTCGATGGGAACGGCCGTGTGCTGGAAGTCAACGACCGAGCCGTAGAAACCTACGGCTACACGGCGGAACAATTGACTGCGCTCACGGTCTTCGATCTGGTCGAGAGCCATTCCGAAGACAAGGCACGCTGGCAAGCCATGCTGGACCGGGGCGAGACCCGCGCCCAGATTGTTGCCCGGCACTCCGATGGAACCTACTTCCCCGTCGAGTACAGCTCCAAGCGCATCGACACCGCGGATGGAATCCTGGTGCAGGCCATCGTCCGTGACATGACGGAAAGCGAAGAAGCGCGCCAGCAAATTACCCGGCTCAAAGATCTCTACGCAGCATTGAGCCAGACCAATCACTGCATTACTCTGACCACCAGCAGGGAAGAGCTCTTCCGCACCACTTGCGAGATTGCGGTTCGCTTCGGCCATTTCAAAATGGCATGGATCGGGCTAGTCGACTCCGCCACGCAGACTCTGGAGATGCAAGCCCGCGCTGGCGATGCTTCGGGTTATCTGGAGAAGCTGCATGTATGCATCGATCCGGAGTCGCCGCTGAGCCTTGGCCCATCCGGACGCGCGGTTCTATCGGGTCAGCCGGCCTTGTCCAATTGGATTCCCGTCTCCGAGCTAGCGCCTTGGTGCAATGGATGGGATGCGCTCGGGATTGGCTCCGCAGCCGCCTTTCCCTTACTGCTCGGCGGCCAGCCGGTGGGCGCGTTGTCACTCTATTCCGAGATCCCCGACTTTTTTACTCCCGATCTGACCGGTCTGTTGATTGAAATGGCGCAGGACATCTCTTCCGCTCTCGACCGCATGGCCGTTGAAGCCGAACGAAGCCGTCTTGCCGCAGAGCTGGTCAAATCCCATGCCTGGGTGGCGGGCATTATCAACGGATCAAATGACATCATCGCCGCCGTCAACAAAGAGATGGTGCTGACGCTCAAAAACGGCGCCTATAGCCGGTTGGCTTGCGACTTTGGCTTTGCCGCCGAACTGGGCCAACCGGTCAATGAAATGCAGGAATCGCTCCATTCTGCATGGGAGCAGGCCCTTCATGGGACTTCTGTCAGTTGCGAATGGATGGTGAGTGAGCCAACGCGAACCGTACATTTTGAATCGCTCCTGGGCCCGCTGTATGACGGCGAACAGAATGTGATTGGTGCCTTTCATGTGGGGCGTGACATCACCCGCCATAAACAGATGGAGCTGGAACTCCGTAAGCTGATGACAGCAATTGAGCAGAGTCCTGCCACGGTGGTGATCACCGATACGAACGGCACGATCCAATACGTTAACCCCGCCTTCACCTCGACAACCGGCTATACCGCCGAAGAAGTGATGGGCAGCAATCCGCGCATTCTGAAAAGCGGAGAACTCACCAAAGACGATTACACGGCCATGTGGAATCAACTCCTGCAGGGCGTTGCCTGGGTAGGGACCTTTCACAACAGGCGCAAAGATGGCTCCCTTTATTGGGAAGATGCGGTGATTGCGCCGGTGCGCGATGCGGTGGGAAGCATTACCCAGTTCATCGCCATCAAACAAGATGTAACCCTGCGCCGCGAAGCAGAAGATAGCGCCAGATTCCTTGCTTCGCACGATCCACTGACCCGGCTTCCCAATCGTCTGGTGGGGCGAACCAGGATGGAGCGGGCCATTGCCGAAGCCAACGCCAGCCATAAAAAAACAGCGTTGATGTTTCTGGATGTCGACCACTTCAAACGCATCAACGATTCGCTGGGCCATCACGTTGGCGACCATCTGCTGCAAGCACTCGTCGAGCGTTTCAAGGGATGCATCCGCGGGATCGACACACTGAGCCGACACGGGGGAGATGAATTTTTAATCGTTCTGGCAAGCGTGGACGGCAACAGCGTAATCGGCAATGTGGCCGAGCGCATTCGCGAGCAAACCGCATTCCCCTTCCATGTGGACGGCTTTGAACTCACTTCGACAGTTTCGATTGGAGTGGCGGTCTATCCTGACGATGGCCTGACCTTTGACGAACTGCATCGCCATGCCGATCTGGCCATGTACTGCGCGAAAAAGGCGGGCAGAAATACCTACCAGATGTACACCACATCCATGGATACCGAAGCTCACGAATACCTGCTGATCCTCAATGGACTGCGCAAGGCCATCGACAGGCAGGAATTCGTGCTGCACTATCAGCCCCAAATCAATTTGAGAACCGGACAGGTGGCAGGAGCTGAAGCGTTGATCCGCTGGCAGCATCCCGACCTCGGTCTCATCCCGCCAGGACGATTCATCTCCATTGCGGAAGATAGCGGACTGATTGTCGAAATTGGCAATTGGGTTATTCGAGAGTGCTGTCAGCAGGCGCGCCGTTGGCACGAGGCTGGATATCGTGAGCTAGTGGTTGCAGCCAATGTCTCTACTCTGCAATTCCGCCGCGGCAGCCTGGAAGATGTTGTGCGCGCCGCGCTGGAAGAATCTGCTCTTGAGCCGCATCTTCTGGAGCTGGAGCTGACAGAATCCGTGCTTGTTGACGACCAGGCAAAGACCGCGGCCACTTTGAAGCGGCTTCACGAACTTGGAGTGGGACTGGCGCTGGACGACTTTGGCACCGGCTACTCCAGCTTTGCCTACCTGAGCAATTTCAATCTGGATAAGTTGAAGATCGACCAAAGCTTTGTGCACAACATCAGCATCAACCGCGACGATGAGTCCATCGTCACGTCGATTGCGCACCTTGCCCGGGACTTTGGCCTGCGCACGGTCGCGGAAGGCGTTGAGTCGGATCAGGCTCTCGGAGTCATTCGCCGCGCAGGATGCGATCAGGCTCAGGGATACTTCTTTGCCCGCCCCATGGACGCTGATGCATTCACATCCTTTCTGCAGACAAGATCGACCAATGGAATCAGTTGTATTTGAGCTTCTATCCGCTCGCGAAGGACTTACTGAGCACCTTCAGAAAAACGAACTAGCGATCAACTCGCTGCATCGGCATCTGATCGCTCGATAGCCCACGCCCGCATCACGACAAGCGTTCCGTAATGGCACGAGGCTTACAGAACCGTTACAAATCATGACAATGCATTACAAAGAGTTACCTATCGATAGATAAAACGGGCTTTTTGTTCGATATGCTGAGACAGATCTTCAATCAAGCAACAACATTCGTCGAGCAATGAGAGGAAGACGATGGCTACTTCCGAATCGATTCAAATGGAGTCTGAGGAGCACAAGCATCCGCGTAACAAGAAGCGTCTTCTGGCGTGGACCCTGGTTTTGTTGATCTGCGCGCTCTTGCTGCTGCCCCTGTTTCATCAAACCAAGGTGCCGGCAGCAGGAGGTCCAGGCGGACCCAGCGCGGGAGGCGCGGCCGAAGTCAATGTTGCCACCGCCGCCACCGGATCGATGGACATCTACCTCGATGCACTTGGCACCGTCACGCCACAGAACACAGTCAATCTCTACTCGCTTGTGAATGGACGCGTGCTTTCGGTTGGCTATCGCGAAGGCCAGATGGTAAGCAAGGGGCAGTTGCTGGCGGAGATCGATCCCGCGCCCTACCAGGCTCAACTGCAACAGGCACTCGGCACGCTCAAACGAGACAGCGCCCTCCTGGAGCAGGCACGCTCTGATCTGAAGCGCTACCAGACCGCCATCAAGGATCACGCCGTCTCCGAGCAAACCCTCTACAACCAGGAGCAAACCGTCAAGCAGTACGAGGGAACGGTTGAAAACGATCAAGGCACGGTACAGTACGACAAGGTACAACTGGGCTACTGCCGCATCGTGGCTCCAATGTCGGGCCGCATCGGTCTGCGCCTGATCGATCCTGGCAACACAATCTTCTCCGGCTCCTCGAATACCATTGCGGTCATCACGCAGATTGATCCGATAACGGTTGTGTTCTCCGTCCCAGAAGATCGTCTTCCGCAGGTGCGCAAGCGCTTTGCCAAAACCAGCGCGCTGAGTGTGGATGTGTATGATCGCGCCCAGACCGCGCAGTTGGCTGCAGGCAAACTACTGACCTTCGATAACGCGGTTGATACCAGCACAGGCACCGTCAAACTGCGCGCGCTCTTCAATAACCGCGACAACAGCCTGTTCCCGAATCAGTTCGTCAACACCCGTCTGCAGATCGACACACTGACGGACGCCATTCTGATCCCCACCGTCGCCATTCAATACAACGGCCAGCAGGCCTTCGTTTATCGAGTGAAAGCAGACAAGACCATCGCTATTCAAAACATTGCGGTGATCAACACGGACAAGGGCAAGTCGGCCATAACAGGCCTCACCGCAGGCGACACCGTGGTGATCAGCAACTTTGACCGTGTACAGGAAGGTGCAGCAGTCACAATCGCCGGAGAATCACGGCCACAACCCGCCGCCGGGAAACCGGCCGCGAAGTAAGCAGGCCAGCCGCGATGAACATTTCCGCACCTTTCATTCGCCGTCCTGTAGCCACGGTATTGCTGATGGTGGCCATCTTGTTGGTGGGATGCGTGGCCTATCTGCAACTGCCCATTTCTGCGCTGCCTGAAGTCAACTATCCCACCATCCAGGTGCAGACCCTCTATCCGGGTGCAAGCGCCGCCGTGATGGGCTCCACCGTGACAGGCCCGCTTGAAAAACAGCTTGGCCAGATCCCTGGGCTCTCGCAGATGACTTCGACCTCCTCCGGAGGCGCATCGCTCGTCGTGATGCAATTCGCGCTCAACGAGGACATCGATGTTGCCGAACAGGAGGTGCAGGCGGCCATCAATGCGGCCAACACCTATCTGCCCAGCGATCTCCCCATGCCGCCGGTCTACAGCAAAACCAATCCGGCCGACGCGCCAGTGCTGACGCTGGCGCTGACCTCAAAATCGCTGCCGCTCTCGAAGGTGCAGGATCTGGCCGAAACACGGTTAGCGCCCAAGATCTCTCAGTTGAGCGGGGTTGGACTGGTCACGATTCAAGGCGGGCAAAAGCCGGCCATTCGCATTCAGGCCAATCCCTCCGCGCTATCGTCCTACGGATTGACGCTCGACAACGTACGCACGGCGCTGAGCGAAACCAGCGTGAATGGATCCAAGGGTACACTGAACGGCCCAACGCAAGCCTATACGCTCGACGCCAATGACCAGTTGGGATCGGCCGACGACTACAAGCACGTGGTGCTTGCTTATCGCAACGGATCGCCGCTGATGCTCAGCGATGTTGCCTCAGTTACCGACAGTGTTGAGAACGCGCAGCTCGCAGCCTGGAAGGACGAAACACCGGCCATCATCGTCAACATTCAGCGTCAGTCGAATGCCAACACCATTAAGGTTGTCGATGCGATCAAGGCCGTTCTGCCTCAACTGCAGACCAGTCTGCCCGCCTCGGTCAATGTGGCCGTCATCAGTGATCGCACTGTAACCATCCGTGCATCGGTTGAAGATGTTGAGTTCGAACTCGCGCTGACCATTGCGCTGGTCGTGATGGTGATCTTCCTGTTCCTGCGCAGTGGACGCGCCACCATCATCCCCTCGGTTGCCGTACCGCTGTCGTTGATCGGCACGCTGGCAGTGATGTACCTGATGGGCTATAGCCTGAACAACCTAACGCTGATGGCCTTCACCATCGCCACCGGATTTGTGGTGGACGATGCCATCGTGATGGTCGAGAATATCTCGCGCTATCTCGAAGAGGGCATGAGTCCGCTCGAAGCCGCACTCAAGGGATCGGGAGAAATTGGCTTCACCATTCTCTCGCTCACCATCTCGCTGGTTGCCGTCCTGATTCCGCTGCTCTTCATGGGCGACATCACCGGCCGTCTCTTCCGCGAGTTCGCCGTCACGCTGGCGGTAACGATCCTGATCTCGGCTCTGGTTTCACTCGTGCTTACGCCCATGATGGCCTCGCGGCTGCTGCGCTACACACCGCCCGCAGAACAAGGAAAATTCTATCGCTGGAGCGAGCAGCGTTTTGACGAGATCATCGGATTTTACGGCCGCACACTCGCCTGGGTGCTCCGTCATCAAGTTGCAACGCTGGTAGTAGCCTTAACCACGGTCGTCGGCGTGGGCATGCTCTACTACTTCATCCCCAAGGGATTCTTCCCCATTCAGGATACGGGGCTGTTGCAAGCCGTAACACAGGCACCCGAGGCAACAGGCTTCGAAGCCATGCAGCAGCGCCAACTTGCCCTTGCACGCGTGGCGTTGGCTGACCCTGCCGTCTCCGCCGTCTCTTCGTTCGTCGGCGTGGATGGCACCAATCTCACCCTCAACAGCGGCCGCATGCAGATTGTGCTCAAGCCATTGGCTCAACGGGACGGAGCCCTTGTAGTCATGCGCCGGTTGCGCGATAAGATGAACGCTGTCCAGGGAATCAAAACCTATCTGCAGCCGGTGCAGGACCTCACCGTAGAAGACCGCGTCAGCCGCACGCAGTTTCAGTACACCGTGCAGGACACCGACCAGAAGGAGCTGGATGAGTGGACCGCGAAGATTGTGGCCAAGCTACGCACACTTCCGCAGCTTGAAGATGTTGTCACCGACCAGATGCCCAATGGAAATGCAGTTGGCCTGAACATCGATCGCGAGACGGCCTCGCGCATGGGCATCACGCCACAGGATATCGACAATGAGCTCTACGATGCCTTTGGCCAGCGCCAGGTTTCGACCCTCTACACGCAGACCAATCTTTACCATGTGATTCTTGAAGCCACACCGCACTTCCAGTCCTCGCCCGATCATCTGCAGGACATCTACTTACAATCGTCCTCTAGCTCCTCTTCCTCGAGTTCCAGCAGCAGTTCCAGTTCCCTGCTCACCGCAAGCGCGACCAGCGGCGTGGGCAGCGCCAATGCAACACTGCTCAATACCGCCTCGTCCACATCTTCGAACTCATCCAGCGGCAATACGGCCACCAGTTCCTCCAGCAGTTCGAGTTCATCGAGTTCCACTGCGCCCGTTCCGCTGGCAGCTTTCACGACGATGAAACGCACCACGTCGCCGCTGACCATCACACATCAGGGACAGTTCCCGGTGGTTACGATCTCGTTCAACCTGGCGCACGGCGTCCATCTGAGCCAGGCTGTCAGCGCCATCAACAAGGCAGTCGACGATCTGCACGTTCCGGTCAACGTTCAAACCCGCTATCAGGGCACGGCGGCCTCCTTCAGCAATTCGCTGTCGAACGAAGGACTCTTGCTGCTGGCGGCGCTGGCCACAGTCTACATTGTGCTCGGCGTGCTCTATGAGAGCTTCATTCATCCCATCACCATCATCTCCACGCTGCCCTCGGCCGGCGTCGGCGCGCTGCTCGCGCTCTGGATCTTCGGGCAGGACTTGGGTATTGTCGGCATCATCGGCATCGTGCTACTGATCGGCATCGTGAAGAAAAACGGCATCATGATTGTCGATTTCGCTTTACAGGCGCAGCGGCAGCAAGGCAAGAGCCCACAGGATGCCATCTATCAGGCCAGCCTGCTGCGCCTGCGTCCGATTTTGATGACGACCATGGCTTCGCTGCTGGGCGGCCTGCCGCTGGCGCTTGGCCATGGCATCGGTGCGGAGTTGCGCCGGCCGCTGGGCATTGCCATGGTGGGTGGCCTGCTGGTCAGCCAGATTCTCACCCTTTACACCACGCCGGTCATCTATCTGTGGTTCGACCGTATCGCGCAGCGATTTGCTCACCGCAAAACAAGCCAGGTGCAGAATACGGAACTGGCAGGGCAAGGTGAAGCATGAAACTTTCCCGGCTTGCCGTTGAACGCCCCGTGGCGACAATTTTGCTGACAGCAGCAGTTGCGCTGGCCGGTTCGCTTGCCTTTACGGTGCTGCCGGTTTCGCCTCTGCCGCAGACCGATTCGCCCACCATCAATGTTTCGGCAAGTCTGCCTGGGGCCAATCCGGACGTGATGGCCTCATCAGTGGCGACGCCGCTGGAGCGGCAATTCGGCCATATTGCCGGGGTCACCGAGATGACCTCGCAGAGCTCGACCGGCACCACCAGCATCACGCTGCAGTTCGATCTGAGCCGCAACATCAATGCCGCCGCCCGCGATGTGCAGGCAGCCATCAGCCAGGCACGCAACTATCTGCCTACAAACCTTCCCTCGAATCCGACCTATCGCAAGATGAACTCGGCCGAGGCGCCCATCGCCATCATCAGCGTCGCTTCGAAGACCTACGACGTCAGTGCGCGCTACGATGCGGTCTCGACGATTCTTTCGCAACGTCTGTCGCAGATTCCCGGTGTCGGCGAGGTGGAAGTCGGTGGCGGCTCTCTACCCGCGGTGCGCGTCGAAATCAATCCTCAGCAGTTGCAGCACTACGGCATCAGCCTGAGCGAAGTTGCAACCTTTCTCAAGAATCAGAATGCGCATACGCCCACTGGATCAATCTCCGATGGGCAGACGGTCAGCTACATCACGGTAAACGATCAGATCTCGCGTGCCGCCGATTACCGCCCTCTGGTGCTTACCGTACACGATGGCGCGGCGGTCCGCCTATCCGATGTGGCCACCGTGGTGGACTCCACCGAAAGTACACTGTCAGCCGGATACTCCAACGGCCTGCCCTCGGTGGACATGATCGTCTTCAAGCAAGCAGGCGCGAATATCGTGGAGACGGTCGATCGCATCAAGGCGGAATTTCCCGCGCTGCAGGCATCGATTCCCAAAGGCATGAAGATCGCCTTCGTGCTCGACCAGACAACCACCATCCGCGCCTCGCTGCACGATGTTGAACGCACCCTGCTGATCTCGATTGTGCTGGTCATTCTGGTGGTTTTCGCATTTTTACGTAGTTGGCGGGCAACGGTAATTCCAGGCATCTCGGTCCCAGTTTCGCTGGTGGGAACCTTTGCCGCAATGTATCTGCTCGGCTACTCGCTCGACAATCTATCGCTGATGGCGTTAACCATCTCCACCGGATTTGTGATCGATGACGCCATCGTGGTGATGGAAAACATCACACGCCACATCGAGCGCGGCATGGAAGTACGCGCCGCCGTTTTTCAGGGCGCGCAGGAGATCGGCTTTACCGTCGTCTCCATGACGCTGTCACTCATTGCAGTCTTCATTCCCATCCTCTTAATGGGAGGCGTCGTAGGCCGCCTCTTCCGCGAATTCGCCATGACCCTGGCCGTGGCCATCACCATTTCCATGTTTTTATCGCTCACCACAACGCCGATGCTTTGCTCGTTGTTGCTTAAAAGCGAACCCGAACAGCCCAAGCACGGCCGCTTGTATCGCTTTACCGAAATGCAGTTCGACCGGCTGCGCGGTCTTTACGAACGCAGCCTGCGCTGGGCTATCCGCGACCACTCCGCACTGGTGCTCTTGCTGTTCGTAATTACGTCTGCCATGAACATTCTCTATCTCACCCGCATCCCGACCGGGTTCTTTCCGACACAGGACAACGGCGTGATCATGGGTGGCTTACAGGGCTCGCAAGACTCTTCTTTTGAAAAGATGAACGGTGCCCTGTTGCGCGCGGTTTCGATCATCAAGGCCGATCCGGGTGTGCAGAACGTCGTCGGCTTTGTCGGCGGCCGCGGATCGAGCAACAGCGGCTTCGTCTTCATCGCGCTCAAGCCGCTCGAGGAGCGCAAGCTAAGCTCGTCGGAGATCGTCAACCGACTACGGGGCAAACTGGCGGTGATCAAGGAAGCGCAGACCTTCCTGATGGCGGGCCAGGATCTTCGCGTCGGCGGCCGTCAATCCAATGCTCAGTATCAGTACACCATCCAGACCGACACCACCAGCGAACTGAAGCAATGGGTTCCTCTGCTGACGCGCGAGATGAAGAAGCTGCCCGCAATTGCGGATGTGAACACGGATCTGCAAACCGGCGGACTGCAAACTTATCTCACCTACGATAGGCTGACGGCCGCGCGCCTCGGGCTTACGCCAACGGATATTGACAATACGCTCAACTATTCGTTCTCGCAGGCCGAGCCGTCTACCATCTACAAGGCGCTCAATCAGTATCACGTGGTGCTGGAGTCCGACCCGAGCTTCTCTCGCTATCCGGATATTCTCAACAACTATTACGTGGCGAACGGCATGGGCACCGTTCCGTTCTCTTCTATCAGTTCCTACCGGATGCGGACAGCGCCTTTGTCGGTGAACCACACAGGACTGTATCCTTCGTCAACGATCTCCTTCAACCTGGCGCCAGGCATCACGCTGGGCAAGGCCGCCGAGACCATTAACGATCTGGAAAACCACTTGCACATGCCTAAGTCGATTCATGGCACTTTTACGGGAACGGCCGAGGTCTTCCAGAAGTCACTCCGCAGCGAACCACTGCTGATCCTTACAGCCATCTTCGCCGTCTACATTGTGCTGGGCATGCTCTACGAGAGCTATGTTCATCCCATCACCATTCTCACCACATTGCCCTCGGCATCGCTCGGCGCGGTCATCACGCTCAAGCTGTTCAATAGCGATCTCAATGTGATCTCTCTGATCGGCATCATCCTGCTGATCGGACTGGTGAAGAAGAACGCCATCATGATGATCGACTTTGCACTGCAACTGGAGCGCGAACAGGGCTTGAACACCAAGGATGCCATCTTTCAGGCCTGCGTGCTGCGCTTCCGCCCCATCCTGATGACAACGGCTTCGGCATTCTTTGGCGCGATGCCTCTGGCCTTCGGAACAGGTATCGGCTCGGAGCTGCGGCGTCCGCTCGGCCTAACCATTCTGGGCGGACTGGCCGTGAGCCAGGTCCTCACCCTCTACACCACGCCTGTTCTCTACTTGTATCTCGATCGCGTCCGCTTGTATTTCGGAGGCGGTCGCCAGCATGGCACAATCGGCATTCAGCCTCAGGAATCGCTATGACACACACAACGAAGAACGCGCACAGAATTGATCTGCAACTGTCAACGCGGAGAGCAAGCCTCCTGTTTGGACTTCTGGGTCTCTCTCTCTGCAGCATTCTGAGTGGCTGCCACCCCACAGCGGCCTATCAGCGGCCCGCAGTCGCAACTGCGCCGGTCTACAAGGAAAGTCAGCCCGGCAGTGCCGATGCGCAGGCCGCAGGCTGGAAGCAAGCTGCTCCCAGCGATGCCATGCTGCGCGGCAAGTGGTGGGAGATCTTCGGCGACCCCGAATTGAATAGCCTGGAAGAAAAGCTCAACATCAACAACCAGAACATCGCGCAGTATTTCCAGAACTACATGCAAGCGCGTGCTCAGGTGGCGCAGATTCGCGCCAGCTATTGGCCTACTGTAACGGTTGGAGGGTCGGGCACACGCAGCCGGACGCCGGTGCTGAGTTCGACCACCACGGCCAACAGCATTGCCAGCACCTCCAACAACCTGCAATTGCCCGTCAGCATCTCCTGGGAGCCGGATTTGTTCGGTAAGATCCGCAACCAGGTAAAGCAATACACCGCGGCGGCACAGGTGAGCGCTGCCGACCTTGAGAATGAGCGGCTCAGCGAGCAATCGAGCCTTGCCCAATATTACTTTGAGCTGCGCGGTCAGGATGCCCAGATTGAGATCTACGACAACACCCTCGTTGCCTACAACAAGGTTCTTGAGCTTACCCGGTCGCTCGTGAAATCGGGCCTTGACTCAGAGGAAGATCTAGCCTCTGCTGAAGCAGCTTTACACGCAGCCGAAGCCAACGCCGTTGCGGCGCGCACTACGCGGGCACAGTATGAACATGCCATCGCGCTGCTGATCGGTGAATCCGCAAGCTCGTTCTCGCTGCCGCAACACCCCGGTAACGTGAAGATTCCGGTTATTCCAACAGGCCTTCCCTCCGCATTGCTCGAGCGCCGGCCCGATATTGCTGCAGCCGAGCGCACGATGGCCGCGCAGAATGCGTTGATCGGCGTTGGCAAGGCCGCCTATTACCCAACGGTTTCGCTTTCGGTTGGAGCCGGCACCAAGAGCTCCACATGGTCCAACCTGCTCAACTGGGATAATCGCTATTGGTCGCTTGGTCCCACCATCAGTCAAACAATCTTTGACGGCGGATCGCGACGCGCAACCCTGGTGCAGTATCGCGCCCAGTACGATGCCAGTGTCGCGAGCTATCGCCAGACCGTTCTCAACGCTTTCAAGGAAGTGGAAGATTACCTGGTTTCCAGCCGCCAGCTTGCCGAGCAGGCCGGAAAAGAAAAGCAGGCCGTCGACTCCTATACTCGCTATCGCGACATCGCGTTGACCCGCTACACGACAGGCCTCGACACCTACCTGAACGTGTTGACGGCCGAGACCAGTCTGCTTTCCAATCAACTGACGCTAACGAGCGTGCATACGCAACAGGCAGTTGCAGCCGTTGAATTGATTACCGCGCTGGGCGGAGGATGGGACCGCACAGAGCTCCCGAGCCAGGCACAGATTCGCTAGAGAAGACTGGCCAGCCTATTCCCTTCTGTGACATACAGTAGCCGGCTGCAATGCAGCCGGCCAAGGCTCACGAAAGCCAGCTCTGCTCACTCTGCGTTTCGCTTCAAAATAAAATTGCGCTGCGATGCATCCGCAGACATCTGGCAGCCGAAACCTGGCATCTCTTAGCGCAGGAGGAGTGTTCTATGCCAGAGCGGCGTACTGTAGAGCGGGCCATGCGCGATCTGAAGCAAGGAAAATCTCCATCAACCGCGGCAGGGGAATTTGTGCATGAAGAGATTGAGCATATTCGCAGAGGAAAGCATGGCGCTCGATCGCCACAACAAGCGCTCGCCATTGGTCTGAGCAAAGCTCGTCGGGCCGGCATCCCACTGCCCCCGCCCAAGAAAGGAAAAGCAAAAGCCAGCATCCGGGAAGCTGCTGAACGACAATACAATCATTCCGCAGGAGAACACGCTTCGCCTTCACGCCAAGCGTCGCGCGCCAGAGAGGAGGTACTACGCAAGGAACCGCAAGAGAGTGCTTCCACCGAGTCTCTCTCCCGCCATGCACGTTCTTCCGCCGCTCAGCGCAGCGCGACGGAACGTCATGATGCAGCAATGAGAACTGTGAAGACAAAAGGTACGGAAGGCCGCCATGTTGCTGCGAAAAAAGCAGCAGCCACACGCCATCGGCGCAAAGCGTCATAAAGATTCGTCAACCGCCGGACGGTCAAGATCGTTGTACGAATGCGGCAGACGGACCGAAGGTGGAATCGGCCTCGTCCCCGAGGTCCATGGCTGCGATAAGGCCGGCATTCACAGTGAATACGTGCAACACTTCACTATCTGACAGAACCTCTCCTTGAAGGCTCTTGACGACTTGGTGCACCCTAACACGAACCTTACCGCCGTCTCCCTCGCTGATGACTAGCGGTTCAACGTAGGGATCGAACTCGCCCCATTGCCGCGTCCAGTAAGCGCGAATTTCCAGCTTCCCTACAATCCTGCCACCCTCTGAAGCCCTTGGCCAGCTTACGTCTTCTGACATCAATGCCAACGCGCTATCAATGTCTCGCTTATTGAATGCTGAGTATGCTTGCTCAATCAGAACCCTAGCATCTACCATGCGACCTCCTTCAGTGGTGCGATACACCCGGCATGCAGCAACTATCAATTCGCATTTTAATGGAAGGGATTAGTGAGAACGAAGCGGCACCAAGTTCAATCTACACTTACAGCGCAGGGACACAACCCGCAACTTGAGCAGGTAAAGGAATGCGTGTCTCGATCCTGCTCAGGACCGAGACACGCATTGTATAGGGGCGATGATTAGCCCTTGCGGCTATTCCACCTTCAACTCCAGAGTGGTGGAGTGAGTCAGCGTACCTGATTGCACAGTGACGACGATGTTATAAGAGCGCGGGATCACATGCGTAAACACCGTGCAACTACTGAGAATCGAAGCGAGAACTACGAGCATGATCAACGGGAGCAAGCGACTGAAACGCTTGCCCGTACGACGCAGGCGCGCAGCCAGTGGGAGTACCAGCAAACCAAGCAGGAGCGGATATGAGCCACGCCGCACAAGCGTGGGCTGTATGGAACTGGCGCTAGCTGAGGTATGAAGTTGAACCGCAAGGTTAACCACCGAGAGAGGCGTATTTGCAGGCAGAACCCACGACGTGGAGGACTGCTGCGTCCAACCGGCTCCGGTGAGCGATGCAGTAGCCATGCCAGGCAGACCAGACACAGTAAGGGTAGTTGCCGACGGCAATGTAGCACCGGCATTGGGCGCAATGGTCAGGCTGTAGCTGGCTGTGCCATCGTAGGCCACGGCCTGCGTGCTGTCTCCTGAGCCAGACGACGATGAAGCCAGCGTGAAGTCAATCACCTGTTGCGAAATGGTCGACGAGGTGGAGGAGATGCAGCTGATGTCGCCCACATAAACCGCACTGAGTGCATGTATGCCCGCGCTCAGCGAGGAGATGGAGAAAGTGGCAGTGCCGTTGGACAGCGTTGCGGAACCGAGGGATGTAGCGCCGTCGTAGAAGTTCACCGGGCCCGTCGCCACACCCGCTGTAGGCGTCACAGTTGCGGTGAGCGTGACTGCTCCGCGATAAAGCGAGGGGTTTGTGCTGCTACGCAGGGACGTCGTTGTAGAAGCAGGATTCACAACGATGGACACGGTGGCTGTCAACGGGCTGTAATCCACCAGATCAGTAGGCGTAAAGAGCACTGAAAGAGTCTGCGTACCGGCATTGAGAAGAGCGCCCGCCGCCGGCGTATAGGTAAAGGTGCCACTCACCGGACCAGTGTCAGCATTGAGCTGCGTCGCACTCAGAGGCGTTCCGTAGTTGATAGCTGCCGGAGTGGCCCAGCTCATTTGAAGCACCGGCAGGCCCGTGCCAGAGAGCGCGATCTGCTGCGAAGCGCTAGTCTGCTCAAGCGAGTTATCTGTAAAGACAATCGCCTCATTGAGCGTGCCAACAGTTGTTGGCTTGAAGCCGATGTGCAGTGCGCAGGCATCATTGGACGCCAGCGCAAAGCTTGCCGTGCAATTGGCCGGAGTGCCGGAGCCGGCTGTTAGCGGGAAGTCGGGAGCAACATCAAGTCCTGGAGACACAGCAGACAAGACTGTATTTCCCGCATTGAAGAAGGTATAGTCCACTGTGCCATCGGTTGTGTCGATGGTTTGGACAATGGTTTTCTTGGCAAAGCGTAGCGGCCGAGGCGCGCCGTAGTTTTCTTCGAGCAGCGCTTTGGCAGTTCCATCCGCAATATAGAGATTGCCACGGCCATCCAGAGTTACGGCGTTGGCCGATTGCAAAGTTCCGGTCGTAGCCACGGCCGCGAATGCGCTGTAGGTGGAGCCATTCAACGTCGCCTTGAGCACGGTATTGGTTCCGCTATTGGCAACGTACACATTGCCGTTTCCATCCACAGCAAGACTGGACGGAGCTGACAGGCTCGACCCAATCACTGTCTCCTGACCTCCACCCGCGGGCTCAAGCACAATGCGATTATTGCCCGCGTCGGCAATATAGAGGTTGCCGCTGGCATCCACGGCAAGCGCTGTGGGTTGCAGGAGCGCGCTGGCAGTCGAAAGCTGTACAGGCGCGCCATAGCCAGTGGCCGGCAATGCGGGCAGAGTGTACACCTGATTTGCCGAAGGAACCGTGAAGTAGAGACTTCCGTTGGCATTGAGGGCAAGACCTCCAAGCGAGCCCAGACCCGCAGCAGGCGTATTGACGGCACTGCTGACGACTACGGTCGGCGTGGCGGTGTAGGGCGGAGCCTGACGCCAGATCGTAGCATTGGCGGTGTCGGCGGCAAAGAGGTTCCCCGCGCCATCCACGGCAACTGCAGTCGGCGTGCCTGCAACAGAAGCGAGGTCGAGCACTTTGCTGACGGTACCTGCAGGCGTCACCTTCAATACCGCATGAACCGCGCTATCGGCAATATAGACGTTATCGGCCGCATCCACCACCATGCCGCGCGGAGCAGCAAACGCAATGCTGGAGCCGGCATTGGCCAGAGTGGCCTCCGTTCCAGGTGCCACGCTGGCAACTGCAGCGTTGCCGGTACCACGCACCAGCGCGGTTCCCACGATAACTCCGGACGGATCGAGTAACTCGATCGCGCCTATGCGCTGCCACGGATAACGCGGCTTGAAGGTGAAATCAAGCGTGCACGTATCGCCATCGTTGTACTCCGTGATGGTGCAGCTTCCGCTATGTGCCCACTTGAATTCAAGGTTGGCGATGCCATTGGTAACGGCGGCAAAGCTATTGACAGAGGACGTGCCGTGGAAGGTGTAGGTGACCGTTGCGGAAGAACTGCTCCACGTACCCACCGACTGCGCCGTAGCGAAGGCCACTGGCGGCGCCGTTGCCGGAGCCAGGAAGATGGTGGGCTGCGCGAGGAGCTGAGCCGTAGCACCGGTTACGGTATCCGTAGCTGTGAGGGTGAAGCTCTTCACGCCAGCAGATGTGGGGGTACCGGCAAGAAGCCCCGTCGCGGAAAGAGTGAGGCCCGCAGGCAGCGTACCGGAAGAGACGCTGAATTGATAGGGCCCTGCTCCGCCTGAGGCTGATAGCTGTTGACGATAGACCTCTCCTACAGCCCCATTGGCAAGCGATGCGGGCGTAAGCGTGAGCAGCGGAGCAGCCACGTTGAGCGTGTAACTTTGACTACCGCTGAACGGGCCGGCAGTAGAGCTATCGGTTGCCATGACGGTAAAGCTATAGGCGCCGGCAACCGTTGGCACACCGGCGAGAAGCCCAGTTGAAGGATCGAGTGTCATCCCTGCAGGCAGTGCACCGGAAGAAACTGCGAAGCTGTACGGCATGGTTCCGTTATTCGCGGTGAACAATTGGCTATAGACAATCAGCGCAGAGGCTCCGGGCAATGCCGCCGTCGATGGAGAAATTGCAATAGGCGGTGGAGCAACGGTGAGAGTATACGAGGCGCTAACGGTTTGCCCCTGCGCGTCCGTCGCCATGACGGTCAGCAGGGCTGAGGTCGTAGCAACCGCGGGAACACCTGTCAGCAGACCACCACGGCTCAGCTCAAGCCCCAGCGGCAGCGTGCCTGACGTCAGTGAGTAGCTATATGGAGCTGTGCCGCCTGTTGCCTGGAAGAGCTGGCTGTAAGGAGTCTGAACCGCTCCATTGGACAAGGCTCCCGCAGCAGGTGTAAGCGTCATGACCGCCGGCGCAATCGTCAGAGAGTAAACCTGTGTGCCGAACTGTCCGTAGCTATCGCTGGCCTTCACCGTAAAGGTAAAGCTGCCGTGCGAGGCAGGCGTGCCCCAAAGAACGCCATTCGAACTGAGCGACATGCCTTTGGGCAACGATCCAGCCGCGAGGCCAAAGCAGTACGGGGGATGTCCGCCACTGGCGGTAAAGGTGGTTGCCAACGCAGAGTTGTAGGCGCTGGACTGCGTGCCTGCCGGCAGCGCATAGGCCGTTGCCGGGCTGCCGCTATTGGGGCTAACAGCAATCGTGGCACCGCTCAGTGCAACCTTCTGCGTTGCTCCCGCAACGTTGTTCGAGTTATCGGTCAGCGTCAACTCGTCGGTAGCAACACCAAAGCTGGTAGCCGCGAATTGGAGAGCATAGAGACAGCTCTTGCCCGCAAGAACGGTTGCGTCGGTGGCTCCTGCAGCCAGTTGCGCACAGGTGGTAGCGCTATTGAGCGCAAAGGCAGAGGGCGTATGAAGAAAAGTTGGATTGGAGGCAGACGCAGAAGCAGCCATGGTGAGCGAACTGTTGCCTGCGTTGAGCAACAGAATATTCTGCGGTGCAGATGTGGCTCCCACCACAGCATCAAAGTTGAGCGCGGAAGGCGTCTGCTGCGCACTGTGCACAACGGAGTTGCGCTGCGCGTCGGACACGTAGAGATCGCCTGCGCCGAAAACGGCAAGGCCAATAGGTGTATCCAGCGAACCGACATCGATCCCAATGGCGCTGCCCAAATCAGCCGATCCGGCGGGCAGCATCAACACGCGACTGTTGCCTCCGTCGGCAATGTAAAGATTGCCAGGACCATCTACAGCCAGGGCCAACGGTTCACTGAGCGCTGGGCTCAGCGTACCAGTCGCAAGTGCGGTTGCAACACCCGAATGCACAGCAAGGATCGAGGCCCCATCGGCAATCCATAACGTACCCGAGCCATCCACGGCCAGACCTGTCGGCGAGGTAAGCGTGGCGCCGGTAATCGTCAGCGACTGAGCGGTGCCGCCCGCGGGATACTTGACGATTCGCGCAGGCGTTGCAAGTTGGCTGCTTCCGCTATCGGTGGTGTAGATGGTGCCGCTGCCATCTACCGCAACGCTGAAATTGTTGGTAAGAGTCAGCGCGCCATTGTCGAGAACGCTGGCAACCCCTTCGTGACTCACTTGAACAACCTTGCCGTCGCCATTATCGGCAATGTAGAGATTCCCGGCGCCATCCAGAGCGACGCCGGTCGGATAGTGAAGCACGATGTTGCCGGTTGCAACCTCACTCGCAGCTCCATTCGATGTGATCTTGAGAATGCGGTGGTTTGCAACGTCAGCAAGATACAGGTTGCCAAGAGGATCAACCGCCATGCCTGCTGGAATCTTGAGACCATCGCCGCTTCCGAGTGAGCTGAGGCCACTCATCTGAAGCGAGCCGTAGGTGCCGGGCGAGAACAAAGCGAGAGGAGCAGTTCCAACACCGGTGATAAAGTTCGTGGCGAGAATTCTGCTGCTGGCATCCAGAAGCTGCACGGCACCGTAGTGTGTACCTGGAGAGCTGGCGGTAAATTTGACTACAACGATGCAGGAATCACCCGAATTATAGTTTGTTGTCGGATTGCCGCACGTACCGGTTCCAGCATTGGTAAAGTCAAGACCGGTTTCTCCCTGCGTAAGCACCCGTACCTGCGCCAACGTAACCGCCCTTGTGAAGGTAAAGGTCACCGTCTGCTGCGTAGGAGAATCTTGCGTGGTCGTCGCGGTGGCATCGGCAGCGATCGCCAAGGTATAGGCTGCGCTGCCGATGTTGCCCGAGTTGTTGGTTGCCGTTACCAGGAAAGAGTAGCTGCCAGGCTGCGTCGGAGTTCCGCTCAACACGCCGCCGGAGGTAAGCGCGAGCCCAGGAGGAAGTGCTCCAGAACTGATCCTGTAGGTGTAGGTCGCACTTCCCCCATTGGTAACGGCAATAGTCTGCGAGTAAGCTCCGCCAACCACTCCTGCCGTCAACGCGCCAGCAGCCGGACTAAAGACAAAACTATTCAAACTGGTTCCGCTGAGAGCAACAGTATGGGTTCCGCTGTTAGAGCCATCCACGATGAGCTGGAACGATGCTGTGAGCGGCGCACCTACTTGCGTCGGCACAAAGTCAAAGGCAAACACACAACTGGCGTTGGCGGCAAGATCACTGCTCTGGCGATTGCAGTTGGTCTGACTATCGAGAACAAAGCTGTTGGTTGCATCCACAATGCCTGTGCCCGTGACGAAGTCCAGCGGTTCGTTGCCAAAATTGGTGACCGTAAAACTTTTCGCGCCATCGGTCACATCCTGGCTTCCAACGCCAGTGGCTGTGGTGAATGCGAGCGAAGATGGTGGTACGGAGTTATTCTCCGCGTAAACCACCCCGTTGCCTTCATCGCTGAGATATAGGGTGCCGTCCGAACCGAGTGCGATACCTCCAATGCCAGAGGGTGATGCTGCGGTGGTAAGGACAACAGGCGTCTCGAATCCTCCCTGGGCACTGGCCGCGACCTTCAGAATATTGTTTGCGCCGTGATTCGCAATGTAGAGATTGCCGTTGCCATCGAGTGCAATTTGCGACGGTGCATTCATGTCGGATGTGATCTTGGTTTCGCTGCCTGCGTTGCCAAGTGCAGTTTGTGTGCCGCCCGCCGGCTCTACAAGAACCATGTTGGCAGCAGCGTCCGACACATAGATCGTCCCATCGTAGCCAACACTGACCGCCATGGGAGTTTGCAAGGGGGTGACCGTCGGAATTGGCTCAGGCGTGGTGTAGCCGCTGTCGGTCAATGTGCTGACAAGGATGCGGCTGTTGCCGGTATCGACGATGTAGAGATTCCCTGCACCATCCACGGCCAGCCCCTGCGGCAAGCGCAGCGCGAGAGCAGGAGCATGAATCGTCGCGCTAATCAAGGCTTCCGGAGTGGCAGAGCCGGCAGCAATCTTCCAAATCATATTCTTGTCTGCATCTGAGATGAAGAGATTGCCCGCACCATCAAGGGCAACACTGCCGGGAACTCCCAGCCCGCTTGCTGCATTCATCAGCACACTCGCGGAGCCGCCAGCAATCTTCACGACCTGCTTGCTCAGTATATCGGTGACGTAGACAGCACCCTCCGTGTCAACGGCCAGGCCCTGCGGCAACCGCAACGTCCCGCCGCTTGTCAACTGGTTCGCGGTACCGGGAAGAAAGGTTGCAAGCGCCCCTTTGCCAAAGCCGTACACCGCGCGCACGGCAAGGATATTGCCATTGCCGTCGATCAATTGCACCGAACCTTTACGCAAACCTGGATAAGCCGGAGCAAAGGAGACCACAACCGTGCAGCTAGTCGCGTTTGCGCCATAAACAATGCCGGTGGCGCAGGTGCTATTGCTGGCGCTCGAGAAATCGCGCCCGCTGGCGCCCTGCGTCACAACCTTGACAGGCGTGCTTCCCAGCGCAAAGTTTCCGTTGAAGTTGAAGGTCAGTGTGGTGGTGGCTGCAGAGCCGACTTTGACCTTGCCAAGATTCTGCGTGCCAGAGCTTACGGCAGCGAAAGCGTAGACATTCACCGTGAAGGCACGGCTGGCAGAAAATCCGTTGGCGTCAGTCGCGGTCACATTGAAGCTGTTGGCACCCGTATCGGCCGCCTGAGGCACGCCGTGGAGCGCACCATCCGTGTCCAGCGTGAGCCAGGAAGGC
>Ga0207857_1000060_pt1 | contig 34807 bp, 34 predicted proteins | sample LuqExpMetageno22_FD_187780 | JGI IMG/M metagenome (GOLD analysis project Ga0207857, IMG submission 187780) | Tropical forest soil microbial communities from Luquillo Experimental Forest, Puerto Rico - Sample 22 (SPAdes) | ecosystem: Environmental > Terrestrial > Soil > Tropical forest ... | reverse complement strand
GTTGTTGAAAAACAGCCATCAGGCCTTCGTCCTCGCAAGCCCCTTCGTGCGGCGTAGCGCTGCTACGCCTCCTCGGGTCTTTTAGCAGAACCGTTCCGGTTCTGTCCCTGCGGGATGACTACGCTGACGCTCCGTCACCGATAATCGCCAGAGGCGATTATACTGCGGGGGCGACGATCTGACTGTTTTTGAACAACCCGAGCTTTTCAACAACCTGGCTAAACGGGGCACGGTGCGACGATATTTTTTCATAAAGGGAGACAAGGTTCCTGGCGCTGCCGCTATAGCCAGCTGGCTGGCGGTGTTCCTGCTCCTCTCCCTGTTGTTCTGGTTCGCCTTCAGCCGGGTCAGGTTTGCCTGGGACTGGAATGCGGTCTATACCTATCGCTTCAAGTTTCTGAAGGGATGGCTGGTGACGGTGGCCGTTTCCTCGGCCGCCATGACGCTCAGCCTGGTGATCGGCCTGGCCACGGCCCTGGCCCACCGGGCACCGTTCCTCCCGCTGCGCTATCTGGCGCGGGTCTACATGGAGATCATCCGCGGCACCCCCCTTCTGGTGCAGATCCTGATCTTTTTCTACGTGGTGGCCGATGCCTTCGGCATCAACAATCGCTACCTGGTGGGCATCGTCATCCTGGCCATGTTCGCCGGAGCCTATATCTCCGAGATCATCCGGGCCGGGATCGAAAGCGTCGGCGAAACGCAACTGGAGTCGGCCCGGGCCATTGGCTTCACCCGCGCCCAGATCTATCGCTACGTCATCTTCCCCCAGGTGACCCGCCAGATCCTGCCCCCCCTGGCCGGCCAATTCGCGTCGCTCATCAAGGACTCGTCGCTGTTGTCGATCATCTCGGTCAGCGAGTTCACCCTCAACGCCCAGGAGGTGAACGCGTTCACCTTCAGCACCCTGGAGAGCTACCTGCCCCTGGCGGTGGGCTACCTGATCCTGACCCTGCCCATCTCCCTCTGGACCAAGCGCCTGGAAACGAGGTTCCGCTATGCGACTTGAGATGAACGCCATCGTCAAGTCCTACGGCGACCACCGGGCCCTGGACGGGGTGACCCTTGCCCTGCCCGATATCCGCACGCTGGCCGTCCTGGGGCCGTCCGGCAGCGGAAAATCCACCCTGCTGCGCATCCTGGCAGGCCTGGAAACCCCGGATGCGGGGGAGATCGCCCTGGACGGCGACCCGGTACGGTTCGACGAGGAGTATCTGCTGCGCCACCGGCGGGGCATCGGGACGGTATTCCAGTCCTTCAACCTGTTCCCGCACCTGACCGCCCTGGACAACATCTCGCTCCCCCTGGAAAAGGTGCACGGCTACGAGGCCTCTGAGGCCGCGACCTATGCCCTGCAACTTTTGGCCCGGTTCCAGTTGGCCGGGCACGCCCTCAAAACGCCGGCCCAGCTCTCGGGGGGGCAGAAACAGCGGGTGGCCATCGCCCGTGCCGTGGCCATAAAGCCGCGGCTCCTGCTGTTCGACGAACCCACCTCGGCCCTGGACCCGGAGATGACCGTGGAGGTGCTGGACCTGATCGCCGAGTTGCGCCAGGAGGGGAGGCCGCTCGTGCTGGTGACCCACGAGATCGGTTTCGCCCGCAAGGTGGCCGACCTGGTGGTTTTTCTCCACGAGGGGCGGGTGCTGGAGTGGGGAGAGGCGTCGCACCTGTTTGAACGGCCGTCCACCCCCGAGCTGCGGGGGTTTCTGGACAAGGTACTGCGATACTGAAGGAGGAGCGCCATGTTCGAGTCCGCCGAGTTGGGGCACAAGATCGGCAAAGCGGTCTGGAAAAAGGAGGTCCCCGAGCTGCGCGAGGCCCTGCTGGATGCCCAGCTCGACCTGCTCCAGTCGAAACGGTTCCCGGTGGTTATCCTGGTGGCCGGGGTGGACTGCGCCGGCAAAGGGGAGACGGTCAACCTCCTCAACGAATGGATGGACCCGCGCCACATCGAGACCCATGCCCTGCGGGACCTGACCGACGAGGAACTGGAGCGGCCCCCCATGTACCGCTACTGGCGGGTGTTGCCGCCCCGGGGCAAGATCGGCATTTTCATCGGCACCTGGTATTCCGCCCCGCTATTGGAAAACGTCTACGGCGACATCAAGAACGCCGAGCTGGACCAGCGGCTGGAGCGGATCGTCCGCTTCGAGCGGATGCTCTGCAACGAAGGGGCGCTGGTGCTCAAATTCTGGTTGCACCTCTCCCGGGACGAGCAGAAGAAACGTCTGAAGAGCCTGGAGAAGGACCCCAAGACCCGCTGGCGGGTCTCCGATACCGACTGGCAGCATTACAAGCTCTACGACACGTTCCGCAAGGTGTCGGAGCGGATGCTGCGCACCACCAGCACCCCGGAATCCCCCTGGACGATCGTGGAGGGGAGCGACCCCCATTACCGTTACCTGACCATCGGCAAGGCCCTGCTCACGGCCCTGCGCCAGCGCCTGGACGCCGCCGAACAGCCGCGGCACGACGAACCGATCCCTCCCATCGTATCCGCCATCGACAACCTCCTGATCCTGCGGACCCTGGACCTGTCGAAGCGGCTTGAGAAGAGCGACTACGAGGATGAACTGGAGAAGTACCAGGGGCGGCTCAACCTGCTGACCCGCCATAGCGGTTTCAGGAAGCTCTCCGTGGTGGCGGTGTTCGAGGGGAACGACGCCGCGGGCAAGGGTGGGAGCATCCGTCGCGTTACCCAGGCCCTGGACGCCCGCCTGTATCGCATCATCCCGGTGGCCGGCCCCACCGACGAAGAACGGGCGCAGCCCTACCTGTGGCGTTTCTGGCGCACCATCCCCCGCAAGGGGCGTGTCACCATCTTCGACCGCTCCTGGTACGGCCGGGTGCTGGTGGAGCGGGTGGAGGAGCTGTGCGGCCGGGGCGACTGGATGCGGGCCTACGGCGAGATCAACGACTTCGAGGAACAGCTCGTCCGCAACCATACGGTGGTGGTCAAGTTCTGGCTCTCCATCAGCCGGGAGGAACAGCTCAGGCGTTTCAAGGAGCGGGAGAAGATCGGCTTCAAGCGTTTCAAGATCACGGACGAGGACTGGCGCAACCGGGAGAAATGGGACAAGTACGAGGTGGCGGTGTGCGACATGATCGACCGCACCAGCACCGACATCGCGCCCTGGACCCTGGTGGAGGCCAACGACAAGTACTATGCCCGCATCAAGATCCTGAAGACGCTCTGCGAGCGGATCGAGGCGGCGCTGGAGAAGGTGTGACGCAGGCGCGGTTATCCTGGTGTCGCAAATTTCGGTTCTTCCGGCCGCTGCCCCGGCGATTATGGCGGCCGTTCGAATGTTGCCAGGGAGGGTGTTTTGGCAGGCGTTATGCAAAGAAGTATATAACGTTAGGAGAACGCCGGGGAACGTTGACTGGTATCGGCGCTGTTGCTGTGATGATCTCCAGTGTTCCAGAGAGTCAGAAGAGAAAAAATGGGGCATGCTGTCTAATAATGAGGCAAGTGTCACCCACGCAATGAGTTGGCTCGGCAGGTATGGGGCGGCAACGTCATAGGCCGCAGAAAATAGAAAGGGCGTACAAACAGCATGCCTGCAACTCAGGAAACAGATTCTACAAGCGACCAAGCCGATCTGAAGGTCGTGTTCAGCAACGACAACGCCCAGCACAACGCCCTACGCCTCAATCTGGCTACGGTCGGCAGGTGCCGCAACCGTGAGTGCCGGGCCAAGGTGTTTCCGTTGCTCTACCAGATGAGTCGGGTCATCGCCGAAAGCTCGGACCTCGCCCATACCCTCAGCATTCTCCAGCAGATCATGGGGAAGGAGATGAACATCGTCTGCGGCATGATCAGCCTCTACCATCAAAAATCCGGCAGGATTCTGGTCCATGAGAGTTTCGGCTTGACCGAGGAGGAGGCTTCACGCGGTGTGTATGCTCTGGGCGAAGGGATTACGGGAAAGGTAGTCGAGACCGGCAAGGCCATTACGTTGCCGAGCGTCACGAACGAACCGGTGTTTCTCGATCGCACCCGCGGCCCCAGGTTTGGCCTCGATCAGGAATTTTCCTTTGTCTGCGTGCCGATCAAACGGGGACGAAAGGTGCTCGGCACGATCAGCGCCGAAAGAATCTATGACAGCATGAATCTTCTGGAACAGGACGTGGAACTGCTGTCAACCTTTGCTTCCATGATTGCACCGGCTGTCGAACTCTACTTGATGGAGCACTTCGATAAGGTTCATCTGGAAAAAGAGAACCGACGGCTGAACGACGCCTTGAAGCAACGGTTCAAGCCAGCAAACATTATTGGCAACTCAAAGCCCATGATTGAGGCATATGGCCTGATACATAAAATAACCAACACAAAGACAACGGTCCTGATCCTGGGAGAAAGCGGAGTTGGCAAGGAGTTGGTGGCAGGGGCAATTCATTTCAACAGCAGGCTGGCGGAGGGCCCCTTTGTAAAATTTAACTGTGCCGCGCTACCTGAAAGCATCATCGAAAGCGAACTGTTCGGTCATGAAAAAGGTTCGTTTACCGGTGCCGCTACCCAACGAGCAGGACGTTTTGAAGATGCCGACGGAGGAACCATCTTCCTTGATGAAGTGGGCGAATTGTCTCTGGCGATGCAAGCCAAACTGTTGCGGGTACTCCAGGAAAAAACATTCGAGCGGGTGGGGGGCAACCAGCCGATCAAGGTTGATATCCGTATCATCACGGCGACCAACAAGGACTTGGCCGATATGGTCGCTAAGGGGACGTTCCGTGAAGATCTGTTTTACCGGTTAAATGTTTTCCCTATTACCATGCCTCCGCTGCGTGACCGTGGCAGTGACGTCATAACGCTGGCCGACCACTTCGTGGCCCGTTTTGCAAAGGAGGCCGACAAAGAGATCAAACGGATCTCCACACCGGCCTTGAACATGCTGATGAGTTACAACTGGCCAGGAAACGTACGGGAGCTTGAGAATGTGATCGAGCGGGCCGTCATCCTTACCGAGGATGACGTCATCCACGGCTGCAACCTGCCGCCGTCACTGCAAGCGTCGGTCCTGACCGACTCGGCCTATAAGGGAAGCCTGGAGGCCAAGCTCGCTTCAGTGGAATACGAGATGCTCGTGGAGGCGCTCAAGACGCATCACGGGAACATGACCGAAGCGGCACGTGAATTGGGGCTGACACGGCGGATCATGGGGCTACGGCTGGGTAAATTCAATCTTGACTATAAAACGTTCCGATGATGTCCCGTTCTCTTCCCCATCAAACCAAAATCTCTTGTAAGTGAGGTTGACGCTGAAATACGCCTCATTCAATCATTGCAATCTGCCCCCCTGGGTCATCGCCTCGCACCACTTCAACGACAACCCGCAGCCGTTGGAAATACAGGGGGTCAAGGAGAGCAACCGCTTCCTGTTCGAAAAACTGGCAGTTCTCCCGTCCCAACAAGAGCGGGCGCTGTTCTTCAACGACTTCATGTCGGTCAAGTTCCACCTGCACCACTGGCAGGAGCAGGTCACCGAATCGGCCCGCATGAGTATCCGCAACAGTTACCTGGGATTTTTGAAAGGGTGGATGATCGACTCGAATTCGGTGGCCGGAGCGGTGCTCAAGCACTGGGTCGAGAGCCGCATGGGCATCCCGCCTGCGTTTCACAAGGCGCGGATCGACGATGTCGCCGGCGAGGCGTACTACGACTATACCGTCGATGTCATGAGGGGGAGCGCCTGCACCAGCGCCATCCAGTCCCAGTTGGACCTTTTATACGAGTACAGCCAGTTCGAACTTCTCAGAAAATATCCCGGCGTGAACGCCATCACCCTTTTTCGCGGCACCCACGACGCCGAGGAACACGATATCGCGGCAAACCTGGGCAAACGGGAACAGATCGTGCGGCTCAACAACCTGGTCTCCTTCACCTGCGAGCAGGAGCGGGCCTGGGAGTTTGGGCGTACGGTCTGGAAGACGTCCGTGCCGCTCGCCAAGGTCTTTTTCTACAATGACCTGCTTCCCGGCAGCATCATGAAGGGCGAGGGGGAGTACCTGGTCATCGGGGGTGAGTATCACGTGCATCGGGTTTGGTAATGAAACTGTGTTTACACACGAACGCTTCTTCTGTCCGGCCCAGGCATGGTGAACTCTCCTCTCACGCAGGACTAAGCCAATTATCCCGCCTCCGTGCCAACAGACTGCATCCCCATGGCCTTCTTCATCCAGGGAGGCGGGCTGCCCTGCAGAACGCCTTGCAGTTTTTCGACGATCTCTGTAATCGGCATTTCCGTGCCTGTCTTCAAATGAAAGGCATTATGTGCCACAATCTTGGCCAGGGACTTAGTGCCGATATCTATGCTGCAAACAATCGAACAGTCTGCTACAGCGCTGGCCCGTGCGGTGTCGCATTCCTCTTTGATGGGGTTAGTGGTAATGGCAGTTCTTTCGCAATAGAAGGCCGCCTGGTCAGGTCCGATCTCCCAGATCTTGAAATCGTCCGTGTCTGCGAATCTTTGATTGATCGTCTTTCCATCAGTTGAAGCAAAAGCAATTTTCATGGCATTGGACCTCAGTTTGTGACATTAGAAGCCGTGCTTCTTCCCTTTTATCGAGCCGATATCTATTCTAATGACAGCCGTTCGATCGAGGTTCGTTTTGGGGTATTCGAACCTTTTTTGCGAGAAATGCGCAACAATGAGGTCGAGGGCTTTGATCTTTTCGGCCTCATCCTCGATAAATACCGCTTTGCCGATGCCGATCACCGTGCGGTGCCGCGCCTCGAAATCGCAGGCCTCGTCGCTTTCGATGAACCCCTGGTCGATGCTGATCCCGAAACAGACGTTACTGTTGCGTCTCAGAATCTCCATCTTGGTGCCGGACTGGGCCGAATGGAAGTAGAGCGCAGTGCCGTCGAAGGCGTAGAACAGAGGGACGATAAACGGCATATCGCCATCGGCGAGCGCGATGTGCATGAGATTCGTGGAACGGATGATGGCGTCAATCTCGGCGCGGTCGGTAATCTCCCGGTCCTTGCGCCGCATCGGGCCGTGTGAATGGTGCTGTGCGGATTCCTGCATGGTGGTTTCCCTTCTTCTATAATGTCGTTGGTGTCTTCAATGCGCCGCAATCACAAGAGAGCGTGCCGAAAGTGAGGGACTGCTCATGTTCGAATAGTTGCGGTACCGGGAAGGTAGCCTTCCGGGCCGTGATCCGGCGCAGCTTCTCTAAGTAGGCGGCAGGCAGGCCGCGGGAAAGTGCCCCGGCCAGGATCGTTTCCAGGTATTCTTCGCTGGGCGGCTGCTGCGGGCCGCCGTGGTAGAATTTCCGGTACAACAGCACCGGATAGGTTGTGCCGTTAGCGCCCATGACCTCGGTGGGGAACAGAAAATAGTCGCCCGTGCCGTCCAGCTTGACATCTAGCCAGGAATCGAGACGCTCAGCATCCCAGAAGGAGAGCCGGTACACGACCCCCCAGAGGTCTTCGCCCGGGCTGTCGATAAAGGTCGCCGCACCGCCATCCCAGCGTTTGGAATAGTCGAAAAAGGCGAGGGCGTGGCCGGGCAGCCGCGCTACGGTACGGAACTCCGGTTTGGAGCAGCGCGAGGCGATCAATTCTGGGCTCATGTTGGCGGCATAGGAAAAAATCAGGTGGTGGCTGTCGCTCATGGGCATGTACCTCCTTCATGATCGGCCGGGACCGCTTCGGCCGTGATCGGAACTACCAGCACCCTGACCCCTCTCCCGCTACTGTCGGGCTGTTTCGAAGAGACCCTCAGGTCAAGTTTGTACAGTTCCCTGGCAAACCATCGTGGCGGATGATCGCAGAGCACCTCCAACTGCTTGAAGGCAACCTCCGCCATGAACGGCACCAACACCTGTTTTGAGTTGAGGCTGCTGTCGCTGGCCAGGATATACGCCAGATTGATCCGGTAGCGGCCGTTTCCCAGCGACTCCGGCACCGGCAACGGTTTTGAAATATCCGGCATCCCTGGGGCAGGTGCGGACGGGCGTGAAGAACAGCCGTCCCCGCATCCGGAGCGACCTGCCTGCGTGCCGCAGGTATGGCCGGCTGCTGGGGCAGCCTGTTCAGCAATAATCTCCTGATCGTGCCGGGCAACGGAATCCAGTTGTTCCACCAGCGAACCTTCCGATTTCCAGGTGCGGAAGCCGAACTCTTCCTGCAACACGGCATTCAGCCCCCCTCTCACTTCGCGGACGACAAATACCTTGCAGTCATCCAGTTGTGCAACGGCATGGCGGATGCCTGCCTTGATCTCCGAGAGGGACAGGTCGGGATGCAGAGCAAGAGGCACTTCCCTGGTTTTCAGCCAGCCATCCGTATCTCTTTCGTAGAGGCATATCTGTCCCTTTTCCTGGAAGCCGGCCACGGCGCCGTGTATGTTGACATAGCTTGCGATTTTCATAGGTTTACCTCGACCCGGGCGCAAGCGGCCGGCGCCTGCCGCCGGGCAGGCGCCGGCGCGCTACCAGACGTTCAGAATCCACTCCTTGTTCTTCTTGTGTTCCATGTCGGTGAACAGGGTGTTTGCCATCTGTTCGGCCAGCCAGGTGGCCCCCTCGTATCCCACTACCGGGTAGCGGTACATGCCGGCGCGGTCATAGGTGGGGAAGCCGACCCTGAGCATCGGAATGTTGTAGTCGATCGATATGAAGCGCCCCTTGGAATGGCCGAGAATCAGGTCGAGTTCCAGACCCTTGTTTTTGATGCGGTCTTCCAGGTCCCAGAAATCGGCATTGGTGATAACCTCCATATCCCAGTCCACGTTGTCCTTCATCGCCTTCAGGCGCGGATCGTCCTTGTAGAATGGGTTGTCATCGCCGAGCAGCAGCAGGACCGGCTTCATCTCAAGGTCGATACAGAACTCGGCCAGTCCGATCACCAGGTCGGGAGCGCCGTAAATGGCCACTTTCTTCTCAGCCAGGAACATATGGGTAAGGTCGGTCAGGGCGTCAATGGCGCGCCCCCGCTCCTTCACCAGCGTCGGAGGAATTGGCTTGCCGGTCAACTGCTTCAGGTTGTGCAGGAAGGTGTCGGTGTTGCGAATGCCGATTGGTGTCGGGCCGATGACGGTCGGCAGGTCGAACTCCTGCTTGAGCCATTCCGCAGCCTTGGTACCTTCATAGCGGTTGAGGGCGATGGTGCCTATGGCATTGGCGGTGCCGCGCAGGTCGTCGATGGTCGTACTGCCGTGGGAGATGGCGCTGCCGTCGGGCATCAGGGGTGAATCGAAGCTCTCGATCTCGAACAGTACGGTGGCGTCGATATCCATTTCGTTCAGCAGATGTTTGATCGCCTTGACATCTCCCGGGTTGACCCAGCCGGTCAGCACGTTCAGCTTCCCGTTCGGTTCCCCTTTGGCGGCAAAGTACTTGACGAAGTCCCGTACCGCTATGTCGTAGCCGCCGATCATGCTGTTGACGAAACTGGGGGTGTGGATCGGGATCAGATGCACTTCACGGTCGGGGTATTTCTCCTTGAGCAGACCCTCGTTGAGCTTCTTGACGACACCGTCGATGTCGTCGCCGATTATTTCGGTCGAACAGGTGGTGATGATCGGGATGACCTTGATGTGCGGATAGCGCATCAGCAGGACATCGACACCCTCTTCGACCCGGTGACAGGCGCCGAACACGGCGCCGTCTTCGTGCAGAGACGATGAGGCGATCTCAAAGCTCTCCTTGAAATGCTGCGAGAAGATCAGGCGCACGAACATCACGCACCCCTGGCCGCCATGGACGAGGCCGGTGCAATCCTTGATGCCGATGCTGGCAAATTGTGCTCCGGCAGGCTGGCAGGTGAAGATGGGATTTATCGTGCCGATGCGGTCTTTTTCCTTTATTTCGCAGTTCATGGCGGTACCTTCTTTCTAGTAGTTGACGACGGTCAGCTCGATGTTGAGCGACCCGTCGATGGTCGTCCAATCCAGACGCGCATTCAGAAGCTGCATAAGCGCCTTGACGTCCTCTTTGGGCATCTCCAGGATCCAGGGGAAACGCTCCCGGTAGGCGCGGTTCAGCATCACAGCGTCCACCCAGTAGCATTTTTCCTGCGGCGAGGCGATGGTCACTTCTTCGTCGCAGAGCAGCTGGGTCGTCTGGCCGAGGATACCGGCGTTCTGCTTGCGCCGGTCCCAGCCCCGGGAGTTGAACTGCCAAAGGCAGTGTTTCATTATGTAATTTTCCAGGTGGCTGATCTTCTCCCTGGTTTCCGGCGAAGCGGCGGCCAGCGGGTCGCTGGTGTGGACCTTCTGGTACTTCCGTTCGGCCATGTTTTTGATTTTGTGATTGGCTGCCATGAGCAAACCTCCTTTGTCAGGCCGCGGCCTGGGCAACATCGGCCGAGGTGCGGGGAAATTCGGGATAGGTCTTTTTACGCAGGTCGCTGACGCTGTCGTACTTTCCGGTGTACTCCGAGAGTACCGGCGAGGAGGTGATCTCCTCCGAAAGGTTGGTGTCGGAGAGCATGCGCCGGGTGACGAAGCTCTGGCCCACGGGGATTTCGTCCTTGCTGATGTCGAGCAGGGCGAGTTGGTGGATCGGCGAGTAGATCGCATTATAGATGTCCCGGGCAAAGCGCACCCAGCCTTCGAACCCCTTGTAGGGACCGTTGTGATAGGCATGGGCGTTGAGATAGGGGACGCCGACCTTTTTCGCCATCTCGCCCGGCCTCTTGCCGGTGAAGATCACGTCCGGCTTCAGCATGTCGAGGGCTTCGAGACCCTCCAGTTCGTTCGGGTCGTCGATGGCCAGGGCGCCTTCGCCACAGCGGGAAACCCCTTTTTCCATATCGCCCTGGTGGCCGAACTTGGTGTACACGGAAACCACCTTGACGCCCATCTCTTCCTGGATCACGTTCGCCCAGTGCCAGAGCTTGGAGCCGCCGGGCCACAGGCAGACCTTTTTGCCCTCCAGACGGGCCTTGTACCAGTCGAGCTGCGGTCTCCACTTGGCGGTCTCTTCGGCAATGATCTTCTCGGCCCGGTCCTCGATGCCGAAGAACAGGCCGATCTTGCGCAGGGAATCGCTCAGGGGCTTGAAGCCGAAACCGTCGATGTCGAGGCGCGGGATGCCGTAACGGTCGCGCAATTCGTCGCAGATGTATTCGGCGGAACGGGCGCATTCCAACACGTTGAGATGAGCGCGGTGCATGCCGCGTAGGTCGTCGTAGGAGCCGTTGCCGGTGAAGGTGGACAGCACCTGGATCCCCATGCGCTTGAAGTAGTCGAGCATCACCTCTTGGTCACCCTGGATGTTGTACTCGCCGACGTAGTTGATCACGTGATCGCTGGTGATCTCCGGCTCAAGGGTACCGACCTTCTGGTTGATCCAGGCGATGTTGATCTTGTGGTGCCCGCCGGACTGGCTGGGACCGCCGAAGCCGGGGGAGTTGCAGACGAAGATGTCCACCCCCGGCAGCTCTTCCATCACCTCCTCGGCAATGGCGTTTGCGTCATCGCCGATCAGGGCCGTGGCGCAGGTCTGGTAGATGGTCATCCGCTTGGTGTCCGGGAAGGCCTTGAAGGCCTCGATGATATTCTGCTTGAGCAGTTTCTCGGCCCCAAAGACGATATGCTTCTCATTCACGTCGGTGGCGAAGGTGTACTTGAGCTGGAAGTTGTCATTGTCGCTGATGTAGCGCTTGGTCTGCCAGGTGTCGTAGGTGCAGCCGACCGGGCCGTGGCTGATGTGGATGACGTCCTTCATCGGCGTGCCGATCACGTGCTTGGCGCCGCAGTAGGCGCAGCCGCGTTCGGAGATCGTGCCGGGGATGGTGTTGAGGTAGCCCTTGGGCAGACAGGATGTCAGATCCTCTCCCTTGCCCTTGATGACGGCATGTTCCTTACGTTCGGGAATGACTTTGCTGCATTCGAACTCATGATATGGCATGGCGCAATCTCCTTGTACCGTGAAAGGTAATCCCTGTTAGTTAGTCGGCCAAGCCGTACTTGACGACCATCTCCTCCAACTGGTCCATGGTCAGCGGCTTGGGAATCACAAAGTCTTCGTTTTCGATGATCTTGCGGGCCAATTCACTATACTCGAGAGCCTGGTTTTCAGTCGGGTCGAACTCGGTCACCGTCTTTTTGTTGAACTCGGCCTTCTGAACGATATTGTCGCGGGGCACGAAGTGAATCATCTTGGTTCCAATGGCCGCGGTAAACTCCTCCATGAGCCCCAACTCGCCATCCACCTTGCGGCTGTTGCAGATGATGCCGCCCAGACGCACGCCGCTCTGCTTGGCATACTTGGTCAGGCCCTTGGCGATGTTGTTGGCGGCATAGATGGCCATCATTTCACCGGAGGCCACTATATAGACCTCCTCTGCCTTGCCGTCCCGGATCGGCATGGCGAACCCGCCGCAGACAACATCGCCGAGCACATCGAAGAAGATGAAGTCGAGATCATCGGTGTAGGCACCGTTTTCTTCCATCAGATCGATGGCGGTGATGACACCGCGGCCGGCGCAGCCGACGCCCGGCTCGGGACCGCCGGATTCGACGCACTGAATCCCCTTGTAACCGAGCTTGATCACCATGTCGTTGGTGATCTTTTCCGCCCCGTGGTCGCGCAACATGTCCATGAGGGTTTCCTGGGGCTTGCCGCCGAGGATCAGGCGGGTGGAGTCGGCCTTGGGGTCGCAGCCGTGGATGAATACTTTTTTGTCGTGAAAGTGCGCGAGCGCCGCCGCGGTGTTTTGGGTCGTTGTGGATTTGCCGATGCCGCCTTTGCCGTAGATGGCTATTTTTCTGGTCATGATGCGTCTCCTTTGAATGTTGGGTAATGGGTGGTTTGTGGAACCGGTTCATCAGCGCTTGTCGTCCTTAAGAGCAGAGAGCATGCCAGGCATGGTTGTAACCCATGGCAGCAAGCGCCCGGATTGGGTAGGCATTCTGGAAGGGGCTCCAGATTGAATAATGATTCAAGTGGGTTATTGATTGTGGGATGAAGAAAAAATGTTTGGCGCTGGTGGGAATTTACGCCAGGATGATTGATGTTGCCCTGTTTTCAGCGTTCCGTAAGGTACGTTTCGGATGGAAACGTACCAAAGTGTTCAAAATGGTCCTTGGTGGGCGGAAGGATTCCCGGCGTCTGGTATTGGGGGGGCCTCTATGTGAGAAGCATCCGCTCCCCGGCCCTGAGCGCCATGAAGAACAGCTCGGCCCAGGGGCGGTGCCGGAAGGAGATGAAGGGGGTGCGGATGTAGAGGGGGCGGGCGCCGGCGTTGAGGGCGGCCAGGCAGCCGGTCAGCAGGCGGTCGTCCACCATCAGGATCGCGGACAGGGGAACGTTGGCCAGTTCCCCTGTTTTTTCGAGGCCGTCGGGATAGGGCTTCTTGCGGACGCCGGAGATGAAGCGGATGCCGGGGAAATGGTCCCTGAACCAGGCCTTGCGGGCCTCGGTGGGCTTGTTGGACAGGATGAAGATCCTCTCCGCGCCGAACGCCTCGCAGCAGCGGGCCAGCCACTCCTGCGCTGCGGGGAGCGGCGCGGGAAAGCCGTGGGGGGCCAGGACGCCGTCGAAATCCAGGGCCAGGGCGGCGATGCCGCCGGCCATGAGCCGGGCCGGGTCCAGGGTTGCGATGGAGGATGCGGGCGGGGTCTCCCGCAGGAGCTTGCCGAGTTCCCCCCGGTATGCGAAACCGAGGGTGAACCCGGCGAGGACGTGCGCGAAGGGAGGCATGCCCTAGGCCTTGTCCAGGTCTTTCTGCGCCCGGGAGACCAGGTAGTAGAGGATGCCCAGGATCAGCAGGGTGCCGGCCAGGAAGGCCTGGGTGGTCAGGTCGTCGTGGCGCAGGGTGGAGATGAGGATCTCGCGGATCATGGCGACGATGATGACGCCGATGAAGACCAGGATGTTGAATTTGCCCCCCTTGAGGTTCTTGATCTCGTTGTCCATCAGCTCGATCATCATCCAGAGAATCAACAGCTCGCCCAGGGCGCTCAGGATGCCTTTCTCCACGTCTCCCCGGAAGATGTTGACGATGTCCCAGCCGAACAGCATGACGACCGAGATGGACACGCCGGCCAGGGCCAGCACCAGCACCAGGTTGAGGCCGTAGGTGAAGCGCTCGGTCAGCGTGATGAGATGGGATTCCAGCCTGCGGGAGACGAAGACCTTCTTCAGTTCTTCCTCGCGATAGGAGGAGCTCATGACGTCCAGGTTCATGTCGAGGATCTTTTCGGTGGCCTCGCGCAGGGCGCGCCGCTGTTCCCGGTCGGGATAGTTCACGTCGATCAGGTTGAGCAGGAAGTGGCGGACCCGGTTCATGGCCACATTGACGAAATGGACATCCAGGCCGACCTTGACGTGGGCATGGCCGATCCGTTTGAGGGTGTCCAGGTAGTGGTAGTCGTAGCTGCCGTTGAAGAGCGAGGTGAACCAGCGGCGGTGCATCTCGCGCAGCCGGTCGCGGTTGCTGGCGTTGATGATGGCGGCCATTTTGGGCATGCCGTAGAGGTAGTTGTAGAACTCGTCGGAAAAACGGTCCTGGTGCTGGTCCGCCAGGGGCTGAAGGGTTTTGAGCAGCTCCGCGTCGTCGTCGGTGAAGCAGTAATGGTCTTTAAGCTCATTCAGGGTGATCATGATGGGTCTCCTGATGTTACGCAAAAAAAACGCGACGGCGCAGGGATGGTGGGGAGGCCGTCACGTCAATTCCGGGCGGCGGGCGTTGGCGGTCGGCGACAGATGCCGCGCCGACCGCGCTTCCTCCGTGCCCCTCCACCGCTGCGGCAGGCCGTGTCGATTATCGTCCGTACTTGTACGCGGCCGAGCAGGTTCCTTCGCTGGACACCATGCAGGCCCCCACCGGCGATTCCGGCGTGCAGGCCGTGGCAAAGAGCGGGCAGTCGAAGGGGGAGAGCTTCCCCTTGAGCACCTCGCCGCAGCGGCAGGCCGGGTTCTCCCGCTCTTCCCCCGGTTCAATGGCCAACGCCTTTTCGGCGTCGAACCGCGCCAGCTCGGGCTTGATGGCCAGGCCGCTGCCGGGGAGCATCCCCAGGCCGCGCCAGGAGGCGTCGCACGGCACGAATACCCGCTCCATGATGGCCTTGGCCTTGGGGTTGCCCTCCCAGTTCACGGCGCGGCTGTACTGGATCTCCACCCGGCTCTCCCCGGCCAGCACCTGGGCCAGCAGCATTTCGATCCCCTGCATGACGTCGGCCGGCTCGAAACCGGTCACCACGCAGGGGATGCGGTATTTCTCCGCCAGGGGCCTGTAGGCGTTCCCGCCGATGACCGTGCTGACGTGGGCGGGGCAGAGGTAGCCGGAAAGGGCCAGGTCCGGGTCGGCGGTGAGAATCTCCATGGGCACCGGCATGGTCTTGTGGGAGGCCAGGACGTAGTAGTTGGAAAGTCCGAGCCGCGTCGCCTCCAGGATGCTGGCGGCGATGGTCGGGGCGGTGGTCTCGAAGCCGACCCCCAGGAAGATCACCCGACGGTCGGGGTTGGCGTTCGCCAGGGCAACCGCATCCAGGGGGGAGTAGACGATGCGCACGTCGGCGCCCTTGGCCCGCTCCTCCATCAGGGACGAACGGCTGCCGGGGACGCGCAGCATGTCGCCGAAGGTGGCCACGATGTTGGCCGGATCGGCCGTGCAGGCCACGGCCTTGTCCACGTAGCCCACGGGGGTCACGCAGACCGGGCAGCCGGGGCCGGAGACGAGCCGCACGTTCTCCGGCAAGAGCGAACGGATGCCGTACTGGTAGATGGACATGGTGTGGGTGCCGCAGACCTCCATGAAGTTGACCGGCCCCGCCAGCCGCTCCGCCATGCGGCGGATGTTGGCGGCCATGTTCCCCACCAGCTCGCGGTCGCGGAACTCATCCTGGAATTTCATCGCATATCCTCCGGCGCAAAGACCTCTTTCATCATCCGCAGGGTCTCCTGGGCGTATTCCTCGTCCAGGCGCGAGATGGCGAATCCGGCATGGACGATGACGTAGTCGCCCACCCCGACCTCCTCACCCAGCAGCATGACGCTGGCCTCCTTCTGCACGCCGTCCACCTCGGCCACGATGGTGTCGCCATCCCTCTTGAGAATCTTCATGGGTACACCAAGACACATACCTGTTTATCTCCTTTTCTCCGCGCCCGCCTTCACGGCATCTTTGCCCCGGCCTCAATCGCACAATCCGTAGGCGATGCGCTGCTACGCCTGCGGTTGTGCTCAATCGTTCAGGTCAAATCTGCCGTAAATCCGAGCGCGGTCCTCGCGGCTGAGGTTGTTCAAAAATAGGACGAGATGGCTGTTTTTCAACAACCTCTTTGCCATCCGGCGATTGCCGCTTGTCCCAGGGCGATACCGCCGTCGTTGGGGGGCACCAGCCGGTGGGTGAATACCTGTAATCCCCGGTCGAACAGCCCAGTATATATCATTTCGGTCAAAAGGCGATTCTGAAATACGCCGCCGGAGAGGACCACGCGGTCGAGGCCGGATTTGCCGGCGATGCGGGTGCAGACGTCCACGGCGGCGCGGGCCACGGTGGCGTGGAAGCGGTAGGCCATGGCGGCCGTGTCGGCGCCGGCAGCCCGGTCGGCCAGGAGGTCCGCGAAAAGAGGGGCGAAATCCACGATCAGCCGTTCGTCCCCGGTAATCCCGCAGGAATAGGTCCCCAAAACCTCCGCACCTTCCGCCAGGGCCTCCAGTTCGATGGCCGCCTGGCCATCGTAGGACACGGCCTGCCGCACGTCCAGCACGGCGGCCGCGGCATCGAACAGCCGGCCGCAACTGGAGGTGAGCGGCGCGTTGATGCCCCGTTCCAGCATGGCGGCAAAGATGCCCTTCTGGGCATCGTCCAGGCGCCGGGCAGCCGGGTGGTCGAGGTCGAAGGCCCCGTTGCCCAGGGAACGGTGCAACCATGCCAGGGCCATGCGCCAGGGCTCGCGCACCGCGGCATCGCCCCCGGCCAGGGGCACGGGAAGGAAGTTGCCGGCCCGCTCAAAGCCGTCGTAGCCCCCCACCAGAAACTCGCCGCCCCAGACGGTGCCGTCCTGACCGAGGCCGGTGCCGTCGAAGATGATGCCGATCACCTGCCCGTCCAGGCCGTTTTCGGCCATGCAGGCCGCCAGGTGGGCGTGGTGGTGCTGGACCCTGGTGAGGGGCAGTCCGGTCTCCGCCGCATGGACCGAGGAGAGGTAGTCGGGGTGCAGGTCGCAGGCCACGGACCGGGGAGTTATCTCGAGAATGCCCGCCAGATGCCGGATTGTGTGACGGAATGCGTCGCAAGTGGAGCTGTTCTGCAAATCGCCGATATGCTGGCTCAGGAAGGCCTGCTCCCCCTGCACCAGGCAGACCGCCCCCTTCAGCTCGGCCCCCACCGCCAGAAGCGGTTGCGTCCCGAAGGGGAGCCGCACGGCCCGCGGCGCGTAGCCCCTGGCCCGGCGGTAGAAGAGCGGTTTGCCCTGGAAGACGCGCATGACCGAATCGTCGCTGCGGATATGGATCGGCCGGTCGTGGACGAGGAAATAATCGGCAATGGCGTTCAGGCGCCCGAGGGCGTCGCGGTCTTCAAAGGCCACCGGCTCGTCGGATATGTTGCCGCTCGTCATCACCAGCGCCTGGAAATGGTCGCGCATCAGCAGATGGTGAAGCGGCGCATAGGGGAGCATCAGGCCGAGCCAGCCGTTGGCCGGGGCCACCAGACGATCGACCGGGCAATCCGGGGCCTTGGCCGCGATGACGATGGGGCTTTCCGGCCCGGTCAACAGCCGCTCCTCCATTGGGCCCAGCACCACCAGCCTGCGGGCGGTGGCCAGGTCGGCGGCCATGACGGCGAACGGTTTTTCGTCCCGTTTCTTGCGCTCGCGCAGGCGCCGCACCGCCTCGGGGTTGCAGGCGTCCACGGCCAGGTGATAGCCGCCGATCCCCTTGACCGCCAGGATCTGCCCGGCATGCAGGAGCTCGACGGCCCGGACGAGGGCGTCATCCCGTTCCGCGACCGGTTGGGCGTCGGCGTCCAGGAGGCGGAGCCTGGGGCCGCAGGTCGGGCAGGCGATGGGCTGGGCGTGGAAACGCCGGTCCGCGGGGTCGTCGTATTCCCCTTTACAGGCGGGGCAGAGGGGGAAAGCGGCCATGGTGGTCCGGGGCCGGTCGTAGGGAATGCCGGTGATGATGCTGTAGCGGGGGCCGCAGTTGGTGCAGGTGATGAACGGGTAGCGATAGCGGCGGTCGGCCGGGTCGAACAGCTCGGCCAGGCAGTCGCCGCAGAGGGCCGAGTCGGGCGCCACCTGGATGTTCTTCTCGCCGTCGGCGCTGGGGAGGATGACGAAGCCGCACTCCTCGACCGGCGGGATGTCTTCCGCGGAACTGGAGGTGACCACGGCCAGGGGCGGGAGGTCGTGGGCCAGGGCGTGCTGGAAGGCGTCCAGCGCCTCTGCCGTGCCCTGGGCCTCCATCTCCACCCCGGCGGGGATGTTGCGCACCCAGCCGCTCAGACCGAGTTCGCCAGCCCGGCGGAACACGAAGGGGCGGAACCCGACCCCCTGGACAATGCCGCTGATGAGGAAACGTCTGCGGACTATGGTTTTGCCGTCCCCGTCGTAAGCCACTGGTACCACGCGTCCATCCCCTCGCCGGTGCGCGCCGACACCTCGAAGATCGTGATGCCGGGGCTGACCCGGCGGGCGTATTCCTTGCATTTTTCCACGTCGAAATCCAGATGGGGGAGCAGGTCGGTCTTGTTGAGCAGCATGACCGTGGAGTTGTGGAACATCTGCGGGTACTTGAGCGGCTTGTCCTCACCTTCGGTGACCGAGAGGACCGCCACCTTGTGGTGCTCGCCCAGGTCGAAGGAGGCCGGGCAGACCAGGTTGCCCACGTTCTCTATCAACAGCACGTCCAGGTTGTCCAGGTCGAAGCCCTCGGTGCCGTGCATGACCATGTGGGCGTCCAGGTGGCAGCCGGCGCCGGTGTTGATCTGGCGGACCGCCACCCCGGTGGCGGCGATGCGTTGGGCGTCGTTGTCGGTCTGCTGGTCCCCCTCGATCACGGCGAAACGGAACCGGTCCGCCAGGTCCCGCAGGGTCCGCTCCAGGAGGGTGGTCTTGCCCGAGCCGGGGGAGCTTACCAGGTTGAGGACGAAAATCCCCTTGTCCTTGAACAGGGCGCGGTTGAAGGAGGCCAGGCGGTTGTTCTTGGCCAGGATATCCTCTTCGATGGCGATGACGGTGCGTTTCTGGTCGCCGTGGTCGTGATCATGGGCGTGGTGATCGTGTTCATGGTCATGGTCATGATGGCCGTGATCATGGCTATGGCTGTGGCTGTGGTGATGATCGCCGTGATGGTGGTCGTGGTCGTGGGTGTCTGTCGGGCCGCAGCCGCACGTGGTGCACATGGTTTCCTCCGCATGTAGGTCCTGCTGATTATGTAACCGTACCAGTTTCCGCGCTGTTGTGCAACAGACAGGTCGTTGAAAAACAGCCATCTCGCCGCCGTCCTCGAAAGCCACCTTGTGCGGCGTAGCCCTGCTACGCCTCCGCGGGGCTTTTCTGCGGGTGCGACGATCTGACTATTTTTGAACAACCTGAGTTTTTGAACAACCTTTTAGGATCCGTTGAACTGTAGCTGGTGCAGCCGGTAATAGAGTCCCCGGGCCTCCATGAGTTGCTGGTGCGTCCCCTCCTCCGACTTGCGGCCGCGGTGCACCACCACGATCCGGTCGGCATCCTGGATGGTGGAGAGCCGGTGGGCGATGATCAGCGAGGTGCGGCCCCGCATCAGCCCCCTGATCCCCTCCTGGATCATCTGCTCCGAGGCGGAATCCACGCTGGCGGTCGCCTCGTCCAGCACCAGGACCTCGGGGTCGAAGGCCACGGCCCGGGCAAAGGAGACGAGCTGCTTCTCCCCCACGGAGAGGTTGCTGCCCCGCTCCCGGACCTCTTCCCCGTACCCGTGGGCCAGGCGTTCGATGAACCGGTCGGCCCCGACGGCGGCGGCCGCCGTTCTGACCCGCGCCCGCGCCCCCTCGTCCCCCAGGCAGATGTTGAACTCGATGCTGCCGGCAAACAGGCAGGGGTCCTGGAGGACGACGCCGATGCGCCGGCGCAGGTCGCTGACGCTGATGGCGCGCACGTCCACGCCATCCACGAGGATGCTGCCCCGGTCGTTCTCGTACAGCCGGGTCAAAAGCCGCGTGATGGTGGTCTTGCCCCCGCCGCTCTCGCCCACCAGCGCGATCCGTTCGCCGCGGCGGACGGTCATGCTGAACTCCTCCAGGGCATTGTCCCCCTCGCGGTAGGCAAAGGATACGTCGCGGAATTCGATCAGGGGGGGCGCCTGCCCGGGCGTCGGCAGCCGGCGTTCTCCGGTGCCGGCGGGCGCGTCGTCCGGGCGGGTGGGCCTGTCCTCCGGCGTGTCCAAGAGGGCGAAGATCCGCTCCAGGGCCGCCATGGCCCCCTGCATGACCGAATACTTGGCAGACAGGTCGCGGATGGGGGTGAAGAATTTCTCGATATACTGGATAAAGGCCACCAGGACCCCGAAGGTGAGGGCGCCCCGGAGGATCTCGCCGCCGCCGTACCAGATGATCAGGGCCACGGCAAGGGACGAGAGGGCTTCCACGATGGCGTACAGCGACGCATCCCAGAAGATGACCGGCATGTTGGCGTCCCGGTAGGAGGCGTTCAGGTCGCCGAAGCGCCGCTCCTCGTCCCGTTCCCGGCCAAAGGCCTGAATGATGCCGATGCCGCCGATGCACTCGGCCAGGAAGGCGTTGAGGCGTCCCAGGCGCGCCCGCACCTCGCGGAACGATTGGCGCATCTTGCGGCGGAAGGCCCAGGCCACGTACAAAAGCAGGGGAAGGACGCTGAACGTCACCAGCGACAGCTTCAGGTTCATCCAGAGCATGACCGAGATGATGCCCGCCAAGAGCAGGACATCCCCCACAATGGTGATGATACCCGAGGCGAACATCTCCCCCAGGACCTCCACGTCGCTGGTCAGACGGGTAACGGCGCTGCCCGTGGGGACCCGGTCGAACCAGGCCACCGGCAGGCCCATGACGTGGCGGTAGAGTTCTTCGCGCATGTCGGCCATGACCCGCTGTCCCACGGACTGGAGCAGGTAGACCTGGAGAAAGGAGAGGAGCGATTCCGACAGCAGGACCGCCAGGAAGGCCAGGGCGATCCCCTCCAGCCCGGCCAGCCTGCCGGTGGTGATGTGGTTGTCGATGGCCTGCTTGATGATCCAGGGCTGGGCCAGGCGGCAGGCGGCGACCAGCGGTATGGTGACCAGCACCGCGGCGATCGCCGTGCGATAGGGAGCGACATACCGGGCAAACCGGGCCAAAAGGCGGGTGTCGTACGCCTTGCCCGCTATTTCCTCTTCATAGATGCCGCCGTGGTGCATTGGTAGTTCTTAGTTTGATATTTTCAGAAAGGCCCCAAACGCTGCCAGTTCTTCCGAAGCCGTTTTGAATGTGCTTTCCAGGTTGTCTACCAGCAACTTGAGCTTTTCCGGTTTGAGGTGATAGGAGTACACATTACGGACTACATGCCTGAATCCCCGGTACTCCTCCAATGCCTCTTTCAATGGCTCAGAGATCACGGCAGGTCGCACGGAAGGGATTTCTGTCTGCATCTGCACCAGTAATTCCTGATGCCAGTTGGCGGCACTGGGTACTGCCCCGTCAACGATCGCCGCAAGCTTCTCAAATATCCGCTCCAGACCGGAGTAAAAGGCATGGAGGTTCAGGGCAACACTGTCCAGATAAAAATCGTCATCCTGTTCGACAGCCTTGCTCCAGGCCTGGAGGGTCCGCTCCACCACCAGCCTGAGTTCCGATAGTTCCGTATCAATTCTGGCGGCCAGAATTGTGGCCTGGGGATGGGGGGTCATAGCTCAATCCCCTCCCGGATGACATGCTGGAGCAGGGCCGGCTGGCAGTCTTCCGCATCCACGAGATCGATCCTGAAAAGAGTGCTGTAACCGCTGGCATAGGCAACCGCCTTGAAATAATCGCCGGCCGCGATGCCCCAGACCGCAAGGTCGATATCGGACCACTCGCTGAAATCGGTGCGGGTGGCGGAGCCAAAAAGCAGAACCCGTGAGGCCTTGAAACGCTCCTTTAACCCCTGAGCCAAAGAGGCGGCGGTCTCCTGGGCCGCTTTTTGGCGAGAGGAGACCGCCGCTCCTTCAGGCAGGGGTCTGAAAGGGTGGAACTGGCGTAACGCTTCCGGCGCTATGTCCCTAACGGTCCGTGATGGCATCTGTTTCTCGCAAACGCTTCAAAGATTCTACATTAATAGCTCATATTCCCGGGGATGGCAATTTCATTCATGTACATTCCACTTTGATCCCCGTTGTGACTCTCTTGCTATCGTTCCTGACTCAGAAAAGGGGACAGGCTACTTTTTCAAATCCTTTCCGTTCTCTCGAAAAGTAGCCTGTCCCCTTTTTGCCTGCCGTGGGAGAGTCTGTCAAATTCCGCCTGCGGACTCCGCCGGCGCCGCGGCCGGTCCCTCCGCGATTGCCGGCAGGTAGATGTGGAACGTCGTCCCCTTGCCGGGGGTGGATTCGGCGTTGATGGCGCCGCGGTGCTTGCGGATGATGGAGTGGCAGAGCGCCAGGCTGAGTCCCATCCCCTTCTGGCTCCCCATCTCCTTGGTGGTGAAGTAGGGGTCGAAGATCCTGGGCAGGACCTCGGGGAGGATGCCCGCTCCGGTGTCATGGAAGGCGATGTGCACGTACTCTCCCGCCGGGAGGGAGAGGGTATCCTGCCCGGTTATGGCCATATTTTCCCCCTCGACTTTCAGGGTGCCGCCGCGGGGCATGGCCTCGACGGCATTCTGCGCCAGATGGGCAAAGGTCCGCTCCATCTGGGCGTCGTCCATGCTCACCATCCGCAGGTCGGGCTCGATGCGGAATTCGCTCGCTATGAGGGGCGCGTCCCTCAGGGCGGCGGCGACGGCAGACGTGAGCACAGGGGCAAGGGGCGCGGGATGCACGAAGGAGTCGCCGCCCCGGGAAAACGCCAGCAGGCGCAGGCTCAGTTCCTTGGCGCGCTGGGAGGTCTGCTCCGCGATTTCGAGCATCTTGGCGATGGTCTGGGGGGAATTGACCTGCAACTTGGCCAGGGAGATGTAACCGAGGATCACCTGCAGGAGGTTGTTGAAGTCGTGGGCCATGCCGCCGGCCAGGATGCCGATGGCCTCCATCTTCCGGGACCTCAGGTTCTCCGCCTCCAGCGTCCTCTGCCGGGTGACGTCCTCCCCGTTCTTGATGAACTTGCTCACCGAGCCGTCAGGGGCCTTGAGGGGGGATATGCTGACGTTCTCCCAGAAGAGGTCGCCGTTTTTCTTCCGGTTCAGCATGCTGCCGTGCCACTCGTTCCCCTGCAGGATGGTGAACCAGAGATCCCGGTAGACCTCGGCCGGGGTTTCGCCCGATTTGATGATGCGCGGGGTCTGCCCGATCGCTTCATCGGCGTCGAACCCGGTTGTCTCGCAGAACTTCCGGTTCACGTATTCGATGGTGCCCGTGGTGTCGGTGATGAGCGCCATGCTGGGGCTTTGCTCAAGGGCGTTGGAAAGCAGGCGGATGTGTTCGTTCTGCCGGTGGAGCTGCCGCTGCATCATCACGACAGTGATGCTGCGTTCGACGGCCTCGAAAAGCTTCTGGAAGGCGACCGGCTTGAGGACGAACTGGTTGATGCCGATGTCGATGGCCTGGAGCAGGTAATCAATGTCATTGAAGGCGGTCATGACGATGATCTGGGCATCGGGCGCCCCCGAACGGATCTCCCGGGCCATTTCCAGTCCGCTCATGAACGGCATCATGATATCGGTCAGCACGATGTCGGGGGTGTGGGCCAGGTACAGCTCAAGCCCGTCACGCCCGTTTTCGGCCACGATCAGCCGGTAACCCCGCAGGTTGAGCATGCGCTTGACCTGCTCCCGGGAGGTGGCTTCATCCTCCACATACAGGATGGTGAGATCGGCTGGCGAGGGGGCGGGCGTCATGTCACTCCTTGGGGCGACGCGCCACGTCGCTGCCGGTGCGAAGGGAGGCTGCTGCCGGGTCGGTATGGTCGTCGAAGCGGTGGCCGGGAGTCGGCTCGGAAGGATGTTTTCCCGCCGCCACGGCCATGACGGGCGCCGGGCGTCGGGGCGGGAAGGTTCTCAGCGGGGGCGGGGCCGGTTTGAGTGGGACATGACGGTTCACGATGCTCCCCAAACGAGAAAAAGGTCGTACGGACGGCTGTATGGCCGCGTGCGTCCGTACCGGCTGTCATTGTAACAGAAATTTAACCTGTGACAAGCCGCTTTGATCTTTGCGGAGCGGGGGGAGCCTCAGATGGCCTTGCGCCAGGCAAGCCGCTGCTCCAGCCAGCGCGACAGGGTGGTGAAGGCGTAGCAGATGATGAAATAGACCACGGCGATGAACACGAAGATCTCCGTCGGGTAGGCCATGGTGCGGTTGTTGATCTGGGTCCCCACGTGGGTCAGTTCGGACACGCCGACGATGAAGGCCAGGGAGGTGTCCTTGATCAGGGAGACGAACTGGTTGACGAAGGAGGGGATCATGTTGCGCAGCCCCTGGGGGAGCACGATGTAGAGCATGGCCTGCCACGGTTTGAGGCCGGTGGAGATGGCCGCCTCGGTCTGCCCCTTGGGGATCCCCTCGATGCCGGCCACCACGATGCGGGACATGTAGGCCGAGGTGAACAGGGACAGTCCCATGATGACGGTCTGGCTTTCCGCCACCTTGCCGAACAGGGCCGGCATGAGGAAATACATCCAGAAGATGACCATCAGAAGCGGCATGCCGCGCACGAGGTTGATAAAGGCGATGGCCGGGTAGCGCACGACCGGGGAGCGGGAGATGCTGAGCAATCCCAGGATCAGGCCGCCGAAAAAGGAGAGGACGCAGGAGATCACCGCCAGGTACAGGGTAAGGCCCAGGCCGCCCAGGGGACCGTTGGGGAAACGGCCGATCATGAAGTAGGTGAAGTTGTCGGCAATCACCGATGTATTGAAGAATTGGTCCATGTCAGGCCGCCTTGTGGATGTTGAGGACTTTCTCGTTGTAGATGTTCACCAGGGCGGTGATGACGAGCGAAATGGCCACGTAGACTACGGTTGCTGCGGTGAACGCCTCGAACCCCTTGAAGGTGTAGCTTTCCACCTGGCGGGCCTGGTAGGTCAGCTCCATGACGCCGATGGTCATGGCCAGGGACGAGTTCTTGGCCAGGTTGAGGAACTGGTTCACCAGCGGCGGCACGGTCAGGCGGACCGCCTGGGGCAGGATGATGTACTGCATGGAGCGCAGGTAGGAAAATCCGGCGCTCCGGGCCGCCTCCATCTGCTCCTTGGGGATGGCCAGCACGCCGGAACGGATATCCTCGGCGATAAAGGCCGAGGTGTAGATGGTCAGGGCGATCACGGCGGCGGCAAACTCGAAGTTGGTGCTGTTCAGCCAGTCGTTGACGGCGGTCGGGAGGATCTTGTAGGAGCCGAAATACCAGAAGAATATCTGCACCAGGAGCGGGGTGTTGCGGAAGAATTCCAGGTAGGCAAGGGCAAACCAGCGGACCGGCCTGTTCTGGCTCATGCGCATGATGGCGATCACGAGTCCCAGCACAAAGGCCAGCACGATGGAGATCGCCGAAAGCTGCAGGGTGACCTTGCACCCTGAAACCAGCCATTCAAAGTACTTGCCCGAGGTTACGATCGACCAGTCGAATTGATAGTTAAGCACGCGGAACCCTCATGAATGCGGGGGCGAAGGGCAAGGATGTTCTACCCGCCCTTCGCCCCCGCGCGTTACCCATTACTTGCCAGCGGTGATCTTGAAGTTGCGTTGCAGATGGAACTGGGTCGTGGGACCGAACCATTTGGTGAAGATTCTGGCGGCTTCGCCGGATTTCTCCATCTCCAGGATGGTCTTGTTGACGAAATCCACAAAGTTCTTGTCGCCCTTGCGCATGCCGAGGCCGTAGGGCTCGTCGGAGATCTGGACGTTGGGGATCTCGAAGCGCGCCTTGTTGGGCGCCTTGGCAAGGATACCGGCCAGGATCGCCTCGTCGGTCGTCACGGCGAACACCTTGCCCTGCTCCAGGGCGAGCAGCGCCTGGGGATAGTCGTCAAACGAGAGCACGGTGGCGGAAGGAATGGCCTTCTTCACGTTCTGCTCCGAGGTGGAACCTTTGGCGGTGCCGATCTTTTTGCCTTCCAGGTCCTTCAGGCTCCTGACGGTCCCTTTTTTGGTGATGAACTTCTGGCCGGTGAAGAAGTAGGTGTGGCTGAAGTCGATCTGCTTGGCCCGCTCCGGGTTCTTGGTCATGGTGGCGGCGATGATGTCGATATGCCCTTCCTGCAGCTGGGGCATGCGGCTGGCCGAGGTGACCGGCTTGAGCTCCACCCTGACGCCCAGTTTCTTGGCGATGGCATTGATGAAATCAATGTCGTATCCCACAATGGTGCGGCTCTTCTCGTCCACATACCCGAAGGGGGGCAGGGAGTCCTTGACCCCGGCCACCAGCACGCCTTTTTTCTTCACTTCAGCCAGCGTGTCCGCGGCCAGTACCGTTTTGGCGGCCATGGCGGCCAGCACCGTAACCATGCATACTGCTACCAGCTTTCTCATGTCAATTCCTCCTTCAAGAGTGATGGTACAAACCGGAAGCCCGGTTCCAGAGTCATTCGCTGTGCATCGGCGTCAAAAGCTGGCGCAGGAACTGTTGGGCGCGCTCGTGTTTCGGCTTGCTGAAAAACTCGGTGGGCGTCGCCTCCTCGAGGACGGTGCCGGCATCCATGAAGGCCACCCGGTGGGAAACCTCCCGGGCAAATCCCATCTCATGGGTGACCACCACCATGGTCATGCCGCTCACGGCCAGGTCCTTCATGACCGCCAGGACCTCGCCGATCATCTCCGGGTCAAGGGCCGAGGTGGGCTCGTCGAAGAGCATGATCCGCGGCTTCATGGCCAGGGCGCGGGCAATGGCCACACGCTGCTGCTGGCCGCCGGAGAGCTGGGAAGGGTACGCATTGCGCTTCTCGGCCAGGCCGACCCGTTCCAGCAATGCCATGGCCTGCTCCTCGGCCTCTTTTCTGGCGGTCTTGCGGATTTTTACGGGAGCCAGGGTGATGTTGCTCAGGACGGAAAGGTGAGGATACAGGTTGAACTGCTGGAAGACAAAGCCGACCTCGGCCCGCAGTTTGTTGATATCGGTCTTCTTGTCCAGGAGGTCCATGCCGTCGACCACCAGCGATCCCTGGTCGATCGGCTCAAGCTGGTTGATGGTGCGGATGAGGGTGGACTTGCCGGAACCGGACGGGCCGCAGACGACCAGTACTTCGCCGGGTGTTACGTGCAGGTTGATATCGTTGAGTACGTGCAGGGTCTTGAACCACTTGTGCACGCCTTTGAAGGTAATCATCGGGCGCTCCTGTCAAATTGGGGTGAAACGCTGGGCAAAAGCAGACAATGTGTATAGCACAAAGCATCGGAGAGGGGCAAAGAAAAATTGGCCGTAAAATGAGACAAAAATAATCTGATTGACGGAGGGTAGGGCGGGCATATAATTAGAAATACAAGGGAAAAAATGACATCCCTGTGTTGTATACGGTTGTTCGGGAGAGGGTGCGATGGGAGGGGCCCAGCAATGAACGTCGTTGCTATCCGTGCTCCGGCGCACCGCCCGGGCGTTCGGCCGGCGGACGGCGAATCCGTCCGGACGGCTGGAGGGACAAACGTGCACAGGTGAAAGGTGCGTGATGACCATGTTATCCAGTATCTCGGCAGGCGAATTGAAATCGTTGCTGGATGCGGGGGGGCCTGTCTGCCTGATCGACGTGCTTCCCCCCGAATACTACGGGGAGCGGCATATCCCGGGCGCGGGCAACGCGTGTGTGTATGAGATGGCCTTTCTGGACAACCTGACCGGCATCGTCGGCGACCGGGATACGCCGCTGGTGGTGTATGGCGCCAGCGCCCGCTCGCGGGAGGCCTCGGTTGCGGTGGAAAAGCTGAGGCGCGCGGGATATCGCGAGGTCCGTGAACTGGCCGGCGGGCTGGCGGCGTGGCGGGCGGCCGGATATGCGCTCGAAGCGGGCGGCGGGGCCGCTGTCCCGGAACAGGCCCTCAAGGATGGACGGTATGCCGTGGATAGCAGCGCCAGCCGGCTGGAGTGGACGGGGCGCAACCTGAACGGCAGGCACTACGGCACCATCGCCGTGTCCGGGGGCGAGGCGGAGGTGAAGCATGGGGTGCTGGCAGGGGGAAGCGTCACCCTCGACATGCGGTCCATCGCAGACCTGGACCTGACGGATGAGGGGTACAACCGCATGCTGGTCAGCCACCTGAAATCCGACGACTTCTTCGATGTGGCCGACTACCCGTCGGCGGTCTATACCATCAATGGCTCGGAACTCCTGGCCGGGGCGTCGAGTTCCTCCCTTGTGTACCAGGTGACGGGCAGCCTCGAACTGAGGGGGGTGCGCAAGGACCTGCCCCTCACGGCCGAGGTGGTGCCCCAGCCGGATGACCGGCTCAAGGCGAGGGTGTTGTGCGATCTGGACCGCACCCGCTGGGGGGCTCTCTACGGTTCGGGGAGGTTTTTCGAAAAGCTGGGCATGCATCTGGTGAGCGAGATTGTGACCGTGGAGCTTTTCCTGGCGGCGAGGATGTGTTAGCGTCCTCATTCCTCGCAAGCCGTCACCCTGAACCCGTGACGCCTCCATGCCTCCGCTGGTCCGGAAGGCCTCAGCCTTTGCCTTTACGAAGATACCGACAATCCGTCGGAGGACCGGCAGAGAGAGTGACGTGCCACGACAGGGGCGGCGTGCGGGCCCCGGCTCTTCCGGCCACTGCGGCATTCCGGCGTCACGGGTTCAGGGTCACATCATATCAACTGGGTCGATATCCACATATTCCCGGATAGGCGAAGCGGCCGGGCGGCTGTGCCGCCAGGCGGCGATCAGGCGGCGCAGGTCGTGGCGGGTTGGGGCCTTGAGGAGGATCTGGCGGCGGAAACGGCCCCGCAGGCGGTACAGGGGAGCCGGGGCCGGCCCCAGGATTTCCACGCGCAGCCCTTTTTCCCGTTTCAACTGCATGAGCAGCCGGGCCATGGCATCGGCATGTTCTTCCACCGGCCGCTCGGCCGTGCCGGAAAAGCCGAGGCAGGCCAGGAAACTGAAAGGGGGATAGCCAACCTCGCGGCGGAACTCCAGTTCCTGGCGGTAGAAGGCGTCGCCGTCGTGCCGCACGGCGCACTGGATGGCGTAGTGGTCGCTGCTCTGCGCCTGGACGACGACCCGGCCGGGGAGCTCCCCCCGCCCGGCCCGGCCGATGACCTGGGACAGGAGTTGGAAGGTGCGTTCGGCCGCGCGGAAATCGGGCATGGCCAGGCTGGCCTCGGCATTGACCACCCCCACCAGGGTTACGCCGGGGAAGTCGTGCCCTTTGGCGATCATCTGGGTCCCCACCAGGATGTCGGCGCTGTGGTCGGACATGCGGGCCAAAAGGCGTTCGTGGCTCCCCTTGCCGCCGGTGGTGTCGCTGTCCATGCGCAGGATGCGCGCCTGGGGCACCAGCTCGCGCAGGTCGTGCTCCAGCCGTTCGGTGCCGGCCCCCAGCTCCTTCAACTCCTGGCAGCCGCACGCCGGACAGGTGCCGGGGGCGGGGATGGCGTAGTCGCAGTAGTGGCAGACGCTCTGGCCGCGCTGGCGGTGGTAGGTGAGGGATACGGAGCAGTTGGGGCACGTGAGCGGCGCGCCGCACTCCCCACAGACCAGGTAGGTGGCGAAGCCGCGCCGGTTGAGAAAGATGATGGCCTGCTCGCCGGCGGCCAGGGCCGCCTCCAGGGCAGGGGTCAACAGCGGGCTGATGGCCGTTGCCACCCCCTTCATGGGGGCCAGCTCCACAACGGGCATGGGACGCTGCTCCACCCGCTCCGGCAGGGTGAGCAGCGCCAGTTTGCCGTGCTCCGCGGCATATCGGCTGGTGACCAGCGGCGTGGCCGATCCGAGCAGGACCGCGGCCCGCTCCATCCTCCCCCGCACCAGGGCCAGGTCGCGGGCGTTGTACCGCAGGCCGTCGGCCTGTTTGAAGGACGCCTCGTGCTCCTCGTCCACGATGATGATGCCGATCCCGGCCAGGGGGGCGAAGATGGCCGAGCGGGCGCCGATGACGATCCGGGCCTGGCCGCGCCTGATGCGCCGCCATTCGTCGTAGCGCTCGCCGTCGGAGAGGCCACTGTGCAGGATGGCGATGCCGTGGCCGAAGCGGGCGCGGAAGCGCTGCACCAGTTGGGGGGTCAGGGCGATCTCCGGCACCAGCACCAGGGCGTTTTTCCCCTGGTCGAGGGCCCGGGCGATGGCCTGGAGATAGACCTCGGTCTTGCCGCTGCCGGTCACGCCGTGCAGCAAAAACGGGGCAAAGGCGTGCCGGTCCAGGGCCGCGCCCACGGCGTCCAGGGCTGCCTGCTGCCGGGCGGAGAGGTGCCGCGGGGTGTCGCGCTCCACAACGTCGTCCCCGAAGGGGTTGCGATAGACCTCCCGGGTCTCGCCTGCCACGAGGCCCAGTTCCACGAGCCGTTTGATCTGTGGCGAACAGGCGCCGAAACGCCGCCGCAGTTCGGCCGCCGGCACATCCCCCCCCTCCCTGATCATGTCCAGGATGGCCGCCGCCTTGCTCCCCAGGTGCGGGGCGGGCTCGCATGACGCCACGGCGCGGTAGACGGCCTCGGTCTTGACGGCCTTGCCGCCTTTGACGCCGGCATCGGCCCGGTTCGGGCCCTTGCGGTCCTGGATGTTGATGCCGGCCGGCAGGGCCGTCTTGAGGACCTCGCCCAGGGGGTGCAGGTAGTAGGCAGCCACCCAGCGGAAGAACTCCAGTTCATTGTCCGTCCAGAGCGGGTCCGGGTCCAGCACCTCCAGGATATCCTTCAACTCGTGGGGCGGGGTTTCCGTTGCCTCCCCCAGGATATAGCCGGTCATCCTGCGGCGGCCGAAGGGGACGAAGGCGCGCCGCCCGGCAAGGGCCTGGTGCTCCAGCTCCGGCGGGACGCGGTAATGGAAGGTGCGGTCCAGGTGGAGCGGGATGGCGACCTCGATGATGTGGGGCGTGTGGGTGGACATGGGATGGTGATAGCAGAGCGCAGCTGCGAAGTAAAGTGCAGAGAGGAAAGGGGCGGGCATGCCGCCCCCGGAGAGCTACCAGAACTTTTTGGGGGGCTCGGTCTTACCCATCAGGCGGATTTCGCCGTCCATGACCTTGAACATGTCGCCGATCTCGGTGGTCCACTCGTCCCCTTCCTCCAGGGGATTGGGGAAGGAGCGCTGGCCGAGGAACATCTCCTGGTCCCCCACGTAGCCGTACCATTCCAGCGCGCCGGTCATCCATATTCTCGTTTTCAGTTCCATGGGTATACCTCGTAAAATCAAAGTCTGGTTTGCCACGGCTCCGCGGCAGATGTGGCGTTTTTTATGACAGCCGTGCCTTGAAATCAGCGTAGCCGAAGCTGCGCACGACCTTCAATTCGCCGGTCCGGGGTTCAAAGGTGCAGATGGCCGGGTGCTGGATGCCGTTGAAAGTGGTGGTCTTGACCATGGTGTAGTGGGCCATGTCCAGGAAGGCCAGCCGGTCGCCCGCGTGCAGCGGCCGTCCGAAGGACCAGTCGCCGATGACGTCCCCCGCCAGGCAGGAGGGGCCGCCCAGGCGGTAGGTGTGGGCCTTGGCGCCGGGGTCGAAGCCGCCCTCGATGCCGGGACGGTAGGGCATCTCCAGGATGTCCGGCATGTGGCAGGTGGCCGACACGTCCAGGATGGCGATGTCCATCTGGTTGCGCACCACGTCCAGCACCTCGCCCACCAGGATGCCGGTGCCGATGGCGATGGCCTCCCCCGGCTCCAGGTAGACCTCCACGCCGTATTTCTCCCGGAAATACTTCACCAGTTCCACCAGGCCGTCGATGTCGTACCCCTCGCGGGTGATGTGGTGGCCGCCCCCCAGGTTGAGCCACTTCATGCGGGGGAGGAACTCGCCGAACTTCTCCTCGAAGGCCCGCGCCGTCCGCTCCAGCGGCTCGAACATTTGCTCGCACAGGGTATGGAAGTGCAGCCCCTCCACCCCGTCCAGGGAGCGCCCCTCGAACTCCGCCCGCGGGATGCCCAGCCGCGAGGCCGGGGCGCAGGGGTCGTAGATGGGGGTGTGCCCCTCGGAGTGCTCGGGATTGACCCGCAGGCCGATGGAGACGCGCCCCTGTTCCCGTTCCCACAGGGGGCGGAAGCGCTCCAACTGGTTGAAGGAGTTGAAGACCAGGTGGTTGGAGATGGTCAACAGCTCCGCCACGTCGCTCTCCCTGAAGGCCGCGGCAAAGCTGTGCACCTCGCCCCCGAACTCCTCCCGCCCCAGGCGCGCCTCCCAGGGGGAACTGGCGCAGACCCCCTGGAGGGTCTCCCGGATGATCGGGAACACGCTCCACATGGCAAAGGCCTTCAGGGCCATGAGGATTTTGGCGTTGCTCCGCTTCTGCACCTCTGCCAGGATGGCCAGGTTGTGACGCAGCCTGCCCAGGTCCACCACGTAGGCCGGGGAGGGGGCGAGTTCAAGAATTTTGTCGATGTCGATACCGGTCACGTTTTTTAACCTTTAAATCTTTCACCACGGAGGACACGGAGGGGCACAGAGGAAAACGGACATCATTGAGCATTTATACACTTATGGAGTTCATTCAACAACTTTTTCCAAGAACCTGTAGATTCATATTTGTCGCGACCATGCCACCAGAAAAGTGGATAGGCCCACTCGTCTTCGCCGAAGTTTTTTTCATGAAAACTTTGTCGCTCGCTTAACGTCACATAACCATAGAAAATATTATGGTTCGCTTCCAGAACCTTGCTTCGGCAACTTTCAATACGCTTCTTGGAATTATAGTCGAACAGCCCTGACGCCTTTATTTCTAATACGGCGATGACCTCTTCAGGCTTATAGAGGATTCCGTCAGCGGGAGAGGGAACGCCATGACGCGGGACAATAAGATCAAATTCAATTGGGATTCTACGAATGAATACGTCACGAGATGAGACAGGGATACCATCATCTTGCAATGCCTGACGGATGACTTCCATCATTAATGCGCCAACGAACTTTGAACATTTCCCGCAATCGTCCCATGCGTTATTGACCCGATGAAGAATTGCCCATTCGTCCACTGATTCCCTCCGTGTTCCTCTGTGTCCTCCGTGGTGAATAGCTTTTTCCTTTACAACTCCGGCCATTCGCCGCCGTCGATCACTACCGTGGGCAGCCCCATGGGGCCCAGCACCTCCAGGAACAGCTCCGGGTCGAACTGCTCCATGTTCCAGACGCCCGGGCCGTGCCATTTGCCGGTCAGCATCATGATGGCCCCCACCACGGCCGGTACGCCGGTGGTATAGCTGATGGCCTGGGACTGGACCTCCCGGTAGCAGGCCTCGTGGTCGCAAATGTTGTAGATGTAGACCTGCTTGCGCTTGCCGTCCTTGAGGCCGCGGGCGATGACGCCGATGCAGGTCTTCCCCTTGGTCAGGGGGCCCAGGGAGCCGGGGTCGGGGAGCAGGGCCTTCAAAAACTGGATCGGCACGATCTTCTGGCCGTTGTACTCCACCTCGTCGATGCGGGTCATGCCCACGTTCTGCAACACCTCCAGGTGTTTCAGGTAGTTGTCCGAAAAGGTCATCCAGAACTGGGCCTTCTTGATGGTGGGGATATGCTTGACGATGGACTCCATCTCCTCGTGGTAGAGGCGGTAGATGTTCATGGGGCCGATACCGTCGGGAAAGTCGAAGACCCGCTTGGTGGAGAGCGGCGCTGACTCCACGAACCGGCCGTCCTCCCAGTGGCGGCAGGTGGCGGTCACCTCGCGGATGTTGATCTCCGGGTTGAAGTTGGTGGCAAAGGGCTGGCCGTGGGAACCGGCGTTGGCGTCGATGATGTCGAGCTCCTGGATCTCGTCCAGATGGTTCTTGGCCGCCAGGGCGGTGTAGACGTTGGTTACCCCCGGATCGAAGCCGGAGCCCAGAAGCGCCATGATCCCGGCCTGCTTGAAACGCTCCTGGTAGGCCCACTGCCAGGAATACTCGAATTTGGCGGTATCCAGCGGCTCGTAGTTGGCGGTATCCAGGTAATCCACCCCGGTCTCCAGGCAGGCATCCATGATGTGCAGGTCCTGGTAGGGGAGCGCCACGTTGATCACCAGCTTCGGCTGCTCCTTGCGGATCAGCGCCGCCAGTTCCGGCACGTTGTCTGCGTCCACCTGGGCGGTGGCCACCGGCGTCGCGATCTGGGCCGCGATGGCGTCGCACTTGGCCTTGGTGCGGGAGGCAAGGGTGATCTCGCTGAAGATGTCCCGGCGCTGGGCGCACTTGTGGGTGACGACCTGGCCGACGCCGCCGGCGCCGATGATGAGAACTTTGCTCATGTTCCCTCCGGAGTCGCAGCGTCATATTCGCGCCCTAACGACGTTGGCTCGTCGGCATGCTCCTCGACGTAGCGCTGCTACGCCTGCGGGCCTGCCTCCTCGCCATCGCCGTTATCATCGCGAATCTGACGCCGCTCAGTTTGGTAAAATAGTGCATAAGATACTACGGGCATTCGCCGGCCGGCGCAATGCCCGTAACAAAACTTTTACAAAGTAATGGAGGGTTTTTCGTTACTCGCCCAGGTAAGTATAGCCCAGGAGCGTCCGGTCCAAAAGCTCGATGAAGTGGCTGCTCTCCTCGATGGAGATCTTCCGCAGGGCCACGCTCTTCTCCAGGTTGTCCCTGACATGCTTGAGGATCTCCGGCCCCTTGTACTGGACGTACTTCAGGCTCTCCCAGCAGGCGTCGCCGTTGATCACGGTGTCGATCAG
>Ga0207857_1000059_pt1 | contig 34853 bp, 51 predicted proteins | sample LuqExpMetageno22_FD_187780 | JGI IMG/M metagenome (GOLD analysis project Ga0207857, IMG submission 187780) | Tropical forest soil microbial communities from Luquillo Experimental Forest, Puerto Rico - Sample 22 (SPAdes) | ecosystem: Environmental > Terrestrial > Soil > Tropical forest ... | reverse complement strand
GACCTGCGATGCCATCACCTGGTTGCATCAACCGAAAGGATGTTGTAGCCACTTCTGTTGCATCCGGCGACCCGCATGATGCGGCAGATGCAATCAAAAGCGCAGCGACGAGGAGGGATGCCACTACCGCCCGCTCGTCGGCCTGCCGATCGTGATGTACGCCCGCACATCGAGCGCCGATCTGTTCGCGCTGTTCGAGCACCTGAAGACCATCGTGTCGTCGATCAGCATGCACGTGGATGCCTGGCGCGACGACATGACCGGCAATTCCATCCTCATCTGGGACCGCAAGCACGGTCAGCGGACCCTCGCGGAGTGCTGCAAATGAGCAACGTCATCACTGCTGACGAAATCGACTTCGCGCTGTACATGGACTCGACCGAAGCTGAGCACAAGGTGCGCTCGTCGATGGCCTTCCGCTCTGACGTGCGCGACTACTTCCACGGCGAACGGCGGAATGCCGGCGCTGTGATGCCGTGGGCGAAGACCCACGACAAGATCCGCTTCCGTCCGGCAGAGGTAACCGTGTGGAGTGGTCTGAACGGCCACGGTAAGTCTCTTGTGCTGGGCCAGACATGTTCCGGGTTTGTCGATCAAGGGCTGAAGGTGTGCATTGCTTCGTTTGAAATGCGCCCTGTCGTGACCCTGGCACGCATGTGCCGGCAAGTCGCCGCGTCTGCGCGCCCGGCACCGGAAGTGATTGACGCTTTCCACGCGGCCACGAACAACAAGCTGTACCTCTACGACCAGCAGGGCTCCGTCAGGCCGGAGATGGTTTTGGCTGTGGCCCGGTACTGTGCGGACAAGCTGAACGTGCACCACTTTGTGATCGATAGCCTGATGAAGTGCGGCGTGCCAGAGGACGGCCCGCAGGCCTTCAACCTGCAGCGTGACTTCATGGATCGCCTGTGCTGCGTGGCGAAGGATACCGGCATGCACCTGCACTTGGTCGCTCACTCGCGCAAGCCGCGCACCGAGGCAGATCGCCCCGGCAAGTACGACGTGAAGGGCTCCGGCACCTTCAGCGATCAGGCAGACAACATCATCACGGTCTGGCGCAACAAAGAAAAGGAAGAAAAGGTTCGCACCGGGGAAGTGGTGGAGGCAGACAAGCCCGACGCAATTCTGGGCATCGAAAAGCAGCGCAACGGCGAGTGGGAAGGCTCGGTCGGGCTGTGGTATCTGCCGGCGTCCCTGCAATTTATCGAGCATTCCGGCGGATATCCAATGCCGCTGCTCAAGCTTCCGAAAGCGGGGATTTGATGGACCGTCTTGTCGCCGTCACAAACTACCTGAGCGAGCACTGGGCAAACGTCAACGCGACCCAGCGTCAGCGTCAATCAGACATCGAGTATTACGCCGGACAGCCGCATCCCTACGGCCCTGTGTTTGCAGCAAAACTTCGCAGCACCCTACATAAAGAACTGGAGGCAACAGCATGACGCATTCGACCATCGCTCCGCGTACCCCGCGCATGAATTTCCATGCCTTGCTTCCGGGCCAGCGCGTCTGCCAGAAGTGCAAGCGCTACGTCTACGCCAAGGGCGGCAAGTACGAGACACTTGACCGACTCCACCAGCGCTGGGTATGCGCCGATTGCGCCACTCGAGAAGAGGTCCCGCCGATGCATCCGATGTTCGCCCAGATGCTTGGGTACGCGCCGGCGATTTCTGTCACCCCTCCGAAGTCTTGCGTGCGGAAGCACGTCCTATCCGACGACGCATGTGACGTGTGGATCGCCACGCCGACCATCAACAAGATCCTGGCATCGATGCACGGGGAAATGTGCTCAAAGGAAATCACCGAGGCAAGCGGGATGCTCCACAAGACCGTTCTCCGCGCCATCAAGCAGATGCTTGAATCCGGCCAGATCCGCTTTGTGAAGCACAGCAAGTACTTTGGGCGGCAGTTCGCCCGGGTGGAGGAAGCATGAATCGCGTTTTCATTTCTGGCCCAATGACCGGCCATCCGGAAATGAACTATCCGGCATTCCACGCGAAAGCAGAAGAGCTTGCCTCCGGCTGGGCGGAAGTTGTGAATCCAGCACTCAATACCGGCACAACCTGGGAAGAGTTCATGCGCGCTGCAATCTCGCAGATCGTCACCTGCGATGCGGTGCACTTCCTACCCGGCTGGCAGCAGTCTCGCGGATCACGCCTGGAGCACAAGATCGCCAAGGAACTTGGCTTGCACATCGTTTATCCATCAGGGGAGGCAGCATGAGCACAATCCTCGCACTTGACCCTGGCACCACACAGACGGGCTGGGTTTTCTATTCTGCCGGCAAGGTGGCATGGTCAGGCATCGACGAAAACGCCAAGGTGCTGAACATGGTCCGCGAGTCTCCTGCAGAGAGGCTGGCAATCGAAATGATTGCGAGCTACGGCATGCCGGTGGGGAAAGAGACCTTCGACACCGTGCTGTGGATTGGCCGCTTTGTGCAGGCGTGGCGCAATCCTGACGCGGCCCGGCTTGTGTATCGCAAGGAAGTGAAGATCTACCTCTGCGGCAGCATGAAGGCCAAAGACCCCAATATCCGGCAGGCGCTCATCGACAGGTTGGGCGACCCCGGCACAAAGAAAAATCCAGGCCCGACATATGGTGTCAAGTCTCACGCTTGGAGCGCGCTGGCTGTGGCCGTGACGGCGGAAGGAGTGCCGACATGCTGAACGCAACTCAGAAAGTCATGGCTTACATCAGCCTCAAGCCCATGACATACGCAGAGGTCGGCAAGCATTGGGGCCGTTCGAACAAAGTTGTCTCCCGCGAAATCAACAAGCTGGCCGACCTGGGCCGTGTGCGCCCGGTTGGGTTTGAGGGCCGGCGCATTGTTTTGGGGGCGGTCAAGTGAGACGAGATCAATTCACACTATCTCTGCCCCTGGCCGATGAACTCATCATCGACAATTTTGCCGGTGGTGGTGGTACTTCAACAGGCATCGAGCAGGCCTTTGGCCGCCCTGTGGATATTGCCATCAATCACAATGCAGAAGCCCTGGCGATGCACCGTGCAAACCACCCGCACACAAAACACTTCTGCGAATCTGTGTGGGATGTTGATCCGATTGCGATCACCCGCAATCAGCCTGTCGGCCTCGTGTGGCTAAGCCCGGACTGCAAGCATTTTTCGAAAGCCAAGGGCGGCAAACCCGTGGAAAAGAAGATTCGCGGACTCGCCTGGGTGGCCCTGCGCTGGGCTGCGAAGGTCAAACCTCGTGTCATCATGCTGGAAAACGTCGAAGAGTTCACCACCTGGGGGCCGCTTGGCCCGGACGGGATGCCGTGCCCAAAGCGTAAGGGGCGCGAGTTCCGTGTGTTCGTGAATGCGCTCAAGCGCCAGGGCTACGCCGTGGATTACCGTGAGCTGCGTGCCTGCGATTTCGGCGCCCCCACAATCCGCAAGCGCTTCTTCCTGATTGCCCGCCGCGATGGTCTGTCAATTTGCTGGCCGTCACCTACCCACGGTGATCCGGCAAGCGAGGCTGTAAAGTCCGGCAAGCTCAAACCCTGGCGTACCGCCGCCGAGTGCATCGATTGGTCAATCGAATGCCCGTCAATTTTTGAGCGCAAGCGCGAACTTGCCGATGCAACTTGCCGGAGAATTGCCAAGGGAATCATGCGGTATGTTGTCAACGCAGCTGAGCCGTTTATCACTCCACTGACACATCATGGAGCCCCGCGCATTTACGGAATGGACGACCTGCTTCCTACAGTTACAGCCGCTCACAGGGGGGAGTTAGCTCTCGTCTCTCCTGTGATGACAGAACATGCCAATGCCTCAAGCCCGCGTTGCATGCCCGCTGATGAACCGCTGCGGACGATCTGTGCTCAGACAAAGGGCGGTCACCACGCGCTTGTCAGTGCCTTTCTCGCCAAGCACTACACGGGGGTCGTCGGCAGCGATTTGGGAGAGCCCATCGGCACAGTTACCAGCGTGGATCATCACAGTCTTGTCGCCGCCAATCTGATCCATATGGGGCACGGTGAAGGCAAAGATGGTAGCAAGCGCTTCAGCCACGGTATCCGCTCCGCTGAACTGCCAATCAATACGATCACCGCACAAGGTGCAGCAGCAGGAATCGTCACAAGCAACATGATCAAGCTGCGTGGTGACAACGTCGGCGCCGGTACTGATGAGCCTCTCCATACCATCAGCGCCGGCGGCACGCATCATGCCGAGGTGCGCGCCTTTCTCGTCAAATACTATGGGAATGAACAGGACGGAATTAGTGTATCCGAGCCTTGTCACACAATCCCAACGCACGACCGCTTTGGTCTGGTCACCGTAGCCGGAGAACGTTATGCAATCTCCGACATCGGCATGCGCATGCTCACACCTCGCGAGCTATTCCACGCACAGGGTTTCCCGGCCTCATACATCATCGACCACGGGATAGACGAGGCTGGCAAGCGCATTGAGCTTACGAAGACGGCCCAGGTGCGCATGTGCGGCAACAGCGTTTGCCCGCCGCTATCCCGCGCATTGGTTGAAGCAAACTTTGCACATGAAATGGCCTGGCATCGCGAGCCTGAAAGGATGCAGGCATGACCACGATCCTCGAAGACCTCGAAGCCCTGCAGACGCGGATGGAGCGCATGCAGCTTGCGCTTGAGTTTTACGCAGAGCAGGGCAACTGGAAGCGCCCGACGCAGGGGAGGCGCTGGAGCCGTTGCCCGGCAGACGCGGACAAGGGTTCTCGTGCGCGGAGTGTTTTGCTTGGATTGGGGGATTAGCCATGTTCTCAGAAGTCGTTCAGCAGCCTGATCAGATCAAACCGGTTTTCCTGCAGGCATGGGAAATCGCCAACAGCGAATTGCGCCGGGGGGATCCGGTCGTCATCACTGTCCAGCACCGTACGCGCAAGCTTGAGCAGAACGCGAAGATGTGGGCAATGCTTGGGGACGTGTCGAAGCAGGTCGAATGGTATGGCCAGACGCTCACCTCCGAAGAATGGAAGGACGTTTTCACGGCAGCGCTGCGCAAGGAAAAGGTCGTGCCAGGCATCGGCGGCGGATTCGTGGTGTTGGGCCGCTCGACTTCGCAGATGAGCATCAAAGAGATGGCCGAGCTGATCGAGCTGATGGAGGCGTTCGGGGCTGAACGCCAAGTGCGCTTCACGGCTCCGAAGTGGATGCGGGAGGGATCATGACCTTTGTCATCCGATACGCCTACGCCGGAGTCAAGGGCACAGAGCGCGTGCATGCAGCGGTCCCGCCGCTGACGATCTGCGAAGCGCTGCAGATTCTGGCTGAGCCGGTCGTTAAGCGCCTGCCGCGCGGCGCATACGTTTGCGTGCTGGCGATTGTGGAGGGCGGGTTATGAGCAGAATCGTATGTCAGTTTTCGTGCGGCGCAGCGTCTGCAGTGGCTACCAAACTTTCAATTGCCCAGTACGGTAATCGCTGTGTAATTCTTAATGCTTTCATCAAAGAAGAACATCCAGACAATCGCCGTTTTCTAGCTGAATGTGAAGCATGGTTTGGAATGCAAATTAACGTTTTGCGCGATAACAAATTTGACGCAAGCGCAATCGAAGTGTTTGAGCGAGTGGGATATATCAAAGGCCCTCTGGGCGCTGCTTGCACGAAGAGAATAAAAAGAGGATTGCTTAAAACCTTCGAGAAGCCGGGAGATGTCTTGGTTTTGGGGTTTACGGCTGAAGAGCAAGATCGACTTGACGATTGGAGGCAACACTGGCCTGACCGTCCAATTATTACGCCTTTGATAGAGAAGGGACTTACTAAAGACGACTGCAAGATAATGGTCCAGCGCGCAGGAATAGAACTCCCGTTGATGTATAGACTAGGTTATGCGAATGCAAATTGCATTGGCTGTGTAAAAGGTGGCCTCGGGTACTTCCGCGCGATTCGTGAAGACTTTCCGGAACAATTCGAAAGACTAGCGAACGCAGAAGCAAAAGTGGCGGATCTGCATGGGGAGAGTGCTTACATCCTGCGGCATCGGTCTGGCCCGCTGAAAGGAAAGAGATTTCCCCTAAGGGAATTATCTGCAGGGAAAGCCGAACGGAATGAGTCATTGCCAGAGTGTGGGGTATTTTGCGAGCTCGCCGAACAGGAGTACGCAGCATGAGCACCGCACGCCCCTCCAAGATTGTCGCCCGTACCGGCGATATGCCGCCCACCGGCAAGCGTGAGCCCACTGCATACCGTTCGCGGGACTGGATGGCGGCAGTGGCCAGCATCGGCACATGCGTGCTGTGCGGGCAGTACGGCGTCCAGGTAGCTCACCGGAACGAAGGCAAGGCCAAGAGCCGCAAGAACGACGATTGCCTCACTGCCGCCCTGTGCCCAGCGTGCCACACGGAAATTGACCAGGGCAAAGACCTGACGCGTGAAGAACGCCGCGCACGGATGGACAAAGCCATCGTTTTAACGCTGCAGGCGCTGGTTCGCGCCGGAAGGGTGAAGGTGTCCAATGAATGATCTGTCTCTGGCCGGCATGCTGCTGGCACCGCACAAACCTGCCCCGCGCATTACCCCGCAGCGGTTGAGCATTCGCGGATATGTCCGGCAGTCACGGGCGCCATTTTTGGCCGCGCAGATGGCCCTGGCCACCGGCACTTGCTACGACACTGCGCGGCGTCTGCTGCACGAATATGAGAAGCGCGGGCTGGTGCGCCGTTGCCGCAGGCTCAGCCCGGTCTATTTTGAGGCCACATGGCTGGGCCGGCAGAGGGGGAACGTATGACGCTGCCCGCCCGGATGTTTCGCGACCCCGCAATCGTTTATGAAGACAAGGAGGCCCACTCATGCAAGGGATGTGCTCACGAAGAGACGGTGCAGATGTTCGGCAAGCGGCACGACTACTGCAAGAAGGGCCAGCGGCACGGCTGGCGCTGCAAGAAATATCAGGAAAGGGCCAGCAAATGAATGAACTGACTGATTACCAGCGCATGCACGTACTTCTTGAAGATTGGGCGCGGTGGTCGGAGCGGTACCACATCAATCTCGGGGCGCAGACGCACTCGGTGGGGTTTGCCTCGGGCGGGTCAAGCCGGACTTTCGATGACCTCTGTGATGCCGCCGACGATCAGCAAATGGAGGTTATTGATGCGTCCGTCTATTCGCTTATCCCGATCCATCAAGCGGCGATCTGCAAAGCTTTTGGCTTGTGTGCGGTCTGGCGTTTCCCTCGCCAGAACTACGAGCAGGTGCTGGAAACAGGGCTGGCCCAGTTGCTCACACTGTTTCGGAAGAAGGGTGTGCTGTGATGGATTGCAAAATAGGCCTTGACGTTTTTATGATCATGGTCTACATTCAGGGGGTTGGGGCAAGTCGCGCCCAAAAGAAACCCGCCAGGAGCAATCCTCGCGGGTTTTTGCGTTTACCCCTTGCCGAAAGGGGGTGATCCTCGTCTCCCCGCGCTGTGAAGCGCCACCGTCCCGTAGATGGACACAATCAGCCAAACAGCCGTGAGGTATAGCCCACAACGGCGCCGGACGCTGTAACCGGCACCCACACGCCAGCCGCCGTCATCCCGCTGCAGCCCACACAGCGCGAACGCAGAGCCGAGGATCGTTCGGCGGCTGACTTGTGAGTAATCGCCGGAGGCCCGTATGGACGAAGACCTGGAAGACGCCGTATGCGACCTCAAGGCTGCGCTGTACGGGGCGCTGGACGCCACCCCGAATTGCCGGGCGGTGCTGCGCGCCCTGGCTGAGCTGTTGATCGAATATTCCCCCGACGACATCTTCGCCGAGGCCATTTTTACGGAGACGCTGAGCGATGCTGATGCTGGCTGTCTCACGGTTCACTGAGTTTTTTGTTGTCTCCTCCTCCTCCCATAGGGAATTGACCCCGGCCACGTGCCGGGGATTTTTTCTGAGCTACTAAATAGCGGGGCGGGAGTCAAAAAACACGGGTTTTTATCTGGCCAACCTACTATATGTAGTAGTGGAGAAAAAATAATGGCGCTAAACGACAAGCAGCGCCGCTTCGCGGATGAGTACCTGATCGACCTCAACGCCACGAAAGCGGCAGAGCGAGCAGGGTACAGCCCGAAAACAGCAAACGAGCAGGGCGCTCGGTTGTTAGCAAATGTTAGTGTCCAGGCATTGCTCACCGAGTGCATGCAGGCCCGCGCCAAGCGCACTGAAATCACGCAAGACAGGGTGCTGCAGGAGATTGCCCGGATCGCGTTTTTCGACCCGCGCACCCTGGTTGATGAAGAGGGTAAGCCGATCCCCCTGAAGCAGCTTGATGCTGACTCGGCGGCGGTCGTCGCCGGGCTCAAGCTTGAAATGCTCGGGGCTGTGCGCGAGTACAAGATCGCTGATAAGCTCAAAGCGCTTGACCAGTGCATGTCACATCTCGGCATGGGGAAGACAAAGGTTGAGCTGACGGGGTCGGGCGGTGGCCCGGTGCTTACTGGACAGGTCACACCCGAGCAGCTCGCCGAGGCCGTCCGTAATGTCCGAGACAAGTTTTAGCGACGCCGAGCGCCTGGCGGCAATTGGGTGGGCACGCGAGGACCTCTACGAATTTACGCGCTGGATGTTTTTGCATCGGCGCGGGTACCGCTGGCAGGCAGCCAAGCACCACAAGTTGATTTGCGACGCGCTCATGCGGGTGCATCGGGGTGAGTGCAAACGGCTGATCATCAACATTCCGCCGCGCTACAGCAAAACGGAGCTGATCAAGAATTTTGTGGCCTGGTCGTTTGGTCGCAACCCAGACTGCGAGTGGATCTACACCAGTTACTCAACTCGCCTGGCGGCGGCAAGCTCTTGGGATGTTCGCGGGCTGATCCAGGACCCCGAGTACCAGTCGATTTTCCCTGACGTCGTTTTGCGCGACGACAGTCAAGCTAAGGACGAGTGGCGGACGGCTGCGGGCGGCATCATGTATGCCACTGGCTCGGGGGGGACGATTACCGGCTACGGAGCAGGCAAGCATCGAGATGGATTCTCGGGCGCGATCATCATAGACGACCCCCATAAAGCCGACGAGGCGCGGTCTGATGTGATCCGGCAAGGTGTTATCGACTGGTTCCAGAACACACTGGAAAGCCGCAAAAACAGCCCGGACACGCCCGTCATTGTCATCATGCAGAGGCTGCACGAAAGCGATTTGGCTGGATGGCTGCTCAATGGCGGGAATGGCGAAGAGTGGGAACACCTTTGCCTGTCGGTCTGGAATGACGACGGCACGCCCTTGTGGCCGGAAAAGCACGACGCCGAAGCTCTGCGCAGGATGGAGACGGCGGCGCCGTATGTTTTTTCTGGACAGTATCGACAGCGACCAGCGCCGCCGAACGGGGGCATATTTAAACCGGACCAGATGCGTATCATTGATGCAATCCCGGCTGAGCGCATCGAATGGGTGAGAGGATGGGATTTCGCGGCGACGGAAGAGTCGGCATCTTCGAAAGATCCTGACTGGACTGTCGGTGGCAAGCTGGGCAAGCTGGCGGATGGCCGGCTGGTCATTGCTGACATTGCCAGGTTGCGAGCAGGCCCTGATGAGCGAGACGCTGCACTGACAAACACTGCGGGGCGTGATGGGGCTCTAGTAAAAATTAGCATCCCGCAAGATCCCGGACAAGCAGGCAAGACGCAGGCGCTGTACCTGACCCGCAAGCTGGCCGGATATCCAGTGCATACCTCCCCGGAGTCTGGCGACAAAGTGACGCGGGCTGAGCCGCTGGCTGCGCAGATCAACGTCGGCAACGTACTGATGCTGAAAGCCCCCTGGAATGACGCGCTAATCAGCGAAATGCGACTGTTCCCAAACGGCGCACATGACGACCAAATTGACGCGCTGTCGCGGGCCTTTGAACGGCTGATCGGCAGCAACACCGGCATGCTCGACTACCTGCAATCGCAGGCTGAGCAGGCCCGACAACGCAAAGAAGGAATGCTGAAATGACCATTGCTTACCGCCTGCCGGGCAATCAGATGACCATCAACATCGACGGCGCCATGCTGCGCGCTGCTGATGACGGATTTTTCCGCGTCGATTCCGGGTCACGTGCAGAGGCCGTGCTGCTCGCTGGCGGCGCTCAATTGGCCCCGGCTGGCGCAATCCCCGGGGATTCGTCGGATGTCGGCCTCACCCTCCCGGAGGTGTTGGCAGCCAGATCAGTAGTAGCTGGATACTCTTCGGATATTTATATTGGATCAAGAACAGGAAGAAAACTTGTAATTTGGGGAGACAGCACCGCCGCGCAAAATGATGCTAGTAATTCTGGCTATCGGTATCTCGGTAATGCGTGGGTACAGAAAGGGCTGTACTGCGCAGGGAATCCTCTTGACGTTGTCAACGTGGGTGGAAATAGCGGGCTGCGAACCGACCAAATTATTCCAAACTTTGCCGCCCAGGTTTCTGCATATTCGCCCGATTATGTGCTGTTGCCTGTGTGCACAAATGACCTTATCCAAGGGTATGGGAATTCAGCCGCTATCAATGGCTTGATGACAATGGTCGGCCTTGTCGAGAGTATCGGTGCAGTTCCCATTTTAAGCTGCCTCACCCCTGGCGATACTTGGGCCTCAAGTAGTGCAAATAGGGCTCTCTGGAAAACGCATAACACACTCGTCCGATCCATTGGCGCTGCGATGGGATATCCAGTATGGGACGGGTCTTCCGCATTCGCAATCACGGCAGGCGAACCGGATGCAATAGTCGGCACAAATGACGGCATCCATATGAACAACACCGGAACAGAGTATCTCGCTCCCGTACTCGGTGCGTTTTTCAAACAGCATTTCCCCCGTCGAAAGCTTGGGTCGCAGTTGGCAACCGGCAATCTCTGCACAAACCCGCTATTGACCGGGACGGGTGGGGCAAAACAATCTGGTGTTACGGGCGTGGTACCAGATGGTTGCACGGCAGCACAGGTTGCTGCATCTGTATCTAGCGTAGCGCTTAGAACTGATGGGGGACCGGGCAATTGGTGGCAGCAGTCGTTGACTCTTGCTGCGGGCACAGGATCAGTTTGGTATTTCGGAACCGCAACTCTTGCTGCTGCAGGTTTGGCCGTTGGTGATATCGTAAGGGCATCGGTTGATGTCGAGCTTGATAACGGAAGCTCTGGTTTGCATAGTATTGCCTTGAATATGTCATACACAGGGGGCTCTCAGACTTTGGCAATGTCCAATAATGACGCCACCAACAATGGTGTCGCAATCATAGGGGCTATCAAAAGACAGTTAGCTACTCCAAAAATTGCAATACCTTCTGGCACTACTGCAATCGGCATGTATCTGACAGTACAGACGAATACTTCAGCCGGTTCGGCTGTTGTTAGAGTCGGCGCCCCCAGCATCGTTAAGGTCTCCTGATTAGGCGCGTTTTAGAACTACTCCCCAGCCCGCCCTGCGCGGGCTTTTTCGTGCCCGTTCTTTCTGGATCCGCTATGGCTACTTTTTCTGATCTTGAGCCGTACATCGCTGGCGATGTAGCAGGCTGCAACCACACTTCATAAAACACAGGACAATCACATGTCACGCAACGCTCAAGGCCAAGCGATAGCGCCGGGTATTGTCGCGCAAGTCGCGGCGGGCCTGCGCTACGCGTTCACTGGCAATGCGCCGGATTGGTTCGGCCCGTTCAACCCGATGCCGCCGGCGGTATCTGGCGAGCAGGCCCAGCAAGCCGGGGTGGCTGGCCGGCGGTACGATTACCCGGTCGGTGCCAACGTCAATTTCCAGCCGCGTGCAACCGAGGCAATCAGCTTTCCGACGCTGCGTGCACTTGCCGAAAATTACGATGTGTTGCGGCTCGTGATCGAGACACGCAAAGACCAAGCGTGCTCACTCGCGTGGGGCATCCAGCCGAAGGACAAAACCAAGAAGCCCGATGACCGTTGCAAAGCCATCGAAGATTTTTTGGCGATGCCCGACCAGGAACATACGTGGGATGAGTGGCTGAGAATGCTGCTTGAAGACATGTATGTCATCGACGCTCCGACGCTCTACATCCGGCGCACGAAGGGCGGACAGCTCTTTTCGCTGGAGCCCATCGACGGCGCGACGATTCACCGTGTCATTGACGCGACCGGGCGCACGCCGATGGATGGCCCGGCTTACCAGCAGATCTTGAAGGGCGTGCCGGCCGTTGATTACACGCTCGACGAGCTGATCTACAAGCCTCGCAACATCCGCACGCACAAGCTCTACGGCTACTCGCCCGTCGAGCAGATCATCAACACGATCAACATCGCGCTGCGTCGTCAGATGATGACGCTCAACTACTTCACGGAGGGGACGGTACCGGATGCCCTGGCCGGCGTGCCGCTGGACTGGACGCCACAGCAGATCAAGGAGTTCCAGGACTACTGGGATATGCTGCTGCAGGACGACATGGCATCGCGGCGCAAGTTGAAGTTCGTGCCCGGCGAAATCGCCAAAAACTTCCACGAAGTCAAGGCCCCGCCCCTCAAGGATCTGTTTGACGAATGGCTGGCGCGTGTTGTGTGTTTCACCTTCTCCATCGAGCACACCGCTTTCGTTTCCCAGGTCAATCGCGCGACGGCGGAGACCACCCGCGAGCAGTCCCTCGCAGAAGGCCTTGCATCCACGAAGCAATGGATCAAGGTACTCATCGACCGGATCATCCTTCAGTGCTTCGGTTACACCGATCTGGAATTCGCGTGGGCGCCTGGCAAGATCATCGATCCGGCTGTGCAGCAAGTTGTGCTGAGCGGATATGTCACCGCCAAGATCCTGACCGACGACGAAGCGCGCGCGGAGATCGGCAAAGACCCGCTCACCCCCGAGCAGCGCGAGACCATGTCCCCGCCGCCACCGGTGATGGGTGGCGATGAAAAAGACCCGGACGGAGCTGACAAGGAGCCGCCATCTCCGGATGCCGGGAAGGTGCACAAGCGAAAAAAAGCACATCGGCAGATCGACAGGGATCGGTCTGCCGTGGCCACGAACACAAAGGCTTTTACTGATCTGATGTCCGGATACCTCTCCGGCAAGAAGGCGGGGATCATCAAGCAGTGCTGCGACCTCTTGAGTGCAGAGAAGCTGGAGAAGAAAGAGAAGGGCATCGACGATATCGATATCGACTTCTCCGATCTGCCGGAGGACGCCAAGGGCATCTTGGCCGCGATGGCGGTCGATGGCGGCGACGAAGCCCTGGCTCAATTCGACGTCTTCGACGAAGAGACGCTGAAGCTCGTGCGCCAGCAGGCGACCGAGTGGGCAGATGACCGCGCTGCAGAGATGGTCGGCATGAAGTGGGTCGATGGCGAGCTTGTCGAAAACCCGGACGCTGAATGGCAGATCACCGAGGGCACGCGTGAATTCCTGCGCTCCGACGTTGAAGCCGCGCTGGATGAAGGCTGGAGCACCGACGAGCTGAGTAGTGCGCTCGAAGAAAACTACGCCTTCTCGGAAGAGCGCGCCGACATGATTGCCCGCACTGAGATTGCCCGAGCGGACGTGGAAGGCACACGCGCCGGGTGGGACGAGATGGGCGTGCAGCAAGAAGAGTGGAGTGCGTCTCCAGGATGCTGTGACGCATGTCAAGAACTGGATGGTCAGATATTCGATCTTGGTGCCGCGCCCTTTCCGCAACATCCAAATGACGAATGCGCCCTTTTACCCGTCATTCCTGACGACGAATAGAGCATCACCACCCAATCCGAACCCGGCCGCGCGCCGGGTTTTTTATTTGGAGAATCGCAATGGCACTCAAGAAGCTCTTTGCTGAAATCAGCAAGGTCGAAGAGCAGGACGACGGCACGATCAAGGTGTGGGGCTTCGCCAGCTCTGAGGCTGTTGATTCGGACGGCGAGGTCATCACTGCGGATGCAATGAAAGCCGCGCTGCCCGACTACATGAAGTTTGGCGCGGTGCGCGAGATGCACCAGCCGCTTGCCGCCGGCACCGCGATTGAAGCGAGTGTGCAGGAGGATGGCAAGACCCTCTTCGGCGCGCACGTGGTTGATCCGGTTGCGGTCAAGAAGGTGCAGTCGAAGGTCTACAAGGGCTTCTCGATCGGCGGCAAGGTCACAAAGTCCGAGGGCAACACGATCACCGGACTGAAGCTGGTTGAAGTCTCCCTGGTGGATCGCCCGGCCAACCCGGAGGCCGTCTTCACGGTTGTGAAGATCGAAGACTCCACCGATCCGATTGATGTCCTGGCCGACATCCTGAACAAGGGCGAGATCACGCCCGAGCGCCTCCTCGAATTGATCAAGGCCGACAAGCCGGCGGAAGCCGACCCGCAGAAGCAGGTTGAGCCGGAGCCCGAGATCAAGAAGGGCATGTGGAGCGTGCAGGACTTTGCCGGCGTACTCAGTACCCTCGGCTGGATTGCCCGCGATGCCCAGGACGAGTCGATGTACGAGGGCGACGAAAGCCCGATCCCTGCCGCTCTGCGTGCGTGGCTTGCTGCTGGCATTCAGATCTTCAAGGACATGGCGGCCGAAGAAACCGCCGAACTGCTGGCAGGACTGAAGGCTGCGGCCGGCGAAGTGGATGTGCTTGAGCTTGCAGACAAAGGTCTCGACCTCTCCAAGACGGCCCCCACCGAAGACCTCACCAAGGCCGGCAAGCGCTTTTCCAAAGCGACGAAGGATGCCCTCGGGGCGATCCACAAAGCCGCTAAGGACGCATGCGACCACTTGGACAAGCTCGGCTACAACAACGATGACGACGAGGATGACGCCGGCAAGGCTGCGCAGGCAGATCTCGTCAAGGCCGAAGTTGCCCAGGTCGCCGAAATCGCCAAGGGCGTCGGCATCCAGATCACCGAAGGCGCTGACGCCGCCGATCTGCTGAAAGCCACGGTTGCCGAGCTGCTTACCGTCCGCAAGTCACTTGCCGATCTGCAGGCTCAGCCTGAACCCGCCAAGGGCGTCAAGACCGTCGTCGTAAGCAAGACGGAAGACGTCGCAGGCGCATCCGAGCCTGCAGTCGCCCCGGTCAAAAAGGACGACGGGACGGTGGACGAAGTCACGACCCTCATCAAGGCCGCTCAGGCCAAACCCATCAGCTTGTAACCCACCCGCTCACGGGTATTTTTAAAACGGAGAAACGCCATGTCATCTCTCAATGAGACCCTGGAGCTGGTCAAAACGGCCCAGAAAACCGCCTCGGCAGAAATCGCCAAGGCATTCACCCAGCCGGGATCGGCCACCACCGGTCTGCAAGGCTATGACCTGGAAGCGCCGGCCAAGAGCCTTTACCCGGTCCTGACGCCGCTGCGCAACAAGATTCCGCGTCGTGGTGGTGGTATTGCTACGCAGGCCAACTGGAAGGCCATCACCGGCGTCAACACCACCAACCTGCGCGCCGGCGTGTCGGAAGGCAATCGTGGCGGCGTGATCAGCCAGACTACCGCCGAATACTTCGCCGCGTATCGTGCTATCGGTCTGGAAAACAACGTCACGTTCGAAGCCGACTACGCTGCGCAGGGCTTCGAAGACCTGAAGGCGCTGGCTGTCCGCCAGTCGCTGGAAGCCACGATGATCAGGGAAGAAATGCTGATCCTCGGCGGCAACACCTCGTTGGCATACGGTACGCCGGTCACGCCGACGCTGGTCAACAACGCATCCGGCGGCACGCTGGCCGCCCAGACCTGGAGCGTCATCGTTGTTGCCCTCGGTTTGCAGGCCTACTGGGATGTTGCCGGTGCGAACAACGGCCGCGTGGGTCAGTCGCTCTCGATTGCCTCGGCTGTCGTGCCCAGCTCGATCACCCGGACCAACGCGGATGGCTCGACGGACACGTTCAATGGCGGCATCTCCGCCAAGTCCGCCGCTGCGACGGTCACCACCACCGGCTCGACCAGCTCCATCGGCGCCAGCACCACGGCCGTCACGGGAGCGGTGGCGTATGCATGGTACTGGGGCGCGAGTGGGTCCGAAGTCCTTGGCGCCGTTACCACGGTCAACAGCGTGCTGATCACCGCCGCCGCCACCGGTACGCAGACTGCCGCGTCCATCACCTCCAGCACCGACTTTTCCACCTCCTCGCTGGATTTTGACGGACTGCTGACCATCGCATCCAAAGGCCTGGGCTCTCAGTATCTGGCGCTGGGCACTGGCACGCCGGGAACCGGTACGACGCTGACCGCAGGAACTGGCCGCGTTGTTGAAATCGACACGATGCTGGCGAACTTCTGGGACAAGTACCGCCTGCAGCCGAACGAAATCCATATGTCGTTCCGGCAGTTCCAGAAGATCACCAATCTGGTCCTCGGCAGCACGAACCCGAACGTGATGTTCACCGTGAATCCGAATTCGCCGGAAGTCGTGGTGGCTGGCCGAAACGTCGGGAAGTATGTCTCGCCGATCAATGGGGTCATCATCGATCTGATCGTGCATCCCAACATGCCGCCCGGCACGATGTTTTTCAATACCACGCAGGCGCCGGCCTACGTGCAGGGCATCCCGGACATCGTCCGTGTGCGCACTCGCCGCGAGTATTACCAGATCGAGTGGCCGCTCCGCACTCGCCGGTATGAGTACGGTGTTTATGCGGACGAAGTCCTGCAGCACTACTTCCCGCCCGCCATTGGCGTCCTGACCAACATCGCCAACTAACCCAAAGCCCCGCTCCGGCGGGGCTGCCTCTTTCTGGAGAACCACATGGCACTCATCAAACTTGTCGCACCGGACGGCATCGTGAGCATTTCTCTCGGCGGCCAGGAATATGTCGTTGGAAAGAAAGGCGTCACGGATATCCCTGAAGAGCACGCGCTGAACCTCTACCAGTACGGCTGGAAGAACCCGGATGGTTCTGCTGACGTGCCCGACACCACCGCTGCCGCGAGCTGATCATGTCAGACCTCACCACCTTGGCGGCGGTCAAGGCCTACCTCAAGACACCGAATTCTGCGGCTGACGATCTGCTGTCAGACCTCATTACCCGGGCATCTGCGGCGGTCGAGAACTACTGTCAGCGCTCGCTCTTGTCTTCGTCACGAGTCGAGTTCCGGGACGGCACGGGTGGTGCAGTCATGCTGCTGCGCGAATATCCAATTCAGTCAATCCAGAGCGTTGTTATTGACGGCAATCTGATCCCGCCGTCTGCGTATGCGCTGTACAACCGTACCCTGAAGCTGACCGGGTACCGCTTCACGCGTGACCAGATGAACGTCTGCATCACCTACACGGCTGGGTATCTGACCGTGCCGCCCGACGTTGAACAGGCCTGCATAGAGTCCGTCGCGCAGATGTACAAGCGCGCGGAGCACATCGATGTGTCGAGCAAGAGCCTACAGGGCGAAAGCACGACTTACATTCAGACGGACATCTCTGCGGCAGCCCAGCAGATGCTGAACAACTACAAGATCGTGGCGCCGATATGATTGAGAGCTGGGTGACCGGTGATGCGGCGGTAGTCGCATCCCTCAAAGCAAAAGGCCCGCAGATCGTCGCGGCGGTGCGTGCATCGATCCAGAAGTCTGCCCTGCGCGTGCAGCGTCTTGCGCGGGAGAAGGTCAACGGAGAAGTTCTCAACGTCAGGACTGGCACATTGCGCCGCTCGATCAACTCTGCCATGGACGGCGACGACACCAACATCGTCGGCGTGGTCTCCACGAACGTGAAATACGCCCGGCGCTTGGAGTACGGGTTCCATGGCACGGAGACAGTGCGCGAGCACATGCGCATGATGACCGTCGCGTTCGGCAAGCAAGTCAAGAACCCGCACAAGATCCTGGTCCATTCGTTTTCGAGGACCGCCAACACCGCCGAGCACTCTTTCTTGCGCTCGTCTCTGCACGACCTGCAGGACCAGATCAAGGACGACCTTGAGCGGGCTGTCTGGAGGGCGCTTGACAATGGTGCGTGAAGACATTGACGCTGCTGTGTTCGCAAAGCTCGGGACGCTCGCCGGATTCAACACCACAAGCCGGCGCCTTGCGCACTTTGCTGACACGCCGGCCGAATCGTGCCCGGCCCTGTTTTACGCATCGGGCCGGGAAAAGTCAGTCACCGTGACCGGTCAGCCTGCTGTCTGGACCTTGGAGCGCGAAGTCTGGATCTACGTGAAGACTGACGGCATCGCACCGTCCACGCTCCTCAATCCACTGCTTGACGAAATCTGCAGCCTCATCGACCAGCAGAACCCGATCACGGGGCGCAACACCCTGGGCATCGACGGTGTCTCTCACTGCCGCATCGACGGGGTCATCGAGATTGCCGAAGGCACCCTGGCTGACACAGCCATCGCGGTAATCCCGCTCGAAATCCTCACCGCTTAACCCCCGCACTGCGGGCCAATCACAAAGGAGTTTGATATGCAGCTCACATTCGGTGCGGGCGAAGTATTCGCCACCATGATTCAGGATGCGCAGGGCAACGCCGTCACGAATCCCACCCCGATCCGTATCGCCGGCATCCAGGAAAGCTCTCTCTCGTTCGACGGCGAGTTGAAGGAATACTACGGCGCGAATCGCTACGCTCTGGCCACAGCCATGGGGAAGGTCAAGACGACCGGCAAGCTCAAGGCCGCCCTGATCAACGGACTGGCGCTGAACACGCTTTTCTTCGCATCGTCGCTGACCACCGGCACCATGAAGGCAATCTACGCCGACACCACCGGCTCGACGATCCCGGCGTCCACTCCCTACACCATCACGCCGACCATTCCCAATTCCGGCACGTTCGTGGCCGACATGGGCGTGCAGAACTCCTCCGGCCAGACTATGACGCTCGTGACCGGCACGCCGACCACCGGGCAGTACAGCGTCTCGGCCGGGGTCTATACGTTCGCCGCCGCAGATGCCGGCCAGACCGTCTACATCTCGTTCAGCTACACCTATGCAGTCACGGCAGCCAAGAGCATTCCACTCAACAACATCCCGATGGGCACCTGCCCGAAACTGGCGCTGTCGATCATCACATCCTACGGCGGCAAGAAGTGCCTCGTGGAACTCGCCGCGGTGACCAGCACCAAGCTTGCGATGCTGGCCGGCAAGAACGACGACTTCTCGGTGCCGGAACTGGACTATTCGGCGCAGACCGACGCCTCTGGTTACAAGCTTGGCACGATCTGGGTGCAGGAGTAATCCATGGTCACAAAATACAAGGGCATCGCCGTACAGCTCGGCGACGAAGAGCTTGTTGTGCCGCCGATTGCGCTGGGTGCGCTCGAACAGCTGCAGTCCAGGCTTTCCGGTTTTACCGGTGACGTGACAGACATCAGCCAGATCGGCTTGGTGCTGGATGTCGCGCTGGCCGCACTCAAGCGCAACTACCCGGAGATGACCCGCGATCAGCTGGCGGACCTCATCGACGTGGGCAACATGATGGAAGTATTCGAGGCCGTCATGGACGTGTCAGGACTCAAGCGCAAGGCCGCGCAGGGGGAAGCTCAGGCGGCAGTTTGACGGACTGGGGCGAGCTGTACTCCCACATCATCGCCTGTACCGGGTGGACGTGGGAGTACATCGCCGAAAACATCGACCTGCCGCGCCTGGAGTCAATGAACCGCTACTGGCGGAAATCCCCGCCCCTGCACTTGATGGTGCAGGCATATCTTGGCATCACCCCCACAGAAGACACATTCCCACCCTCCATCGAAGAGCAGCAGTACGTCCCGGCCACGAAGCTGACCAAGGACGAATTTGACGCACTCCTGAAAGCCAAGGGCCTGATCACATGAGCGATGACGACAAAATCGAAGTAAAGGTCTCGGCGAATACGGAAGGCCTCAAGTCGGGAATGGACGACTCTGCCCGGAAAACCGAAGAGACCACCGAGAGGATCAAAAAGAAGTTTCAGGAGCTGCAGTCGGAGTTCAAGAAGACTGAGGATCTTTTCAAGAAGGGGCTGAACCCGGAAACCTCCAAGATGAAAGAGTGGGGAGACGAAGCGAAGCGCGTCTTTCTTGAGACTCGGACGAACGAAGAAAAGGTCGCGAACGAACAGGCCAAGCTCAATGCGCTTCTGAAAGCCGGCGCAATTGACGCCGAGACGTTCAACCGGGCGATGTCGAAGTTCAACGTCCACCCCGCCGTAGAGGGTGGTGGATTTTTCACCACCATGAAAGAAGGCGGTGAAAAAGCGGCCGGCGCAATGGAAATGCTGAATCGGGCGTTTCTTGCCATCACCGCCGTGCTGGCTGGTGGCCAGATTTTCAAAGAGGTAGTTGGCGAGACGGCGAAAATCACAAGTGAAGCCATCAAACTGGAACGTGCATTCGGCATGGACTCCGAAGCAGCGTCCGCGTTGAATATCGCGCTGGAAGATGTTTTCGCGACATCAGATCAATACACAGAGTCTGCCACGAAGCTTGAACGCCAGCTGAAGACGAACGAGGCTGGCCTCAACAAAATGGGGCTTGCCACGCGTGACTCCAGTGGGCATTTGAAGGACCTCAACACGCTGATGCTGGACGCCGTGGAGGTCGTGAACAGTTACAAGCAGGGGACCGACAGGAACCTCGCATCGATGACGCTGTTCGGCGCTCGATCTGCCGACTTGGCTGGCATCCTCATGCTGACCAAAGAAGGCATGGAAGAAGCCAAGGAGAAGCAGGAAGCGCTGGGGCTGACTGTGACCGAAAAAGGGCAGAAGGCCTACATCGAATACAAAAAGGCCCTCGTCGAAGTAAATGACGTATTCATGGGGATCAAAAAGGCGATTGGCGACGCCGTCATCCCTGTGCTCACCAGCCTTGCAAAAGAATTCTCAGACAACGGCCCCTCTGCCGTCGAGCTTTTCAGCGCAGCCATCAAAGGCCTGCTTACTGCGTTTGAGCTGTTCAAGCTGCAGATCCAGGTTATGGGGTCCGTGGTGTCCAATGTCATGCTGACCTTGATGGATTTGGGTGAAGGCTTTGCCGACTTCTGGAAGAAGGTGCTTTCTGGAGACTTCTCCGGAGCCATGGAAGTCGCCAAGCACAACCTCAAAATCTTCGGAGAGGATGCCAAGCGCGTATTCACCGAAGTCAAGGATGTCGCAGACGACAACGCAAAAAAGATTGCCGCCATCTGGGATCCTGATAAGTCTGGCGCGGCGAAGGTCGGGACCCAGGGTGATAAGACTATGGGCGAAATGGGCACGAAGCACAGCCGGGTGCCCGAGTGGGAAACCGAACTTGAAGAGCTGAAGACGCACCTCGCCGAGGAAGCGAACGCCAAGGGCCAGTACTTCAAGATGTCCGAGCAGCAGGAGCTTGAATACTGGCAGAAAGTCAAAGCGCAGCATCAGCTGAGCCAGGAAGAAGACATCTCCGTCCGCAAGAAGACGGCAACGCTTGGGCAGGAGATCCTGAAGAATGGCTTCGAGGCCACAATCGCAAAACTGAAGGAAGAAGAGGCGGCGGCCCGTAACAATGCCGAGGCCAAGATTGCGATTGCGAAGCAAGAGAGCGATCGAATCAAGCAGTACTACGGTGAAGGCTCGAAGGAATATCAGAAAGCGCTGCAGCACGAGGATCAACTCGAAAAAGAAGCGGCGAAGCAGCGCCTGGAAATCGCCAAGGCCACCGCCGAGCAGATCCGCGATGTGAAGCTACAGGCTGTCCAGGCCGACGAAGATTACGCCAAGCTGCAGTACGACCTTGGCAACATCACGAACGCCCAATTGCTGCAACAGGAATTGGTCTTCGAAGACCGGATGAACGAGATCAAACGGCAAGCTCTCCAGGCACGCGCCGACATGCTTGACCCGCAGTCTGATCCCGTCGCCAAGGCGCAGATTGACGCCCAGATTGAAGCGCTGGAGCTACAGCATCAGCAGAAGATGCGCCAGATCCGCAACCAGCAGGCCACGAACGAGAAGAACAAGGACCCGCTCAAAGACCTCGGGACAGATCTTGGCGCCGCGACCGGCATGAAGGACGGTGGAACGCTTGGCAACAGCATTTTCGGGTCTTTTTCAAATGCTCTAGACAACATGTCGTCACGAGCAAAAACATTCCGGCAAAACATAGAAGACATGAATAAGTCGCTATATCAGTCTTTTATGCAAAATCTAGTAGTTAATCCGCTAAAACAATATAGCGCTGCTATTGCAAGGATGATTGCCGAAAAAATTGGGCTTTTAACTCAAAGTCAAGCAGCAGACAAAACATCAGATGCATCTGCAATCATAAGTGCCAAAGCGAAGGCGGCCGCCATAATCCCTGCCGAAGCATCGACTGCTGCGGGTGGCGCAGCATCTGCGATGGCATCAATTCCATATGTTGGTCCGGCTTTGGCTGCTGCCGCTTACGCCGAGACCTTCGCGCTCGTGATGTCCGGTCTTGCAACAGCATCTGCAGCCGGGGGTTATGACATTGATGCAGGGGTCAATCCTGTCACGCAACTGCACGCCAAGGAAATGGTGCTTCCAGCTAAGTATGCTGACGTAATTCGCGGGATGGCTGATGGCGGCTCAGATGGATCTGGTGCGACGAACATCCATATTCACGCTGCTGACGGTAAGAGCGTGCAGCGCATGCTCATGAGCCAGGACCGCACCATTGCAAAAGCACTCGTGAGAGCAGTGAAAAACGGGGTTCGATCATGAGCAGGATCATCTTCCCTGACCTGCCAGGGCAGAGCATCACGCTCATCCGCAATCCGGTATGGAGCACGTCCATCAAAGAGTCTGTGGCCGGCGTGGAAACGGCCGTGGGCCTCTTCCCGTGGCCGCGCTGGCACTACACCGTGCAGTACGAGGTGCTCCGCATGCGTGCGGCGACGGACGAGCTTGCGCAGCTTGCGGCCTTTCTTTGCAAGTGCCAGGGGCAGGCCCAGACGTTTTACTACACCGATCCGGACTACAACACCTGCTCTGCCGTGCAGTTCGGTACGGGCGACGGTTCCACGACGCTCTTCCAGTTGGCCAGGATCATCTACGACTGGGAAGAGCCGGTGTGGGCGCCGAATACCTATGTCATCTTCAAGAACGGCACGCAGCTCACCGAAGGGACTGACTACACGATGGGCACGACAGGGCAGGTGCAATTCACCGCTGCGCCGGCCTCTGGCGCCGTCCTGACGTGGACGGGAACCTACTACATGCCCTGCCGACTGATGAAAGATGAAGGCCCGGACATGGAGCGCATGGTTTGGTATCTCTGGAAAACCGGGAAGCTTGAATTCAAGAGCAAGGTCTATCCGACATGATCACGCTGACATCTGACCACCAGACGCTGCTCAACACCCGGCAGTTCCAGAGCTTCGATCTCTACGACTGGACCTTCCAGGATGGGTCACACATCCGCCTGTGCGGGAATGCCCGGACAGTGATCTGGAACGGAACCTCCTATCTGGGGTCTGGCCCGATCCTTGAACGTGGTGATCTGCGAATCTCTCGCGGCCTGGATGCCGATGAGTTCAAGCTCAACATTCGCCCGCGCGAGGACTCCACGCTGAACGGCATCGGCTGGTATCAGGCGTGTGCCAACGGCTTTTTTGATGGTGCGCAGTTCGTGATGTATCGCGGGCATGCGCCGCTTGGAAGCGCATTGATCACCGGCGCCGTGATCCGGTTCAAGGGGTTTGTCGACACGGTTGATACCGACGACACGCTCATCATCGAGATGAACCACAAGTCTTTCATGATGGTGCTGGGCCGGCAGTGGCCACCGTTTGTCTATCAGTCTGGATGCTGCCGCACTGTCTATGACACCGGGTGCACGCTGTCACGATCAGCTTGGCAGACCACAAGTTCTTGCCTTGCCGGCAGTACGCAGACGGTTATCCAGACCTCTCTGTCGCAAGCGGCCGGCTTCTTCTCTGGCGGCGAAATCCGCTTCACTGGCGGCAACAATGCCGGCGCACGCCGCACTGTCCGGCTGCATGCCTCGGGCGCCCTGACACTTGCCTACCCGCTCAACTTCGCGCCAACAGCCGGCGACACTTTTGCGATCTGGCCCGGATGCGACGGCACTTATGCGACGTGCACCGGGAAGTTCTCCAACGGCACCCATTTTTCCGGTGAGCCGGTAATCCCAGTCCCCGAAACGACGTACTGACATGACCCAAGACGATATCGTGACCGCCGCGTTGCGGTGGATCGGCACGCCCTATCACCACGCCGCGCGCGTGCATGGTGCCGGGGTAGATTGCGCCCAGCTGCTCTATGCCGTGTTCGTCGAAGACCTGGAAATTGTTTCGGCTTTCGACATCGACAGCTATCCCTGCGACTGGATGCAGCATCGCGAAGAAGAGAAGTTTCTTGGCTACATCACCCAGCACGCTGAAGAAATCACTGACCCGCAGCCGGGCGACGTGGTGCTCTACAAGTGGGGCCGCTGCTACGCGCACGCCGGGATTGTCAAGTCGTGGCCGGACATCATCCACGCGGATTTCCGAGCGGGGCGCGTCATTGTCTCTGCCGGTGATGCCGGGCGCTTGACTGATCGCGAACACAAATTTTTCCGGGTGACGAAATAATGTTCGGTGGCGGCTCGACCTCTTTGTCTGGGCAGGACAGCAAGATCCTGTCTCTGCGCGTCTCGCAGAGCACGCAAGGCATCACGAAGACGGTGGTCTACGGCAAGACTCGCGTGTCCGGGAATGTCGTCTGGTACGGAGACTTTACGGCGCACGAGCACTACTCAAGCACGAGTGCCGGCAAGGGCGGCGGCGGTAGCGGATCGACATCGGTGTCCTACACCTACACCGCTTCGCTCATGCTCGCGCTGGGCATGGGGACGATATCCAGCGTCACCACGGTCTGGAAGGACTCCAGCGAGTATGCGCTTGCAGACCTGGGTTTTGAGCTACATTCGGGCGCGGTCGGCCAGTCTCCCTGGTCGTATCTGTCATCGTCTCACGCAGACGTGGCCTACCCGTATTCCGGGCTGGCTTATGCCGCGTGCGCAAATTACGACTTGGGCACAGACGCTTCGACGCCGCAGTGGTCTTTCGAGGTAGTGGGCAATCTCTCGTCTGCGAGCAACGGCGATGCCCTGCCGTCCGCCGTGATCTCGGACATCTGGACCAACACCACATACGGCCTGTCTCAGGACTCGTCTGTCCTGCATGACATGAGCGACTACGCGCTGTGGTGCTCAGCAAACGGGTTCACCGTGAGCATGGCTTGCTCTACTCAGCAAGAGGCGCGCTCGTGGATGCAGCAAGTGCTGGACGCTACTCTTGCGGTAGCGATCCCGTCTCAAGGCACGATCAAAGTCATCCCACTGGGAGACCAAGCTGTCGGCTCATGGTCGCCGAACGCAACGCCCGACTACGATCTGACCGACAACGATTTTCTGTCAATCCCGACATTCAGCCGGACCCAGCCCAGGGACGCATACAATCGGGTGACGCTCGCGTACCAGAGCCGAGCGAACTACTACAACACGACGTCGCTCACGCAGCTCGATCTGACCAATACCACGATCTACGGGGTCAACACCCAGCAGCTGCAGCTGGACTGCATCACCGACGATACCATGGCCGCCACCGTGGCCGCCGCCACGCTCTCGCGCCAGCTCAACATCCGGCAGACCGGCGAAGTGGTGGTCGATGACCGATTCATTGCTGTCGAGCCCATGGACTTGATCACCATCCAGTCCAATGCGCTGGGCATGTCGAAAAAGGTTTTCCGGGTTACAGAGGTCGATGAGTCGGCTGATTTTCAGATCACTCTCAAAGTCGAAGAGTGGCCTTTCGGCGCGGCCCAACCGACAGCAGTAGCGACCCAGGCGTCTGCCGGGTATGTGCCGAACTACAACGTTGCTCCAGGCTCTGCGAACACCCCCGTGATTTTCGAGCCGCCGCAGTCTCTTGCTGGCAGCGCGGAAATCTGGCTGGCAACATCAGGTGGAGATAATTGGGGTGGGTGTCAGGTCTACATCTCGCTCGACGGCGACACATACTCGCAGATCGGCACGATGTCTGCGAAGTGCCGGCACGGCTACACCACGGCGACATACCCGTCTGCGGGCGACCCGGACAACACCAACACCCTCGCGGTTGATATCTCGACATCTGCCGGGCAGCTGACGGCGGTTACGGCGGCTGTCCGCGACCTGTTTGAGTCGCTCTGCTTCGTCGGCAACGCTTCGGGCGGCGAGCTTGTCTCATACCAGGGGGCGACCCTGACGGGAGCCTACCGGTACAACTTGACCGCCTGCCGGCGCGGCTGCTACGGCTCGACGATCAGTGCGCACGCTTCTGGCCAGCAGTTCGTCCGTCTGGATGGCAACCAGTTCCAGTACAGCTACGATACCAGCTTGATCGGCAAGACGATCTACATCAAGCTGCGGTCCTTCAACAAGTTCGGCACGAACCTGGAGGATCTGTCTGACTGCACGGCGCATGCCTACACGGTGCTCGGTGCGCCGCTCGGAGCGGTGTCGGGCTTTACGACAGAGACGGCCTGGACCGGCCACACCCTGGCCGTAAAGTGGAATGCGCTGGAAGGCGCCACGTCCTACACGCTGAGCCTCTACAACGGATCGACCCTCTGCAAGCAGATCAGCACATCTGACACGCGCTGGACCGCGACTATTCCTCAGCTTGTCGCCTGGGGGCTTGGGCGCTCAATCGAACTGCGCATCGTCGCTGTCTGCAGTAACGGCCAGAGCACGACCCCGGCCGTCTTGGACGTGACGAAGAGCCAGCTTGCGGCGCCCACTGTGTCCGTGCAAGACACGTCGGCGAGCATGATCGTAACCGCCTCGGCAAGCAGCAACGACAGCTACAAAGCCACTCGGATTTGCATCAGCCAGACAACCGGGTTTGACCCTGGCGCAGTGACTCCGTATTACGATGGCCCGCAGACGGCCTATCCATCCGGCACTATCGCTGCCGGGACGTGGTATGTGCGCGTGTGCCAGTACGACGAGTTCGGGGCAGACTCGCTCAACTGGACGACGCAGGTATCACTGGTGGTCTCGTCTGCAGCAGTGCAAGCCGCAGACATTGAGGGGCTGATTCAGCAGGCGCAGATCAATCCGGGCGTGACGTGGTCAGCGAGTCAAGTCCTGGTTCTGGCAAACAATGCTGTAGAGGACCCAGACTTTACGGTCACGAGCAAGTGGACTCTCGGATCGGATTCGTGGTTCCTGCAGCCGCTCGTGTCGAGCATGACCGGCGAAGCCGCAGCCGGCGTCAAAAACGCTGTTGCGATTGCGGTGACGGGCGCCACCCAGCCGAGCACGACGGTTGATGAGTATGTACAGCAAATCAACTGGCAGAGGGCAACATGGTCAGCCGGTGATTCCGTACGCATGCGCTGCTACATCAACAACTCGTCCAATCGAGTTGTCGGTATGGTGGTCTATTTCGCCTCTGATTCAAGCGGCACCGGAACTTCAGGAATATGGATCAGCCAGCCAGTGGGATCTGTCGGCTGGATCTCGCAGACGATCACCATTCCATCAGGGGCTACCTATTTCAAAGTCGGATTCTGGGTCGCAAAAGGCGCCGCGCTCACAGGCTGGGCGCGCTGCTCACTGCCGCAATTGACGCTCGCAGCAGACGCTTCACTGGTAGTTGATGGCTCGATCACCGCCGCAAAAATATCAGTGTCGCAGCTCTCTGCGGTCTCGGCCAATCTCGGGAATATCACAGCCGGCACGATGTCGTTCAGCGGGTCTGGCTGGAACTTCCTGCGCTCCGGGTCTGCGAAATGGTTGGCGGATTCAAATAACGGATGGGTATTTGCTGCGAACGGCTCGACGGGCGAATATTTCAGCGAGTTCTATGCGGCATATGGATCGGGGTCTATCACTGAACGGAAAGACTGCACGGCATCAAGCATCACGTATTTGCTCAAAATCATCGACTCGGCCGGCGTAGAGCGCTTCACAATCGATCCGGCGAATTCCAGATTTTTCTTTAATGGCAACGGAATTTTTTCAGGGACTCTCTCCGCGCCTTCTGGGACATTTGGGACGATCACAGCAGGGTATCTGCAGAACAGCGCGAACTCTTGCTATCTCAATCTCAACGCGACAAACAGCTCAACCAGCCCATTTCTCGGCGCTGGTGGAAAAACGCTGATTTGGGGGGACGGACACTCAACCCTCAACAACACCGTCTATCAGCAAACCGTCACGCTCAACGCACAGCCCATTGTCGGCTACATCGCGAGCACGAGCACGGACGAGAGCGGGAACGTTACGAACGTCTGGGGCTTTACCAACGGCGTTGAGGTGAGTATCGACACCGGGATGGTGTATGACTCCACGACCTACGGCACTACGACGTTCGCCGGCTCGATTATGTCTTCGTCGTTTTTCTACCCGACACAAAGCGGCTTTGACTCATCCGATTTCCGGCTGATGTTCAGCGTGCAGCCCTTTGGCCAACTCCCTGGCCCGGGGGAGACGTGGACGGGGGTAAGGCTGTGCGCACGCGTCAGGATCATCTTGACGCACAAAAACGGCGTGGCACTCGACCCATACGTGGGGACCCCTGTCGCTGGGATGATCGATGCGCAGCAGATCGTCCGGCAGTACGGGCAACTCGCAGAAGGTGGTGTTGGAGTGGAATCGACGACCGCAGTCCTCAAGATCGTTTCTTTGACGTGAGGCCGACATGACGACGATGTATCGGTTTGATCCGAGCAGCCTCAAATATCTCGGCTTCGTGGAAATCCTGGCCGGCTGCGCCCTGGCAGACACGTCCCAATACACGGACAAAGAACCAGAAGATCCAGCAAACCTTCTTGGCTACACCTGGGACGCCACAAGCAAGACGTGGGCGGCCACAACATCAACTGCGGGGTGACCGATGATTATTGAGCATGCATGCAAACCGATGGCGCTGGCAGGAGCCGGAACGTCTCTTGTGTGTGGTGTCGCCCAAGCGCAGATCCCCGTGGCGCAGACCGTTGGAGGCGTCCCCTGGCCTGTTGTTGGGGTCATTTCTGGCATCGTTGTTGGGGTATCAAGCCTGCTGTTGCAGATCTATTTTTCCCGTCGGCGACGACAAGAAGAGCGCGACATTTATCTGATCGACATGCAGATAAAGGCGCTCCAGCTCAAGCATCAGCAGGACATGGCGGCATTGGGCCGCGATAGAGAGGATGGGCAATGATCACAGCACAGCAACTTGCGGAGATCGATCCGCGCACAAAGACGGCCGACCCGGCGTGCGTCGGCGCGCTGAATGACGCGTTTCACGAATTCGGCATCACGTCGAAGCAGGATGTAGCCGCCGTTCTCGGGATGATCCTCGGTGAGTCTGGCGGGTTCCATGTGTTCCTGGAGAACATGAACTACTCCGATCCGGCACGCATCGCGGCAATCTTTCACCGCAAGTTTCCCGGCGGCGCGCAGGAAGCAGTCCCGTATGTACACAACCCGCAGAAGCTTGCGGCCCGCGTATATGAACTGGAAGGGGGTAATGGACCAGAATCCTCTGGCGACGGTTGGACATATCGCGGGCATGGCGCAGGACAGGTCACTTACAAAAACACACTCCTCCAGTGCCTGAAAGATACAGGGATCAAGACACTGGATGAACTGGCCCAGCCTGTTGGGGCAATGCGCTCTGCCGTCTGGTTTTTCTGCAAGGTCGGGGCGAAAGGCAAGCCGACTTTCGAGGCTGTCTTCAAGCTTTTCCAGCCATCCATGGTCGGGCTGGACCTGCACAAGCCTTTCTACACTAAGGCCATGACCCTACTGTAAAGGACACCATCATGAATCTGCGTGAACACATCACTGCCGAAGTAACCGCAATCCGAGCCGAGGCTGACAAGGCGCTGGCCGAAGCTCAGACCAAGGCCGCTGAACTGCAGGCAAAAGCGGCATCTCTGGAAGCCAAGCTGACGAGCCTGCCGGCGGAAATCGAAGGTCTAGCCGAGGAGGCCGCTGCACGCGTCTGGGCATGGATCAAGGAGGTGTGACATGAGCATCAAAGATGCGCTCAGCAATATCCTGCGCTACTGCATGACCGAATCGGACAACGTCACTCATGACGTTTTCCGGTATCTCGTGCTTGGCGCTTTTCTGAACGGGATGGCTGAGCACTGGTTTGCCATGTACGCCGGCAAGTCGTTCGATATGCTGGGGTATGGGACTGGGCTGGGTGCGCTTATCCTGGCTGTGTCCCCCGTCGTTGCGGCGGACAAGTTCGCGGCGCTCAAGAGGAAAGATGAGGGATAGCCATGTTCTCGATCGCAACATTATCGGCGTTGCCATGGGGCAAGATCGTGAAGGTGCTCGGGATCGTCGCGGCCGTCCTGGCGATCCTGTGGGTACCGTATCACTACGGCTGCACGACAACGGCCACAGCCGATGCATCAAAGCTTAATCAGAAGGATCTGCAGATCGCTAAGATGCAAAAGGACGCCGCCGTCGCTGCGCAGGCAGCAGAAAATAAACAGCGGCAAATTGAATTGGCCGACCAGGCCGTCATCGACAAGGAGCGCTCAAATGCTCAAGCTGAAATTGCAAAACGTGACGCGGCTGTCGTGGCTGCCAATGCTGGCACTCGCGGCCTGCGCGATGCCTACTCTGCCTACGCCGCCAGTCACCCCCGCCAAGATGCCGGAACTGCCGAGGGAAGCACGCCAGCACCCGACGTGCTCGCCGACGTGTTTGGACGAGTGGCTGAAGCTGCAAACCGATTTGCGGCTGAAGCTGACGCCGCCCGCATCGCCGGCAGCGCCTGCGAGCGCTCCTACGACGGAGTGAGGGCGGGGCAGGAATAACCCTCAATCACACAGTACCGGGGCTTCGGCCCCGGTCTTTTTTGCGTTTACGGCGGGTTTTGTGAATCGAAGTCGATGCGCGCCCCAAAATAGTCCCACACTGCTCGGGGACTCAATATCGACGCGACTTTTCGAGTCCCTTTCCGGGCACCACTGTAGTGTTTTCGCAAAAAATCACATTTTCTCGGAATTTACCTCAAAGCCTTGCGCGGCCAGCCTCCCCACGCTGTTTTTGTCACGCATCTCCCCGTTTTTCCCCTACTATTTTCGCGCTGTCTGTCCCAAAATTGGCCCCTTAAGTGTCCCATGGGGCGGATAGGGTATGGCGACGTTTGAGAAACGCTCAGGCGGATGGCGGGCGAAGGTCCGAAAAAATGGAGTGAATGAGTCCCGGACGTTCCCGACAAAATCACAGGCGCAAGCCTGGGCGGTTGATCGTGAGCGGGATCTTGATAATGTTGCAGCTGGCGGTGTGCCGCGCAAGACCGTTCGGGAGGCGCTGGAGCGGTATCGAGACGAGGTGTCACCAACCAAGCGTGGGGCTCGCTGGGAGCAGATCCGGATCAATGGCTGGCTCGGTCATGTGCACGCAGTGACCGGTAAAGAGTCTTCCCAAAAGCTGATGTGGCTGGATCGGCAAATCGCCGATATCTGTCAGCAGGATATCTCCGCCTGGAGGGACGCTCGTAAATCGGTTGTCTCTGATGGCTCGGTGATTCGTGAAATGAGTCTGATGGGGGCAGTGTTTGAAATGGCGCGCAGGGAATGGCGTTGGGTCTTGCGCAGCCCACTCAAAGATGTCCGCAAGCCTTCCCACCCACAGGCCCGCACCCGGCGCATCAGCGAACGAGAAATTGAGGCGCTATGCGTGGCTCTCGGGTGGGACAATGAGCCGGTACAAACGCAGACCGCCGAGGTAGCGGGAGCTTTTCTGCTGGCCATCGAGACTGCCATGCGGCAAGGGGAGATTTTGGGACTGACGTGGGACAGGATCAATTTTGACCGCTGTGTGGCTCACTTGCCAATGACCAAAAACGGAACGGCGAGGGATGTACCGCTGTCATCGCGGGCGATTGAAATCCTGAAGCTGCTGGTGGGGCGTGACCAGGAGCGGGTGTTCACTGTGGCCAGTGCATCAGCCGACGCGCTCTTCAGAAAGGGAAAAGCACGGGCGATGATCGAAGAACTCCATTTTCATGACAGCCGCCGTGAAGCGATCAGCCGGCTTTCGAAAAAGGTGGATGTGCTCACCCTGGCCCGAATCACCGGGCACAAGGACATCCGGATGCTGATGATCTACTACCAGACGGACATGAGCGAAGTTGCACAACGGCTGGGGTAGCGTCACCGACGCTGCTCCAGTGCCCACTCAACCACTTCAGACTGCACCCAGCGTAGCGCCCCTCCGGGGACTTTCACTGCCCTCGGAAAGCTGGGTTGCGAAATGATTTTTTCGCATGCCGTTGCTCGCACCCCGAAATACTGGCCGATCCATTCTTTTTTCACGAGCTTCTGATCGGCCGGCACAATCGCCGCTTGTGCAATTGCTGCGACGATCTGTGCCCCGAGGGCATTGATTGCTTCGCTTGATGCTTGTGATTCCATCATACCCTCCGTAGTCTGGCTACCATCTGCCCAGGCAGATCGATCACCCGCGCGCCGACAAGCGACGAGTGCACCGGCTGCCAACGGGTGTTGATTGTCCATTCCAGATCACCAGCGATCACCGGGCCAGACAGCCGAACGAGGTACCCGGCTGGGATTGAGACGATTGCGTCGCGTGTCTGCTGGATGTAGTCTGATTCATTCATGGCTTACTTCCTTTCTGCGCAGCAGCTGCAAACAGGCGTCACGACAACAACCGGGCCGTTACGCCCTTGGGCTTCATATTCATCCTGCAGGCTGCTCAGTTCCTGCGGCGTCTTCCACTTCCCACAGCGCCCGCATTCAACCTGCTTGATTCCGGCGCGGCGCTGAACCTCAGCCCATTCGCACCATGCGAGGTAGTCACCCGGGAGGGGAGGGAGATCTCCGGGCCTAAAGTCTGGCTGAGCATCGAGCATTAATTTCATTGCTTTCCGCCTTTCTGTGCTTCTCTGCGTTTATCCGCGATTTCTCGGTTGATTCGCACGCTTCCAAAGCCATCCTGCGCGTAAATGGGCTCGCCGCAGTGAGGGCACACCGGGACCATATTGCGAGAGGCCCACGCTTCCTCTACGACTTTCGCGGCCCTGGTCCCAACACCTTGGTCAATTCGTGCTTGTGCGGCACGCAGCCTATCCTGTGCAAATTTGAAGTCTTCAGTCAGCAAGCGCAGGGCGTAATAAGCGCCGATCTGTTTTCCGCAATCATCGCAAGTGACAATCTCGCCGTTGTCGTCGAGAGTGAAGTGTTTGTGTTGACATCCTTCGTAACGACGGCGAGCCTCAGTTTTGATCTTGTAATTTCCAAACTCTATGACATTAGGCATTCGGATACGATCGCTCATTGCCCAGCCCTCCGCCTGTCTTCCGCGTCCTCGCGCTCCAACACCTGAAGCGTACCGATTGCAACAACGCAGCCGGCAACAGCCAGCAGGATCGTCACCACGACGACGGCTGTTTCGATTGGGCTCATGGCTTGGCCCTCATCATGATCACTTCACGCCCGTCCGGTCTTGCAGCACATGTACATGGGTATTTGGCGCTTGGTGCGTAGCAGTCGCAATCTGCTGCGCTATGCCAATAATCGCACCTCTTGCATGGGACTAGTAGTTTCGGATCTGGCAACTCCGCCACAAACCCCGGTGGCGCCAGATTCGGGTCGTACTCAAGCTGGCCGCGCCAGGAGAGGTTTTGGTTACGGGAATTCAGGGTTGCTTGTGCAGCGCTTTCTGGTGTAAGGCAAGCGAGTTTCCACACATGCCCGTCCCATAGAGAATAGACAGTGCGAACCCATAGATCGGGTAGGTTCTCCCTTTCCCACACCCCCGGCGCTTCCGGCTTTACGTTGCCGGGTATCCATTCTCCGCGCTTCATGTCTTTGATGTTCATTTTTTTGCCACCTGTTCTTCAGGGTCATAGCCAAATTCTTCGCACAAAGCATATGCGACGGTACTGCCAACGCAAAAAGTATTCATCACCCGCACCCAGCGTGCTTCTCCGTAAGGCTTCTTAGCTTTTCGCATATTCCGCATCACGCGCCTGATTAGGTCGCGCTCATCAAACGAATGACCTGCTAGTGTTAGGGCCATCACGCACGTCCTTTTTGTGAGGTATCGGGGCGCTCTCCGAAGTACGGCATGTATTCAAAAGATCCGTTTTCTGACTCTTCTTGCAGCGATTCTAAGCATTCCGGATGCATTTTGTTCTGAAAGCTTGTGCCATCCTCATAGCTAGTCCAGCGAACATACTTATCACCGATGTTGATGGCTTGCCCGCAGTTTGTGCAGCGGTGTTGCTTGCGGGATTTGTGTGTTTGTTCTGGAGTGCAGTACATCACGCACCACCCTTCAGGCTGGCGCGGTATACGGAAAGCTGAGTGCCCGCCCTTTTCCCGTAATCAACAGCAATTTCATTCATTAAGGACAGCATTCTTTTACTATCCCCTCGGATTGCTGCCTTTCCCATTTCCTTGGCCTTGTCTGCATACCAATCCAGCGCATCAGCCAGCGCGGCGGCGTGGTCGGTCTCATCCAACACCTCGCGGACGTGGTACATTTTTGATTGACCTATCATAAATTCATCTGCCAGCTGCTTATTGTTGAAAACTTTTAGTGCTTGATCGTAACTGTCACAGTACGGCTTGTAATGAACAACAAAAAACTCTCTCGCTTCGCTCATTTCGGCCCCCTAAGATTTAGCGCCTGACGAAGTGCTGCGTTTTCTTCGATTGCGGTGTCATACGCAAGGAACCGGCATAGACCTACAGCGATAGCGCCGGCGATTCCCCCGATGATAATACCGATGAATATTCCGATCAGTAGCATGGTCACACCTCCTGATAGCCAAGCCCGTCGCACGCACATGCATGCCGGGATAATTCTGTTATTGCGTACAACGCAGCAGACTTGCCACGTTCAATTTGCCGAGGCGTCATCGGCTCGTGCTGGCCGATACCAAGCACTGCGCGGATGGGCTGGCCAATGTGGCTTGAACCTCCCTGGTGATGCCACAGCGCCCAGAGCAACACATCTTCAAGCTGATGCGTGCGCACCGGCGCGGAGAAGAAGAGGGGCTGGTACCGGCCAGATAGATAACCCTCGGATACCTGCTCTTCGTTCCACTCATTCGCTGCGAAAGAAACCTTCAGCCTTGGGTTGAACCAAGCGGCGGGCTCGCAGTT
>Ga0207857_1000058_pt1 | contig 35241 bp, 29 predicted proteins | sample LuqExpMetageno22_FD_187780 | JGI IMG/M metagenome (GOLD analysis project Ga0207857, IMG submission 187780) | Tropical forest soil microbial communities from Luquillo Experimental Forest, Puerto Rico - Sample 22 (SPAdes) | ecosystem: Environmental > Terrestrial > Soil > Tropical forest ... | reverse complement strand
CGGCTCGCCGGCCTGGAGAGCCGCCTGCTTTCCCGCACCCTCCTCGCCGCCAGGCTGCGGCAGGGGTTCGGGGTGGGCGTCGATCCGGACGGCAGCGGCCGGCACGGCGCAGAGGTGGCCGTGGCCGACGAAATCGTTTCATTGAACGATGCCGTACGGGACGAAGAACGCCATTCCGGCCAAGCGGGCCAGACCTTCCAGCCTGCGGTTTCAGCAACACCTCCCGCTTCGCCGCCCGACCATGAAGCTCCCCCCGGGGGCGGGCCCCATCCCGCAGCATCCCCCAACAGCCCGCTCCAGGCCAGGGCTCCTTTCCCGACACGACCATGCCCGTCCCGAACCGATGCGGGGCGCAGCACCATCTATCTTACCTTCGACGACGGCCCCTCGCACCTGACGCTGCCGATTGCCGCCTACCTGAAGTCTCAGGGCGTCAGGGCCACGTTCTTCGTGGTCGGCTGCAACGTCAAAGGCCATGAAAAGGCCGTGACCTCGCTGGTCGCCATGGGACACCGGGTCGGTAGCCATACCTTTTCCCATAACCTGCACAAACTCAGGGCTTCCTTTGACAGGGAGACCAACGAGATCAGCCGGACCGCCGCTCTGATCGAGCGACTGGGAGGTGACGGCCGCATGGTGAGGATTCCTTACGGCGCTTCGGACAGGAAATTGGTCTCCCGGGTGGCCGCCGAAGGCGCCCAGATCTTCGAATGGGACATAGACAGTTACGATTCCACCAAACGGGGCGCCCACGACCGCCGTTTCATCGAACGGGCGGTGCTGGGACAGTTGGCCAGAAACCCGCGCAGGCACAGCATCGTGCTCTTCCACGACGGTTCCGGCCATGACGCCACCCTGGCGGCCCTGAAGAAGCTGATACCCCTGCTCAAGGAACAGGGCTATCGCTTCGGGCTTCTTACCCACAACGACAAGATGGCGCGATTACCCGCCGGAGGAGGCCAGACACCGTGAAAGACGTGCTGGAACGGTATGGACAGCTGCTGCAGGAGGTGGACCGCTGGTTCAGCGGCTGCATCCGGCGCCACGGGGACCGGATCGCCTGCGGCCGGGGCTGTTCGGCCTGTTGCCGGGGCCTGTTCGACATCACCATCCTGGACGCCCTCTACCTGCGCAGCGGGATCGACACGCTGCCCGAGGTTGTGCAGCGATCCCTGCGCCTGAAGGCGCTGGATCGCCTCGCAGCGTTGACGGCCTGCAATCCTTCCTTTGTCGAGCCCTGGACCCTCAACCATATCCCGGAGGAGGAGTGGGAGGAGTTGATGCCGGAGGAGGATGAAACCCCCTGCCTGCTCCTGGCTGAAGACGGGAGTTGCCTGGCCTACGACCAACGCCCCATGACCTGCCGCCTGAACGGCATCCCGCTGTTCGACACCTCGGGGGAGGCACTGATGGACGAATGGTGCACATTAAATTTCCGCGGCGTCGATGTTGCGCTGCTGGAGGACCTCCGCCATCCGTTCCTGGATCTGTTCGCCCAGGAACTGCTCCTGTTCCGCGAGCTGACCAGCAGGCTCCTGGGGGAGGCCATCAATGAGCTGGATACCTTCATCCCGGCTGCAGTCGTGCTCGATGCCGGGATGATCGGTACCCTTCGTCGATAACATCCAAACCCCAAAAGCATTTGTCACAGAGCCGCAGAGTCACTGAGGTAACAGCTTATTGGTGATTTTCTCGGTGTCTTCGTGGCTCTGTGGCCTAACTGCCGTTTTTTGAAGGTTTCGAACGGGGGGCGACCCGTTTCAGGATCGCTTCTACTTCGTTTGTGTTGCGGGCCGCCGGGTAGCAGGTTCCATGGGCGCACATGGCGAGGGCTGGGGGGCTGTCGTTTGCCTCGAAGGAGAGGGTAAGGTTGGGGCAGTAATGGGATTGTAACGTGTGTAGCAACTCCTGCATGGCGGGATGCTCCCGCGCTCCGCTGAAATGGGCCTCGAACGGCTCGCTCTCCAGCAGGGCCATGGCGTGCAGGCTCCCCAGGTGGATCGTTGGCTGCCGCTCCACGTCGCCGCTAGAGCTTTCCAGCAGGCGGCGGGCATGATCCAGCAGGTCGGGCCTTCCGGCGGTGCGGGCCAGGCGGATGAAGGTCCGGGCGGTCTGGGAGAAGGCCGATGGCATGACGCCGTCGTACTCCAGGGACGCCGTCAGGGGCATGGATTCGGCATCCCGGCCGATTTTCGAGAAATGGCCGCTGTCGGGATCGAGGAAAATCTCCGTCATCTGGTCGGCAAGCAGCAGCGCCCGCTCCAGCCAGGCCGCATCCAGGGTGGCCTCGAACAGTTCCAGCAGGCCGAAGGCCAGGAAGGCGTAATCCTCCAGAAAAGCCGGGACATCGGACGCTTCCCCCAGAAAGCTGCGCAGGAGGCGCCCGTCCGCGCGGCGCAGCTTCTCCAGCAGAAACGACGCGGCGCGCAGGGCCGATTCCGTGAACGCACGCACGCCGGTCACCGCCCCCCCGCGGGCCAAGGCTGCGATCATCAGGCCGTTCCAGGCGGTGACGACCTTCTCATCCCTGAAGGGCCTGATGCGCCGCTCCCGCTGTTCCAGCAACAGCAGCCGGTTACGCTCCAATTGGCTGCCGGTTCCCATCGGGTCCAACCCTTCCCTGGCGCAGAATTCATCCAGGCTGAGCGTTGCGTTCAGGATGGTGCGCCCTTCAAAATTACCCTCTTCGGTCACACCGTAAAACCGGCAGAACAGGGGGGCATCCGCGCCGAGGCTTTCCTCGATCTCCCGTTTGCCCCAGACATAGTATCTACCCTCAACCTCCTCGGAATCGGCATCCAGGGCCGCGTAGAAACCACCTTCGGGCGAGGTCAGCTCGCGGGCCACAAAAGCGAGGATGTTTTCAGTCATCCCGAGACAGGAACCGTCACCCGTCGCCTGCCACGCCTCCAGAGCCGTCAGGGCGAGCATGGCCTGATCGTAGAGCATTTTTTCGAAATGCGGCACGAGCCACTCCCGGTCCACGGCGTAACGGTGCACCCCGCCGCCCACCTGGTCCCAGACCCCGCCGCTGCCTATCCTGTGCAGGGTGTGGAGCGCCATCTCCAGCGCCTGGCGGTTTCCCGCCGCTCCCTGCCCGATCAGCCAGCTCAGGTTGATGGGCATGGGAAATTTGGGGGCGGTCCCGAATCCGCCGTACAGAGGGTCGTACATGCTGCGCAACTGGTTGAAAGATGCTTTGGTAAGTTCTTGTAGATTAGAACTTGCTGTGTTTTGTTTCGTACGGGAGAGGTTGCCCAGCGCTTCCATTATGCCGCGGCAGTTATTTTCGATCAGGTCGGGACGCTGGCGCCAGAGTGCTGCGATATTGGGGAGCAATTCCATCAGGCCGCTCATGCCGGCGCGTCCTTGCCGGGGGAGGTAGGTTACGGCCATGAAAGGGCGTTTGTCCGGCGTCATGAAGACGTTCAGCGGCCAGCCGCCGCTGCCGGTCAATACCTGGGACACGGCCATGTAGAAGTCGTCGATATCCGGACGCTCCTCGCGATCCACCTTGATGCAGACGAAATGGCTGTTCAGCACAGCGGCAACCTGTTCGTCCTCAAAGGATTCGTGGGCCATGACATGGCACCAGTGGCAGGTGGCGTAGCCGATGGAGAGCAGGATCGGCAGGTTTTCTTCGCGGGCCTTTTCAAAGGCCGCATCACCCCATTCGTACCACGCCACCGGGTTTTCGGCGTGTTGCAGCAGGTAGGGGCTGCGGGCAAAGATCAGGCGGTTGAAGCGGTGGCCGCCGTCGGGCGGGAGCGTGCTCCTGTCCACAGTCCTGAGTCGGGCGATGTATGTTGATGTGTCAACCTCTGTATGCGCCATGGGGCACCTTTTAAATTCGGCCAGGAAGCGAAGTGTTGTTATAAATGCCCGAAATAATGTGAGTTTGTGGTTGACAACCGTTGCTGCATTCTATAGGTTGATTGTAACAATTTTACGGGGAGGGGTTATGAAAAAAGTTTCTTTGCTTGTTGTTTTCTTGCTGTGCTGCGCGTCCACGGTGTTTGCCAGGGATACACTGCCCAGCCCTGAAATATTGGGCAAGGAATCGATTTTCACCGCCGAGCGCCTGGCCGCCTACGACACGATAATCGTCAAGGAATTTTCCACCGAGGGGGCAGAATTCGTCAATCTCGATGACGAGGAAAAGAAGATCGTGGAGGAGATCAAGCCGACCATCGTAAAGAACCTGAGAGAAAGCCTTGTCAAGTACTTGAAAAAGGAAGGCAAGTTCAAGCACATCCTCACGAGCGGTGCGCCAAAGGGCAAGGCCGTCATCGTGGAGGGGAAATTCACCAAGTTCAACGGGGGCATAGGCGCAGCCAAGTTTTTCCTGGGATGGATGGCGCCGGAAAGCGGCAAGACCAATATCTCGGTTTCCGGCCGCCTGATTGACGCCAGGACGGGCAAGGAACTGGCCACCTTCAGCGATACCCGCTCCGGGGGGGAAGGGGGCGGGTTGGGCCGCATCAGGGGGGTCATGCCGGTCCAGGCCACGGACGAGGGTGAAGAGATCGCCAACTTCATCCACAAGCTGTACTGACGGCCGGGTACTGAGTAAACGGCAATCTCACGCAGAGCTCACAAAGGCACAAAGAACATCGAAAAGACAGAAGATTTTGGAAATACTTGGCTTTTGGTGTTCTTGGTGCCTTTGTGAGCTTGAGCGAACGATAGTGAACGGGGGAGAGAACCGTTTTTATTAGGTTACTCCCCCAGCATCTGCGCAAAGAAGGCCGCCGCCAGGTCCACCGGTTTGCCCTGCTGCTCCCCGCCGCCGTCGCCTGACGCGATCAGCAGGTGCTCCGGTATTTCGGCCAAAAAACGGCTCGGTTTGCGCTCCTCGATGGCGCCGTACTTCCTGCGGGTCAGGCAGCGGGAGATCGTCAGGTGCTGCCGGGCCCGGGTGATACCCACATAGCAGAGCCGCCGCTCCTCGGCGCAAGACGGGTCTTCTTCGATGGAGCGCTTGTGGGGGAGCAATTCCTCCTCCATCCCCACCAGGTAAACGTGGTTGAACTCCAGCCCCTTGCTGGAATGGAGCGACATGAGCGTAACGGCGTTGTGGCCGTGCTCCTTGTCGTCCTCCGATTTTTCCTCGTCCATCAGCGTTATCCGTTCCAGAAAGGCCGACAGGGTCGCCCTGGGGGTTTGGGCCTCGAACAGGGCCAGGGAGTTGACCACCTGTTCGATGTTCTCGATCCGCTTGCGGGCCTGGGAGGCGTCGTTCAGGGTGCGGTACAGTTCGTCCTCGATGCGCAGGCGGTTGAAGAGGGCATTGACCTGGGCGCCCAGATCGGTGCGGCCGAACCCGGCAATGACCTCCGTCATCATCCTGTGGAAGGCCGTCACCGCCTTTTTGGACGACTCCGAGATGTCGGCGATCTCCGCCACCCGGCCCAGGGTCTCGAACAGGGGCACGTTATGTTCCAGGGACCACTGGTTGAGCCGCACCAGGGTATTGTCGCCGATGCCCCGGCGGGGGAAGTTGATGATGCGCAGGAGGGACGCCTCGTCGCCCGGGTTGTCGATGACCCGCAGGTAGGCCACGGCGTCCTTGACCTCCTTGCGCTCGTAGAACTGCTGGCCCCCCACCACCACGTAGGGGATGCGCTCCAGGCGCAGTTTTTCCTCGAAGGCGCGGCTCTGGGCGTTGGAACGGTAGAGCACGGCGAAATCGGACCAGGGGAGTTTGCCGCGGAACTGCTCCAGCATCATGGCGTCGGCCACCCTGGCCGCCTCTTCATCCTCGTCGGCCGCAATGATCAACTCGATCCCGCGCCCCTGGCCGCCGGCCGTCCAGAGCGCCTTGTCGGTGCGCACCGGGTTGTTCCTGATGACGCTGTTGGCCGCATCCAGGATCGAGCTGGTGGAGCGGTAGTTCTGCTCCAACTTGATGACCCGGCAGCCGGGATAGTCATGCTCGAAGTTGAGGATGTTCTGCACCTCGGCCCCGCGCCAGCCATAGATGGACTGGTCGTCGTCCCCCACTACGCAGATGTTGCCGTGCTTCTGCGCCAGGAGCGAGATCAGCAGATACTGGGAGGCGTTGGTGTCCTGGTACTCGTCCACCATGATGTAGCGGAAACGCTCCTGCCAGTACCCCAGGATGGCGGCGCTGGTTTGCAGCAGCCCGACCGAAAGCATGATGATGTCGTCGAAATCAATGGCGTTGAAGCCCTTGAGCAGTTCCTGGTAGCGGGGGTACACAGCGGCCGTGGCCAATTCCAGCTTGTCGTCGTGGGTCGGTTTAAAGTCGGCCGATCCGATCAGGCGGTTTTTGAGGCCGGATATCTTCCACAGGATCAGGTCCGGGTCGCACTGCTTCGGGTCGATATCCCGCTCCCGCATGGCTTGCCGCACGACACCGGCCTGATCCGACGAGGAGTAGATGGAAAAGTTGGGTTTGAAGCCCAAGGCCCTGATGTCGCGCCGCAGGATGCGCACACCCAGGGAGTGGAAGGTGGAGATGACGATCCCGTCCGCAATCCTGCCGGCCATGGCGCCGACGCGCTCCTTCATCTCCCGGGCGGCCTTGTTGGTGAAGGTCACGGCCAGGATGTTTTCGGCGGGGATGCGTTTGTCCTTGAGCAGGTGAACGATGCGGGTCGTGATGACCTGGGTCTTGCCGGAACCGGCCCCGGCCAGGACCAGCAGGGCGCCTTCGGTCTGGTTGACCGCCTGTTGTTGCGGTGGATTGAGTCGTTTCATAGGTAATCAGGTGTACCACAAGCGGCGCGGTCGGTGCAAATCCGTTTCGCGCTTGTTGCCAGGGCGTAAAAATAATGTAATATTTTCCCGGTAGTATTAAATCCGCACCATGGAGATCACGGTGACAGCCTCCCCCCATATCAAAAAACAACCCCAGGACAAGACCAAGCGAGGCAAGGTGGACAAGGCAGATGCAACACCGGAGAAGGTTTCCAAGGCCAAGGCGTCGAAACATAAGCAGACTGCGGCTGCCCAGGAGGCTGCCCAGGCAGCGCCCGGGTTCGACCTGAACGACAGCGAATGGTATCTCAACCGTGAGCTGACCTGGCTGGAGTTCAACCAGCGGGTGCTGCACGAAGCCGAGGACAGCCGGACGCCCCTGCTTGAGCGCCTGAAGTTCATCGCCATCGTCAGCTCCAACCTGGACGAGTTTTTCATGAAGCGCATCGGCGGCCTCAAGCAGCAGATCGGCGCCGGCATGCGGGAACTTACCCTGGACGGCCGCACACCCCGTCAGCAGGTGCAGGAATGCTACCTCGTCATTCGCAGCCTGGAGGCCCGCAAGGATCGCCTCTTCCGCCAGATTTGTTCCCTGCTGGAGGATAAGGGAATCGCCATAGAGTCCTACAGCGAACTTACCGCGAAAGAGAAAAAGACGCTCCGGGAGCACTACTACACCAACATATTCCCCCTGCTGACCCCCCAGTCCATCGACCCGGCCCATCCGTTCCCTTTTATTTCCAACCTGTCACTCAACCTGCTGGTGACCCTGCGCTATCCCAGGGCGCGGGAGGTGTCCCTGGCGCGGGTCAAGGTGCCGGTCGGCCTGGGAACGCCCCGTTTCATCAGGGTGGGGAAGGGTGATCATTTCGTCTGCCTGGAAGACGTGATGATGAACAACCTGGATATGCTCTTTCCCGGCATGAATATCGTGAGTTGCGAGATCTTTCGCGTGACCCGCAACGCCAATACCGAAAAGGACGAAGAAGAGGCCGACGATCTGATGGCCATGATCGAGTCCGAGCTGAAGGAGCGCAAGTTCGCCCCGATCGTACGCATGGAGATCGGGGCCGGCATGGACCCGGTCCATCGCGGCCGCCTGGCGGCCGAGCTGGAACTCGACGAAGAGAACGATGTCTTCGAAGTTCCCGGACTCCTGGCCATGCGCGACCTGTTCGAACTGACCGGCCTGGATTACGCCCGGCTGCACGATCCGCCCCATTACCCCATCGAACACCCCCTGTTGCAGACAACGCGCAACATCTTCCACGTCATCCGTGACAGCGGGTCGATTCTCCTGCAGCATCCCTATGAATCCTTTTCCACCTCGGTGGAGCGCTTCCTGCGCGAAGCGGCCATTGACCCGAAGGTGCGCGGGATCAAGATGACCCTCTACCGCACCTCCATCCAGAGCCGCATCATCGACTCCCTGGTGCTGGCCGCCCAGAACGGCAAGCAGGTGGCGGTGGTGGTGGAGCTCAAGGCCCGTTTCGACGAGGCGGCGAATATCCGGCTGGCGGAACGGATGGAGGAGGCCGGCATCCACGTAACCTACGGCGTCGTCGGCTTCAAGACCCATTGCAAGGTGATCCTGGTGGTCCGCCAGGACTACAACGGGTTGCGGAGATATGTGCACATTGGCACCGGCAACTACCATGCCGAAACGGCGCGCATCTACAGCGACCTGGGCATCCTCACCTGCGATCAGACCATCGGTCAGGACGTGACGGAGCTGTTCAACTACCTGACCACCGGCTTTATGGCAAAGCGCAACTACCAGAAGATCGTGCCGGCGCCCAGCATGCTCAAAAAGGGGCTTCTGGCGCGGATCGAGCGGGAGATCGAACTGCACCGCCAGAAGGGAGGCGGGTTGATCCAGTTCAAGATGAATGCCCTGGAAGACGCTGACATCGTCAGAGCACTCTACCGGGCATCCCTGGCCGGCGTGAAGATCGACCTGGTGGTGCGCGACACCTGCCGGCTGCGTCCCGGCATCCCGGGGCTTTCCGAGAATATCCGCGTCATGAGTGTCGTCGGCCGGTTCCTGGAACACTCGCGCCTCTACTATTTCAGGAATGGCGGGGCGGATGACTATTTCATCGCCTCGGCCGATGCCATGAAGCGTAACCTGGAAGCGCGCGTGGAGATTCTCTGCCCGGTCGAGTCCCTGGAGCTGGCCAGGGAGTTGCGGGCCATCTTCGACATTCATCTCGCCGACCAATGTTCGGTCTGGGATATGCACCCGGACGGCACCTATACCCAGCGCATGCCTGCCGCGGAATCTCCCTCCCACGGCAGCCATCACCTGATGATCGAGCGTGCTGCCATGCGTCTCAGGGAATCTCTCAAGCAAAAGAAAAAGGCCAGGTCAAAACCCTGATTTTTTTTCAAATACCCCCTTTATAACGGCTGCCTCGGCAGCCGTTTTTTTTGCATGATCGGCACGGTACCACGAGATAAAAGTGTTGCAATAGAACAATTTTATATTATACTGAACAACAATATACTATTTGTTACATACTTATAATGATTGGAGTTACGTCACGCCAACCAAAAAAGGGGGTTGCGAATGAGCAAGCAAGATGACGACGTGGAAAAGGGCTTGGTAGAACGCGATTACAGCAACCGCGAGTATTCCGTGGGTGAAATACTCAGGGAGCGGGGGGTTTCCCGGCGCGATTTTTTGAAGTTCTGTTCCGCCATGACGGCGGCCATGGCCCTGCCGGTCACGTTCGCTCCCAAGGTGGCTCAGGCTCTGGACGAGGTCAAGCGCCCGCCGCTGGTCTGGCTGGAGTTCCAGGACTGCGCCGGTGATACCGAAGCGTTGCTGCGTTCAGCCAACCCGACCGTGGCGGAGATCGTCCTCGACATCCTTTCCGTGGATTACCATGAAACCATTATGGCCGCCGCCGGCCACCAAGCTGAAGCGGCCCTGGAAAAGACCATCACCGACTACAAGGGAAAATACCTCTGCGTCGTCGAGGGCGCTATCCCCATGAAGGACGGCGGCGTCTACGGCTGTGTGGGCGGCAAGTCGCACCTTGACCGGGCGCGCCAGGTCTGCGGTGGCGCCCTGGCGACCATCGCGGTCGGCACCTGCGCATCCTACGGCGGCATCCCCGCGGCCGTGCCCAATCCCACCGGAGCCGTCGGCGTCAGGGAGGCGGTACCCGGCGCAACGGTCATCAACCTGCCGGGCTGTCCGGTCAACGCCGACAATCTGACCGCCACCGTGGTCCACTATCTGGTGTTCGGCAAGATTCCGGCCCTGGACGGCCACGGACGGCCGCTGTTCGCCTATGGCAAGCGCATTCACGACAACTGCGAGCGCCGGGCCCATTTCGATGCCGGACAATACGTGGAGCATTGGGGCGACGAGGGCCATCGCAAGGGTTTCTGCCTCTACCGGATGGGGTGCAAAGGGCCGGCCACCTTCCACAATTGCCCCACCCAGCGCTACAACGACAAGACCAGTTGGCCGGTGGGGAGCGGTCACGGCTGCGCCGGATGTTCCGAGCCAGCCTTCTGGGACACCATGGGGCCCCTGTATAAACGCCTGCCCAACGTGCCCGGCTTCGGCATCGAGCACACCGCCGACAAGATCGGTATCGGCCTGGCGGCCGGCGCTGCTGCGGCCTTTGCCGTCCACGGCGCCCTGAACGCCATACGGAAAGACAAAGAACCCAACGACGAAACCAGGGAGGGATAGGCAATGGCCAAGATAGTGGTTGACCCGATTACCAGGATTGAAGGACATCTTCGCATCGAGGCCGAAGTGAATAACGGCAGGATCACCGATGCCTGGAGTTCCAGCACCATGTTCCGCGGCATCGAGAAGATCCTCAAGGGGCGCGACCCGCGGGACGCCTGGTTCTGGACCCAGCGTTTCTGCGGCGTCTGCACCACCGTTCACTCCATCGCCTCCATCCGGGCCGTGGAGGATGCCCTCAAGATCAAGATCCCGCCCAACGCCCAGTTGATCAGGAATATCATCATCGGTATCCAGAACGTGCAGGACCATGTCATCCACTTCTACCACCTGCACGCCCTGGACTGGGTGGACGTGACCTCGGCCCTCAAGGCCGACCCGGCCAAGACCTCGGCCCTGGCCGCCTCGCTTTCCGATTGGCCCAACAACTCCCCGGCTTACTTCAAATCGGTTCAGGACAAGCTCAAGTCCTTTGTGGCCTCGGGCCGTCTCGGCCCCTTTGCCAACGCCTACTGGGGCCACCCGGCCTACAAACTCCCCCCCGAGGCCAACCTGATGGCGACGGCCCATTACCTTGAGGCCCTGGAATGGCAGAAGGACGTCATCAGAATCCACGCCATCCTGGGGAGCAAGAACCCTCATCCCCAGACCTTCCTGGTGGGCGGGATGTCGATCCCCATCGATCCCGACTCCCAGAACGCCCTCAACGCCGACAAACTGATGGAGATCAAGCGCCTTCTGAAGAAGGCCCAGGATTTTGTCGAAAAGGTCTATATCCCGGATCTCCTGGCGGTCGCCTCCTTCTACAAGGAGTGGGCCGCCATCGGCGGCGGGGTGGGCAATTATCTCTGCTACGGAGAATTCCCCGATGCGGCCGGCAACCAGTGGTTGCCCCAGGGCGCCATCCTGGGCAAGGATATCTCCAAGGTGCTGCCGCTGGACCAGAAAAAGGTGGCCGAGTATGTGGACCATTCCTGGTTTGAGTACGCCTCCGGTCCGGAAAAGGGACTCCATCCCTGGGACGGCGAATCGGAAGCGCGCTACAGCGGTCCAAAGCCCCCTTACGAATATCTCGATACGGACAAGAAATACTCCTGGGTCAAGGCGCCACGCTACGATGAAAAGGCCATGGAGGTAGGCCCCCTGGCCCGGGTGCTGGTGGCATATGCCTCCGGCCACAAGGAAGCCAAGGCAGCGGTGGACCTGGTCCTGAACAAGCTGGGGGTTGGTCCTGAAGCGCTTTTCTCCACCTTGGGGAGGACCGGCGCCCGCGGCATCGATTGCCTGCTGATCGCCCGCCAGACCCCCACATGGCTGAACGAACTGATCGCCAATATCGCCAAGGGAGACTACCGCATCCACGCCAACGAAAAGTGGGACCCCAGCGAATGGCCCGCCGAGGCCAGCGGCTACGGGTGGCATGAAGCACCGCGCGGCGCCCTGGGGCACTGGATCAAGATCAAGGACCAGAAGATCCTCAACTACCAGGCGGTCGTCCCCTCCACCTGGAACGCCTCCCCCCGCGACGCCAGGGGGCAGCGCGGGCCCTATGAAGCGGCCCTGGTCGGGACCCCCCTGGCTGATCCCGCTCAACCGCTCGAAATCCTGCGCACCGTTCATTCCTTTGACCCGTGCCTGGCCTGCGCCGTTCACGTGGTGGATGCGACCGGAAACGAAGTGATCAAGGTGAAAGTTTCCTAGAAAGGGGGCCGGTATGAGCGAGCAATGCAAATTCAAAAATTACATCTGGGAATTGCCGGTACGCTGGTGTCACTGGACCAATGTGCTCTGCATCGTCGTGCTGTCGGTGACCGGCTTCTTCATCGGCACGCCATTCTCGTTTGGCCGTTCGGCATCTGATTTTACGATGGGCTGGATTCGTTTCATCCATTTCACGGCAGCCTATCTGTTTACCGTCAGCGTGATCTCGCGGGTGATCTGGTCGTTCATCGGCAACAGGTACTCGGGCTGGAAGGAGTTTTTTCCCCTTGCCACCGACAAGGGGCGGCACAAGCTGATCAGGATGCTGCGGTATTACCTCCTGCTCGACAAGGATGTGCCCGAGACCGTTGGGCATAACCCCCTGGCCACGACCGCCTACATCCTCCTGTTTTGCATCTACTCGACCATGATCCTGACCGGTTTTGCGCTGTATGCCGAACATGCCCCCGGCTCCCCGATGCACCGGGCGCTCGGCTTCATGTATGTCATGTTCAGCGACCAGGGGATGCGGCTGACCCATCATTTCAGCATGTGGCTGATCGTCGGCTTTGTCATCAACCATATCTACAGCGCCTGGCTGATGGACATCAAGGAGCACGGCAGCGAGATCTCCAGTATGTTTTGCGGATACAAGTTCACGGTGAAAAAAGAGGATTAGCGTTTTAAAGGTTGTAGTGCGTCAGTGTCATGAAGTCGGGCGCGCACCGTGGCGCGCCTTTTTTTTGGAGGGGGAGAATTGCTATGAATCCATATGCTGACATGCCTCAGGCCACCCTGGTGCTCGGCATCGGCAACCTGGTGATGGGCGACGACGGTGCGGGCGTGCGGGTTGTCCAGGAGCTTCAGAAGCGGTATCGTTTCCCTCCCCGGGTGGAGGTTGTGGATGGGGGAACCCTGGGGCTGGACCTTCTGCCCAAGCTGGAGGGGATCGGGCGGCTTTTGGTCGTGGATGCGGTCGAAACGGGGGGCAAGCCGGGAACGCTGGTGCGGCTGGCGGGAGAGGAGTTGCCGATTGCCCTTCAAACCAAGGTCTCTCCGCACCAGATGGGGCTCAAGGACCTTCTTGCCGTGGCGGAGCTGATGGGGCATGCTCCCCGTGAGATGGTGCTGGTCGGCATCCAGCCGGCCAGTATCGAGATGGGCGATGAACTCTCGCGGGATGTTGCCGTGCAACTTGAAAAAATGATTGCCAACGTGCTGACGGAATTGGATAAATGGGACATTGACGTGCGTTTGGCCTAGCCGAGTGTCTTTTTCATCTCCAGGACATTCCCGTCGGTGGTCTTTTTATACTCCACGGAATCCATCAATGACCTGATGATGAAGATGCCGCGCCCCTTCTCGCCGAGCTGGTCCGCTTCAAAGCTGGGCTCGGGTACAGAGGTGAGATCGAAACCCTGTCCGCTGTCATAGACCTTGATGCAGATTTCCTTATCCGAGACGCTGATGCGTATCTGGATCTCCTTGTTGGGATCGGCGGCATTGGCGTGTTTGATTGCGTTTACCATGGCCTCGGTCAGCACCACGTTGAGGTGGTGCGCCAAGGCTTCCCGATCACCCTTGAACCGGTCCAACTCCCGCACCATATTCTCGCCGATCTTTCCGATCATGCTCAGGTAACGGGTCTGGTTGGGAACAACGATCTCCATGTCGATGGTGTTCTTCATGACAACCTCGCGTGTGGGAAGGCTGCAGTGTGTGACTAAAGCCTGCGTTCAATAACTCTCCAGCGCATCGTCAACGGTCTGAAAGATGTCGAATACCCGGTGCAGGCGGGTCAGCTCGAACATCGACTTCACCTGGCTCTGGAGCCCTGAGAGTTTGAGGCTCCCCTGGCGCGCGGCTGCATTCTTGAATCCCGATACCAGCACTCCCAGGCCGGAACTGTCGATGAAGCGCACCTCCTTGAGATCCACCAGCAGGTCTTTTATCCCGCTGTCGAACAAACGGTTCAGTTCCGCCTTGAGCTCGTCGGAATTGTGGGCGTCAAGCCGTTCTTCCTTTACGTAGATAACCCTTACCGCTCCGTTTTCTTCAATTCTCCATTGCATGGGATAACTCCTTTCGTTGTTTATGTCTGTAAAGCTGTAAGTTATAAGCTGCAAGCTGTATGTTTACGCTTACGGCTTACAGCTGAGGGCTTTGCTAAAGTATCTTGAGCACGACCAGCGAGACATCGTCCTGGAAGGTTTCGGAAGCGGTGAAGTCGCTGACCGCCGCGTAGAACGAGTCGATGATCTCCTTGGCCGGCAGGTGCCGCAACGTGTGCAGGAGAGTGCATACCCGCTCATTCCCGAATAATTCGTCATTTCCGTTGCGCGCCTCAGTCAACCCGTCCGTGTAGAAGAGCAGCACATCGCCCGTGGCGAGTTCAAAACTGCGCTCCTCGAATACCACCGAGGTCTTGACGCCGAGAATCAACCCTTCGGCATCCAGTTCGATGCACGAATGCTCACCCTCGCGACTGATCATGGGGTGGTTGTGGCCAGCATTGGCGAAGGAGAGGCGACCGGTGGCGGAGTTGTACTTGGCGTAGAACATGGTAATGAATAGTTCGGCGCGGGTCAGATCCTCGTAAAGCTGTCTGTTGAGAATCTGCAGGATGGCGCTGGCGCTATGGGCCGAATTGACCTGGGCGCGCAGCAGGGTACGCACCTCGGCCATGATCAGGGCCGCGCCGACGCTGTGCCCGGAGACGTCGGCGATCAGAAGATCGATGGTATGGTCGTCCCGCCTGAAAAAGTCATAGTAGTCGCCCCCCACATGGGCGGCCGAGATGCAGCGGCCCGCCATGTCGATCCCGAACGTTTCCGGGGCTGCGTCGGGAAGGAGGGACATCTGGATCTGCTGGGCGATCTCCATGTCCCGCATGACCCGCGCCTTTTCCAGGAGCGCCTGTTCCTTCCCGTTTCGTTCCCGCTCCTTGGCCTCCATTTCGAGGACTATGGTGACGGCCTGGGCCAGTTGGCCCGCCAGACTGCACAACAGGCTGATGAACTCCTCGGTGAATATGCCGGTAATCGACTTGGAAAAAACCGATAGAACGCCCAGGGATGGTTCTCCCTCACGAAAAATCGGGAGATAGGCGCAGGAGACGATCCCCTCCGCCAGTGTCTGTTCGAGGTTGATGGTCGTCCCGATCTGGCTGGTGTCGTTGACGAAGTGCGGTCTGCGGTCCAGGAGCGCCATGTCCCAGTATGGTGCGCTTTCCATGAACCAGTGGTTCCGGTTGACGGGGCGTCGGTTGCTCCCTTGGTAGCTTTTGACCGCAAGGGCTCCATCGCTGTCCCGCAGTTGGATGAAGGCAACATCCAGCTTGAACTCCTTGAGCAGCAGATTGAGCAGATCGTCCATGATGATCTGGAGGTCGAGGGTGCGGTTGATGATCTCGGATGCCTTCAGGCGGACATAGAGCGCTTCGCGGCTCTGATCGAGGGAGGTGCGGACGGAACTGAAGATATCGTAGACCGATTCCATGCGCGAGCCCATGTCGGAGAGGAAGCTGTCCACAATGGCCCCGGCGGCGGCGGCCCCGACCGATCCGGCCAGGGTTTTCTCGGTGAAGCGCTTGAGATTTGGGAGTTCGAACTCTGAAATGCTGCCGTCCGAATCTATCTCCCGGTCGCCCAGGTGATTTCTGATGGCCTGATGCGCATCCGCTTCCCCGATGAATTTTGCCATCAGGTTGACGAACTGGCTGATGGTGACCGGTTTGGAGAGGCGTTTGGTTTCGGCCGGATGGTAGGCGCGCTCCAGGTCGTAGGCACCGATGAAGCGGCGTACCTGTTCACGCTCAGGCTCGTCCTGTCGCAGCAGGATCGAACAGAAGATATAGGCGCTGAGGTTGAAGAGCATGCTCCAGAACAGCGAATGGCTCCACAGGTCCATGTTGCTGAGGCCGAACAGTTCGGTCGGCTTGAGGAGTCCGATGCCGAACGGCCCCTTTGAAAGCAGGTCCATCTCAAGCCAGCCTGATTTGCCGAACGAGGGGAGCAGCAGGGTATAGGTCCATGTCAGAAAGCCCAGCAGGATGCCGGCAATGGCGCCGGACTTGTTGCCGCGCTTCCAGTAGAGACCGCCCAGCATGGCCGGCAGGAACTGGCAGGCGGCCGAGAAGGAGATGAGCCCCATGTTCACCAGCATGTAGGTGTCGCCCACGATCCGGTAGTAGAAATATCCCAGGAAGATCACCAGGAAGATACCCAGTCGTTTCAGGTTTATCAACAGATACGGAAACCAGGGCTGGGGGGTGAACCGGACGATGATCGGCATGAAGATGTTGTTGAGCAGCATGGTGGATATGGCGACCGACTCCACCATCACCATGCCGGCGGCGGCCGACAACCCTCCCAGGAAGGCCAGGAGGGCGATGGAGTCGTGCCCGCTCAGGAGCGGGATGTTGATGACGAAGAAATCGGCGCCGCTGCTGCTGCCGGTGGTCAGGATGCCGCCCAGGGCAATCGGCATGACGAACAGGTTGATCAGGAAAAGATAGGCGGGAAAAAGCCACATGGCCTTGGTGATGTGCCCTTCGTCCGAGTTCTCGATCACCATGACATGGAATTGGCGCGGCAGGAGCATGATGGCGGCCATGGACATGAAGAGCATGGTGAAGGACGGTATGTAGCCCGGATCGTTGCGGGCGCCGCCAAAGGTGAAAAGCCGTTCGAACAGTAGTGGCCGGGCGGCCTGGAAACGGCTAAAGATATCGCTGAAACCGTCGTACAGGTAATAGGTGACGAAGATGCCCACGCCGAGCAGGCTGACCAGTTTGACCAGCGATTCGAAGGCCACGGCGGCGATCAGGCCCTCGTGGCGCTCGCTGGATACCAGCCTGCGGGCCCCGAACATGATGCTGAAAATCGACAGGATCAGGGCCAGCAAAAGGCCGGTCGGCACCGTCAGTTCCGCGCCTCCGTGGGGAAGGTGGATGCTGTTGGCCCGGAATCCGCTGATCAGGTAAAAACTGGTGGAAACGGCTTTTATCTGCAAGGCGATATAGGGCATGATGCCCAGGATCGAGATCAGGGTCACCAAGGCGCCCAGCCAGAGGGATTTGCCGTAGCGCAGGCTGATGAAGTCGGCGATGGAGGTGATGTTGTTCTCCTTGCTGATCTTGACGATGCGGCGCAGGAGAAAAAACCAGGAAAAGGCGGTCAGTGACGGCCCCACGTAGATCATCAGAAAGTCCAGGCCGGTGGTGGCAGCCTTGCCGACGCTGCCGTAAAAGGTCCAGGAGGTGCAGTAGACCGCGATGGACAGGGAGTAGACGTAGGGGTTTCCGACGATGCTGTGGCCTGTTTCCTTGCGGTGATGGGCGTACCAGGCGATCAGGAAGATCAGCGCGGTATAGAGGGCAGATATGATGGCCGCGTGGGCAAAGCCGGAGTTCACGGTTGCCTGTTCTCCGGGGACTTGTCAGCGGTGTGGCTGACGGCCAGGGTGAAGAGGTAGATGACGAAGATGGAGACCCCCCAGCCCAGGTAGAAATAGAGGAACATAAGCGGGTAGCCGAAGATGGTCTCGGGCTTGTTGAAGACATGCAGGAAGGGGAAATTCATCATGATGAAGCCCAGCACGAAAAAGATGACCCATGATTCCCGGAACTGGAGCCGGTGCAGGAGCTTGTGGCGGAATCGGTTCGTCATGGCGTAAGCCTCGCGTAGATCGGGCTGGTGAGGGTTCCGGGTGCAGCGGCGGTAGAAACGCTCAGCACGAGCCCTTCCGACTCCTCCGGTGGCTGGAAGTTGTTCCGCTGCACTTCGAGAATCTCCAGGCGGCCGTCGGAAACGCTCTCCCCGGACGCTTCACGCTCCACCAGGCGGCGGCGCTGCTCCGCGTCCGGGCAGGAACAGTGCAGCACCACGTACGGCAGCGCCAGCCTCTCGGCCAGTTGGCCGAAGGGGCGGCGCTGCTCGCGGCTGATGAAGCAGGCATCAACGACCACGGAGCGACCCATGGCGAGTTCGGCCTCTGCCAGGCGCAGCAGTTCGGCATAGGTGGCCTCGCTCGCCGCGGCCGAATAGAGCCCGGTCTCGAACGGCACGCGCTGGGCGCTGTCCGGCGGCAGTGCCGCCAGTTGTTTGCGGACCCTGTCCGAATTGTAGGTCGCAATACCGAGCTCGAAGGAGAGTTGCGCCGCCAGCGTGCTCTTGCCGCTCCCGGTCAGGCCGCAGGTAATGAACAGGGTGGGTTTCAGGCGCTGCCGTTCGAGGTAGCCGCGTGCCAGCCGGAAATATGCGGCGGACCTGGCCCCGGCGCGTTCCCGCTTTTCGGGTTCGATGCCGCTGTCGCTCTGGCGGAAGCTTTCCACCTTGCCCCGCACAAAGGCGCGGTACAGCTTGTAGAAGTCGATCACGCCGCAAAGACCGGCATCGCCCGAAGCGGCCTGATATTCGTCCAGCACCGCTTCAGCCAGGTCGCGGCGATGGTGATAGTCCAGATCCATCAGGAGAAAGGCGATATCGGCGGCGGTGTCGCAGTAGCGGAAGCGCTCGTTGAACTCGATGCAGTCGAAGATGCAGATCCTGCCGTCGGTCAGGCAGATGTTCTCCAGGTGGATGTCTCCGTCGCATTCACGGATGAAGCCGCCTGCGATCCGCCCCTCGAACAGCTCTGCCCGGTCTTCGACGAATGACGACACCCACTGCCCGATCACTGCCAACTCCTCGGAAGAAAGCGGCGTTTGGGGGTCGTCCGCGCTCTGGGCGAGGTTTTCCTGCCAATTGGCCATGATTCGTTCCTGCCGGCCGTATTCGCTGATGGCGGGCGAGGTTGCCGCAGCGCGGTGGAAGTCGGCGATGACCCTGGCCACGGCCCGCATGTCGGCAGCCGTCACCTCTCCGCGTTCCACCAGGCGGCCAAGCATCCGCTCCGCCGGAAGGCGTTTCATTCTGACGGCGTAGTCGATGACCTGCCCGTCGCCGAAGAATGCGGCCCCGCCGGGAGCCTCCCGCACCTCCACGACCCCCTGGTAGATGTCCGGGCAGAGGCGGCTGTTGAGGCGCACCTCTTCATGGCAGTAAAAACGGCGCCGATCAATGGTGGAAAAGTTGAGAAAGCCGAAATCCACGGGCTTTTTGATCTTGTAGGCGGTGTTGCCTGCCAGGAATATCCAGGAAACATGGGTCTGGATCAACTCGACGGCGTCGACCGCTTCCGGGTAGGCTTCTGATTTTAATAATGATTTTAGTATATTACGTTGCATGGGAGCGTCTCTCGTTGATAAAAATACTACCATTAAAATGGCGCTTCCGCAAGCAACCGGGCATTCTGATATTCATTTGACGGTGATTGGGTTTCATGCTAGGTTTTATCATACTTTCCGACAACGAGGAACGCCGCTGTGAAGCTCAGTTTACCAATGATAGCGCTGTCCGCCATTCTGCTTTCATCCTGTGCGACGACCGGTTCCCAGGCGCCTGCCGATCTCGCGTCATCCCGCACGGCATACGGCAGCGAATCCCGGGCCCTGTATCTTTACTCACGGGCCCGGCTGGCGGCCTACGACGGTGATTTTCCCACCGCCCTCTCCATTCTGCGGGATGCCCTGGAACTGGACCCGTCCTCCGCCTTCCTCAACAACGCCGTTGCCGAGATCAAGCTGAAGATCGGGCAGGCGCAGGAGGCCCTGGAATATTTCGACAAGGCCATCAAACTTGCCCCGTCGTACCGTGATCCCTATGTTCTGGCAGGCACGACCCTGTCATCCATCGGCAAGGACCGGGAAGCGCTCGGCTACCTGCGCACGGCGATCCAGCTCGATCCTTCGCGGGAAGACGCCTATCTGCACCTGGCCCTGGCCCTGTCGCGGCTCAACGAGTACGAGGAAACCGTCACCACCCTGAAGTCGCTGATCAAGATCAATCCGGATTCCCTGCTGGGTTACTATTATCTCGGCCGGGCTTACAGCCAGATGAAGCTGTACCGCGAGGCGGTGGGGTACTTCCGGAAAGCCCTTGAGCTGCGGCCTGAATTCGAGCAGGCCGCCCTCGATATGGCCGCCTCGTACGAGGCCCTGGGGGACTATTCCCAGGCCATAGAGATCTACAAGAGCCTCGTGGACGAGGATGAGAGCAAGATTCCGGTGCTGCAGCGCCTGATCCAGCTGCTTATCCAGCAGCGACGCTTCGAAGATGCCCTCGATCTCCTGAAGCGGGCGGCGGACTCGGGGCTCTCGGGCCCGGAAACCATGCGCAAGATTGGCCTGCTCCATCTTGAGCTTGAGCAGTACGATGACGCCATCAAGGTCTTTGGCGACATGCTGGAGAAGGACCCGGGCGCCGATCAGATACGTTTCTATCTGGGGATGACCTACGAGGAGAAGGGGGACATCGACCGCGCTTACGCCGAATACGGCAAGATCCCCCACGGTTCGCCGGCTTACCTGGATGCCATCGGGCATATTGCCTTCATCCTCAAGGAAAAAGGCCAGACCGACCAGGCGGTGGAGATGCTCAAGGACGCCATTGCCGGCAACCCGGGCCAGCTTGACCTGTATCTCAATCTTTCGACGCTCTACGAGTCGCTGGGCAAGACCGATGAAGCCCTGGCCCTGGTGCTGGGCGCGGAAAAGGAATTCCCGAACGAGGCCCGTCTCTACTTCCGCATCGGTGTTCTTTACGACAAGGTGGGCAGGAAAAACGAATCCATCGAACAGATGAAGAAGGTGCTCGCCATCAATCCCAAGGATGCCCAGGCGCTCAACTTCCTCGGCTACACCTACGCCGAGATGGACATCAATCTCGACCAGGCCCTGGAGTATGTCAAACAGGCCGTCGCCATCCGCCCCAACGACGGTTTCTTCCTGGACAGCCTCGGCTGGGTCTACTACAAGATGAAAAAGTACGACGAGGCCGTGAAGCACCTGGAAGAGGCCAACCGCCTGGTGGAGGAGGATTCCACCATTGCCGAGCATCTGGGGGACGCCTATTATGCCAAGCGGGATTACCGCAAGGCGTTGAAACATTACAAACGGGCGCTGAAGATCGAACCGGATCGCAAGGAGTTGGCCAACAAACTGCGCAAGCTCAGAGGGGAGCCCGGAAACTAATGAGCGGGCTGCGCCGCCTCAGGCTGCTCTTCCCGGCTCTGTTCCTCGTTGTTACCGCATGCACCCAATCGCCGGCGCCGTCCCGGGCCGGCGCCCATGATGACAAGCCCGCCTATGGCGATGCCCTGGTTGAGGGCACCATCGGCGACGCCTCCACCCTGATCCCGCTCCTGGCCACCGATACCTCGTCCCATGCCGTGGCAGGGCTGGTCTACAACGGCCTGGTCAAATACGACAAAGACCTGAAGATCGTCGGCGACCTGGCGCAGACCTTCGACATCGCACCGGACGGGCTCACCATCACCTTTCATCTGCGCCGGGGGGTGAAGTGGCACGACGGCGTCCCCTTCACCGCCCGCGACGTGCTCTACACCTACCGGGTCACCATCGACCCCAAGACCCCCACCGCCTATGCCGAGGATTTCAAACAGGTCAAGAGCATTACCGCGCCCGACGATTATACCGTCCAGGTAGTCTATGGCGCTCCCTTTGCCCCGGCCTTGGCCTCGTGGGGAAACAACATCCTGCCGGCGCACCTCTTGGAGGGGAAGGACATCACCAAGAGCCCCCTGGCCCGCGCGCCGGTCGGCACCGGGCCGTACCGCTTCAAGGAGTGGGTCGCCGGCCAGAAAATCGTGCTGGAGTCCAACCACGACTATTTCGAGGGGAGGCCCTGGATCGACCGCTATATCTACCGCATCATCCCCGACACCTCCACCATGTACATGGAGCTCAAGGCGGGCGCCCTCGACCTGATGGGGCTGACGCCGGTGCAGTATGCCCGCCAGACCACCGGGACCGCCTTTACGTCACGGTTCAACAAGTACCGCTACCCTTCTTCGTCCTACGTGTACCTGGGGTACAACCTGCGCCATCCGCTCTTCAAGGACAAGCGCATCCGTCAGGCGTTGACCGCGGCCATCGACAAGGACGAACTGATCCACGGCGTGCTGTTCGGCATGGGGCAGAAGGCGGTGGGGCCGATCGCTCCCGGCCGCTGGGCCTACAACCCCAACGTGAAGGACATCGCCTATGACCCGAAACACGCGGCCGAGCTTCTGGCCCAGGCCGGGTGGCGGGAGAAGAACAGCGACGGCATTCTGGTGAAGGACGGCAAACCGTTCAGCTTCACCATCCTGACCAACCAGGGGAACCAGCAGCGGCTCCTGACGGCCCAGATCATCCAGCAGCGGCTCAGGTACGTGGGGATCGACGTGAAGATCCGCATCGTGGAGTGGGCCACGTTCCTCAAGGAGTTCGTGGACAAGGGGAATTTCGAAGCGGTAATGCTGGGGTGGACCACCAGCCCGGACCCGGACATGTACGACGTGTGGCACTCCAGCAAGACCAATCCGGGGGAGTTGAACTTCATCGGCTACAAGAATCCCGAGGTGGACCGCCTGCTGGTGGAGGGGCGCAGCACCTTTGACCTGGAAAAGCGCAAGAAGGCCTATTTCCGCATCCAGGAGATCATGGCCGACGAGCAGCCCTATACCTTTCTCTACGTGCCCGATGCCCTGCCGGTGGTCAGCGCCCGCATCCGCGGCGTGAAACCGGCTCCCATCGGCATCGGCTACAACCAGATCCAGTGGTACGTGCCCAAGGCCGAGCAGGTGTATTGATATGACACGTTATCTTTTAAAACGCATCCTGATGCTGATCCCGCTCATGGTCGGCATCACCCTCATCACCTTTTCGGTGGTCCATCTGGCGCCGGGCGAGCCGGTGGAAATGCAGATGGCCATGAACCCCAAGGTGGGCAAGGAGGCCCGGGAGCGGCTGCGCAAGTTCTACGGCCTGGACAAGCCGCTGCATGAACAGTACTTCACCTGGGTCGGCAAACTGGCGCGGCTGGACCTGGGGCGCTCCTTTTCCTCCGACAACCGGCCGGTGAAGGACAAGATCACGGAGCGTCTGCCCATTACCCTGTCCCTCAACATCATCGCCCTGGTGCTGGAATTCGGCCTGGCGATCCCCATCGGCATCCTGGCCGCCACCCACCGGGATACCTGGCTTGACAAGGGGATCACGGTCTTCGTCTTCGTCGGCTTTGCCGTGCCCACCTTCTGGCTGGCCTTGCTCCTGATGTACCTGTTCGGCGTCAGGCTGAACTGGCTCCCCATCTCGGGCCTGCACACCCTGGGGAGCGACAGTTACGGGTTCGTGCGCTATGTGGGGGACATGGCCAAACACCTCTGCATGCCGATCCTGGTGGCATCCTTCGGCAGCCTGGCGGGCCTGTCGCGCTACATGCGCTCATCCATGCTGAACGTGATCGGCCAGGACTACATCACCACCGCCCGGGCCAAGGGGCTTTCCGAGCGGGTCGTGATCTACAAGCACGCCTTGCGCAACGCTCTCTTGCCGTTGATCACCCAGGCGGGCCTGGCCATCCCCGGACTGATCGGCGGGAGCGTCATCTTCGAGACCATCTATGCCATTCCCGGCATGGGGCAGCTCTTCTACCAGGCGGTCATGGCCCGCGACTATCCGGTTGTGATGGGGATCGTTATCATCGGCGCGCTTCTGACCCTGATCGGCAACCTGGTGGCCGACGTCTGCTACGCCCTGGCCGACCCGCGTATCAGGGAGGGGAGGGGGGCGCAATGATCGGACCACATTCCTACTTCCGCGCCGTTTTCTGGCCGCGGCTGGCCCGCAACCGGTTTGCCGTGGCCGGCGCTGTCGTCGTGCTGCTGATGCTGGCGGTCGCCCTGCTGGCCCCCCTGATCGTGCGCTTCGGCCCCAATGAGATCAATGCCTGGGCGGTTCTCGAGCCCCCTTCCCTGAAACACTGGTTCGGCACCGACGACCTGGGGCGCGACGTGTTCAGCCGGATCATCTACGGGGCGCGGATCTCCCTCCTGGTCGGTTTTGCAGCAGCCGGCATCGCCGTCCTGATCGGCACGATCCTGGGGCTCGTGGCCGGATTCTACGGCGGCTGGATCGACAACTGCCTCATGCGGGTCGTTGACATCATGTTCTGTTTCCCGACCTTTTTCCTGATCCTGGCAGTCATTACCTTTTTGCGTCCCTCCATCTGGTACATCATGATCGTAATCGGCCTGACCGGCTGGATGGGGGTGGCCCGGCTGGTGCGGGCCGAGACCCTTTCCATCCGCGAGATGGACTACATCATGGCCGCCCGCTGTATCGGCTGTTCCGACCAGCGGATCATCTTCCGCCATATCCTGCCCAATGCCGTTTCGCCGGCCCTGGTAGCCGCCACCCTGGGGATCGCCGGCGCCATATTGACCGAGTCGGCCCTCTCGTTCCTCGGCATCGGGGTCCAGCCGCCGACCCCCAGTTGGGGCAACATTCTCACCTCGGGCAAGGATTACATCGAATTTGCCTGGTGGCTCTCCCTGTTCCCCGGCCTGGCCATCCTGGTGACGGTGCTGGCCTACAACCTGCTGGGGGAGGGGATCAGGGATGCCCTTGACCCCCGTGTCAAAACTGGCCGGTAATACCCCCCGGCGCCACCCGGCTGAGCCGGCATCGCCTCGATCAGGCTCTAGTAGCTCTCAAACGCCTCGTCCGAGGCGTCCTCATCCCCCATGTACAGGTTCACACCGGCCTGGCCGGCCTGTGCGGCCTTTTTTTGCGGCTTGGTGTGGTAGCCATTTGCCTGCGCCTGCACGAACTGTTGCTGCTTCTTGGGGAACGACGCCTTTGCTGCGGCCTTGCGGACGACGGCGGCCTCTTCCATCCTGAAGAAGGCTATGGCTTCCTGGAGCTGTTCGGCCTGGCTTGAAAGCTCCTCGGACGTGGATGCCATCTGTTCCGATGCGGATGCATTCTGCTGGATGACGCTGTCCAACTGCTGTACGGCCTGGTTGATCTGGACGGCACCGGCATCCTGCTCCTTGCTGGATGCGCTGATCTCCTGGACCAGTTCGGCGGTCTTCTGGATGTCCGGCAGCATCATGTCCAGCATCTCGCCGGCTTCCTCGGCCACCTCCACGCTCTTGGCCGAGAGGCTCCCGATCTCGCCGGCGGCTTTCTGGCTCCGCTCAGCCAACTTCCTCACCTCTGCCGCCACCACCGCGAAGCCTTTGCCGTGTTCGCCTGCCCGGGCCGCCTCGATGGCGGCGTTCAAAGCCAGCAGGTTGGTCTGGCGCGCGATCTCCTCGATGATGGTGATCTTGGTGGCGATCTCCTTCATGGCGCCCACGGTTTCGGCAACGGCCTTGCCGCCTATCTTGGCGTCCGAGGCCGACTTGATGGCGATCTTCTCGGTTTGGGAGGAGTTGTCGGCATTCTGCTTGATGCTGGATGACATCTCCTCCATGGAGCTGGAGACTTCCTCGGCAGAAGCCGCCTGTTCGGTGGCGCCCTGTGACATCTGCTGGGCAGTGGCGGAGAGTTCCGCGCTCCCGGACGCCACATTGTCGGCGGCAGCCTTGACGTTACGGACCACGTCCACCAGTTTTCTCACCATGTCGGACAGGGCATGCATCAACTCGTCCTGGGCGGAGCGTTCCTTCAACTCCACCATCAGATTGCCGCTGGCCACCTCCCTGGCTGCTGCCGTGATCTTGTTGGTGGCGTCGATAAGCACGTTCAGGTTCAGCTTGATTTCGTTGAAATCGCCGTTGTAGTTATCGGTAATGAGGGGTGGGATGTCCCCCTTGCTGATCCGGTCCACATATGCGGCAGCCACGTTCAGGGGGCCGATGACCGCGTCAAGGGTGTCGTTGACCCCTTGGACGATCTTCCGGAAATCGCCCTGGTGCCGGGTCACATCTGCACGGGTAGCCAGCTTTCCTTCCACGGCGGCCTGGGAAAGCATGTTTGCGTCGGCTACCAGGGCATTGATGTTGTCGATGCAGTTGTTCAGGTTGAGCTTGATCTTGTTGAAGTCACCATTGTAGTTGTCGCTGATCTTGGGTGGAATGTCCCCTTTGGATATCCGGTCCACATGTTCGGCCGCCACGTTCAAGGGGCCGATGAGTGCGTCCAAGGTCTGGTTGACCCCTGCGACGATCCCGCGGAACTCGAAGTTGATCTTATCCACGTCGCCACGGGTCGCCAGCTGCCCGTTTATCGCCGCCTCGGTCAGGCGCTTGCTCTCGTCAAGCAGGGAACGGAGGATCTTTGCGACGTTGCCGGAAATGGCCAGGCCGATGCCGATGCCGATCAGCACGGCCCCGATGATGATCCCGATCATGATGGTTCGGCTCTGGTGATACAACTGCTCCGTCAACTCGGCCGACTTCTGTGCGTATGTCTCTTTTATCCTGGCCAACTCCTCCAGGGTCCCGTCCACAGCGGTAACCTTTTCCCGCGCCAGCCCGGTGGAGAGTTGCACCGAGGCCCTGCTTTTCTCCAGATCGTCCTTGAGCCCCGCATCCATGACCCTCTGGGCAACCGGCTGATAATCGCGCCATTCCTTATCCAGTTTTGCTATCAACTCCTTTCCCTTTTCGGAGTAAAAGAGCGGCTTGGCCTTTTCGATATTTTCGTCAACCCTTTTTGCCTCTTCGGTATGCTGCTTCACAAATCTTTCCCGTTCCCCCTTGTTCGTGGCCAACAGCAGGTTCTTCTCGGCCCTGACCATGGTCATGAGGGCGGTGTTGGCCTCCTTGACATAGGAGAGTCCGAGCAAGTCGTTCTGGTACATCCGGTCGGCCTTCTCGGCCATGATCGACATATTTCTGATGCCGATCACACCAACGACGACGGTAATGGCCGAGACGATGCAAAAACCGGCAATCAATTTTGTCCTGATGGTGATAGTATCGAGCCATCTCATGATGTGTTTCCCCCTTGTCGGTGCTTGATTGGTCATGCGGGCGAATCAGGCCGCTTCCTTCATTGCTTCGCCCGTCATCTCCAGCTCGGCGTTGTTGAAGGCGTTGTCTATGTTCAGGATGATGATGAACTGATCATTATGCTTCCCCATGCCGGTGATAAAGTCGGTGTTGATACTGGTGCCGATCTTCGGCGGCGGCTCGATCTGTCCGGGTTCCAACTCCACGACTTCCTGAACCGAATCGGCCAGGATGCCCAGCACGATGGCTTCTTCTTCCAGGTTCACCTCCACAACAACGATGCACGTATTCACCGTCCGCTCCGCCGGCGGCATGCCGTACTTCAGATGCATGTCCATCACCGGCACCACGCTGCCCCGAAGGTTTATCACGCCGCTCAGGTAATCAGGGGTCTGCGGAACCTTGGTGATGGTGGTGAACTCAAGAATTTCACGCACCTTTGCCACATCGACGGCAAATACCTCGTCGGACAGCTTGAAGGTCAGGTACTGCCGGGTTTCCATTATCGCTGCCACTGCCATCGTAACCTCCTTGTTAATGACGCTCGTGCTGCGTAGCGGCCACTATCCTCAGTGTTTCCTGGCGTGAAACGTCAGGCGCATGCTCTCCAGGGCATGCATTATGATCTCCTGGCAACCGCTCGTTACCGCTTCACCGTGGCCGGGGTAAATTCTCTGGATGTCCCTGCAGGCTATTTTCATGAGCGACTCGATGTAATCGGCGCCGGACCTGTCTTCCGGCGCCAGGGCCCGCAGCCGGGTGTCGCCTGAGAACAAGGATTTTTTCGAAGGGGCGTACAGGCAGACGGAATCCGGTGAGTGTCCCGGCGTATGGAGAACTTCGAGCGTGTCATCCCCCACCTTGATGAATTGGCCGTCCGCGAGGAGTTCGTCCGCTGCCGCGCTCTTGCCAAAGGCCATGGTCCTGGCGCGGAAGCGTTTTTTGATGGCCATTGCCGAACCCGCATGATTGGTGTGATTGTGGGTAAGGATGACCTGGGCCATGCGTACCGCGCCAAGGCCTGCGGAGAGATGTTCGATCGCGTCGATGACAAGGTTGTCGGCTCCGGGATCAATAATGGTGTTCATATCGTCGGGCCGGTTCCAGGTGCCGAGGATCAGGTATGAATTACAACTGGCTATATCGTGACTTCTCGGTAAGGGTATGATCTTCATCGTGGCTACTCCCCGGCCTCTTGAACCGTTGGCGTGCGGCGCAATCCGCGTGGATCGCAAACGCCAGCCCGGCATGATGAAGGCAAGCGTGAGGTGACCAGGTTGTTTTCCGTGGTGGTCCGGTTACCCCAGTACCTTTTTAACGACCGATATCATCTGGTCGGGCTTGAAGGGCTTCACTATCCATCCCGTGGCGCCAGCAGCCTTCCCCTCCTGTTTTTTGCTGTCCTGGGATTCCGTGGTGAGCATGATGATCGGTATGAACTTGCAGGATGGGAGTGCCCTGGCGGCCTTGATCAGGCCGATCCCATCAAGATTCGGCATGTTCAGGTCGGTGATGATCATGTCGATCTTGTTGCTTTGCAGTTTGAGCAGGGCATCGGCGCCGTCCACCGCCTCAACCACTTCGTAGCCACCCTGTTTCAGGGTGAAATTCACCATTTGCCGGACGCTGGCAGAGTCGTCAGCCGTCAAGATATGTTTTGCCATCAGTTTTTCCCTCCTACCCAGATGCAGGTACATTTTGTATCAATCTCGCACCCCGAGGTGCGTACCTGGCCGGATGTCAGCGCGGTTTCCCAAATGGCTGGCCGATCCTGCCCGATTATTCTGAATCCTTTGTTGCCGAATAGTGAGCTTCGATGGGACGAACAAAGCAATTGCAGCCCGGCAACGTCGATCTCCGTGACATCCGAAATATCAACGACCACGTTGTCGATCTGGTCGAAGGTTGTGGAGAGTTGCACCAGGAACTCGCCCACGCTGGAAAGGGTTATCGCTCCGCTGATCTTCATGGTGGCCAACGCATCATCCTCCTTCATTTCGGTATGCACAGTGAAATCGCTCATGCCGCGCAGCCTCCTTTCGGTCCAGGTAATCCAGGCTCGTGATGGTTATTCCATGTCTTGTGCCACAATGTGTGTCAAATGGGAAAACAAATAGATGTCGTTTTAAATCAATAGGATATCAGGTGCTAATGCCGGGAGAGGTGGTTCGTGAGGGTTATGGGGAATGTGTCGTGCGACACATGTGTATCTGGTGTCTGCTACAAAGGTGTTGCGGGTGGCGGGTTGTGATCAGGGGTCGCTGAGGGGGAAAGAGGGGGAGGCCTGAAGCCGGCGGTAGAGGGTGCAGCGGCTGACGCCAAGCAGGCGGGCGGCCTTGGCTTTGTTGCCCCCGGCCTTTTCCAGGGCTTCTTCAAGGGTTATGGTCGCGTTGGGAACGGCAAAAGAGATGACGGGAATCTCTTCCGGCCGGTCGCTCCGGACATAATTGGTGAAGTCCTGCGGCAGGTCGTCCGCTGCTATGACGGTCGAGGTGCAGAGGATTGCCGCATGTTCAAGGATATGTTCCAGCTCCCGCACGTTTCCCGGCCACGGATGCCGCATGAACAGCTCCATGACCTCACGGGATACCGCGCTCAATGTTTTCTGGAACTTTCGGCTGAACTTTTCCAAAAAATGTTCGACAAGCAACGGAATATCATCCTGGCGGTTTCTCAGGGGAGGGATGATGAGACGCACGACGTTCAGGCGATAGTAGAGATCGCGGCGGAAGGTGCCGAGCTGCACCTTTTCGGCGAGGTCCTGGTTGGTCGCTGCAACGACCCGGACATCGACCTTGATGGGGGTGGAATCGCCGACCGGCTCGAACTCCTGCTCCTGAAGCACGCGCAGCAGCCGCATCTGCATGGACAGGGATATATCGCCGATCTCGTCAAGGAAGATCGTTCCGCCGTCAGCCTTCTGGAAACGGCCGATCTTGCTGGTCACGGCACCGGTGAAGGCGCCGCGCACATGCCCGAAGAGCTCGCTTTCCAGGAGATTCTCCGATAGCGCGGAACAGTTTACCTTCACGAACGGCTTGTCCCTCCTCGCTCCCTGGCGATGGAGTGCCGCAGCCACCAGTTCCTTGCCCGTGCCGCTCTCGCCGTTGACGAGGACCGTTGTCTGTACGTCGGCAAGCACGTCGATAAGGGTGTACATGCGCTGCATGGCGCTGTTTTTGCCGACAATGCCGCTGTAGCCGCTTTGACGCTGCAGTTGTTTTTCAAGGGAAGCCAGTTCGGTTTCATCGCGTACGATGGCAACCGCGCCGCTGATGGCACCGTTGCTCTCGATCACCGGGGAGGCGCTGAGACTGACGATCCGCTTGGGTGCGCTCTTCTGGCAGCATTCCAGGCGGCGAATGGTGCGCCGGGCACCGTCGCGGAGCACATTTGCCAGGGTTTGGCGACACGTGCCGCCGCATCCCGATTCGACGGTCAGGATGGGAAGACCAAGATGGGCCAGGGTGTAGCCGCAGGATCTCATGGCGGCGTCGTTGGCCCGCACGAGCCGATTGTCGCGATCAACCAGGATGATGCCGTCAGACGCGCTGTTGAAGATGGCGTCCAGGTTCGCCTGCTTGCGTTCGTTCTCCTCCATGAGGAGTTTGCTGCGCAGGGCGCGCCGCGCGGTGGCGACGATTTGTTGGGGGTCGAGCGGTTTGGAGAGGTAGTCAAATGCGCCGAGCCGCAGGGCCTCTACGGCCGATTCGATGTCGGGACGGCCGGTAATCAGGACGACCTGGGTATGCCTGTCATACGCCCGGACCTGGCGCAGAAGGTCCACCCCGTTGCTGTTGCCGAGGTAGATATCGGCTATGATCAGGTCGTATTTTTTGTCGTTGAGCAATCCTTTGGCTTCGCTGGTGCTTGATGCGCAATCAACGATAAAGCCTTCCCGCTCGAAAAAGGTCCTGAGAAGTCTTTGGATTGACAATTCGTCATCGACAATAAGGGCTCTTGGAATCATGGACATGTATTATTGCATGTCCCCTCGGGAGGTCAAGCGGAAAACACCCCGTCTGCATAGTTTTTCACCACCGGCATATGTGCCGTGGAATGGTGCCAACGCAGCGTGCAAGGACTGAAAAGCCGGGCAAGGCCGGCTGTCACACCATGCTGCAGATGGCGATCAGTGCTTCCATGAAATTGGTTGTGGTCAAAAGCCCTGCCAGGTCGCCATTTTTGTCGGTCACGCACAGCCCGTAGAGTTTTTTGTCATGAACCAACTGGGCGGCCTGGCAGAGGGGGGCATCGGGCTGGATCGTGTAGGGATCAGGGTTCATGGCATCCTTGACCGTGGCCTTGGAGAGCACGTAATGCACCTCCCAGGTGTCCAGGGGGGTCGATTTGCCGGGGGCATACTCCTTGATCATCCGGTCGGTGATCAGGCCGCAGAACTTGCCCTTGCGGGTAACCGGCAAGCGGCGAATGTTCTTTTCCTTCAACAGGTGGATCGCCTCGATGATGGAAGCGCTTTCCTCGATGGTGATCGGGTTGGGGGTCATCCATTGTTCGACGGTTTGCATGGCGGTTTCCTTTCCCCATAGCAGGTTGTTGAAAAACAGCCATCTCGCCGCCCTCCTCGAAAGCCACCTTGTGCGGCGTAGCACTGCTACGCCTCCGCGGGGCTTCCTGCGGGTGCGACGATCTGACTATTTTTGAACAACCTGAGTTGTTCAAAAACCTCTTAGATTACATCCCCAGAAATGCCTTTTTTACGTGGTCGTTATCGAGCAGATCCGTTCCCGCCCCGGTCAGGACAACCCGGCCAGTCTCCAGCACATAGGCGCGGTGAGCGATCTTCAGGGACTGGAAGACGTTCTGCTCGACCAGCAGGATGGTTACGCCCTGCCGGTTGATCTCCTGGATGATCTCGAAGATGATCTTGACGAACAGTGGCGAAAGGCCCAACGACGGCTCATCCAGGAGGAGCAGCTTCGGGTTGGCCATCAGGCCGCGGGCTATGGCCAACATCTGCTGCTCGCCGCCCGACATGGTGCCTCCCAACTGCCTTTCACGTTCCTTGAGGCGGGGAAACATGCCGAACACCCGCTCGACGTTCGCCTCGCGCCCTTTCCTGGCACTCTTGATGTATGATCCCATGCGCAGGTTTTCCAGGACGGTCATCTCGGGGAAGATCTTCCTCCCCTCCGGGACCTGGACGATGCCGCGCTCCACCACCTGATGGGATTCGAGCTTTTCCAGATCCTCTCCCTGGAAGGTGATATTGCCGGAGGCCGGTTTCACCAGGCGGGAGATGTTCTTGAGGGTGGTGGATTTGCCGGCGCCGTTGGCGCCGACTACGGTGACGATCTCCCCCTCATGGACCGCGAGGTCGATGTCCCAGAGGACCTTCAGGTCGCCGTAGCTGAAGTTGAGCTTGTCGATGGTGAGCATACCTACCTCTTTTTAATGATCTGCCACAGAGACACGGAGAAAGGCGTGAAGAAGGCAAGCTAAGACAACAGTTCCTCTTCAGGTTTGCCTCAAAATCGTTTTGTTTTTCTCTGTGAACCTCTGCGTCTCCGTGTCTCCGTGGCAGGTGTGTTAGTTGGTTACTCGCTCCCCAGATACGCCGTAACCACGTCGGGGTTGCTGACGACCTCCTGGGGCGATCCTTCCGCCAGTTTCTCGCCCGAGTTGAGCACGACGATGCGGTCGGAGATGCGCATGATGGCCTTCATGTCATGCTCGATGACCATCTGGGTGATGCCCAGTTTCTTGATCGCGAGGATCAGTTGAATGATCTCTTCGCTTTCAGCCGGGTTGAGACCGCCCATAACCTCGTCCAGAAGCAGCATCTTGGGCTGCGTCGCAAGGACGCGGGCCACCTCCAGCTTTTTGCGTTCGCCGATGGGCAGGCCGCCGGCCAGGAAGTCGGAACGATGCTCCAGGCCCACTACCTTGATCTGCTCCATGGCCATGCTGCGTGCCTTTTTCAGCGAATTTGTCCGGCAGAGCGCGCCAACCATGACGTTGTCCACGACGCTCATCTTGGCCAGCGGCCGAACTTTTTGCCAGGTGCGGGCCATACCGAGCTTGCAGACCTTGTCCGGCTGGAGGCCGTGCATGCTGCGGCCGTCAAAGATGATGTCACCCTTGGAAGGCGGGTAGTACCCGGTGATGCAGTTGAACAGGGTCGTTTTCCCGGCGCCGTTGGGACCGATCAGCCCCATGATCATCCCCTGCTGCATCTCGAAGGATACGTCGGAGTTGGCCGACAGGCCGCCGAAAAACTTGCTGACGTGCTTGATCTCAAGAATGGCCATCAGGCCGCCTCCTTCCTTTTTCTGGCGGTCAGCGTCTTCACGAACCCCAGCACGCCGTCGGGCATAAAGAGGATTACCACCACAACGAGGATGCCGTAGATCAGGACATGGGCATGGGACAGGTTCTCGGTCAGAAAGCTGCCAAACGCCGAATCGGCCTTGACGCCGCCCGAATTTATCAGGAATTCGCCGATCATGTTGCTGCGCAGCGCCTCCGAGAGCGGCACCAGCACCAGCGCTCCGATCACCGGCCCGAAGATGGTGCCGATACCGCCGATGATGCAGATCAGGACGATCTGTACCGACAGGTCCAGCGCCAGGACCGTGGACGGGTCGATAAAACCGACATAGACGGCATACAGGCTTCCGGCCAACGAGGTCAGCACCGCCGAGATGGACAGGGCGACATTCTTGTAGATGGTCAGGCTGATGCCCAGGGAGTGGGCAGCATCCTGGTCTTCCCGGATGGCCTGGAAATAGTATCCCAGCTTTGAATTCTGCAATAGCCAGGTCACCGTGATGACAAACAGCACGAATACCAGGCCGGTGTAGTAGAAGGGTACCTTGGATGAAAAGTCGGTGATGAGGGTCCCGCCGATCTTCAACGGAGGGATCTCCGTGGCCAGGATGCCTTCGGCGCCGTTGGTGATCTCCTTCAGGTTCAGGGCCGATACCCGGAATATCTCGGCCACGGCGATGGAGGCCAGGACAAAGTACGGCCCCCGCAGGCGGAAACAGATGCTGCCGATGATCAGCGCCACCAGAAGGGCTACGACCATGCCGCCCCAGATGCCGAACCAGGGCGGGACCTGGCGGAACTGCATCAGCATCATGGTGGTGTAGGCCCCCATGCCGAAGTAGGCACAGTGGCCGACCGAATACTGGCCCGTGTAGCCACCCAGGAGGTTCCAGCTCGACCCCATGACGATGCTGATGAAGATCAGGATCATGATATGCAGGGCATAGGTGTTTTCGACGAAACGGGGAAGCAGGAAGAGCAGGGCGATCACGGCCAGGCCCGCTATGGCCCGGAGTGCGCCGAACCCTTTAATGTCTCTGATGAGTGGTCTCATGGTCGTCTCGGCCCCCGTCACGCGTTGGATTTGCCCATCAGACCGGAGGGCTTGAACAAAAGCGCCAGCAGGAACAGCACGAACACCACCACCTCTTTCCAGCCGGAACCGAAGTAGACCCCGCCGATGGACTCGGCCACACCGATCAGGACGCCGCCCAGGGTGGCGCCGACGATGCTGCCCATGCCCCCCAGCACCGTGATGACGAAGGCCTTGAGGGTAAACGTGCTTCCCACCTGGGGGAAGATGTAGTAGGTCGGCGAGATTAGGGCGCCCGCGGTGCCTGCCAGGGAAGCTCCGAGACCAAAGGCGATGATGGACATGCGCTTGACGTTGATCCCCATCAGTTGGGCCGCTTCCCGGTCCTGGGCCGTGGCCCGGATGGCCTGGCCCGTGTCGGTCTTCAGCAGGAACCAGTACAGCGCTGCGGTAATGACCGCCGTGATGGCGAAGGAGATCAGGAGCGGGGTGGAGATGGATATGCCCAGGATGTCGAAGCTGCTGGAGGAATAACTGGTGGAAAGTATCTTGTAGTCCGAGGTAAAGGCCAGCATGACGCTGTTGCTCATGATCAGACCCAGGCCGATGGTCAAAAGGATCTGGTTCTGGGGCAGGGAGCCCAGGATGCGGTTGATGAACACCTTTTGCAGAAAGCCGCCGTAAAGGAACATGATCGGTATGATGATGACGATCGAGATGAACGGATCGACGTTGAACAGGGTGAACAGGTAGAAGGTCCCGTACATGCCGAGCATCAACAGGTCGCCGTGGGCGAAGTTGATCACCCGCATGACGCCGAAGATGATGGTCATGCCGATGCCGATCAGGGCGTAGACGCCTCCGACCAGGATGCCGCTGATCAGGGATTGCAGGAAGATGGTCATGGGAGAGTCTCCGAAAGATGGAAGGGGCGGGG
>Ga0207857_1000055_pt1 | contig 36098 bp, 38 predicted proteins | sample LuqExpMetageno22_FD_187780 | JGI IMG/M metagenome (GOLD analysis project Ga0207857, IMG submission 187780) | Tropical forest soil microbial communities from Luquillo Experimental Forest, Puerto Rico - Sample 22 (SPAdes) | ecosystem: Environmental > Terrestrial > Soil > Tropical forest ... | reverse complement strand
GGCTCTGATTGACGGTACGGAAAGGGGTGATCTCCATGTCTGCGGCCGCCGCCGGACAGGCCATGCAGAGCATGAGGAGGGCCGCCGGCAGTAGCCTATTCATAGCTGACCGCCTCTTCATCCGCACCGGCGCCCGCCTCGCCGCGGTGCAGGTCGATCAGGCGCGTCAGGACCATGACGGCATCCAGGATCCTGCGGGTTTCTGCGGTATTGGCCGAGATCATGTCGTCCACCCTGCACACGGCTTCAACGGCCTTTTCGGCGACAACGAGCTGACGGTAGACATTTTCCTTCAACCCCCTGGTTCGTTCGTTGTGCTCTATGACCCCCTGCAGATACAGGCGGTTTTCCCTGGCCTGTTCCTGGGCCGATATATTGATGCGCTGCGCCAGATCCCGCATGTGCTCCAGGTTTCTGACGATCAGGTTGGCCCCTTCCTGCTGGTTTTCCGTATTCAGGGTAATCTGCTGGACCCGTTCGAGGTTCTTTTCCGCCTCCTCGGTGATACGCTGGATGCCGACCGTCTGCTCGGTTGCTTCGGTGGCGATCCGCGCCACCATGTGGGATGCCTCGTCGGCGCTCTTCTCGATCTTCACCAGGGCTTCGTTGGCCTGGGAGGATATCTTCACCCCCTCTTTGACCTTGTCTTTTCCCTGGGTCACCGAACGCTGCACGGCGGCGGTTTCCTTCTGGATATTGCGGACCAGTTCCTCGATCTCCCGGGTGGAGGCCGATGTCCGGGAGGCGAGCGAGCGCACCTCCTCGGCGACGACGGCAAACGCTCTCCCCCGCACACCGGCCTGGGCCGCAATGATCGAGGCGTTCAGGGAGAGGAGCTTGGTCTGTTCCACCACCTCCTGGATGACATTGAGGAACTCGCCCACCCGGGCCGAATGCCGTGAGAGGCGGTTAATGGCGTCAAAGGACTCCACGTTGCTCTTTTCGATCTCCTGCATTGCCCTGAGCGTAGCCGCCATGTTCCGCAATCCGTGCTGCGCCTGCTCGCGGACGCTTTCCGAGGCCGAGGCCCCCCGTTCGGCATTGTTGCGCACCTTGGCCTGGGAGGCGCTGATCTGGTTGATGGATGACACCGTCTCTTCCGTCGAGGCGGACAGCCCGCGGATATTGTCGGCAATCTCCCGGATGGCGCGAACCATCTGCTCGATGGAGCTCGATGCCTCTATGACAAAACTCGAGTACTGGCTGATATTGTCGGCAATGCCGTCGGTGGTCGTACTCATCTTGGTCGACAGCGATTCCTGCTCGGCGCTGCGCCCCGACAGTTCGTCGATATCGCCGATCACCGAGGCAAAGGCGCCGTCCATGCTCTCCATGGCAGTCACCGCATCGCGTACCTGGACGAGTTCTTTTTCATCGCTGATGGCCAGGCCGTGCATGACGACCTTGAGATTCTCCTCCGCCTCCATGATCTGGGCCAGCAGCCGTTGGTGCTCGTACAGCCGCGCGTTCAGCTTCTCCATGATGAAGGCCCCGCGCAACGCAAGCGACCTCAGGTCATCGTCCGCATCCACGTAGCCGGACAACTCCCCGGACAGGCCAAGCCGTTCCACGATGGCAAGCTGTTCCAGGCGGGCGCCGGCAATGGCCTTGGCCAAAATCCGGGCGCACGCCAGCGAACCGAGCAGCGCCGTGGCAAAAACGCCGGCAATGGCCGGAATGCCGCCGCTCCCGGCAGCGATCACCCCCCCCGTCGCCACGGCCGCTATAACCAGCGAAACGATCACCATCCTGCTATTGATTGCCGACAAGCTCGCCTGCCGTACGTCTGACATAATGACCACCCTCGGGAAACGATGTGCTTCCAGCTTTTATCACGCCGGCCGCGGGCTGTCAACGAATGAGGCGGGGACAATATCTTTGATTTCAAAGAGATGGAATAAAATCAGTATCGTGCACCTGCACCGCCGGACAAGCCGACAGGGATGCCGCAGCAATGCTTGATTTTTTTGGCAGCCAGTGCGATACTGGCGAACATATTTACCGAATGTTTTAGGAGGATCACATGTTTGGATTTGGCATGCCCGAACTGATAATCATATTGGTCATCGTTCTGGTCGTATTCGGTGCAGGGAAGCTTCCCGAAATCGGCGGCGCGCTGGGCAAGAGCATTCGCAACTTCAAAAAGGCGTCCGAAGGGAAGGACGAGATCGAGATCAAGCCCAAGAAGGAAGGCGAGGACGACAAGAAAGCCTGATCGCTATTTGTCGATTCCGGATGAATCACCAAGGGGGAAAGGCTTGATGCCTTTCCCCCTTTGTTGTACCCGCAGAGATGATGGTGCGACGTGCCCCCTGAACTACGACGCCAGATATTCGCTGATCTTCTCCGCCAGCGTGCGGTAGATCCGGCGGCATTCGTTCTCGTCCTTCTCCAGGAGCGTCACGCGGAAACCCTGCAGCGGCGTGGAGAACGAGGAGAGCGGCACGACGCAGATGCCGGTCGCCGCGAGGATGTGGTAGACAAAGCGTTTGTCCGGGGATACGCCGGGCTGGTTGACCAGTCCGTTCACCAGGTCGCGCACCTCGCCGTTGGCGATGGGGAGTGACTGGCGGTTGGTCAAAAGTCCCTCCTTGAACGCCACGGCCATGTAGAACGCCCCGTTGGTGCGGTTGACCAGGAGTTGGGGCACCTCTTTGAGGAAGTCGTAGGTGATGTTGCTCATCTTCTCGTAGCTGGCGATGCGCTCGGCCAGGTATCCGGCATAGCCGGGATGCTGCATGATGGCGGGGATGACCGTCTGGGGCAGGGTCGTGGAACAGACCTCGTTCATCTTGCTCGTCAGGATCAGGTTGACGTATTTCTGGAACTGCTGGTCCTCGTGGCCGTTATACACCTCGATCCAGCCGCAGCGCGAGCCGGGCCAGGGGAACTCCTTGGAGATCCCTTTCAGGGAGATGGCCGGGACATCGCCGATCACATCGCTGATGGGAACGGCGGTTTCGCCGTTGTACACGATGTTCGTGTAGACCTCGTCCGCAATGATGAACAGGTTGTGCTCCCTGGCCACCGCCACGATCTTGCGCAGCGTCTCCTCGGTGTAGACCATGCCGGTGGGGTTGTCGGGGTTGATGATCATGATGGCGCAGATGTTGGGGTTATACGCGATATGGTTGCGCAGATCATCCAGGTCGGGATGCCATTTTTCCTCGGGCTTGAGCCGGAAAAGGGCCGGAGCGGCGTGGGCATGGCCGATCTCTCCCAGGGTGTGGGTCGTGTAGGAGGGGGAAGGCATCAGCACACGGGCCTCGGGACGCAGGCAGCCGTAGATCTTGGCAATGGCATCCCCCAGGCCGTTGAAGAAGATGATATCCTCAGGGGTGATCCGGGCCCCGCCGCGACGGTTGGTCAGGTCGCAGATAAACTCACGGGTTTCCAGCACGCCCCGGGTATGGCAATACCCCCAGGTAGCGTCATCCACAACCGCCTTGGCCACGATCTCCTTCATCCAGCCGGGGATGGCCTCGCCTTTGACGATGGGGTCGCCGATATTCTCCCAGTTGATCTTCACGCCATGCTTTTGCAGTTTTTCAGCGACGTTGACGATGTTGCGGATCTCGTAGGTCAACTCACCCGTTCCGGGGCTCACCAAATCAATACGCATTGCCGACTCCTCTCAAATTTTATGGGTCACGTGCATCTCAGTCTGCTTACACGGGCCTGGCAGCAGGGCGACAATTACCTGTCGACGCCCCGGCACGGGCGCTGGATAACAAAAAAGCCGCGGGCTTCTCTGCCCGCGGCTGTTAAGGGTAATGGGACCATGCATGATCACCGGGCAGAAGTCACTCCAGCGGCGTCGTTCGCCGCGGCGCTGATAGCTCGTGCTGCTGCAATGGCGGTAATCATCGTAAACATAGCTGTTTTTCTATACCACACCCGGCGCGCGAACGTCAACGCTTTTGTAAACCGGAATCCATGTCCACCGAGATCAGCAGCCGGCCGTCCTCGTCCCGCCAGCGCAGCCACCCGAGCGTATCCTGATCGGGCATCACCAGTGCCCAGTCGCCTTCCAGCTTGACGATTTTAAAAGAGTGCTTCGGCAGGGCCGGCGGCATCAAGGGTATCCTGCCCGGCTGCCGGAACACCTGGTACTGCTGTTTGCGCAGGCCGGGCAGCAACCGGCACGACCTCCCTTTCAACAAGGCATCCCACGGCTGAAAAACCCCGCGCTGCCGCGAGTCCAGCCACCCCTGACGGCCGGCATCGTCATAGGCGACCCGCAACCAGTCTCCTTTACGGGCCGTCACGATCAGCGGTAGCCGGGAAACGTTCCGGGTAAAAAGCCACTCGTAGGGGGGTGCCTGGCCGCTGTCCAGCGCCCCGATACGCAGAACGGCCGGTTCCTCGTACAGGTAGAGGGGCTCCTGGCGAGCGTTACCGGCCCCATGCTCCGCTGTTGCCAGGAGCAGAACGCCGATGCCGCTGTAGGGACGCATCTGCTGCGGGGTCTGCTGGGAATATACTGCTGCGGCAACCAGAAGCAGCAGGATGATCGCCGCGATGAACACTTTCATCGTCTTACCTGCCCCATCGCTTTAGAGGTTGTTGAAAAGTTCAGGTTGTTCAAAAATAGTCAGATCGTCGCACCCGCAGAAAAGCCCGCGGAGGCGTAGCAGCGCTACGCCGCACAATTTCACTTGTGAAATTGGACCGCGAAGGCGCCCGAAGGGTGAGGCCAAAGGCCTCAGTCACAAGGCGGTTTTCGAGGACGAAGGCCTGATGGCTGTTTTTCAACAACCTGTTAAAAAAGCCCTCTCAGCCGCTCCAGGTACGCCGTTGCCGCCGGCTCGTCGTCGGCCGGAGCCCAGACCGCCTTCTCGGCGTCGCCGAGCGGCAGGTAGGGGCCGGCCTTGGCCTCGAAAAAGACGGTCCCCGGTTCGAGGCTCACTGCCGTATGATAGACGCCGTGGGGAATGTCGGCGGCCAGATTGCCGTTCTCGCGGGAGAGCAGAACCGTTTCCGCAACGGCCCCGTCGTCGGAGAACGTGATGACGCCCAACCTGCCGCTCATCAGGATGAAGGCCTCATCCTTCTCGGGGTCCAGGTGGCGGTGGGGGCGAATGTACGAGGCCGGTTCAACGGCGTTCAGCAGGCGATGGCACCGGGATTCATCGTTGGGATGGATGTTGTGATTCTTGCGCAGGCGGGGAGAGGTGCGGGCTTGCCCGGAAAGCTGGCGCAGCAGGTCGGTGGTGACGATCTTCATCTGTTCGATTCTCCCTTGATTCGCGAGGCTTGCCGGCTACCGTAACGGCAAGGGGCACGGGGGAAGTCGCGCCGGATCTTCCCCGTGCCCGTCGGTACCGTTGGCAAGACGGGATCAGCGATCCACCAACGCAAACTGATTCCCGTCGAAATCGGCAACCACCGCCATCTTGCCCCACGGGCTCGATTCCAGCGGTTCCACAAAGGTAACGCCAGCGGTTCGCAGCGTTTCGCACAGTTGCTCGATCCCCTCGACCCGCAGGGAGATGCCGGTATGCCGCCCCACCAACCGGCGGGCATCTTCGTGAAGCGCCAGCGACACGCCGAACGTCGTCGCAGCACCGGGGAGGAACTCCATCATCATCTCGCTCTGCCCGGCAACCGGGAGGCCGAGCAATTCGCCATAGAACCGCTTTGCCTTGGCCAGATCGGTAACAAAGACCACCACGTTTTTCATTGATACGGTCATGAAGCCCCCATTCCCCGGTGAAAGCTAGTGGGTCGCCTTTTGCGAAAGGCGATGAACGCATTCCACCATATGGATGGCATTCTCCGGGGGAACCGTCGGCAGGATGCCGTGTCCCAGGTTGAAGATATGCCCGGGACGGCCGGCGTTTTCGTCCAGCACCCGTTTGACCTCGGCCTCGATGACCCCCTTCGGCGCATAGAGCACGGTCGGGTCCAGATTTCCCTGCACCGCCATGCCCTGGCCCAGCAGATCACGCGCCTTGCCCAGGTTGACATGCCAATCCAGCCCCATGACGTCGCCGCCGGCCTGCTTGACCGATTCCAGCATGGTACCGGCACCCTTGACAAAGTGGATCACCGGCGTCTCCGTCCGGTTCAGGCCGTTGATCAGCTTGGTGGTATAGGGGAGGACGTAGGTTTCGTAATCGGACGGTGCCAGGATGCCGCCCCAGGTATCGAATATCTGGATAGCCTGGGCTCCGGCCTTGATCTGGGCATTGAGATATTCCATATCCATCATGGTGATCTTTTCCATCAAGGCGGCATAGACATCGGGAGCGGAGTACATCATGCGCTTGATCTGGGCGAAATCCTTGGAGCCCTTGCCCTCCACCATGTAGCAGGCCAGGGTAAAGGGAGCGCCGCCGAAACCGATCAGCGGCACCTTGTTGGCCAGTTCGCGACGAAGGATCTTGATGGTGTCCAGGACATAGGGCACATCCTCTTCCATCTGCGGAATGCGGAGCCGCTCCACGTCGGCCATGCTCCTGACGGGGTGTTCGAAAACCGGGCCCGGCACGAAATCCAGCTTCATACCCATCGGCTCGACCGGCGTGAGGATATCGGAGAACAGGATGGCGGCGTCAACCCCCAGGATATCCACCGGTTGGATGGACACCTCGGCCGCCAGCTCCGGGGTTTTGCACAGTTCAAGGAAGGTGCATTTCGAGCGCACCGCCATGTATTCCGGCAGGTAGCGTCCCGCTTGGCGCATCAGCCAGACCGGCGTGCGGTCCACCGGTTTACCCCAACAAGCATCGAGAAAACGTGTGTTCATATCATCTCCCTGAATGTGATACCAGCATGAAAAATGGCAAAATAAAGGGGGATTTTAGTGCGACACCACCGGAAAAGTCAAATTAATTTGAGGGTTAGTCGAAAGGAGGGGGGCACAGCTCAGGACTGCCGCTCCACCAGATAGGCACGGCCATTCACCTCAACCCGGTCGCCGGGGCGGAGCTTGCGTCCCCGGCGCAACTCCACGGCGCCGTTCACCCGCACATCACCCTCCCCGATGATCACCTTTGCTTCCCCGCCCGACCCCACGGCATTGACCGCCTTGAGGAAGCTGTCGAGCTTGATGTGTTCGCTGGTAATGGAAAACGACATTGTTCCTTCCCCTTCCGCCCCGGACGGACGCGCACCCCTCCGCCGGGGAGAAACTGGGGGAGGCGATCCGGTGTGCGGTCACGGTGCATCTGAATCATGCCGGGAGGTTAACGGCCCGCCTGCATACGGAACACACCATAGCGCGGTTTCCGTAAAGAGTACAGCAGAGACAGCCGCAGGCACAAAAAAAGGGCCGTCACTCCGCCCTTCCCGCCAGCGTCCTGTCACCCCTTCTTCATTCATTCGCCTGGGTATTTATACCTGTTGTCTGCGCCTTCGTATCTGAAAAATTCCAGCGTTTTCCTTGCATTATCCAGCTTCTTGCGGAGCAGCTTCAACTCGTCCGCCGTATAGACCGCCCTTCCTTTTGAAATCTCATTCTGCAACCTGTCTATCCTTTGTTGCAGCGTGTCAAAGTCATCGCCGCACTTTATGGCGACCAGCAGGCACTCATCCTTTGTTGTGCCCGGCTCCTGCCGTCCACCGCCTGCGGAAGGCCCGTCAGCGCCACCCGTGGCCGGGCCTGCGCCGTACACCATCATGGCTGTCGCCAGGACCGGAATAAACGTTACCCCTTTCATGACCGGCCTCCAAGGCTCTCGATTGTTACGGAACCGACGAGAGGCTGTACAGGTATCTCACCGCACAGCCTCTCGTCTCATTCGTTCAGATATGGTCGCAGATATCTGCAGCCCTGCTCCTACCCGCCACCGCCGTTTTCAATGATAAGTTCGAACTGCCTGTTGTAGTCGTCCCGCTCATTCTGAAGCTGTTTCAGCTCTTCCGGCGTGTAGACATCCGTTCCACGGCCGATTTCCGTATTCAGCCTGTCAATCCTTTCCTGGATCGAATCAACGTCTCTGCCGCAGTTCATGGCTACCAGCAGGCATTCGTCCTTTGGCCCCTCTTGCGCCTGTGGGACCTGCGACTCCGTTGACCCCATATTCCCTTCATCGGCAAGGATCGGTACGGCCGAAAAAAGCATAGATGCCGCGACGATCGTCATCGTTCTTGCTATGCTGTTCATGGCTTACCTCCTGTGACTCGGTTATACTTCGTTATGGTTGTATAGTAACCAATTCGATCTTGAATGTAAATGATTTTGATTATTATTTTCAATTAATGCCGGGAAGCCGCCCGCGACCGTATTTTCTGGCCCGGTCTGTGGTGGATCAGCCGAGAGTCCGGGCCCCGTCGTCCCCATGTGGCGGCCCCGCCGCAGGCACAGCCCTTCCGGGCTACGGTGCCCCTGCGCAGCCGACGGCCACGACGCGATTGCGGCCTTCCTGCTTGGCCAGATAGAGCGCCTCATCCGCAGCCTTGTAAAGTTTTTCCCCTGTGTCGTAGGTATCGAAAGAGGCGACGCCGCAACTGAATGTCGAGCAGAAAGAACCCTCTCCGGCGGGAAAGCCGATGGTGGCGAAATCTTCCAGAATCTGCTGCAGGAGATGGCCGGCGTCCTGGATGGTGCATGCGGGAAGCACCACGGCAAACTCTTCTCCTCCGGTGCGGCCGACCACATCGGACTTGCGGAGCCGTTGCCTGAGAAGGCGGGCCAGGGCCATCAGAACCCGGTCACCCGCCTCATGGCCGTAATTGTCGTTGATCTCCTTGAAGTGGTCCAGGTCGATCATGGCGAAGCAGACCGTTTCTCCCTGGCGCTGAGCCTGTTTTATGGCGATGTCGAGGTGATCCTTGGTCGCGGCGTAATTGAAGAGCCCGGTCATGCTGTCCCTGACCATGAAGGAGCGTATGATCTTCATCCGCTCGGCAAGAACGGTCACGGTGGAGATCAGATGGTCAGGCTTGATCGGCTTGATCAGAAATTCGTCCCCTCCCATCCGTCTCGCCTCGAACTGGGCGTCCGCATCGGTCTCGCTGGAGAGGAAGATGATGGGAATGCTGAAATAGGCGTCGATCTGCCGGATCGCCTTGGCCAGTTCCATGCCGTTGCAGCCGGGCATGTACATGTCCATGAGGATCAGGTCGGGTTTGAATTCGAAGAGGAGCGGCAAGGCCTGCAGGGGGTCGTTCAAGCTCCGGGTATCCATCCCCGCATCCTGGAGGATCAGGGCGGTCATCTCCGTCAGAAGGGGATCATCATCGACGATCATGATTCGATACGGTTCGGGAGCCTCCCGGGTCGTGAGAGCGTGGAGGGTGGCGCAGAGGTCGGTGATGTTGATGGGTTTGACGAAGTAGGCGCCGGACCCGGCCCGCAGGGCCGAGAGGCGGGAGGGAAGGTCGCTCCGGGACGAGATGAATACCGTCGGTATTTCCCGTTCCCAATTGGCCTTGACCTCCCGGATCATGTCCGCCCCTCCGGCAGGCAGGTCGGGATAGACCAGATCCATGACAATGATGTCGGGATGTCCGCTGCGGATTGCCTTCTGGAACTGATCCAGTTCCCCGAAGGAAACCACCTCGAAGCCGAAACAGCCGATCTGGGTGGCAAGGTTCAGACGCTGGATCGGATCATCCTCGCAGAGATAGACGACCTTGCGCTCCATCCCGTGAAAGGTCTCGGCGGCAGCCACTATCTCCAAGGCCTGCAGGTCCATCGTCTGCGATGCATCGGTGCGGGCCGTCTCCCGCTCCATCCGGGCGAGGATTTCCTCCAACTGGGGACGCCACGTGGTTTCGGGGCCGGCCTCCCCCTTTTTCGCCTTCTTCGCCAGTCGCTCCCCCTCTGCGGCAATGGCACTCAGGGTGTCCAGCCCGAAGTTGGCACTCCCCCCCCGCAAGGTATGCAAGCAGCGGTGCAGTCTATCCAGCGCCTCTTTGGCCGGAGCCCCCTGGCCCAGGGCGGCGTAGGCATCCCTGACCTGGTCCACTTTCGAGGGAAGCTGACGGATAAACGTTTCGCGAAGATTTTTCAGTTTTGTCGCAACCAGCGTTGACTTGCCGCCCATAACGCCTCTGTTTGAAAATGACCGTGACGAATCACGGCACACGCCTCCGGAGAATCATCCGGCTTCCGCCCGGCGGAAAAATATGTCGGCCGCCGAAGAAGCCAGACTCGGCGGCTGGGTCCCATAATGGACCAAACAATTAAATTTGCCAAATATTATCCATGCTGCACGGAAATTTTCAGCAAAAAATGGCGGTTCTGCATGTCTCGATTGCAAACCTGGCACCCTGCAATCGCCTGGAGCCGGCTTTCGGCCCGTTTGAGTGTGATTCTCCCTGCAAGAAAGCTTCTGGTTGCTCCGGGGGAGGACGGGGTGGCGGGCGAGAAGCCCATCTGTGCAGCCATCTGCATCAGCTTCAAATAAAAAAGGTACTCATGCGTAAACACAAGTACCTGCGTAGCAATATGGCGGAAGAGGTGAGATTCGAACTCACGGAGACTTGCGCCTCGGCGGTTTTCAAGACCGCTGCCTTAAACCACTCGGCCACCCTTCCGGATTCACGAGCTGTATCCTATACCACACTCTCCCCCGAAATTCAAAGGGTATCAGGCGATCCGCTCCATCCCGCCCATGTAGGGTCGCAGCGCGGCAGGGACGACCACCGAGCCGTCCGCCTGCTGGTAGTTTTCCAGCACGGCCACCACGGTCCTCCCCACGGCCAGGCCCGAGCCGTTCAGGGTGTGGACGAATTCCGGCTTGGCCTTTTCGTCCTCACGGAAGCGGATACCGGCCCGCCGCGCCTGGAAGTCGCCGAAGGTGCTGCACGAGGAGATCTCGCGGTAGCAGCTCTGTCCCGGCAGCCAGACCTCCAGGTCATAGGTCTTGGCGGCGGAAAAACCGATATCACCGCTGCACAGGGCCATCACCCGGTAAGGGAGTTCCAGGAGTTGCAGCACCTTTTCCGCGTCGGCCGTGAGCTTTTCCAGTTCGGCAGCCGACTCCGAGGGGTGGGTGAACTTGACCAGTTCCACCTTGTTGAACTGGTGCTGCCGGATCAGCCCGCGGGTATCCTTGCCGTAGGAACCGGCCTCGCGCCGGAAACAGGGGGTGTAGGCGGTGTAGCGGATCGGCAGGTCGGAACGCTTGAGGATCTCGCCCCGGTGGATATTGGTCACCGGCACCTCGGCCGTGGGGATGAGGAAGAACTCGGGGTCCGCCAGTTTGAACAGGTCCTCCTCGAACTTGGGAAGCTGGCCGGTGGCGGTCATGGAGTCGCGGTTGACCATGAACGGGGGCAAAACCTCCGTGTACCCGTGCTGCTCCGTATGCAGGTCGAGCATGAAGCTGGTCAGGGCGCGTTCCAGACGGGCCCCGGCGCCCCGGTAGAGGGTGAAGCGCGCCCCGGTGATCTTGGCCGCCCGCTCGAAATCCAGGATGCCCAGCCCCTCGCCGATCTCCCAGTGGGGCTTGGCCGGGAAATCGAACGCCTGCGGCTCGCCCCAGGTTCTGACCACCACGTTGTCGTTTTCCGAGCTTCCCAGGGGCGTGGCGGGGTCGGGCAGGTTGGGGACGGTCATGAGCACGCCGCTCAACTCGTCGTCCACCTGCTTGAGTTCCTCGTCCAGGGTCTTGATCCTGTTGGACACCTCGCGCATCTCCAGGATCTTGTCCTGGACAAGGCTCTTGTCCTTGACCTTGCCGATCTCCTCGGAGACGCTGTTCTTGACGGCCTTGAGCGACTCCCCCTCCCTGAGCAGCGCCCGGCGCCGCTCGTCCAGGTCACGGAACCGGTCCAGGTAGGAAGCGCCTCCGCGGGTACGCAGACGGCGTTCGGCCTCGTCGAGGTTTTCACGGATAAATTTCATGTCAAGCATCTGAAACACCTTTATTTTTAGGGATTAAAAGTGTATTTTTTAGCACCTGCATCACGCCGCGTCAATGTAAAATAAGTTTCCCATCCGGAGTTTCCGGATGGGAAACTATTTGTTTTCAATTCGGAAACGAGCAATTTTTCGTCATGGCAAGGAAATCGAAGGATTGCGCGGAGGCGTACATCGGTACGCCGCACAAGTAAGCCTGAAGATTGACGCCGCCATGGCGCAAAAGGGCCGGTTCCGGATGAAAACAGAAGAGCCCCATGAAACGGATACCGCCCCTCGCCATAATCGTCATCCTGCTCGCCGCCTGGCCTCTGTGCAGCCATGGCGAGGAGATCGTCATCGGCGCCGTCGGCGATATCATGCTGGCCGGCAGATGGACGCCGCTCCTCAGGGACCAGGGCTACGACCACCCCTTTGGGGGGGTGGCGGCAACCTTGGCCGCAAGCGACATCAACCTGGCAAACCTGGAGTCACCCATCGCACACGGGGGGAGGGAATACACCGCCAAAAGGTTCCGCTTCCGGGCCGAGCCGGAGGTGGCAGCGGCCGTGCGCAAGGCCGGCTTCAACCTGGTCACCCTGGCGAACAACCATAGCATGGACTTCGGTGCCGGGGCGCTGGCCGAGACCATGGCCAACCTGGAGGCGGCCGGCGTCGCCTGGATCGGCGCCGGCAAGGATCTGGCCGAGGCGCGCAGGGCGGCGATTTTTACCGTCAAAGGAAAGAAGATCGCCTTTCTGGGGTATTCCCTGACCCAGCCGGTGGAGTTCTTTGCCGCTGGGCAGCGCCCCGGAACCGCACCGGGCTATGAGCAGTTCTTTATCCCGGATATTGCCCGGGCCCGCCGGGAGGCGGATTACGTGATCGTCTCCTTCCACTGGGGCAAGGAAGGGTGCGACACGCCGACCCCGTTCCAACGCAGTATCGCTCACAAGGCCATCGACGCCGGTGCGGACGTGATCATCGGCCACCACCCCCATGTGCTGCAAGGCATCGAGCGCTACGGGAACGGGATCATCTTCTACAGTCTCGGCAATTTCACCTTTGCCAGCAAAAGCAGGGCCGCCGATCAGAGCGTCATCATCCGCCTGCGGCTGAACGATGCGCAGCGCGAGGCCGAGATCCTGCCGCTGGACGTGTTCTACCGGCGGGTAGGGTTCCAGCCCCGGCTCTTGTCGGAAAAACCGGCCGAGAACGTCATCGAACGATTGAATTCCCTTTCGAAACCGCTTACAACAGAGATCAAGTGCCAAAACAATTCCTACTTCGTGAGCTTCTGACATGAAAATCCTCTTTACCACACTCCACGCCAAATATTCCCACGCCTCGCTGGCGCTCCCCTGCCTCGCGGCATACTGCCGGGACATCCCCGGCGTATCGGCCGTCATCCGGGAATGGACCACCAACGAACCGCGCGAGCAGCTCCTGCGCCATATCATGTCCGAGCAGGCGGACCTGGTGGCCTTTTCCTGCTACATCTGGAACATCGAAAAGACCCTGCGCATCGCCTCCGACATCAAGAAGATCGCACCGGATACCCGCATCGTCCTGGGCGGCCCGGAGGTGTCCTTCACCATCTTCGAGCTGATGCACGACAACCCGGCCATTGATTTCGTGATCAAAGGTGAGGGTGAACGGGTCTTCCACCAGATGGTCACGACCCTCATCAAGCATGGCGCCAGCAACCTGCTGGAGCGCTCCCTGGGTGAGATCGACAACCTGTATTACCGCGACGGCGACGACATCACCTCCGGCCCGCTCGGCAAGCACTTCATGGAACTGGACACGATCCCCTCCCCCTTCGAAGCGGGGCTGGTGGACCTGAAAAAGCCGCTGGTCTACTACGAGACCTCCCGCGGCTGTCCCTTTTCCTGCGCCTTCTGCCTCTCGTCCGCCGAGGGGCACGTCCGTTCCTTCGGCATGGAGCGCATCGAGAGCGACCTCATGCTCCTCATGCGCCACAACATCGCCAACATCAAACTGGTGGACCGCACGTTCAACTTCGACGCCCAGCGGGCCAACCGGATCTGGGAATTCATCCTGGAGCACAACCGGAACAGCCATTTCCACTTCGAGATCGCCGCCGACCTCTTGACCGAAGAAAACCTGGACCTGCTGAAGCGCGTGCCGGCCGGCATGTTCCGCTTCGAGATCGGCGTCCAGTCGGCCTCGGAAACGACCCTGCTCAGGGTCGGGCGCACGGCCAACCTGGGGCGCATCTTCGACGCCGTCCGCCGCCTGCGGGCCGAGACCGCCATCGAGCTGCACCTGGACCTGATCGCCGGGCTGCCGGGGGAGGATTTCACCGGTTTCCTCGCCTCCCTGCGCGCCGTGGCCGACCTGGAGCCCCACGTGATCCAGATCGAACCGCTCAAGGTGCTCAAGGGCTCTGCCATGCGGGAGATCGCCAGCCGCGACGACTACCATTTCTCCGGCTTTCCCCCCTACACGATCCTGCGCAACCCCTGGCTTAACTTTGCCGATATCAGCCGCATCGAGACCATCGGCCGCCTCCTGGACCTGTTCTACAACCAGGGCGGCTTTGCCGCGGCCCTGGCGCTCTTGCGGCGCACCATCGACACGGCATCCCTCTTCGACCGCCTGGCGCGCCAGGCCGGGAACGACAACCTTTCCGGCCTTTCCACCCGGCGCGTGTACGAACTGTTCGCCCGCCTGGCCGGGCCGCTGGTGGACGACGCGACCCGGCGCCTGCTGGACGATGCGCTCTTCTTCGACTACTGCCGGCAGGAGATGCCGCTCATGGGTAAGCTCCCCTCGTTTGCCGCCGGACACCAGGCAGAATGCTCCTGGCCGGGCCCGCGGGAACTGCCGAACCTCCCGGACCTGCCGGCGGACAGCCGGGTGAAGGCGTTCCGCTGCACGTTTTTAAAGGATTACCGTCGCGAGGAGTGGAAGAACGGGGCGGTGGGCATCACCTTCGTGTATGTTTCCGGGGCGGGGCGGGGGTTGCAGGTGATGGTGGTATGATACCAGCGGGGGGTGGCAGCCATTCTGTCCCAAATTACTAATACAACAAATACCTGCCCCGCACCTTCTTGAACCGCTCAAGTTCCTTATCCCACCGCCGCTCCACATCGCGGGGACTCACCCCCTTCTGTTTCAGCAAGTCCCACGCCTCCCGGTCCCCCACCTCGGTGCCGAATCCCTCGTAGACCTTGAAGTGCCGGGGATGGGTCTCGTAGAAGGCCTGGGCCAGGTGCAGGCCGGCCAAGGGCGGGTCGAGCCGGTCCCGGTCCAGGCTGGCGACGCAGACGCCGGAGCACCGTTTGCCACGGTAGGGGTGCCCGGCCGCGGTGGGCACGAAGCTGCACGGGGTGAAGGTGATGCCGGGGATGGCGCGGCCGGCCAGGTTGCGCGCCACTGCCCCACCGTCCGCCCAGGGGGCCCCGTAGGCCATAAAGGGGCGATCCGTCCCGCGCCCCACCGAGAGATCGGCCGTTTCCAGCGTCCCCGGGCCGGGGTAGAGGATGGCGGCCGCGAGGCTCTTCATGTTGGGGGATGGGTTGATCCACGCCAGGCCGGTTGCATCAAAGTACATGGCGCGCCGCCACCCCTGCATGGGGACGACGGTCAGGCGGCAGCCGATGTTGAACTCCGTGTTGAAGAGCCGCGCCAACTCCCCGATGGTCATGCCGTGGCGGGTGGGGATGGGGTGGATGCTGGTGATGGCGCCGCAGCCGCTGGCCCGTTCGGGCGGCAGGGTCGCCGGGATGGCTCCCCCTACCTGCTCTCCCCCCAGGGGGTTGGGGCGGTCCAGGACCACGAAGGGAATGCCGGCATCGCGGGCGGCGCGCATGGCGAGGGAGAGGGTGCCGATGTAGGTGTAGAAGCGGGTGCCGATGTCCTGGATGTCGAACACCAGTATCTCCACCCCTTGCAGCATGTCGGGCGTGGGACGGCAGGTGACGCCGTAGAGGCTGTACACCGGCAGGCCGCTGGCCCGGTCGATGGCCGATGAAACCTTTTCGTCCGCCTCGCCGCGGATGCCGTGTTCGGGACTGAACAGGGCGGTCAGGCGGACACCGGGCGCCCTGCCCAGGATGTCGATGGTGCTGCGGCCGTCCCGGGAACGGCCGGTATGGTTGGTGATCAGGCCGACCCGTTTCCCCACGAGGATGTCGAAACCGCGCTGTTCCAGCACGTCGATGCCGGGTAGGACCGGATCGGCGGCGGCACACGGCTGCACGGGGAGAAAGAGGGCAGCCGGGAGGCAGAGGAGGCAGAGGAGGCAGAGGAAGCCGATCCTGCATCCGAGATTCCGGAAAAGATAAGCGAGTATTTCGAGGTTCATCCTGTTTTTACCTTGTCGATTTGAAGTTGCAGGCGAGTGGGCACCGCCATCAACCACCCCCGGCCCCTCCTTATCAAGGAGGGGAGCCTCAAAGTCCCCCTCCTGATTCAGGAGGGGTTAGGGGTGGTACAGCCTGCGCTCTTTTTCACCCCTCTGCCGCCCGCTGGTCCTTTGCCACGAAGCGTCCGGCCAGGAAGGCGAAGCCGGCCGCGACCAGAACGGCCAGCGGGGTGACCAGGAGCGCGGCGGTCAGCCCCCAGGCATCGGACAGGGCCCCGATGATGGCGGGGGAGATGGCGTCCCCAAGGGCGTGGATGGCGAAAATATTGATGGCAAACCCCAGGCTGCGCCGGTTGGGCGCCACCACGTTCACCAGCACGGTATTGAGCGGTCCGGTATTGAGGAACAGGAACAGTTCTGCGGCGAAGATGGCGCCCAGGCAGAGCGGCAGGGAGGAAGAGAGGATGGCCAGGGCGGCCATGGGCGCGCCGATCAGGAAACCGGCTGCGGAGACGTGCAGGTAGCCGGCGGCGCTGGTGCGTTGCAGGCGGTCTCCCAGCCAGCCGCCCGCCAAGGTGCCGACGATGCCGGCCACAACGGTCAGCATGCCAAACAGGGTATTGCCCCGGGCCACGTCCAGGCTGAAGGTGCGATGGAGAAACGAGGGGACCCACTGGGCCAGCCCCCCCAGGGCAAAGGTCATGGCCGCCATGGAGAGGGTGGCGTGCACGAAGGTGCGGTTGGCGAGGAACCGGCGCAGCGCGCGGGTGAGCCCTTCATCCGGCGAACGCCCGTCAGGTGCCTGTCCACCCCGGGGCGGGTCGGCCAGGAACAGGAGCGGCACACTCAGGGCGAGCCCGGGCAGGCCGACCAGCAGGAAGGCCTTCTGCCAGCCGAAGGCCTGGCCCAGCGATCCGCCCAGGATATACCCCAGGGCGCTCCCCACCGGGATCGCCAGGAAAAAGAGCGACAGCATCCGGCCCCGGCGCTCGCGGGGGAAAAAATCGGCCACCAGCCCCGGAGAAACCGTCCCGAAGCTGGCCTCGCCGACCCCCACCAGGGAGCGGGCCGTCAGGAGCAGGCGGTAGGAGGCGGCCCAGCCCGAGAGCATGGTGGCCAGGCTCCAGGCCAGAAGGCCGCCGGCCGCCAGGCGGCTGCGGTTGCAGCGGTCGCCCAGCCGGCCGAAGAACGGCGCGGCCAGCATGTAGCAGAGCATGAAGGCGCTCCCCAGGAGGCCCAGGGCGGTGTCGGAGAGGTGCAGATCGGCCTTGATCAGGGGAAAGACGGCGTAGAGGGCCTGGCGGTCGATATAGTTCAGGAGGTTCACCGCCAGGAGCAGCGTCAGGGCATAACGGCCGTGGCGGCCAGCCGGGTCATTCACCGCGCCCCTCCCCCCAGGAAACCGGCTCCATCGTCACCCGGCGGCCCAACTCCGCCAGCAGGCTATCCATCTCCTCCCCGAAACCGGGCATGACGGCAATGCGGATGATGCCGGCCACGTTGTCCACCGTACTCATGGTGTTCATCCCCTCATAGGCCTCCAGGATGAACTTGAGGTAGACCATGTCGCGGTGCCTGACCCGGAAATAACGGCAGATGGCATCACACATGGCGGTTTCGCGGGGAACGGCGACAGGTCGCGGAAGATGCGGGCGGGGTGCCGTGGCCAAGCGCCCGGAGCCAAGACCGCATCACGGGACCTGCTCTCCCTGGATGGCCACCTTGCCTGCCCGGCCGGGGATCTCGCCCATGAAGAGGCGGCACGCCGGCACGCTGGAAACCCGGCGCGCCGCCTCGCCCAGGGTGATGCAGCGGATGCCCTCAGCCGCGAAACGCTCCAGCAGGCGCACAAAGGAAGCCCGGATGGCGCCCCCTTCCAGTTCGGCGTGGATGGTCAGCACGTTGAGCCCTTCCTTCACCTGCGCCAGATAGTAGTCGTGAATGTTCTCCGGGGTGACGCCGTTCTCCCCCAGGATCTCGTCCGCGGTCGGCAGGGTGGTGGGAATCTGGAGGGTGCGGAACCGGCGGCCGTCCATGACCGGGTAGAAGGGATGCGTGCCGCGCCCGTCGCTGCAATAGCAGAGCCCCATGGCGTCCTGCACCTCCAGGGAATCGGGCGACACGGTCCAGCCGGGGGCTGCGGTGGTTGCGGCGCGGTGGCCCAGGATCTCCTCAAACTGCGCGCCGGCCAGGCCCAGCTCCAAGGCGGTCAGGTGTTTGGGAAACCAGGGGAGATAATCATGCCATTTGACGTGATCCCAGCAGTGGATGCCGACCTCGTGGCCGCGCTGTTCCGTCTCCCTCAGCACGCCGGGAAAAGATGCCGCGATCATGGGCGCCGGCAGGAGCGTGCCGTACAGCATGGTTTTGATGCCATAGGCCGACGGCGCTTTGGTGCGCAGCATCTTCTTCAGGAAGCCCTTGCGGGTGAAGATGCGCCGGACGGCCTTGCCCGAATTGTCCGGCCCCAGGGAAAAATAGAAGGTGGCCGGGACCCCGAAACGGGCCATGTCCTCGAGCAGGGCCGGTACGCCGTCGCGCGTGCCCGCATAGGTATCCACATCAACCTTCAATGCAACGATCTTGTCTGCCATGAAACGCCCATCCCCTGCTTGGTGACGATAACGCCGGAGTTTATCAAGGTTTGGCCGTCGTGTACAACCCAAATATGGTTCCGCTGCCACCACGCCGGCCATCTTGATGATTTCTTGACGCCGTTTCCCGCTATCTTGATACTTTTTTGACAGCACCGATGATAGATTGAAAAGATTGCGTCGTAAGATACACTGGATTCAGATCGTCTTATTGCGGCCGGCGGTACGGGCCGCCTTTCGGGGAGAATCTCTATGGAGCAGGAAAACGGTCCCGCTGACAACGGCATCCTCGGGAAGATCACCCATGCCGTATTCGGGGCCCCGAAACGCATCAAGGACCCCCATCTCTTTCACAAGATGTCCCTCATCCCGATCCTGGCCTGGGTCGGCCTGGGGGCCGACGGCCTTTCCTCCTCGGCATACGGTCCCGAGGAGGCCTTCCGCGCCTTGGGGCAGCACACCTACCTGGCCCTCCTGCTGGGCCTGGCTACAGCCGTCACCGTCTTCATCATCTCGTACGCGTACTCGCGGATCATAGAGCACTTCCCCCACGGCGGCGGCGGTTACATCGTGGCAACCCACATGCTGGGGGAAAAGGCGGGCGTCGTCTCGGGCAGCGCCCTCCTGGTGGACTACGTGCTGACCATTACCGTCTCCATCGCCGCCTGCGTGGACGCCATGTTCAGCTACATCCCCCACCATTTTCACCATTACAAGGTCCCTTTCGCCTGTTTCCTGGCCGTGGTGCTCATCATTCTGAATGTCCGCGGGGTCAAGGAATCCATTTCGGTGCTGGCGCCTATCTTTGCCACCTTTGTCGTTACCCACATCCTCATGCTGCTGGACGGCATCTTCACCCATACCGACCGTTTCGCGCCCCTTGCCCGGGATTTTCAGGGCGGCCTCCACAACGACCTCTCCACCATCGGCATCTTCGGCATCCTGCTCTTGTTCCTGAGGGCCTACTCCCTGGGGGGCGGCACCTATACCGGCATCGAGGCGGTCTCCAACGGCCTGCAGATCATGCGCGAACCACGGGTGCAGACCGGCAAACGGACCATGGTCTACATGGCCGCCTCCCTGGCTTTCACCGCCGGCGTGCTCTTCCTCTGCTACTCGCTGATCGGCATCAGGCCGGTGGAGGGAAAGACCCTCAACGCCGTGCTGGCCGACGGCCTGTTCAGCGACTGGCCCATGGGCCACGCGGTGGCCTTTATCACCATCTTTTCGGAAGGCGCCCTGCTCCTGGTCGCCGCCCAGACCGGTTTCGTGGACGGGCCGCGGGTCATGGCCAACATGGCGGTGGACTCCTGGTTTCCCCACCGCTTCGCCGCCCTCTCCGTCAGGCTGACCATGCGTAACGGCATCATGCTGATGGGGTCGTCCGCCATTGCACTCCTGGTCTATACCGGGGGATCGGTCGATGCGCTGATCGTCATGTACTCCATCAATGTCTTCGTAACCTTCTCCCTGTCCCAGTTGGGCATGTCGCGCTTTTTCATCCAGCGTCGCCGCGAGGACCCCAAATGGCTCCAGCACCTGAGCATCCACCTTGTCGGCCTGGTGATCTGCGCCACCATCCTGGTCATCACCACGGTGGAGAAGTTTGCCGAGGGAGGCTGGCTGACCTTGCTGATCACCTCGGTGGTGATTGTCCTCTGTTACCTGATCAAGGGACACTACACCCGCGTCCGCAAAGCGGTCGCCCTGCTGGACGAACAGCTGCTGGACTTCCCCACCAGCGGCCCGGTCAATACCGCCCCCGTGGACATAAACGCCCAGACCGCCATCCAACTGGTCTCGGGCTACAGCGGTTTCGGCGTGCATACCCTGCTCTCCATCGTCACCACCTTCCCCAGGGTCTACCAGAACATCATATTCGTCTCGGTGGCGGTGGTGGATTCCGGTTCCTTCAAGGGGGCTGAGGAGGTGGAGGCCCTGGAGACATCAATCAAGGCGGGTCTTGAGAGGTACGTCAACCTGGCGCGCCGGCTCGGCTTCGCTGCCGACTACCGCATGGTGGTGGCAACGGACGTGGTGGAGAGCGCCGTCGCCATCTGCAAGGAGGTTGCGGAGGAATTCCCCCGCTCTTCGGTCTTCACCGGGCAGCTCACCTTCAGGATGGAGAAGTTCTACCACCGGATGCTGCACAACGAGACCGCCTTCGCCATCCAGCGCCGCCTGCAATGGGACGGTATCACAACGGTCATCCTGCCCATACGGGTGAGGGCCTGAAACCGGTCTTGATGCCTTCTTGACGCGCCGGGCCCCCATTTTGACCCGCGCTTTATGGCGCCCCTGCTATCCTGTAATCGTACGAAGGATGTACACAGGAGGCAGACCATGAAAGTGTACCAGTTCAACCCGGAAAGCGGCGTCTATGCGGGCGAGTTGTTCGAAGAGGGGGAGATGCTGAAATATGTGGAAGGCATCACCGCCATCGCACCGCCCTCCCATGGGCCGGGCCTGGTCCCGGTCTTCGACCCGGAAAAGCAGGCCTGGGACACCATGCCCGCCTCGCTGTTCCGCCGGGATGCTAGCATGTAAAGTGGACAGCCCCGGGCAATAGGCTATACTTGGAACCATCCCACCCCCTCGACGAGGCTTGTCCCATGCCCGCTAACGGTGATGACAACCGCCCCTCCCCCGAAACCCTCCTGAAACTTGCCCAGGCAGAGGAGACCGGGGCCGACCGGCCAAAACAGGGAAACCTGAAGATATTCCTCGGCTATGCCGCCGGGGTCGGCAAGACCTACGCCATGCTGGAAGCCGCCCGTCAGCGCCGGAGCGAAGGGCGCGACGTGGTGGTGGGGTATGTGGAATCCCACGGCCGCCCCGAAACCGACGCCCTGCTGGCGGGCCTGGAGATCATCCCCCGCAAGGAGGCCATCTACCAGGGGGTACGGCTCCATGAGATGGACCTGGACGCAGTGCTGGCCCGCAAGCCCCAGGTCGCCCTGGTCGATGAACTGGCCCACAGCAACGCCCCCGGAGCGCGCCACGAAAAACGCTGGCAGGACGTGGAGGAACTCCTGGCCGCCGGCATCGACGTCTTCACCACGGTCAACATCCAGCACTTCGAGAGCCTGAACGATGTGGTGGCCCGGATTACCGGCGTGACCGTACGGGAGACCCTGCCCGACCATCTGCTGGATGCCGCCTTCGAGATCAGGCTGGTGGACATCCCCCCCGAAGACCTGCTGCAACGCCTCCACGAAGGCAAGGTCTACATCGCCGACCAGGCGACCAAGGCCATCGAAAAGTTTTTCAGGCCTGGCAACCTGATGGCGTTGCGCGAACTGTCGTTGCGCCGCACCGCCGCCCGCGTGGACGACCAGATGCGGGCCTATATGGAGACCCAGGCCATCACCGGCCCGTGGGCCACCACGGAGCGGCTCCTGGTCTGCGTCAGCGGCAGCCCGTACAGCGAAAAGCTGATCCGCGCCACCTGCCGTCTGGCGGAAGAGTTGAAGGCCCAATGGTACACCGTCTATATCGAAACACCGGGCAGCGGCAAACACGCACGGGAAAACCGTGAACAGGTGTGGCGCCACCTGCGCCTGGCCGAAAGCCTGGGCTCCCAGGTCGCCTCCGTCACCGCTCCCGCGGTTACCGATGCAATCCTGGACTATGCCACGCGGCACCATGTCACCAGGATCGTGATGGGCAAACCGACCAGGCCGCGCTGGCGCGAACTGGTCGTCCCGCCCGTCGTGGACCGGGTCATCCGCCACAGCGGTGCCATAGATGTGGTGGTGGTCAGTTTCGAATCGGCTGGAAAAACGGCCCGGCAGGCAAAACATGCGGCACAGGGCCCGCCCGACATCCGCGGGTATGCGGCGAGTTTCCTGCTCGTTGTCGCGGTTTCCGTGGTGTGCGAATTTTTCAGGCCCCTCTTGGACCCCACCAACATGGTCATGTTCTACCTCCTGGCGGTGGTTGTCGCGGCGGTGCGGCTCAGCCGGAAACAGGCCGTCATCACCTCCTTTCTGGGGGTGTTGGCCTTCGACTTCTTCTTCGTCCCCCCCCGCCTCACGTTTGCCGTGGCCGACACCCAATACCTGATTACCTTCATCGCCCTGTTCACCGTGGGGGTGGTCATCAGCACCCTGGTGGCCCGTTCAAGGGAACGGGCCGAGGCGATGCGGACCCGCGAGCTGCAAACCGCCAGCCTCTACTACCTGAGCCGCGACTTGGCCTCTGCCGTGGATATCGGCGCCGTCATGAAGGCCCTGGTCAGGAACGTGGAGGAGGCCCTGAACGCACACGTGGCCCTGTTTCTGCCGGAGGGGGAGCGGCTCGACGTCATGGCGGCAAGCAGCGGCCTGACCATCGACGCCAAGGAGCAGGCCGTAGCCGACTGGGCCTTCCGCAATCGCCACCCGGCCGGACGCGGGACCGATACCCTCGTATCCTCGGACCTCCTCTACCTCCCCCTGCAGACCCCGGCCAGCGTGCTGGCGGTCATGGGGGTGCGCCTGGAGAACGACGTGGAGTACCGCTCCACCGAGAGCCGGCGGCTCCTGGACGCCTTTGCCACCCAGGCCGCCATGGCCATGGAGCGGGTGCAGTTCTCGCGGCAGGCCGAACAGGCCCAGATACTCCAGGCACGGGAGAACCTGGAGCGCGCCCTGCTCAACTCCATCTCCCACGACCTGCGTACCCCCCTGTCATCGGTCACCGGCGTCCTCACCAGCCTCAGGGACGAAGGGGAACACCTGAGCGGCCCGGCGCGCCGGGAGCTTCTGGATACCGCCTGTGGCGAGGCCGAGCGCCTGAACCGCTTTGTCGGCAACCTGCTGGACATGACCCGCATCGAGGCCGGCGCGGTCAGGCTGAACCTGGAACCGTGTGACGTGCAGGATCTGGTGGGGTGCGCCCTGGCGGTGCTGGAGCAACGTATCGGGGACCGGGAGGTGACGTTCAGGATGCTCCCGGTCATGCCGCTGGTCCCCATGGACCTGGTCCTGATGACCCAGGTTCTGGTTAATCTCCTGGAGAACAGCCTGAAATACTCGCCCCCCGCCACGCCCATCGAGATTGTCGCCCGTACCGACGCAACACTGCTTGTCATCGAGGTTGCCGACCATGGCCCCGGCGTCCCTGAAAAGGACCTCCAGCGCGTCTTCGACAAGTTTTACCGCATCCCGATCCCCGAGGGGGCGGGCGGGACCGGCCTGGGGCTCTCCATCTGCAAGGGGATCGTGGAGGCGCACGGCGGCAGGATCAGGGCGGAAAACCGTCCGGAAGGCGGTCTCAGGATCGTGATCCACCTGCCCCTCGGTTTGGCCGAGGTGGGCGGCTGATCACTTCCATGGTTTATAAAACAAGGAGCGTGTCGTATGATGAAACCGATCTGGGACGAGCATTACCGTGTGGGCATAGAACCGATGGACAACCAGCATCGGGTGATCTTCGGCCATATCCTCCGGGAGGATATCCCCTACGGCGAGTTCAAGAGAGATCACTGACGGAAAGGGCACGTGACATGGTCGATGAAAAGGGCTCCCTTCTGCCCCGCATCCTGGTGATCGACGACGAACTGGCGATACGCCGTTTCCTTCATACCGTTCTGTCCAGCGAGGAGTTTTCCCTGCACGAGGCGGAGGGAGGCCACAGCGGGCTGGCGGCGGCCGCCGCATTCCGGCCGGATGTGATCCTGCTCGACCTGGGATTGCCGGACCTGGACGGGATCGAGGTCATCACGCGCATCCGCGAATGGTCGCAGGTCCCCATCATCGTGCTCTCGGTGCGGGAGCGGGAGGACGACAAGATCGCCGCCCTGGACGCCGGAGCCGACGACTATCTCACCAAGCCGTTCGGCGTCGGCGAGCTTTTGGCCCGCATCCGTGCGTCATTACGCCGCACCCTCCAGCAGGCCGGTGAACCGGTATTCACCAGCGGGGGGCTCACCCTCGACCTGAACCGCCGCCAGGTAGCCGTCAACGGCGCCGAGATCCAGTTGACGCCGACCGAGTACGACCTGCTCAGGCTGCTGGCCAGCCATGCCGGCAAGGTGCTGACCCACAGCCAGATACTCAGGCAGATTTGGGGCATCGCCTACCAGGAACAGCCCCACGTGCTGCGGGTGAACATCAGCAACCTGCGCCGCAAGATCGAGACGGACCCTTCGCGCCCCCGCTACATCGTCACCGAACCGGGCGTGGGATACCGGCTCAAGACCATCGAATAGCCACGTTGTCCGTTACGAGGCGCAGCCATGAGGATCCACCTCTACGACGCGGAAACCGGCCTCTACCTCGGCCAGGATTATACCGGCACCTCATCGGTGGCCGGCGTCTGCGACCTGCCGGAAAACGCCACCACCGCCAAACCGCCCGAGGGCGGCCCTGGCCGAATGGCCGTGATGAACCGGCAGACCATGCAGTGGGAACTGCACAGAAGGGGCGGTTAACGGCCAGCCACAAAAAACATTGAGCACGCCGACCTCCAGTGGTATAAGTTTTATTTTTCCCGGAGGCATTGCGTGGCAAAACATGTGGAGGCCGATTCCTACTGGGGCGGCATCGTGAAATCAATGGGGCTGGTGTTCGGCGACATCGGCACCAGCCCGATCTATACCCTGACCGTCATCATCGCCCTGACCAAGCCGACCCAGGAGAATGTCTTCGGCATCCTCTCCCTGATCGTCTGGACTCTGATGATCCTGGTCAACATCGAGTACGCCCTCCTGGCCATGAGCCTCTCCCGCAAGGGCGAGGGCGGGACCATCGTGCTGCGGGAGATCCTGGTGCGCATGATCAAGCCGGGACGGCAGATGGCCTTCGTGACCTTCCTTTCCTACCTGGGGGTCGCCCTGCTCCTGGGGGACGGCGTCATCACACCGGCCATCAGTATCCTCTCCGCTGTCGAAGGGGCTTTGCTGATCCCGGCCCTGAGCGGCCTCTCCCAGGGGGCCATCATCCTGGGCGCGGCCGTCATCGCCATAGTGCTGTTCGTCTTCCAGTTCAAGGGAACGGACAAGGTGGCCAAGGCATTCGGGCCGATCATGCTGGTCTGGTTCGCCTCCCTGACCATCTCCGGCGCCCTTTCCCTGTCATCCTTTCCCGGCGTCATCGCCGCCATCAGCCCGCATTACGCCATGACATTCCTGGCCAAGAACGGCCTGGCCGGCTTCTTCGTCCTGTCCGAGGTCATCCTCTGCGCCACCGGCGGCGAGGCGCTCTATGCCGACATGGGGCACCTGGGGCGCAAGCCGGTCAAGCGGGCCTGGCATTTCGTATTCGCCGCCCTGGTGATCAACTACCTGGGCCAGGGTGCGTTCATCATCACCCATCCTGATGCCAAAAACATCCTGTTCGGCATGGTCCAGTCCCAATCGGCGCTCTTGTACGTCCCCTTTCTGGTATTGACCATCATGGCCACGGTGATCGCCTCCCAGGCCCTGATCAGCGGGGTGTTTTCCATCGTCTACCAGGGGATCACCACCCGCATCCTGCCGCTGTTCAAGGTGGACTACACCTCCCACCACCTGAAGTCGCAGATCTACATCGGCGCGGTCAACTGGCTCCTGTTGGCGCTGGTGATCATGATCATGCTGATCTTCCGGAAGTCCGACAACCTGGCGGCGGCGTACGGCCTGGCGGTGACCGGCACCATGACCATCACCGGCATCATGATGGTCATGATCTTCTCGCGCACCAAGAAGAAGTGGAAGGTGCCGGTGGCCCTGTTCGTCACCGTGATCGACGCCATCTTCCTGGCGTCCAATCTTCACAAGCTCCCGGCCGGCGGCTACTGGTCGCTGATCCTGGCATCCATCCCCCTGGCCGCCATCCTGATCTGGACCAAGGGTCAACGCGCCCTGTACCGTGCCCTGAAACCGCTGGACATGGAAACCTACCTGATGAGTTACGAGCAGATTTACCGCAAGGGGCACATCGCCGGTACGGGCCTGTTTTTCGTCAAGGAGTGGAACACCATCCCCCCCTACCTTGTGCACTGCACCATCCGCAGTAATATTATTTACGAACGCAACGTGCTGATTTCCATAATCCGCACGGATGAACCCTATGGCCTGAAAAGCAGCCTGACTACCGGCCTGGGAACCGGCCTGGACGCCTTCGAGATCATCGCCGGTTATATGGAGATGTTCGACATCGAACAACTGCTCAAACAGAAAGGCATCCAGGAAAAGGTCATCTTCTACGGCATCGAGGACATCGCCACCGCCAACCCGGTGTGGAAGGTCTTCTCCGCCATCAAGAAACTGACCCCCAATTTCGTGCAGTTCAACAAGCTCCCCGCAGCCAAGCTGCAGGGGGTCATTACCCGCGTGGAGATGTAGGCGGAGAACTGGTAGATCCAGTTTCCCGCCCCACCCCGGCGCAGAAAGAACGCCGTCACACCATGATCAACTGGCTATTGCTTCTGGTCGCCCTCGCCATCATCCTGCTGGGGGCCACTGTCTTTACGAACGGGCTGGAGTGGTTCGGCAAGAAGATGAACCTGTCGGACGGCGCCGTGGGGAGCATCTTTGCCGCTATCGGCACGGCCCTGCCCGAAACCCTGGTGCCGATCATCGCCATCCTGTTCGGTTCCAAGGCCGCCGGCCACCAGATCGGCGTGGGGGCCATCATCGGCGCCCCCTTCATGCTGGGCACCCTGGCCTTCTGCATCAGCGGGATCGCGGTCATGGTCAACCGCAAAAAAAGGGACGACTACCCGGTCATGCGGGTGGACACCATTATCATGCGGCGCGACATGGAATATTTCCTGGCCCTCTACGCCCTGGCCATCGCCGCCTCCTTCCTGGGAGGACACCCGGTGATCAAGACCTTCATCGCCCTGGTGCTGTTCCTCGTTTACGGCGGCTATGTGCTCAGGACCCTGCGAGGGGGCAACGGCACCCACGAGGTGGAAGAGGCCGACCTGGACCCGTGTTATTTTGCGCCCAAATCCCATGACCCCCACATGAGCATCATCGCCTCCCAGGTGATCGGCTCACTGCTCCTGATCGTGTGGGGTTCCTACATCTTCGTGGAAAAGGTCCAGGTCATCTCGGCCCAGATGGGGATCTCGCCGTTCGTGCTGGCCATGATCATCGCCCCGATCGCGACCGAGTTGCCGGAGAAGTTCAACAGCGTCATCTGGATCAACAAGGGCAAGGACACCCTGGCAATCGGCAATATCACCGGCGCCATGGTCTTTCAGGGGGCGGTCATCACGGCCATCGGCATCATGATGACCGAATGGCGGCTGGATGCCACGGCCCTGACCACCGTGGGCATCACCTTCGCCTCGGTGGGGCTGGCCTACTGCCAGATTCGCTGGAAGCGGCACCTGACACCGGGGACGCTGCTGGTGGGGGGGATGTTCTACCTGGCGTTCATCGGATTCATCGTGCTGGGGAGAAGCTAACAGGTTGTTCGCAATGGCAGTAATAACTCAGGTTGTTCAAAAATAGTCAGATCGTCGCACCCGCACAAAGGCGTTTGCGAGGGCGAAGGCCTGATGGCTGTTTTTCAACTACCTGCGAAGTCCCTGCCGGCTGTTGCGCCGCTCCATCTCGGCGTCGATCAGGTTGAGCACCTCGAACTTGTTCAGGGACCAGAGCGGCGCCACCAGGTTGTCGCGGCCGCCGTCGCCGGTCAGGCGGTGGACCAGGATGGCCGGGTCGAGCCGTTCCAGGAAATCGCATACAAGCCCTGCATAGCCGTCCCGGTCCAGCAGTTCCACCTCTCCTTGCCCGTACATCTCTGCCAGCCGGGTTCCCTTCATCACGTGCAGCAGGTGCAGCTTGACGCCTGCCACGCCGAGGCGGTTCAACTCGCCCGCCATGGCCAGCATTTCCTCCCGGGATTCTCCCGGCAGCCCTAGGATGACATGGGCGCAGACCCGTATGCCCCGGGCCTTGGCCCGCTGCACGGCGGCCACGGAACAGGCGTAGTCATGGCGGCGGTTGATGAGCGCCAAACTCTTGTCGTGGATGGATTGCAGCCCCAACTCCAGCCAGAGATAGGTCTCTTCCCCCAGCCGGGCCAGGTAATCGAGCACCGTATCGGGCAGGCAGTCCGGCCGGGTGGCGACGATGATGCCGACCACGTCCGGGACCGCGAGCGCCTCGTTGAACAGCGTCCGCAACCGTTCCACCGGCCCATAGGTATTGGAATAGGCCTGGAAATAGGCGATGAATTTCCGGGCCCGGTACTTGCGGCGCATGACCTCCTTGCCGTCCTCCACCTGGGCGGCCACGGAGAGTTCGGGCCGGATGCTGGAGGCCCTGGAGCCCGACCCGCCGCAGAAGATGCACCCCGCATCGTCCAGGGAGCCATCCCGGTTGGGGCAGGTAAAGCTGGCATCCACGGAGATGCGCTGCACCTTGCAGCCGAAGACACGCTTCAATTCGTCGGAAAAGGCATTGTAACGTTTTGGTCGTGACACTAGCAGGTCTCTCAAAAACTCAGGTTGTTCAAAAACAGTCAGATCGTCGCACCCGCAGGAAGCCCCGAGGAGGCGTAGCAGCGCTACGCCGCACGGAAGGGGCTTGCGAGGACGGCGGCGAGATGGCTGTTTTTCAACAACCTGTTAGTGTTTCTTCTCCGCCCGCTCCACCCAGCACTGCTCCACGGCCAGGGACCGGAGGAACTCCGCCGCGAAGAGAAACTTGGTCAGGGGGACCGGCACGCTGATGAAATCCTTGCCCCGGCCGACCGTGAGCGCATAACCGCTCTTGCCCCCCCGCTCCCATTTTTCCACGGCAAGGGTGGTCACGGTCTCCGCCGCCTGTTCGTGGGCCGGGAACTTGTGGGGGGCGAGCTTCTCCTTGCACGGGGCCGAGGAGGCCGCCACCTGGCCGATCATCAGCGCCAGGCCAAAGGCCTCGTCCGGTTCGCAGATGAAGCGGATCTGGGTCACCTCGTCCGGCGTGGTCTTGGGCGTCAGCTTGAAGAAGCGCAGTTGCACCCTGCCGGAGCGCTCCGTGACCTGCCCGTTCTCCTCGTGGGCCTTGAGCGCCTCGCGGATCTCCACCCCGGTGGACTGGGAGAAGATTTCGTGGCAGCGGTACCGTTTCAGGTCATTGGTCTGTGGCATGGCATCCCCCTGTGCAGGTTGATCAACTCCCGGCGCTTGCGCGTCTCGAACCACAACTCCGTGCGATAGCTCTTCATGGGGCACCTGTTCAATAACGGTTGCGCTTCACCTTGTCGTACTGCAGCTCGCCCGCCGGCAGGGGCCGCTTGGTCTCGCCCGGATGGCCGATGCCGATGACACATTCCACCATGATATGCTCCGGCAGGCCGAGGAGTTTGCGGATATATTCCTCCGCCGAGCTGTCGGCGTCGTGCCTCCGTTTGCGCATCTGGGCCCAGCAACTCCCCAGGCCCAGGGAGAGGGCCGCCATCTGCACGAGGATGGCCGCGATGGAACAGTCCTCCACCCATACGTCCGACACGGTGCTGTCGGCGCAGACCACAACGGCCAGGGGTGCGTTCTTCAGGAATTGGGAGCCGTGCTCCTTGGAGCGGGAGAGCTGCTCCAGCAGTTCCCGGTCATCCACCACCACGAATTCCCACGGATTCTTGCCACGGGAGGAGGGGGCCCGGAGCAGGGCCTCCACGAGCAGGTCAACGGTCTCCGGCGCAACCGGTTCCGGGGTGAATACGCGGATGCTGCGGCGCTTTCTCAACAGTTCCATCATATCGCTCATATTCGCTCCTTCGGATTTATTGAGTCTTGTATGCCATGGCTGTTCGCTGGTCGCCAGAGTACCACCGATCACGACGATGCGCAAATCCGCCGGCCAGGCTCGCCATTCGGTTTTACGCTGGGTTCTAACGGCACGGAACGATATTGCAGGTGCTCGACGTGGCGTCGAAAACAACCTTGGCCTTCCCCTCCCGCAACTGCCGCAGGACCTGCTCGATCTTCTGGTCCAGGGTATAGCTGATATCCCCCGCCTCCTCCCACTCCCGGGTCACAAACTCGCTGACCAGGTTGCGCAGGGTATCAGGGCTTATCAGCCCAAAGGGAACCTCCACCCCCTCCTCATGGTGATCGGTCTGCTCTGTTGGCGACATGTCCGGCCCGCTCCTGTTCCCTATCCCGGCTCAGCCAGCAGCAGCCGGTTCTTGGGGGTGATATCCCCCGGTATCTGCTGAGTGGCCACCCGGTACCCCCGGGAGCGCAGCCGGGCCACCCGGGCCACGTCCATTGCCAACGGACCGTCCAGCCACCCTTCCAGCCCCCCCAGGTCGGCTCCCTTCAGGTCGTGGCAGCAGGGGAGCACCGCCACCTTGGCCCGCGCCTCCACCGCACGCTCCAGGATCAGGTCCGTCAGCCCGCCGCAGGCGTGGGCAGAAACCACCACGTCGTCACTGTGCAACGTCACCTCCTCCAGATCGGCCTCCGCGAACCGGGTGCGCCCTTGCAGACGCGGCCAGGCTGCGTTCATGGCATCTGCCAGGGTTGTGGCGCTCCGGGGCAACCGGCGATCGACGGCCAAGGCCAGGGGTGAGGTGTCGTCCAGCAACAACATAACCTGGGCCAGCAGTCCGTGACCGCAGGCCAGGTCCACGATCCTCCCCCCTCGGAAGCGGCGGCGCACCCGGCGGGCCACCTCCCACGCCTCGTACAATTCTTTGCGCGGCAGGCAGCCCGCACCGCAGACCGCCCGGCCAATGGCGTCGAACAGGGTCGCCCCGCTGAATTGGGGGAGGAGTTTTTCCGTAAGCCGGTTGCGCGAGGAGCGGTCCATGAGGTCAGGGGTGTTCAGTGTGGCATGATAGGTTATCTGGTTGAGATATACACGGCGACGCCGTCATTGGCAAGCAGCCGCTTCGGCGGTGAGGGATTGCCGGGCCCATGATAACGGAATCTGTTTTGAGCCGCAGTGCCGACCGTTTCCCCTTGCTCATGGAATCCCGGCCTGGAACGCAACGATCACCCCCTCCTCCACCTCGTAGGTGATCTCGATGGGGTTGCAGCAGACCTCGCAATCCTCGATGTAGCGCTGGTAGCCGACCGACAGGTCCAGCACTGCGGAGATGCGTTCGCCGCAGTGGGGACAGGAGAAGACCTGCCTGCGGGTCGCGAGTGACTCCTCCCTCGTCGGGTGATGTCGTGGCATGTTCGCCCTTTCCCCCTCCCTGGCCCTGCCCGCCGGCTCAGACCCGGCTCGCCTCGTTCTTGTGGTAGACGGTGAAGAAGATCACGCTGTTGTCCTGCACCTGCTGGCAGAAGCCGCACTTCTGCTCCAGGGTCTTGGCCTGCTTGCGGCACGCCTCGCACCAGTTGTAGATGAGGCGGTAGTCGTTCCTGCCCACGTACTTCTTGAGGCGGCCGTGGTGCTCGCCGTGCATCCAGCCGTCGGCGTCGCCGGGGTTGTGGAGTATGCGGCCGATTACGTCCATGATGCGGGTATGCCCCGGCGGGTCGTGTTTTTCGATCTTTGCCAGTTTGGAAACGAAATCCGGGGTGGGGAAATAGCTATAGAGCGGCATGGTTCACTCCTTGGCGGCACGGACCGGCGTGAAGGTACAACCCAGTGGGTTATCACTGAATACGGGAAGTCTCTTGCCTTGTCAATAGGGACGCAGTTGGGCGCCGCAGCCGATGTGCCAGTGGAGGTGCTTTGAGGACTGGTAGTCGCCCAGATTGGTGTACACCCGGCAGGCCCCGAAGCGCTCCATGAAGTCGCGGGCGATCATCTTCGCGGTCCGCATCAGCTCCAGGAGCAGGTCGTTGTCCGCCTCGTCCAGGGTGATGAGGGATTCCACGTGTCGTTTGGGGAGCAGGACCACATGGTTTTCCCAGATCGGGTTGGTGTGGTGAAAGGCAAAGACGTGGTCGTTCTCGAAGTACACCGGCACGTCGATAAGGCCTTTCAGGATCTTGTCGCAGTAGAAATCGCAGGTGGGTGCGGTCATGGCGGCTCGCTTCGTGGCATTATAGTCATATATTCCCTCCCCCGGCAGGGGAGGGGCACACCCGACCTTACCCTGCCAGCCCCGCTCCTGTCAACGTCCCAGAGGGCCCAGAAAGCTCCTCCCCCCACGCCTCCACCACAAACCCTTCCACCCCATCCATGCGCACCAGCCACACCCCATCAACCCATCCCCCAGACTCGGCTGCTCCAACCTCCCGGTAAAGGAAAAGCCCACCAGATAATCGGTGGGCTTCTGAATTTTTTTCGTTCTGTGTTCCTCTCGCGAGGATGTGTCCGACCCGAACTGCATCGGATTATGGTTGCAGCCTATACTACGCTAGAGAGCCAGGCGGAGTGTCTTCCATGAAAAGTGAACCCTCCTTTTTCTGATTTGTACCTCTTCCAGCTGGTTCAACTATACCACCGGAAAAAAAATATACAGACTGTTAAAAAAAATAACTTCCGGGTATACTCAACAATTGTGGACGACCACCAATCCCCGCCACGCCCGCAACAACGGCCTTTGCCACCCCATCCGCCTCACCCCCGGACCAACCCGGTCACACTCCACCGCCCCTTTGAGACGTCATGCCTCCACCTCCCGGAGCAGCACCTCCTCCATGCCCTGGTAGCGGGGGGAGAAATGAAAAGGGATCACCCGGGCCGCTCCTGCCTGACGGGCCAGCAGCCCTGCCTGCCGAGCGGTCAGGTGGTACCGCTCGGCGGCGCGCGCCCGCTCGGCATCGGGAAAGACCGCCTCGATGAAGAGGTAGTCGGCCCCCCGGCCAAGGTCCACGATCCGCGCCGCGTTTTCCGGGGTGAAGGCGGCGTCGGTGACGTAGGCGATCCTCTGGCCCGGCACCACGGTGAGGATCTGTGCCCGCAACTCCCCCAGGGTGAAGTGGCGCTCTACCATCCCCATCGCCTCGGCCCACCAGACCCGGAACGGCTTGGCGTCGTCCTCCCCCCGCAGGATGGCGCGCTTCAGGTCCGCGAGCCAGGGACCGGTGGGCAGCCCCAGCTCCAGGAGCCGGTTCTTCATGATGTTCACGTGGTCCTTCTCCTCCAGGCTAAAGGCCAGGGACACGGTCTTGTGGTCCAGGAAGGCCACGCGGATGCGGAAGGTGTCTTCGTCCAGGACGATGCCGCCGGCAAGCCGGCCGGTCCGCTCCCCTTCCCGCCTGAACCCGCTGCGGCAAGGGAATTCGGCGGACCTGGCCGTGCCATCCGGGTGGAGTTCCGTTGCCGCCACGGTGAAATCCGTGGGAAAGCTCTCCACCAGGTTCCAGGTGAAGGAGGCGAGGCTGTGCTCCACCCGGGCGATGAAACCGGGCGGGCCGAAGAGGTGGAGTCGTTTCTCCCGCCCCAGGCAGAGGCGCAGCACCTGGCCGAAGCCGATGAAGTGGTCGATGTGGGCATGGGAGACGAAGATGTGGGAGACCCGCAGGATCTTTCGGGGAGAGAGGGCCCGGATGTCCCCCAGGTCGAACAGGAGCGCCCGCCGCTCGTGGAGAAAATCGACGTAGAGCGCCGGGTCGTCGAAGGGGCCGTTGACCAGGCGCGGATGGAATTGTGGCGTCATCCTGCGCGCTCCTTTCTCGGTGGCCTCAGCGCGGCTTCAGGCAATACACGACCAGGAGCAGGGGAGGCAAAAAGGCGCAGAGCAGGCACCAGGCGGCAACGCTCCGCCCCCGGTTGGCCGCCATGAACCCGCCCATGGCGCCCGACACGACAACGACCAGAAACACCAGGAACACCGGTTTTACGTAATCAGGCATGTCAGTCTCCCTTTGGCGTCTTGTCGCCAGCCGCGTGACCGCCTTTTGTGTGAACCTTGCAACGAGTGTAGTAATTTTACTGCGGGGATACGGGTTTTCAAGGGAGATTGGGGAGGTTGTGCGGAGCGTCATCTCGGGACCTATCGCAATGCTGCCGGCGGGTGCTCGTATTTTGGCGGAAGACGTCGGTTCTCCTTAGCCATCCATGACCGCCCGGCAGCATCGACGCATTACAAACAAAAAGAGCGGCATCGCTGCCGCTCTTTGGATGAAAAACATTCAGAAGGGAACCTACCGGCGGACCGCCTTGCCCGCCACCTGCACGCGGATCAGGGCCCGCTCCAGGGCTGCCTCGTAGACCTTGAACTGCTTGTCCTCGGGGGTGAGGTGCTTGAGCTTTTCCTCGGCGCGCCCCAGGGCGGCCTTGGCCCGCTCCACATCAATCTCCTCAGCGGTCTCGGCGGTTTCCACCAGGACGATGATCTTGTCGTCCCTGATCTCGAAGTAGCCCCAGTTGAGAGCCATGTGCTCGACCTTGCCGCCATACTTGTAGGCAAGCTCGCCGATCCGCAGCGAGGTCAGAAACGGGGCATGGCCCGGCAGGACGCCGAACTCGCCCAGTTTGCCGGTGGCGGTGACCTCTTCGACTTCCATGTCAACCACCTTCTTGTAAGGGGTGACGATCTCCAGCTTCATCTTCTCAGCCATATATCAGTCCTTGAAAGAGGTTGTTGAAAAACAGCCATCTCGCCGCTATCCTCGAAAGCCGCCTTGTGCGGCGTAGCGCTGCTACGCCTCCGCGGGTCTTTCTTGCGGTAGCGACGATCTGACTATTTTTGAACAACCTGAGTTATACTAAACCGCAGCCAGCTTGGCAGCCTTTTCGATGGCCTCTTCAATGGAGCCGACCATGTAGAAGGCCTGCTCGGGCAGGGCGTCGTGCTTGCCGGCCACGATCTCCTGGAACCCCTTGATGGTGTCCTTCAGTTCGACGTACTTGCCGGGGGAGCCGGTGAAAGCCTCGGCAACGTGGAACGGCTGGGACAGGAAGCGCTGGATCTTGCGGGCGCGGGCCACGACCAGTTTGTCCTCTTCGGAAAGCTCGTCCATACCGAGGATGGCGATGATGTCCTGGAGGTCCTTGTACTTCTGGAGCACGTACTGGACGGAACGGGCCACGGCGTAATGTTCGTCGCCGATGACCTGGGGGTCCAGGATGCGGGAGGTGGAGTCCAGCGGGTCAACGGCCGGGTAGATACCCAGCTCGGCGATCTGGCGGGACAGAACCGTGGTGGCGTCCAAGTGGGCGAAGGCGGTGGCCGGGGCCGGGTCGGTCAAGTCGTCGGCCGGCACGTAGATGGCCTGGACCGAGGTGATGGAACCCTTTTTGGTGGAGGTGATGCGCTCCTGCAATTCACCCATCTCGGTGGCCAGGGTCGGCTGGTAACCGACGGCCGAGGGGATGCGGCCCAGGAGGGCGGAGACCTCGGAACCGGCCTGGGTGAAACGGAAGATGTTGTCGATGAACAAGAGAACGTCCTGGCCTTCCTCGTCGCGGAAGTACTCGGCGACCGAGAGGGCGGTCAGGGCGACGCGGGCGCGGGCGCCGGGGGGCTCGTTCATCTGGCCGTACACCAGGGCGGCCTTGTCGAGAACGCCGGATTCCTTCATCTCCATCCAGAGGTCGTTCCCTTCGCGGGTACGCTCGCCG
>Ga0207857_1000054_pt1 | contig 36269 bp, 34 predicted proteins | sample LuqExpMetageno22_FD_187780 | JGI IMG/M metagenome (GOLD analysis project Ga0207857, IMG submission 187780) | Tropical forest soil microbial communities from Luquillo Experimental Forest, Puerto Rico - Sample 22 (SPAdes) | ecosystem: Environmental > Terrestrial > Soil > Tropical forest ... | reverse complement strand
CTTTGAGCGGTTCACAACGGGGAGGCTTTCACTTTATCCCGGAACTGTCAAACTTCTGAGGTCCCCCGGCAAAGCCGGGGGGTTTCCTATTGGACTAAGGTTGTTCAAAAACAGTCAGATCGTCGCACCCGATAGACAAGCCCTGAGGAGGCGTAGCAGCGCTACGCCGCACTAAAGGACTTTCGAGGACGAAGGCCTGATGGCTGTTTTTCAACAACCTCCTACACCGTTTTCAGGAATTCGTCGTACTGTTCTTGGGTCATCAGGTTCTTCAACTCCGCTTCGTCGCTGATCTCCACCCAGGCCAGCCAACCGGCGTCTTCCGCGCTCTCGTTGACGATCTCCGGGGCATCGTTCAAGGCCTCGTTGACCTTGACCACCTTGCCGGAGACCGGCGAATAGATGTCGCTGGCAGCCTTGACCGATTCAATGGCCCCCAGCACCTCGAACTGCTTGACCGCCTTGCCCATGGCGGGCAGTTCCACAAAGGTGATGTCCCCCAGCTCATGGGCGGCATGCTCGCTGATGCCGACCGCGCCGATCCCTTCCTTTACCTTGACCCATTCGTGTTCCTTGGTGAAATAGATGCTCATAGGTACGTCCCCCTTTAAGATATAAAATTTTCAGAATCGTTCTCTCACCCGCTCACTGTCCTACGACCGAAGCGACCCGCCCCGGTAGAAGGGGAGTTCGCAGACCGTGGCCTCCATGCTGACCCGCTCGTGGATGATGGTGAGCGGCGTGCCCACCGTGGCCAGATCCGGCCTGACAAACCCCAGGCCGATGCCGCGGCCGAGCATGGGGGAGAACACGCCGCTGGTCACCGTGCCCACGTTCTCGCCGCTGAAGCAGAGATCGTAATGGTGACGCGGCGAACGGCGGCTGTTCACCTCGAAGGCCACCTTCCTGCGCCCCACTCCCTGCTCCTTCTGGCGCAGGAGCGCCTCCTTGCCGACGAAACTTTTGGTCAGGTCCACAAACCCCTCCAGACCGGCCTCCAGCGGCGTTGTCGCCTCATCGATATCGCTGCCGTAAAGCGAGTAGCCGACCTCGAGACGCAGCACGTCCCGCGCCCCCAGTCCGGCCGGCTTGACCCGCTCGTCCTTCAACAGCAGGTCCCACAACTCGCCGACTCTGTCCGCGGGGATGAAGATTTCGTACCCCAGTTCGCCGGTATAACCGGTGCGGCTGACGATGGCCTCGACCCCGAGGAGGTTCATAGTAACGAACCTGAAGTAGGGAATGGCGCCGATTCCCGCGCCGAAGGCCGCCACCATGACGTCGCGGGAGAGCGGCCCCTGGATGTCCAGTTTGCCGGTCCCGGTCGAGATGTCGGTAAAGGTCCCGCCCTTCAGTCTCCCCTTGATGGCGGCGAAATCCTTGGGGGCCGTGGCCGCATTGACCACGATCATGGCCTTATCCGCAGCCATGCGGAAAACGATCAGATCGTCGATGATGCCGCCGTCTTCGTTGAGCAGGAAGCCATAACGCGAACGGCCGACCGGAATCGTCGTGACCGAAAAGGTGAAGACATCCTCCAGGCCGCCGGCCGTGAAATTCCCCTCGAAAAGAAATTCGCCCATGTGACAGATATCGAAGAGCGCTGCCTTGCTTCGACACCAAGCGTGTTCGGCGATGATACCCTCGTACTGGATCGGCATGTTCCAACCGCCAAAGGGCGCCATCAGCGCCGTGAGCGCTTCGTGCCGCCCGCAAAGCGGCGTAGCTTTGAGCTGTTCATCCATAGTTCGTTTCTCCCGCAAGGAAGTGGTCGGCGCAGGTCCGGGCGGCGCTTGAAGCCCCATTGTCCTTCCCCGATTTTTTCAGCATGGTAGAGGAATTACAGCGTATACGCAACTCGAAAAAGAGGAAAAGCATGATACCTTCTTGCGAAAGTTTGACTTGAGAAAATGAAGAATTGCACATAGTATTCGTCAACAAGATCCCGGCTGCAAGGTCAATTCCATTCAAAGCCCCGGAGCTGACGCGGTGAAGCCCTTTTCCGGATGGTCCATTCGCACCCACCTGATCCTGCTGGTCGCATTCGCGGTCACCCCCGCCCTGGCGATCATCCTCTACACCGGCCTCGAACAGAAGAAAAACTCCCTGGGCGAAGCCCACAGCCAATGTTTCGCCCTCGTCAGAGCGCTGACCGGCGTATGGTCAATACCGTCAGCAGTACGCGCCAACTCCTGACGACCCTGGCCGCACTGCCCCAAGTGCGTAATCTGGATGCACGGGCCTGCAACAGACTTTTCGGGGAAATCCTGCACAGTGACGCCCGCTATCTGAACCTGCAGCTCTTTCGTCCGACCGGCGAATCGGTCGCCTCGGTCGTCCCCCCTCCCCCGGGGCTCAACGTAAGCGACCGGAAGTATTTCCGTGACGCGATACGTCGGCAGGCCTTTTCCGCCGGAGAATACATTGTCGGGCGAACGGTCAACAGGCCAACCTTCAACTTTGCCCTGCCGGTCATGGGCGACCGGGGAGAGCTGCTGGGCGTGATCCAGGCGGCTGTCAACCTGGAACGGGTCAACGACATCTTCGACAAGTCCCACTTTCCGGCCGGTTCCGCGCTGGTCCTGCTCGACGGCACGGGGACGATCCTGTCTCACACCGCCGACGCCCGGCGCCTCATCGGCACCAAGGATGACCCGGGCATCTTCAACGACATGATCGCCATGCAGGGGAACGAGAGGACCACACTGCGATTCTCGGGCGGATCGTACCGCATCATGGCTTACCGGTCGTTGCAACTGGCCGGCGACACGACCCCCTACCTCCACATCCGGCTGGAGGTGCCCGAAGAGGCGATACTTTCCCATGCCAACCGCATCCTCGCTCGCAACCTGTGGCTCCTGGCCCTCGCCATCGGCCTTGCGGCGGTGGCGGTGCTCGCCTACGCCAACCTCGTTATCCTCAACCGGACCAAGCGCTTGGTGCGCTCATCCAAACTGCTGGCGTCGGGCGCGCGGGGCGTGCAGGTCGGCATCCCCTATTCCGAGGGAGAATTCGGCCTGATTGCCCAGGCCTTCGACGACATGGCCAGAACCCTGGCGCTGCGAGAGGAGGAGCGCGCCACGGTCGAGGCCGCCCAGAAGGACGCGGCGAACAAACTGGCGGAATCAAACCAGCAACTCCAGCACTTCGCCTACATCGCTTCCCACGACTTGCAGGAACCCCTGCGCACCATCACCAGTTTCATACAACTTCTGGCCAGACGCTACCAGGGCAAACTGGACAAGGACGCCGACGAATTCATTGCCTTCATAACCGAGGGCGCCAAACGCATGCAGAGTCTCATCAACGACCTTCTGGATTACTCCCGCGTCGAATCGCAAGGGCGGCCGTTTGTTGCCTTTGCAGCAGAGGGCGCGCTCAGGGCCGCGCTGATGAACCTGAAAAAACGTATCGGGGAAAGCGGCGCCGAAATAACCCATGACCCGCTCCCGACCATAACGGGTGACGAGATCCAGATCGCCAGGGTTTTCCAGAACCTGTTCAGCAACGCCATCAAATTCCGGAGTGACGAGCGGCCCCGTATCCATGTCGCCTGCCAGCAGACCCCCGGGGAATGGCAATTCCGCATCACAGACAATGGTATCGGCATTGATGAACGTTACTTCGAGCGGATCTTCGAGATCTTTCAACGGCTGCACGGGAGGGACGCCTACCCCGGCACCGGCATCGGACTAGCTGTCTGCAAAAAGATCGTCGAGCGCCACGGCGGCTGTATCGGGGTGGCATCCGAACCGGGTAAAGGCAGCTGTTTCACATTCTCCGTGAATAAAGACCTTTCCGAAACGGCAGGTACGGCCGGAGGCGTCTGAATACCGGGAAAAATACTTTCATTTTTCAAAAGCAGCACAACCGGGACGCACATCCCGGCATCGGCATCGGTCTTGCAGACAACAAACGGATTATGGAATTGCAGGCGGAGAAGTCCGGAGCAATACCTGCCGGATAACGGTTCGGCCTTCTTTCAAGTCTGCCTTCAGGTACACAGATTGATCTTTTTTCCGCCAATTGACGGAGCTCCGGGAGGTGTATGACATGGGGGCACCCAGTTTCAAGGCTGCAGAAATTCTGCTGGTCGAGGACAATCCCGCCGATGTCCGATTGACGATGGAGGTGTTGAAAGACGCAAAGCTGTGCAACAACATACACGTGGTCAACGACGGCGTTCAGGCACTTGATTTCCTGTACTGCCGGGGGGAATATACGTCGGCAACCCGCCCCGATATCATTCTGCTCGACCTAAACCTTCCCCGGATGGATGGCCAGGAGGTGCTGAGCCGGATCAAGGGTGACGACAAACTGAAACACATACCGGTGGTCGTTCTGACCACATCCAGCGCCGAACAGGACATTGTCAAAAGCTACGCCCTGCACGCCAACTGCTACATCACCAAACCGGTGGACCTGGAACAGTTCACCAAGGTGGTGACATCCATCGAGGAATTCTGGTTTTCCATTGTGAAGCTTCCCGGAATGTGAGTGCGCTGCCATGCCCTACGCCGAAATAATCAGAGTGCTGTTGGTCGAAGACAACCCCGGCGACGTCCGGCTGCTGAGGGAGTGTTTTTCCGAGCTCGCGGACGTGCTCTTCCTGGTCCACGATGCCGGCAGCATTGCATCTGCGGTTGATCTCGTCTCGGAGAAACACTTCGACGTCATCCTCCTCGACCTCTCCCTGCCCGACAGCACCGGCCTCGAAACGCTCCGCGGCATGCATGCCCAGGCCCCCGATATCCCCATCATCGTCCTCACCGGCATGGCGGACGATACCCTGGCCCTTACCGCCATGCGGCACGGCGCCCAGGATTATCTGCTCAAAGGCCAGTTCGACATCAATCTGCTCAGCCGCGCCATCCGTTACACCATCGAACGCAAGCGGGCCGAGGCGGAGATTAAAAAACTGGCTTACTACGACACCCTGACCGGGCTCCCCAACCGGGTGCTGTTCGGTGACCGGCTCAAACAGGCCATCGCCATGGCGGAACGCGATAAAAAAGGGCTGGCGCTCCTGTACCTCGATCTCGACCAGTTCAAATACGTCAACGACACCCTGGGGCACGCCTACGGTGACCGCCTGCTGAAGATCAGCGCCGACCGCATCCAGGGGTGCCTGCGCAGCTCCGACACCGTGGCCCGCATCGGCGGCGACGAGTTTGTCATCATCCTTTCCCTCCTCTCGGGGGGGGACGACGTGCCCAAGGTTGCGGACAAAATCCTCGAAACCCTCAGAAAGCCGGTTCAATTCGAGAATCACACCATCTACACCAGCGCCAGCATCGGTATAGCCCTCCACCCCGAAAACGGCGCGACGGTCGATGAACTGCTGAAAAACGCCGATATCGCCATGTATCAGGCCAAGGAGAAGGGCCGCAATAATTTTCAGTTCTACTCCAAAGAGATGAACGAGCAGGCGCTTGCGCGGCAGGTGATCGAGTCGAGCCTGCGCCAGGCCATGGTACGAAACGAGTTTTTCCTGGTATACCAGCCGCTTTTCGACATAGCAAACCGCGCGATCATCGGGTTTGAGGCGCTGATCCGCTGGCGGCACCCCCAACACGGGGACATGCTTCCACCCCAATTCATCAACGTCGCCGAAGAGACCGGCATGATCATCGGCATCGGGGAATGGGTCTTGCGGACGGCATGCCGACAGGCCCGGCAATGGCACAATAACGGCTCGGACGGCCTGCGCATATCCGTCAACGTCTCGGCCAGCCAGTTCAAACACGACAGATTCCTCGACACTGTCGAGTCGGCCCTGGAGGAATCAAACCTGCCCCCCAGCTGCCTTGAGCTGGACCTGACCGAGAGCACTATCATGGAACGCGGGGAGAGAAACATCCATATCCTGACAAAACTGAAGAAAATGGGCGTTTCACTGGCCATCGACGACTTCGGCACCGGCTATTCGTCCCTCTCCTATCTCAAGCATTTCCCCATCGACCGGGTCAAGATCGACGGCACCTTTGTGCGGGATATCACCCCCGGCGGGGAGAATGCGGCCATCGCCGAGGCGATCATCTTCATGGCCCACTCCCTCAAGCTCAACGTGGTGGCCGAGGGGGTTGAACAGGAAAAACAGTATTCATTCCTCCACAGCCGCAACTGCGATGAACTCCAGGGCTTCCTGATGAGCCACCCCCTGCTGCCGGAAGACATCATGCCACTCCTGCGCACCTACGCTTCATTGGCGCACTAGCGCAAAATAGACAATGATTCATTAGTATGGGACTTATAGGTCCCATGTGTCCCATAAGTGACCACGTCCCGTGCGGCAGGCCGCCGCACGGGACACCGCAACCTTACAGCGATCTTCCCGCCGCTTCGGCGAACAATCGCAGCCGATCCATCATCGCCTGGAATTTGGCCGGCTTCAGCGATTGCGGCCCGTCACTGGAGGCATGCTCCGGGTCGGGATGAACCTCCACGATCAGGCCATCCGCTCCGGCCGCCACCGCGGCATAGCACATGGGGGCAACATAGTGGTGATTGCCGGTGCCGTGGGAAGGGTCGATCACCACCGGCAGATGGGTCTTTTCCTTGAGCACCGGCACGGCCGAAAGGTCGAGGGTGTTGCGGGTGGCGGTCTCGAAGGTGCGGATGCCGCGCTCGCAGAGGATCACCGACTGGTTCCCCTCACTCATGACATACTCGGCGCTCATGAGAAACTCCTGGATCGTCATGGACATGCCCCGTTTCAGCAAAACCGGCTTGCCGATCTGGCCGACCTTCTTCAGCAAGGCAAAATTCTGGGAATTGCGGGCGCCGATCTGGAGGATGTCCGAGTAATCCGCCACCAGTTCGGCGGTTTCTGGATTGATTACCTCGGTTACGAACGGCAGCCCGGTCAGGTCGCGGGCCTTGGCCAGCAGCTTGAGCCCCTCCTCCTCCAACCCCTGGAACGAATAGGGGGACGTGCGCGGTTTGAAGGCGCCGCCCCGCAGGATGTGAGCCCCCGACTTTTTTACCGCCTCGGCCGTTTCAATGATCTGCCGCTCGTTTTCAACGGAACAGGGGCCGGCCATCATGATCACCCGCTCCCCGCCAATTGCCACCTCATCGCTGATGCGCACGACGCTCGACTCCTTCTTGACCTCCTTGGAGGCCAGCTTGTACGGTTGCAGGATAGGCACCACGTTTTCAACGCCGTGCAGCGACTCGAGGGACTGCAATACCGCCTTGCCCCGCTCGTCCCCAACCGCGCCGATGACATCCCTGGTGGAGCCGTGGATCACATGCGGCTTGTAGCCCAGTTCCCTGATGCGCTTCAAGACCTCGTCCTTGTCCTTCTTTACCGCGCCTGCCTTCATTACGATGATCATTTCCGCGTTCCTTTCCCGCAAGCAAAAGGGCCGAAGGTTTCCCCCCGGCCCTGTCCGCATCTTACGCGGTAAATGAAAAAAGCCGGGGGACTGTCTGTCCGCCCGGCTTGTGGTGTGTAGTGGTCTCGTTTCCTCGCGCTTACACCTTTGCCTGGGCAGACGGCCTGAAATAAAAGCCGTACCAAAAGAAAAAGTAAAAGGCGCTAAAGAAACGATTCGAATTCATGGTCGGTACTAAATCACAGCCACAAAGGACTTGTCAAGAGTAAATTTACCGCCTTGCGGGCAATGCCCCGTCCCTTACGCCCCGTAGATCACATACCCCCGCTGCGGCACCTCCACGTGGCACCACCCGTCACCATCGGTGGTAATCGCGGGCGGCTGCGGGGCCGTATCCCTGCCGTGCCAGGCCAGGGGCCTCAGCGTCGCTCCCCTGAAACCGGACTGCACCTGCCGGCCGAGCGTCTCCCCGGAATTGTTCAGGGCAAAGAGCAACCCCGGCTGGCTGCCGATGCCGGTGCGTTCCATGACGTACATAAGGTCATCCACATACCGGATGGCGCTCTTGCCCCCGGCATGGCTCTCATGCACCTTTACCAGCCGCTCGATGCCGCCCGGCTCTCCGGGCCGGGCCAGGCCGTAGTTGAAGTAGTCCTTCCAGAAGACGCAGGGGTACCCTTCGTGGGTGAGGATATAGGCGTAGGCCAGCATCTTGTCGTTCACCACGCAGTCGTTGCCGCTGAAATCATGGTTGTCCACAAAGGTCACCGCCTCGAAGGGACGGTCTTTGACCAGTACGCCGCCGTCAGCCAGGGTCCGCAGGCTGAAGCCGTAGCTGTCGCACAGCTCTTTGAGCCGGTAGCGCAGCGGGAAATCAAAGGCCCCGACCCTGTGGGCGGCCCAGTTGTTGACCGAATCGAGCCAGCTGTCGATAAAATCGTCGCCGGCCCAGCACTCCCCCACCCCGAAGAGGTCCACCGCTCCCCCATCCCGGGTGTAGCTGCGGTCGTGGATCGCCCGCACGATCCAGGCGCCGAACCCCTTGACGAAGTCGTATCTGAACCCGTCGAAGCCGATCTCCTCGACCATCCATTTGGCATGGTTGAGGATGCCGGTGGAGACGCGGGGGTTGATGTGGCACAGGTCCGGCATGTCTCCGAAGGAGGCGGGGTCGTTTTCCGTGTAGGGAGACGGGTTGAAGCAGGTCCAGTCGCGGGTGAAGCGATTGCTCTGGGGGGTGAATTTCGTCCAGCGTTCTTTTTGCAGGATCGGGTTGAGTTCCTGCTGGTCGGCGCCGTTGTTGTGGTTGAGGACCAGGTCGGCGTAGACCTTCATCCCGCTGCCGTGTGCCGCCTTGATCAGGGCGCGCAGTTCCTCCTCGGAACCGAACCAGGTCCTGACCTCGTCCCTGCCGTCAACCTTGCGGAGCGCCTTTTGCGGGTATTTCCCCAGGTCGTAATAGTCGTAGACGTCATACCCCATGGACATGCCGCCGACGTTGGCCCCCTTGCCGGCGGGGGGGAACCAGAGCGCGGTGAAACCGGCCTTTTCCAGGTCGCCGAGCCGTGAGGCAAGGAACGTCCACCACGCATACTCCTGTGCCTCCTCCCGGGGGCAATCCCAATAAAACGCCTGCATCAGAACACCCATGACGTCCCTCCCCCCGCCAGCGATGGCCCCCAGATTACCAAAAAATTATTATATACCACAATCAACCATGATGAAAATCAGGCCGCGATCGAGCCCACGCATCGGAACGCCACTTCCAGGGGCGCAGTCGGGCCGGTATCCTTTATTTCGACCATGACCTGGAGCGGGGAGCATCTCTTGCCGTCAGGGCAAAGGAGCGTGATGGTGTGAAGGCCTGCATAGCACTGTTTGGTCAAAAGCTCGCCGGAGCCGTCCCTGTTGGGACCGAGATCAATGCCGTCGAGGATGACGTTGCAGGTGTCGGGGCTGGGGCAGCGGAAGAATTCCATGGCAGGCCTCCGGATGTGTCGGGTTGTACCGGGCGACAGGAGGCGCTCATGCTCCACACCATTGTGCCCTGACCGCACGCAAACAACTTCCGTGCCCATAACGTATTATTTGTCCGAATATTTATTGATAATTGCCGAGTGAAATCTATGGGGTAATGAAAGTACAAATTCGACCGCACTCCGCACGCCTGCGGTCGATAACAATGATAGGGGGGCAGAGCTATACTTATGTCAGGCTGAAATCATAACCGCAGGCCGGGGGTGGCGCCTGGGGGCGTTGCTCTGCACTGGCGCCGCACAGAAGGTAATTTCTACGAAAACCGGAGGTGGGAAAAAGTGTTAATTTTTTTAACACTACCACGAAACAAGCTTGTAACCTGCTGAATTAAATCATTAAAAAAACAGGCAAGAAAAGTGTTAATTTTTTTAACACTCATAAAACAAGTTGTTTAATTTCAAAAAGTTATGTTGTTTTTGGGGAATGGTAATAAAATTAACACCGGCTTTATGCTGCCGGTGTCCCCATGGTCAGGTCCTGGCGGACAAGTTGTTCCAGGGCCGCATCCAGAAAGGCGCGGCGGCAGTCCACCCCATCAATGGCCCCGGAGCGCAGCAGGCTCAGGAAGCGGCACCCGCCGAAACAGAGCGGCAGATAGGCGCACCCCAGGCATTCGTCGTTCTTCCAGAGGTCCAGGTTGTGGGACGCGCTATAATCGCCGACCCCTCCGGCCAGGGAACCGACCCGCAACTCTTCCCGCCCCATGAAGGCGGGACACTTGTACAGCGAGCCGTCATAGCCCACCACCAGGTCGCGCTCAAACTCGATCATACAGGCGGCCGACCGGAGCTTTGGGACCGGGAAGCCCCGCCTGATGGTCTCCTGTCGCAGGAACAGGCTGGCCTCGATCATCCAGGGCTCGCTGGTGGAGGCGCACGCGGAACCCAAATCCCCGGAAACGCTGCCGTCCGCCTTGGGTATTACCGGCGAAAATCCAACGGCCTTCAGCTTCTTCGGGGCAATCCCCTGTTCCGTGAGATAATCCAGCATCTCCGGGAACCGCCGGTAGTTGTCCCGGGTGTAGTTCCCCCCCAGGTCCACCGCTACCAGGTCATGGATCGCCCTGATGTTCGACACGATGGTATCGAAGCTCCCCTTGCCGGAGCAAAAGGGGCGCTGTTGGTCGTGGATGTCCCTGGGGCCGTCCAGGGTTACCCTGACGGCGGCCAGCCCCAGAGGAAGAAGTTCCTGCACAACGTGACGGGTCAGGAGGGTGGCGTTGGTGATGATATTGAACCGGAAAGTCACGCCCGCTTTATGGGCCTCCTCGACAAGACGGCCGGCGATACGCTTCAGAAGCGGCAGGGCCATCAGGGCCTCGCCCCCGTAGAAATCCACGGTCACATCCCGGCCCGCAGCCATCTGCTCACCCATGCGCTGCACCAGCAGCCCGGCCGTGTCGTCGCTCATCACGTACCGCCCCCGGAACGGGTCCTCGAAGCAGTAGCCGCAGGCCAGGTTGCACTCCAGGGTCAGGGTCGCCAGGGCGGCAAAGTGGCGGCTCGTACCGTTGATGGCCTCGAAGGTCGCCCGCACCTCCTCCTCCCGCTCCAGCGCACGGTCCGGCACCAGCACCCCCAGGCGCACCAGGGTGTCCCGCTCTTTCCCCGCCACCTCACCCGTGCGGGCCCTCTCCAGCAAACCCTCGGACAGCTCCAGCACCGCGCAGCGCCGGGTGGCCACGGCCAGGACCCGGCCCGGCTTGTCGGGACAGGGATACACCTTCAGATAGTTGGTCAGTTCCATTGATCGGTTCTCTCCAAAAAACCTGCGGGGAGGGTCGCCCTTCCCCGCCGTAAACATCTAGTTGAGCTTTGCCACATTAGCTGTCGCACAACAGGACACCACCGCCTCAGGGCTGTGCCCCTCCTCCAGCACCACCAACTCTTCCTGAACTTCGCGCATGCGCCTCACCCCCTTTCATTTCAGCATGTTGCAGCGCTGATCGGCCGGTTTCTTGCAGAATGACCCTCTGATTTGGCCGGCAGTTCTCATCTGGACAATCTCGCTCGCGCCGCTATCTCTATCCGGGCAGACGAGGAACGACCCATGAAAAAACTTTCGATTATGGTTTTCAACCAACTGGACAACACGACCGCGCGTCTGCTACTATCCCGCGCACGGAATCCTATCATGCAGATCTTCAAACCTCAACATACCATCTGCACCTTTCTGGTGGTCCTTTGCCTGGCCCTCGGTGCCCTCTCCTGCCCGGCATGGGGAGAAGAAGCGGACGAGACCCTGGGGCTCTTCAGCGCCTGGCAGGAGGAGGCATCCACCGCCTCCCGCGCCCCCAAGCCCCTCTCCCAGACTGCCGAAAACGTCACCGTGGTCACCGCAACTGAGATCGAGGCCATCAACGCCCATACCCTGGCCGACGTGCTGGACACCATCCCCGGCATCCAGGTCCAGCACAACGGCGGACCCGGGATCTCCGCCTACACGAACATACAGAGCATCGATTTCATCCACACCCAGGTGTTTGTGGACGGGGTATCCATCACCAACCTGGGGAGCAGCTTTTCCGACGTCTCCCTGATCCCGGCCCATATCATCGAGCGGGTGGAGATCGTCAAGGGGCCCGCCTCCTCGGCCTGGGGCCAGGCCTTGGGGGGCGTGATCAACGTCATCACCAAGACCCCCGAGCGGAACCGCAGCGTCAGCGGCGCGACCACCGCCTCCATCGGCGAGCGGACCACGACCGACGACAGCCTGGAACTGAGCGGCACCCGTAACCGGCTCGGCTATTACCTGTCCGGCAGTTTTCTGGGTTCCAACGGCCTGCTCCCCAATACCCAGATCAACTCCAACCGCGCCTACGGCAAGCTGACCTACGACCTCCCCGACCATGGGCAGCTCTGGGCCACCTATTTCTACACCCGCGCCGACATGGGGGACCTGCACGCCCCTGCCTATGACCTGAATGGAAAGCCCGACAAACGCTTCCTCCTGGGCTCGCTCGGGCTACGCCAGCCACTGGGGGACCGGCTGGAACTGGAGGTAAGCGGCCACCACACCTACAACAGGATCGACAACTCCTACTTCAACATCAGCGACGGAGCCCCCTGGTCCTTTCAACCAGACTTGCCCACAGCCATTGCCAAGGAACAAGCGAGCGGCGCCAGCGTCAAGATGGTCTGGCGGGGGGACAACAACCTGCTGGTGGCCGGCAGCGACTACAACCACCTGGAACTGGTCAACAACTCCTCCGATGGCAGCACCGTCAGCCCGTTCTCGAGGCGGGTGGACCGTTTCGGCATCTACCTGAACGACACCGTCACCCTTGGGCCTGTGAGCGTGACCCCCGGCGTGCGCTTCGACCACACCCAGACCGCCGACGACCAGTTCAGCCCCTCCATCGGCGCCACGTGGCAACTGACCGACACTACGCTGCTGCGCGCCTACACGGCCCGCGGCTACGGCCTCCCCGTGCTGGGGCTGACCGACTTCCCGTCGGTAAAGATCTGGACCGCCCAGATCGGGGCGGAGAGCAGCGCCATCCCGTATGTCTGGGTAAAGGGGACCCTGTTCCGTAACCAGACCTGGGGCGCAACCGTCGAACAGCACGTGGCGCTGGGGACGGAGTTGGAGGTCCGCACCATCCCGGTGTGGAATACCTCCCTGGCGGCCGGTTACACCTTCACCGGCACCACCCGCACCAGCAACGACACCGAGGTCAACGATCTCGCCCGCCACACCGTGCAGTTGGCCCTGCGCTACAACGACAAGACCTACCGGGGCGTGCTGACCGGCCGCCATATCTTCTGGAATGCCCAGCCAGACGAAAATGGCCATTATGGAGGTCTCGTTTGGGATTTGCACTTGGGGGCCATACTCTTTAAACACGAACAAAACTCCCTGGAGTTATTCTTTTCCGGACATAATCTCTTTAACGCCTCACAGTACGGGTTTGATCAAATACCAAATACCGGCCGCTGGTTCGAGGGCGGCATGAGGGTGCGCTTTTGAGGATACTCGCCGCCTTCATATTCTCCTGCGCTCTGTTCTTCCCCCTCGTGGCCGACGCCTACGATGTGCTGGTGCTGGAGAGCCGCCGCGACCCGGCCTTCGACGAGGCTCTTTCCGGATTTCGCAGCAACCGCAACCTCTCGGAACGGGTGATCGTGCTTGCCGATTACGCCGACGTGGACATCACCCGCATCGTCCGCGAAGACCAGCCCGCGCTGGTGCTGGCCCTGGGCGACAGGGCCCTGGAGGCGGCCCGCAAACTCCGGCAGACCCCGGTCATCGCCCTGATCTCCCTCGGCATCCACAACCGCCATGCATCCCACGCCAACCTGACCGGTATCGGCATGTTCGCACCGCCGGAACGCTACCTGTCCCTGCTCCAGGGGATGAAGAAGCATCGCATCGGGCTGATCTACCACCCCGCCAAGAGCGGTTGGTACGTGCAGCAGGCCCGCCAACTGGCCCAGCGTATGGGGATTGAACTGGTGACGCGCGAGGTTTCGACGCCCCGGGACACCCTGACCCAACTTTCCTCCCTCGCCGGCAGGGTCGATGCGCTCTGGATGCTCCCCGACGCCACGGCGGTCACGCGGGAGACCGTCGAGGCCTATTTCCGCTTTTCCCAGGAGCATAGCGTGCCGGTGGTGTCCTTTGCCAGCGCCTATCTGGGCCTGGGGGCAGCGGCGGTCCTGGAGATCGACCGCAGCGAGTTGGGGCGGCAGGCGAGCGACATGAGTTCGGCCATTCTCAAAGGGACCGAGGCGTCGGACATCCCCCTCGCCTACCCGCGCCGGGTCCAGCTCAGGATTAATCCGAGCGTTCTGAAACACCTGGGGATAGCGGCAGAGAAAGCTGTCACGAATCCAAGGGAATGACCGTGTCGCCCGCCGCCAGATTCAGAAATTTCCGCGCCAGTTTCCAATTCAAGCTTTTCACCATCTTTACGCTGTTAACCGCCCTCATGGCCACCCTGTTCGGTTCCGCGTATATTTTTACCGAGGTCCGCGAGCAGCGCGACTATGCAGGCAACCGTTGCCAATTGATGGCGGCGCATCTGGCCGATACCATCCGCTTGCCCCTGTTCGCCGAAAACCGCGGCATGCTCCTGCAGATCATCCAGGAAACCTCCCATGCCCCCGACTTCCACAGCGTAACGATCCGCACCAATGACGGCAGGATTCTGGCCGAGATACGCAAGCCGATCGAACGCGGCGGCGGCGAACTGCTGAGTAGGACCGTGGAGGTGCGCAGCACCCCCCTGGGCTCCTCGCCCGAATCCGCCATCATTGGCAGCGACGAACCCATGGGTGCCCTGATCGGCACCGTGCGCCTCGACCTGGATACTACCGAACTGAGGGCGCGGACCCGGCGCCTGATCATGATGGCATGCGCCACTGCCATCCTCTTCTGGCTCGCGGTATCATCCCTCTCGTATCTGGCGCTCTGCCAGGTGACCCGCTCCTTCAACGCCCTCATGCGCGGCCTGGAGTCCATGCAGGCGGGAAACTATGCCGTCAGGATAGCTCCCGTCGGCAACGACGAACCGGGCCGGGCCGCCGTCGCCATCGGCCAACTGGCCCACTCTCTCCAGCAACGGGAGGAGGAAAACCGCCGTTTGCAGCAACAACTGGTCGACGCCATGCGCCTTGAAGTCCAGAAGGAAAAGAAACAGATCATGGCGAAACTGATCCAGACCAACCGCATGACCTCCCTGGGGCTCCTTGCCTCCAGCATGGCCCACGAGATTAACACCCCCAACGGCGCCATCAAGCTCGCAGGGCAACAGGTCGCCAGAACATGGAAAAGCGCCATCCCGCTGCTGGAGCGGGTTGCGGAGGAAGAAGGGGATTTCGTGCTGGGAGGGGCGGTATTCAGCCTGGTGCGGGATGAGGTGACCAAGGCCACGGAGGTCATTGCCCGATGTTCGGAACGGATCGAAAAGGTCGTGCAGGACCTGCGGGCCTACAACGTCGGCGGGCAGGGCGACGTAAAGGACCGGGTGAACCTCAACCAGGTGGTCAGCGATGCCCTTACCATTATCCGCGCCCATGGTCGCCACGGCAATATTACGATCCAGAATGAGCGATACCCAGAACTGCCCGCGGTGACCGGTAACCGCTACCAGCTCGAGCAGGTGGTTATCAACCTGATCCTGAACAGCATCCAGGCCATGCCGGAGTCGGGGAGCGGGGTCATAACGATTGCATCAGGCTATGACCGCGTGAAAGGAGAGGTATCGCTTGTGGTAAGGGACGATGGAAAGGGAATTCAGCCGGAGATCATGAGCCGCCTCATGGAGCCGTTCTTCTCCACCCGCATGGAAAGCGGCGGCAGCGGGCTCGGCCTGTATATATCAAACTTTATCGTGACGGAGCATCACGGTCGGCTGGTATTTGAATCGGAGCCGGGCAAAGGCACGACCGTCTTCATCGCCATCCCCGTTGCCCGGGACGCGGACAACCCGTCAGCGCAGGGGGCCTGATTCCAAAATGATGTTGGCCCAATCCAGGGCGTATGCAATGCGCCCTGGCAGCCCCCCTTCCCCGCGTCATTTTTCCAGTTCGGTAAGTTTTTTCTTCACCGTCTGCCGGCATACGCCGAGCAGGTCGGCGGCCGGCCCCTTCTTGCCCCCCGTAACCTTCAGAGCCTCTTCGAACATCAATTTCTCGATCTGCCCCATGGAAGGGAATGTGGGAAAGACCACGTGCAGGCTGAACTGGCTGTTGGCGGCCCTGGTTCCGGCATCAATCATGATTCTCGCCCTGATCGCCAGATCCGGGAAATCGCCCTGTACCAGCAGCCCGGTCTTGTTGACCACCACGGCACTGCTGACCTTGTTGATGAGTTCGCGGACATTGCCGGGGTAGTCGTAATTTTCCAGCAGCCAGCGCAATTCGGTCGCAACCCTGGGCGGTTTCTTCCCCGCTCCCTTTGCCGCCGCGTTGATATAGTGGCTGACCAGCGGCAGGATATCCTCCCGCCGCTCCCGCAGAGGAGGTATATGCAGCCTGTGGTAACAGATCCGGTGGTAGAGGTCTTCCCGGAACAGGTTCTCGGCAACCAGCTTTTTGAAGTCCCGGTTGGATGCCACGATGACCCGCGCATCGCTCTTCAGGAGAACATCCGAGCCCAGCCGGTAATATTCGTTTTCCTGCAACAGACGCAGCAGTTTTATCTGTGATTCTGGCGCCAGATCGCCGATCTCGTCGAGAAACAGCGTTCCCCCCTGCGCCTTGGCGATCAAACCCTGCCGAAGCTCACTCGCCCCGGTGAACGCACCCTTTTTGTGGCCGAAAAGCGTATCCTCGAACATGTGGGCGTCGAGCCCGGCCACGTTCAGGGGGGTGAAGCTGCCCTGTAGGCCGCTCGCCTTGTGGATGGCGCGGGCGACCAATTCCTTGCCCACCCCGGTTTCGCCGGTGATCAGTACGGGATACCGGGAAGGGGCAATCGTCTCCACCAGTTTGAAGATGGACAGCATCTTGTCGCTGCAGGTCAGGATGTCCTTGAAGGTGTCCGGCTGGGCAATGGGGTCGCCCAGGAGATAATTCTGGAGCTGTTGGTTCTGGTTTGAGAGTTCGAGAATCTTGAATGCGTTGTTGATGCTGGATATGAGCCTTGACGAATCGAGAGGCTTGGTGATGTAGTCCATGGCTCCCTGTTTCATGCAGCTCACCACCGTTTCCACATCGTTTACGCCGGTCATGATGACGACCGGGATGTTCGGAAACTTCTGGGTAATGACCGGCAACAGGTCTGCCCCCGAGACGCCCGGCATGATCCAGTCAAGAAAGATGGTCGAATAGATCCCTTTGCCCAACTCCTCCAGCACCTGGCTGCTGTCGGTGAGGGTCGCTATCTCGCAGATTGAATTGGAGAGCAGGACGAAACGAATCTCTTCCAGGAAGTCGGCATTATCATCCACGAACAGGACAAGGGGCACCTTGCCGTTTTTTTGTTGTTTTTGCATATCGGTCATCACTATTCCCCCTGCTGCGGAACAATGCAAAATTATCGCCCAAAAGGCCCTGTGACAACAAAAAATATATCGTTCCACGAAAGGAGCGCGCTAAAAAGGAGCTTCCAAGGAGGGCTGGGGGCCTCACGGCGGAGAGGTCCCCTAAGACCGCCGGGCCTGCGGATTCGGGGACCGGGTGGCGCGTGCAGGGGCAATGGAGTGCTCGGTAACGGGGGAGATGAAGCGCTGCGGAACGGGGCTCCGAAAGGGCGCACCCGCAGCAACCTAGAGCGTCAGTTCGTCCGCCACCCTGACGAGATTGGGCAGGTCGGGTTTGGTCAGGATGTGGTTGGCGCCGAGTCCGATCCACTTGCGTTTGTTGTCGTCGGATGCCAGGGAGGAGAAGATCACGACCGGCAATTCCTTCAACGTTTCTTCCTTACGCACGCGCGAAGTGAGGTGCAGGCCGTCCATCTGCGGCATCTCCACGTCGGTGATCATCATGCTGATATGGGACCTGAAATCGCTGCCGTCCTGAGCGCACCGGGTCAACCTGTCCTGGATGATGTTCCAGGCCTCGGCGCCGTTCTCCGCTTCGGTAACCTTATAGCCGGCCGAGCGCAGGGCATGGCACAGGGTGTTGCGGATGAACAGGGAGTCGTCGGCGACCAGCACCGTCTTGTGCGAGCGGTCAACGCCTTCCAACGTCAGCAGGGCACTGTCCGCAAGCGGCCTGAGTGCACTCTCCGAGCACAACTCACCTACGATCTTCTCGAAGTCGAGCACCAGGATGATGCGGTCGTCCATCTTGACCAGTCCGGTCACCTGATCGCTGTGCACCGAGTGGGCCGGCGGCTCGACATTTTTCCAGGAGATACGGTAGATGCGGGACACGGAATGGACCAGTACCCCGACCGTCAGGTTGTTGAACTCGAGCACCACCACCCGGTCCGCAACCAGGTCCCCGGTATCCTTGCCAAGCACCTTGGCGAGATTGATGACGGTGATGACCTTGTCCCGCAGCTTGATCATCCCCTCGACGCCCGGCTTGGCGTTGACGACCCGTGACATCTGGGGCAGGCGGATGATTTCCCGGACCTTGGCCACATTGACGCCGTAATGGCAGGGCACCAGATTATTATGGGCATCCATCTCGTCGATCCTGAACTCGACGATCTCAAGTTCGTTGGTGTCGCTCTCCAGCAGTATGTTGGTCTGTTTCATATCCGGGCCCTTTGCGCTGTTGATTGGAACTGGGTGGGTAGTATATCAACGAATGTCAGTGAAGGGAAGCGTTTAAAAAATCAGACCAGGTAGCGGGACAACCCCGCTGAACTTGACTCTCCCCGGTGCCTGTGCTAGCTTTTTCAATCACCCTGATTGATTTTTCGGAGCCATGCCATGTTTTTCCCCCCAATGGATACCTTTCGCAGCCTGTCCAAGAACGGCAACCTGATTCCGGTCTACCGCGAGATCATGGCCGACATGGATACGCCGGTCACCGCCTTCAAAAAGCTCGACGACGGCCGTTTTTCCTTTCTGCTCGAAAGCATCGAAGGGGGGGAGAAGTGGGGGCGCTATTCCTTCCTCGGCTCCAGCCCCTCGTGCATCATCCGCTCCAAGGGGCACGCCGTGGAGATCATCGAGAACAACGTCACGACGACCGTAACCACTGATGACCCCCTGGGCTCCATCCGCACCCTGCTGGCCCGTTTCACCCCGGTGGAGGTCGAAGGCCTGCCGCGTTTCTTCGGCGGCGCCGTCGGCTACCTGGGTTACGACATGGTGCGCCATTTCGAGCACCTGCCCACGGAAAAACCGGCCGTGCTGGATGCCTACGAAGCCTATTTCCTGGTGACCGACACCATCGTCATCTTCGACACCATGAGCCATAAGATCAAGGTGGTCTCCAATGCCCATCTGGACGGCACCATAACCCCGGAAGAGGCGTACCGGCAGGCCACGGACAAGATAGAGGCCATCATCCGCCGGCTACGCGCCTCCCTGCCGCCGGCCGCGGCCGGCCCTTCCGGCGGACCGGTGGAGCTGCGTTCCAACGTCACCCGCGAGGCGTACGAGGCTGCGGTGGAAAAAGCCAAGGAGTACGTCCGGGCCGGCGACATCATCCAGGTGGTCCCCTCGCAACGCTTCAGCGGCCGGCTTTCGGCCGACCCGTTCGACGTCTACCGGGTGCTGCGCACACTCAACCCTTCCCCCTACATGTTCTTCCTGAGGCTGGACGGCACGGTCATCGCCGGGGCGTCGCCCGAAGTCATGGTGCGCAAAGAGGGGGACCGGGTCGAACTCCGCCCCATCGCCGGCACCCGCCCCCGCGGCGCCACGCCCCAGGAGGATGCGCGGCTGGCCGAGGAGTTGCTGGACGACCCAAAGGAGCGGGCCGAACATGTCATGCTGGTAGACCTGGGCAGAAACGACCTGGGCAGGGTCTGCGCCACCGGAACGGTCAGCGTTTCGGAGCTGATGGTCATCGAGCGCTACTCCCACGTCATGCACATCGTGTCCAACGTGCAGGGACGGCTGGGCGAAGGCCATGATGCCTTCGACGTGGTGCGGGCCACGTTCCCGGCCGGCACCCTCTCCGGGGCGCCCAAGATCAGGGCCATGGAGATCATCGACGAGCTTGAGCCGGTGCGCCGAGAGATCTACGGCGGTGCCGTCGGCTATTTCTCCTTTTCCGGCAACATGGACTTGGCCATTACCATCCGCACCCTGGTGATCAAGGACGGCATGGTGCATCTCCAGGCCGGCGGCGGCGTCGTGGCCGACTCCGACCCGGCCGCCGAATGGCAGGAGACCGTCAACAAGGCCATGGCCGCCCGGCGGGCGCTCGAAATCGCCGAGAAAGGGCTGGAATAGCATGCTGCTGATGATCGACAACTATGATTCCTTCACCTTCAACATCGTCCAGTATTTCGGGCAACTGGGCGAGGATGTGCGCGTCTTCCGCAACGACAAGATCACCTTGGAAAAAATCGAGGCTTTGCAACCCGAGCGCCTGGTGATTTCCCCCGGCCCCTGCTCACCTGGTGAGGCGGGCATATCGGTGGAGGCCATCAGGCATTTTGCCGGCCGGATTCCGCTTTTGGGCGTCTGCCTCGGCCACCAGGCCATCGGGGAAGCCTTCGGTGGCACCGTCATCCGGAGCGTCTCCCTGATGCACGGCAAGACCTCGCCCATCATCCACGACGGCCGGGAGATCTTTGCCGGGCTGCCGAACCCTTTCCAGGCCACCCGCTACCATTCCCTGGTGGTGGAGCGCAGCAGCCTGCCCGACTGCCTGGAAGTCACCGCATGGGTCGAGAACGGGGAGATCATGGGGATGCGGCACAAAACCCTTCCCATCTGGGGGGTTCAGTTCCATCCCGAGTCGATCCTGACCGAGGGGGGGATGAAGCTGTTGGAGAATTTCCTGGAGATAAGCCGGGGCTAACAACAGAAAGGCAAAGGCACATCTGCCACAGAGACACGGAGAAAACCTGAAGGCGAAGACAGACAAAAAACAGGATTCCTGATTTTTTTTGAAACCGTTGTGCCTTTCTCTGTGAACCTCAGTGTCTCAGTGTCTCTGCGGCAGATGTCAAATGCTTCTACCACGAAAAAAGCCCGCCGGAAAAAAATCCGACGGGCTTTTGCTGTTCTGCGATGAAACAGGTGATCAGGCGGCCTTGATGGTCACCTTGAGGTTTGCGACAACCTCGGGATGAATCTTGACCGGGACGCTGACCTCGCCCACTTGTTTGATGGACTCGGCAAGGACGATCTTCTTGCGGTCGATGTCAAAGCCTTGTTCCGTGAGGAATGCGGCGATTTCCATGTTGGTGACGGAACCGAAGAGTTTCCCTTCCTCGCCGGCCTGGTGGACCAGTTCAATGGCAAGCGCTTCCAGTTTGGCGGCCAGGGCGCGGGCAGACTCCAGGGCCTTGTTCTTCTTATAGGCCAACTGGCGTTTGGCGTGCTCAAGCGCCTTGGCGTTCTTCTCGGTGGCCTCGATGGCAAATCCCTTGGGGACCAGGTAGTTGCGCGCATAACCGGGCGCAACCTTGACGATGTCACCGATGTGGCCGAGAGTGTCGATGTTTTCCTTCAGAATGACCTTCATACTTCTCTCCTTTCGAGCCTGACTATTACAGGTTTTCCTGTTTTTTGGGGGTACGGAAGTCTCCCCAGATATCAAATATGCCGATGGCGGCGACAACGGCCGCCAGATACGGTTGCACCAGCAGCATCACCCACAAAAACACGCGCATGATGCCGTTAAAGGCCTGACGGGCGATGATGGCCAGGATCACCGCCAACCCCTGCAAGAAATAGAGCGTCGTCATTACTACCAGCACGTTGAGGGCCGGTATGGTGACGAGCTTGCTGGGGGCCAGCATGGCGAAGCCGGCCGCGATCAGAACCCAGATCAGGGGTTCCGACAGCCTGTGGTCCTTGAAGTCGCCCAGCGGGAACCGGTACCCCATCAGGAAGGCCGGCCGACGTATGAGGGCCAGGTTGCATCCCGCCATGATCCCCAACAGGAGCGTCACCAGTGACGGGTAGATCCTGACCACCAAGGCGGCAGCCATGTCCATGGACTGCTTGACCGCGGACAACTCCTCCCCCTTGACGCCGCTCTTTTCGTACAGGGCCAGCGCCCGGGAGATGCTCGTGGAGATCTCGCCGGAAAGGGACTGGTGCAGGTCCTGACCGCTGACCTGGGTAAAGATTACGGCAGCTGCGGTCAGGACCGCTACGTTGACGCCCGTTGTCCAGGCAATGGTTCGGGCTGCGCCATAACCCCGCAGCAGCAGCTCCGGCAGCAGCAGGGCGATGATCCCGCACTGCAGCAGGTAGACCGCGCCGGCATTGACCCCAAATACCGCCGTCAGTGCCGCGACAGCCGCCAGAATGATGATCAGCGCAATGCTGCGCCCCTGACGCAGGCGGAAGTACATCACCGGAAACGGAGCCAGAATTCCCGAAAAAAATCCGATCGGCGGTATCACGAAAGACGCCGCAAACAACGCGAACGTTCCTGCGGCGCCCACCAGAACTGCTGTAAGCCGTGCCCTGACGGAACCGGCCTGTGTGTTCAGGTCCATTCAGTCCCTAGGACAGCGCGTGGTTCGAAGCAATCGGCAGAAGTGCCAGATTGCGGGCTCGTTTGATGGCCTCGGTGATCTCCCTCTGGTGTTTCGCACAGTTGCCGGAGATACGGCGGGGAACGATCTTGCCGCGCTCCGAGATAAAGTAGCGGAGGGTACGAGGCTCTTTATAATCAATGGTCAGGTTTTTCTCGGCGCAGAAGCGGCAAACCTTCCTGCGCTGGAACGGACGCCGCTTGCGGGGACCGCCGGGGCCGCCTGCCGGACGCTGGCCGCCGGAGCCGCCTGCCGGACGCTGATACGAAGGGGTGCTGGGTCTTTCGTCACTCATGATAGTATATCCTCCAGGAAATTATTCGTTTGCCGCTTCAACGGTGGCAACTGCTTCTTCAACAGCCTCGACCGCTTCCGCTTCGGCCACGGGAGCCTTTTTCTCGACAGCCTTCTCGGGCTCCCCGGTAATGTTGACGCTCTGGTACCGGAGCACCTTTTCGTTCAGCCTGAGACGCCGTTCCAACTCGGCGATCAGCTCCGCCCCACCATCAAAGCGCAGATAGTAGTAGCGCCCCCTGGCAAACTTCCTGATGGGGTATGCCAGCTTCCTGACACCCCAGTCGTCCAGCCTGAAGCACTCGCCATTGTACGACGAGATGACCTCCTGAACCTTGGCGCCGATGCTTTTGATCTCGTCTTCGCCAAGTTCCGGCTGGAGGATGAAAATGGTTTCATACTTCCTCATGTTGATTCCTCCTCACGGTTTTCAAGCCCCGGTCCTGCCCGGAGCAAGGAGATGTGGCACGGATGCCGTCTTTGAAAGAACAGGTTATGTACAATATTTTTCAGGTGATTGCAACCAATTTATCGTTTTGTCCCTCATCTCGTCCCGGCCAGAGGGGGAATGGGTTATCTTTCCCCATCCTGTTCTCCTCCGTCTCTCTGCGTTTCTGTGGCAGATGTGCGTTTATTTGTTACCGGCGGCGGATGCGGAACTTTTTGACCAACTCCACCGGGTGGTAGGAAAGCTTGGCACTGCGCAACCCCGCATCCCCCAGGTCCTGCTCCCGATTCACAAGTTTGCAGTCCGCGAACAAGAGGCGGCTGTACTCGCGGTTGATGAGCTGGGAGAGCCCTTCCATGAAGGGGTCGGTCTTTTCGAAATGACATACCGTGGTGTCGGCGTTGAGCCGTTCCCCCAGGCTGAAGGCCTTGACCTCCCCGGCAACCGTCACCACAACCCCTTCCAGCCCCAACAGCTCCGCCTTTTCCACCGCCTCGGCTGCGGCCTCGATCTCCAGCCGAAAGGACGGTTCCTCCTCCCCGGTGGCCATGGTCCGCCACACCTCCAGCAGGTTTCGGCACCCCTCCCGGTACCCTTCCGAGAATGGCGCCACGTCGTAATCGTGGCGGACGGCGAAATAGCTAATGCGATTCCTTTTCTTGTGAAACCGGTTGCCCGGCAGGGTCGCCAGTTCCTCCCGCAGGTAGAGGTAATCGAACGCATCCCGGTCCTCTACCGCGACCACCCCTTCCCGCTTCAGGCAACGTTCCGCAAACGCTTCATCGGCACCGTAGAGGCCCAGGCCGTCGCCCCACAGCACTGCAAGCGCCCTCTCCGCATCCTCGTCCAGGGGGGGCATGCAGTAAGGCTCGCCCGAATAGCCGCGCCCCAGCACCACCAGCGAGTCCCCCACCATGGTCAGCCGGTAGTCATGGGCGTTGCGAAACAGGTACAGACCAGCAAAGGTCAACTCGGAGACTCGCGGCTGAAGAACGGAGAATTTCGCGTCCAGCAGGGGTTTGTCGGTAAGATCGAGGGGCCTCGACGCGGGGTAGGACGGAATTTCCATTGAGTTCTCCGGAACTGTTGTAGTAATAAATGGTGAATCATCTTATCAGAAAAGGCACCAGGGAGGAAACAGCCATGGCCATCGCCACCAAAATCGCCGGATTCATCTCACGCTCATCCTGGATTCGCAAGATGTTCGAGGAGGGGGAGGTTCTGCGCAGGGAATACGGTGCCGACAATGTCTACGACTTCACCCTGGGAAACCCGGACGTGGACCCGCCCGAAGCCTTTAATCGCGAGCTGTTGACCCTGGCGCAGCATCCTCTGCCCGGCATGCACAGCTACATGAACAACGCCGGCTACGCCGAGACCCGGGCCGCCGTGGCGGCCAAACTGGCCAGGGATTCCGGGCTGCCGGTGAGCGCGGACCATATAGTCATGACCTGCGGCGCGGGGGGGGCGCTCAACGTGGTGCTCAAGACCATCCTCAACCCCGGGGAAGAGGTGATCATCCTGGCCCCCTATTTCGTGGAGTACAAATTCTACATCGACAACCACGGCGGGGTCCCGGTGGAAGTCTGGACCGACCGCGCCACCTTCCAACTCGACATCGACGCCATTGAAAAGGCGCTCACGCCGAAGACGCGGGCCATCATCATCTGCTCCCCCAACAACCCCACCGGGGTGGTCTACCCGGCGGAAAGCCTGCGCCGGCTCGGCGAGGTTCTGCACAAGGCCCAGCAGAAAACCAGCCACCACATCTACGTCATCTCCGACGAGCCCTATGCCCGCATAGCCTACGACGGCAAACACGTCCCCAACATCTTCCCCCTGGTGGAAAATGCCGTCATCGTCACTTCCCACAGCAAGGACCTGGCCTTGCCGGGGGAAAGGATCGGCTACCTGGCCATCAACCCCGCCATGGCCACGGCCATGCAATTCATGGAGGGCGCCGTCTTCAGCAACCGGGTGCTGGGCTTCGTCAATGCGCCGGCCCTCATGCAGCGCCTGGTGGCCAAGCTGCAGGATGAATCGGTGGACATTGGCCTGTACCAGGCAAAGCGCGATCTCCTGGTCAACGAGCTGACCGCCATGGGCTTCAGGCTGGTCAAGCCGGACGGCGCCTTTTACCTCTTCCCCGCCTCCCCCCTGGCCGACGACGTTGAATTCATCAAGCTGGCCCAGAAGCACCGCATCCTCCTGGTGCCGGGGAGCGGGTTCGGGGCGCCCGGCTTCTTCAGAATCGCCTACTGCGTAGACAAGGGAATGATCGAGCGGAGCCTGCCGGCCTGGCGGGAACTGGCCAAAGAGGTGGGGTTGAAGGGGTAGACAAAGTAGTGCAGGATCACAGCAAGAACGGTTCTCTCACCCGCTCTACTCACGTTCGCTTGTAGGGGCGAACTGCTGTTCGCCCAATCGGGGCGCATGCAATGCGCCCCTACATCGTGTTTTGAATGTTTAATCACCGGACCAATATCTCTGTGCCTCTGTGAGAAACAGCCCTTAATTATCAATCCCGAAAACGCCTCAGCAGATCCCCATAGGCGTCGATGCGGCGGTCGCGCAGGAACGGCCAGATGCGACGCACGGTCTCGCTCCGCGCCAGGTCCAGATCCACCAGCAGGACCTCCTCGTTCTCCCGCGAGGCCTCGGCCAGCAGTTCGCCCTGGGGCCCGGCCGCAAAACTGCTCCCCCAGAATAGTATTCCGGTTTCGGGATGGAGGGCCGACGGCTCGAACCCGACCCGGTTGACGGCCAGAAGCGGCAGGCCGTTGGCTACGGCATGGCCGCGCTGGACCGTGATCCAGGCATCCCGTTGGCGCTCCTTTTCCGCCGCGTCGTCGGCCGGGTCCCAGCCGATGGCGGTGGGGTAGATCAGAAGGTCGGCCCCGGCCAGGGCCATCAGGCGGGCCGCCTCGGGATACCACTGGTCCCAGCAGACCAGGACCCCGAGGGTCCCCACCGAGGTCTTCACCGGGTTGAACCCCAGGTCGCCGGGGGTGAAATAGAACTTTTCGTAAAAACCGGGATCGTCGGGGATGTGCATCTTGCGGTAGACGCCAGCAGTGGAGCCGTCCTTTTCGAACACCACGGCGGTGTTGTGGTACAGCCCCGGGGCCCGGCGCTCGAAGAGGGAGGCCACGACCACCACCCCCAACTCGCCGGCCAGGGCGGCGATGGCGCGGCTGCTTCTGCCGGGGATCGGCTCGGCCATGTCGAACAGGCCCGGATCCTCCACCTGGCAGAAGTACGGGCCGGTGTGCAACTCCTGGAGGACCACCAGGCGGGCCCCATCGGCCGCGGCCTGCCTGATCATGGCGCAGGTCCTGTCCAGGGTCGCGTCCCGGTCGCTCGTGCACACCTGCTGGATCAATGCCGTCCTGAGGGCCGTCATGGCAGCACCCCCTGGGGCAGCTGCATGGTCACGCAGTGGAGCGAGCCGTGCTGTTCCAGGAGCGGCAGGCAGTCGATGCCGATGACTTCCCGGCCGGGAAAGGCCTGGCCGATGCGTTCCATGGCGAGTTTGTCATTTTCCTCGTCCCGGTAGGTGGGCACCAGCACAGCGCCGTTGATCACCAGGAAATTGGCGTAGGTGGCCGGCAGGCGGCGGGCCTCTTCATCGAAACGGGCCTTGGGCCAGGGAAGCGGAACCAAACGGTAGGGGGAACCGTCCGGAGCCCGGAAGGCCTGCAACTCTCCCTCCATCAGCTTGAACGCCTGGTAGTGTTCGTCCCGTTGGTCGTCGCAGGCCGTGTACACGATGGTGTTGTCCGGGCAGATGCGCGCCAAAGTATCGATATGGGAGTCGGTGTCATCCCCGGCCAGAAAACCGTGATTGAGCCACAGCACGCGCCGCGCCCCCAGGAGCGAGGCCAGGGCCTGCTCAACCTCACCCCTGTCCAGTTGGGGGTTGCGATTGGGCGATAGCAGGCATTCGGCGGTGGTCAGGATGGTGCCGAGGCCGTCGCTCTCGATGCTGCCCCCCTCCAGGACCAGGCCCACGGTCTTGAGATTGGGGACCAGGGCGCCCGCCCCCTTGAGCCGCTTGGAGATCAGGTTATCGTGGTTGGCGGCGAACTTGAGCCCCCAGCCGTTGAAGCCGAAGTCCAGGAGCACCGGCTTGTCGTTGAAAATCACCGTAATGGGGCCGAAGTCCCGTGCCCAGGTGTCGTTGGTGGGCATCTCGCAAATAACGACCCGTGCCGGGTCGATGCCGGCGGCGGTCAGGTAGGCGGCGGCAGAGGCGGCGCCGGGCGCCGCCAGCACCACCCGCTCGAAACGGATGATCTGGCGGATAATCTCCACAAAGACCGGACGGACATCGTCCAGCATATAGGCCCAATCGGTACCCTCGTGGGGCCAGGCTAAAAGGACGCCGTCCTGCACCTCCCACTCGGCGGGAAATCTCGGGTTCACGGTCACATCTCCTGTTGCAGCGAGTCTCGCCCCTGCATTCAAGGGCGACAAACAGTATAGTACGCTGAAAGCCCGCCGCGCAAGCCCACTTTTCACCGGCAAACGAAAAACCGCGGCGGGTGTGGAGGCCGGCTGGTCCGAAGCAGACAGGCCGCTGAACCACGGCGCTTCCCACTTTGGGCTTGCCTTCGCGCAGTTCTTGCGTTAAGTAACAGCATCCCGGTTTCAGCCGGCATCACCGCGGGAAACGCGACCCGCGAACAGGGAGTTCATGTGAAGAGCCTGACGTTACAAGCCCCGGCCAAGGTCAACTACCGCCTGGACGTGATCCGCCGCCGCCCCGACGGTTACCACGACCTGCGCATGGTCATGCAGCGGGTCAACCTGTGCGATACCATTACCGTGACCCTCACCGAAACCCCCGGCATCAGCGTAACCTGCGGCAAGAACGGCGTACCCGACGGTCCGGGCAACATCGCCTGGAAGGCGGCCCGCACCATGCTCGACCTGGCGGACCAGGAATTGGGAGCGGCCATCGACATCACCAAGAACATCCCGGTTGCGGCCGGCCTGGGCGGCGGCAGCAGCGACGCCGCCACGGTGCTGATGGCCCTGAACGAATTGCTGGGTTTGGGGCTCCCGGACAAACGCCTGATGGAGATCGGCGTCACCCTGGGGGCTGATGTGCCTTTCTTCGTCTTTCAGAAGGCCGCCCTGGCAGAGGGGATCGGCGAGCAACTCACCCCCATGCCGGCCATGCCCGCTGCATGGGTGTTGCTGGTCAATCCCGGCGTGCACGTCTCCACGGCCTGGGTGTACCGAAGTTTACAGTTGACAAACCGGGATGGTCTGGCTAAACTCCCCGAGCTTTTCCGGAGTGTCGAGGATATTTGTTCGATATTTTCGAATGATCTGGAATCGGTGACCATCCCCGCTTTTCCCGTTATCGCCGAGATCAAGGAAACCATGCTCCGCGAAGGCGCGGCAGGGGCCATGATGTCCGGCAGCGGTCCGACCGTTTTCGGCCTCTTCCGGGATCGGGAAAACGCCGAACGGGCCCGCACCGTTCTGACCGACGGCACCGGCTGGTTCGCAGCTGCCGTCGAGACCATCTGATACGATCCTTCTTTCTTGCTTTTGTTGGGGCATCGCCAAGCGGTAAGGCACCGGATTTTGATTCCGGCATTCCCAGGTTCGATCCCTGGTGCCCCAGCCACCATTCAAGCGGCTTTGCAGAGATGCAGAGCCGCTTTTTTCGTGAAAAACACCGGCATGAAAGACGTTGCGGCTCCGTGAGGTAATACCCCTTTTCCGCAAAAAGGTTTATGATGTATTCAATGCAGCACAGCGAATATCACGTTCCCGAAAGGGGGATTAGACCATGACAGGCAAAAGCGCCAAAATATGCGCCGTTGTCGAGAGTCGGCAGCGTGCCAAGTTAAGCAGCGAACCTGAGTTCTATTGCTCCAGGTGCGGGGTAAAAAGCCACAGCAGTTCCAGCGTCTGCGACCCGGTGCCGCTCGAACCTGACCACTGAATCCCTGAATGACCGTCAGACAGGGAATACCGTCACAGCAAAAGGCATTTTCATCAAGAGATGAAAGTGCCTTTTCACTTTAAGACCCTCTCCGTACGAAACGCCGCCGCACTTTCCTCATTTCCGCCACACTTCTTCCTCATTTTAAACCGATAGAGAAACAGATCGGGCACGGTGCGCCATTGATGCGCCCTGCCCTGCCGACAATGCAACAAGGTGCAGAGAAACATACGTGGAGGATTTATGACATCGCTCATCGATTCAAGCAGCCTCAGCCCGATCTTTTCCGCCATGACGGATACGGCAAACCAGCAGGCGGTGTCCAATACCGCCCTGAACAACGGCTTGACCTTCCTGCAGAACGGCAAGTACCAGCAGGCGGTCAACGCCTTCAGGATGTCCATCTCGTACAACGCCGACAACGGCACCGGAAACAACAAGACCGCCTACAACTATCTGGCCCAGGCCTATGAGGGGCTCGGCAATGACAAACAGGCCATCGCCGCCTACCAGCAATCGCTCAAACTGGATAACACCCAGGATACCATTCACGTGGCCCTGGCCAACATCTACATTCAGGACAATCAAAACGATGCGGCGACAAAGGAACTGAAAGCGGCCATGAAGGCCAATTCCTCCAATTACGTCGCCCCGTATACCCTCGGACAACTCCTCGTCAAGGAGAATCAGCCGACGCAGGCGGAAAGCTACTTCAGAACGACCATCAAGCTCGATCCCAATGACGGAAACGCCTACTACGGCCTGGGCCTCTGCCTTGACCAGCAGGGCAAGGCAAGCGATGCCATCCCGGTGCTGCAAAAGGCCGTTTCACTCAATCCGAGTTCCGCTGCAGCTATCTACGAGCTCGGCAACGCCTACTACAAGAACGACCAGAAGGACCAGGCGACATCCCAGATCACGGCGCTGCAAAACCTGAATACCACCGAAGCCGACACCTATGCAACCAACCTCACGAACATGATCAGCCAGCCCAAGATCACCACCATCGACACGACGAAGAGCACGTTCAACACCACCCTCGGTGCGGTGCCGCTCCTGGCCCTCGACACGGACCTGGTCCAGCCCGATGCATCGAAGGAGGTCTCGGTGACCTTCCTGTTCGATTCGGAGATGGACGCCGGGTCGGTTATGGACATCAACAACTGGAGCATCACCAAGGCGCAGGGGGCAACCATCAACAAGGATACCGGGCTGTACGACAACGGCGCCTACCGCTCCACCGACACCGCAGTATCGCCGCTTCCTTCCAGGGTCATGTACGATGCGACCACCCAAGAGGCGACGATCTACTTTTCACTCAGACAGAACAGTTTCTCGACAGGAACCATCGACACATCCAGGATCGTCTTCACCTTCAACGGGAAGGACACAAGCGGCAAGACAATGGATTCCAGCGCCAACCAGATCGACGGCTTTGCGGGCACTGCCTTCTGACCGGTCGTTTATGTTCGACTCCGGTGCCGTTCCCCCATCATCACGCTGCGTCGGCGGCAGCCCTGATGCACCACATCCCCCTGATTTCTAAAACAGATGGTGAAGGGAAAACCGGCGTAATCCCGCATTCCGCCGGTTTTCCTTTACAAAATGCGGGATAATGCGTCAACGGCCCACGTTTCCTCATTTGAGCCACAATTCTTCCATATTTAAACCCGATAGATAATCCAAACACCACGTGAGCACTACCGAAGTCCCCCGCCTTTGCGAAAGCGGATGCGGGGAAGCGTTCATGCTTGTGTCGTTTCAGGTGTCCATGCTTATGAAAGGAGGTGAAGTGCGGTAGCCAGGTCGTCATAACGCAGGCAAACAAGAAACGGCAACACACTACTTACATCTGTAACGTGCGGTAAGAAGTACCGCAGACACCCCAGAAAGGAGAAACACCATGGCAATCAATGATATCTCTCTCACCAGCGGCATGCGCAACAACCTGTTGTCACTCCAGAACACCACCACCCTGATCAACAGGACCCAGACCCGTCTGTCCACCGGCAAGTCGGTCAACACCGCCCTCGACAACCCGACCAACTTCTTTGCCGCCCAGACCGCGACGGCCCGCGCCACCGACCTGTCCAACCGCAAGGACGGCATGAGCGAGGCCGTGCAGATGGTTTCCGCCGCCAACTCGGGCATCACCGGCATCACGTCGCTGATCGAGTCCGCCCAGGGTGTGGCCTCGGCCGCCTTGGCCACCACCAGTGCCACCGACCGCAACAATTACGCCGCCACCTTCAACACCCTGATGACCCAGATCACCCAGCTGGCCAGCGATTCCGGCTACCGCGGCACCAACTTCCTCAACAGCCAGAACCAGACTGTCGAGTTCGCTCCCGCGACCGGCGGCGCCACGTTGCAGATCAAGGGCTTCGACGGCACGGCAACCGGACTGGGCCTGAGCACCGCATCGGCCAACCTCGGCGGCACCGCCGTTGCCGGACAGCTCGACTGGACCGACAGCACCTCCGTCACAATGAGCGACGGCACTACCACCACCCAGGGCACCATCGACATCCAGTCTTCGGCCTCCCAGCTCGAAGGCGCGCTCAACACCCTGCGCACCCAGTCTTCCACACTGTCCGCCAACCTGAGCGTCGTCACCACCCGCCAGACCTTCACCGACAACATGGTCACCACGCTCCAGACTGGTGCCGACAACCTGACCCTAGCCGACACCAACGAGGAAGGCGCCAACCTGCTGATGTTGCAGACCCGCCAGAGCCTGGGCATCACCTCCCTGAGCCTCGCTTCCCAGGCTGCTCAGGCAGTTCTGAAACTGTTCTAGACAAAAAACATTTGATAAACAAATGGAGGGGAGAGAATCTCCCCTCCATCCCCAGTCTGTTCAACCCGACGACAGCGAACAGGGCGGTCTCATGTCACTGAAACTCCATCTCAAGCCATACGAAAAGATCATCCTGGGCGGAGCCGTCATCAAATGCGGAAGCAACCCCGTCAACTTCATCGTAGAGAACAATAGCGTTGCCATCCTGCGCCAGAAAGACATCATGACGGAAGCCGGTGCCACCACTCCGGCGAGACGGATCTATTTTGTGCTGCAACTCATGTACATCGATAATGACCCGGGCAGTCAGAAGTACCTGGAGCTGTTTGAGGGGCTGGAACGGGAGATGGCCGCGGCAGCCCCGAGCAGCCGGCGCTATTTTGTCGATATCAGGGAGTGCTTTGCGTCAGGCAGGCTGTATCAGGCGCTGAAGGTCGCCCAGGATTTGATTGGTTATGAGGAACAGCTCATGACACGGGCGGGCACAAGGTCGCCCATCCGCCAGCCGGCAGCGGGCGCGCTACCCCCGGCAGATTCCCTCTGATGTTTCTCCGGGAGACACCGCCGTGGCCTCCGAATGACGACGAGAACGGCATCATCCCCTCACCGCCGCACCTTTATCTGCCTATAGGTAGTCCAAAAGGGACAGGGAAGAGATCTTGGCCGTCGCAGCCAATGCCGCTTCATACGCGGTCTGCTGCTGGCTCAATTCGACGCCGACCATCGTCAGGTCAACGTTCTGAATATCACTGACAACATTCTCCAGTGTGGTCTTGTTATTGGTGTTCATCGTGGACATGGTATCGAGTCGCTTCATTCGGGCGGCGACATCGATCTGGGCGTTGTTTATCTGGGTGGCCCCGGCTTCCAGATCCTTTGCCCCTTGCTGTAACGCCGTGGCATCGCTCGTGGTGGTGCTGTCCCCCACTGCACTGATCAAGTTGTCGAGCGTTTTCAGGATATCCGTCGAGCCGTAGCTGGGATTTGAACCGCTGCCTTTCAGGAGGCGGTCGCCGGTTATGTTGACCGTTTGGTACGAGTTTTCAGCTATCTCCACCTTGGACTGGTTGCTGTCGCCGCTATACGAATTGCTCGTGGAACTGAACGGGGCCGTGGCGCTGCTGGTGCCGCCGAACACATAGGTATCGCCCGACTGGGTATTGGCATAATCGATAAGCTGCTGTTTCAGGGAAACCAGCTGATCGTGCGCGCTCTGACGGTCCGATGCGCTGTCGCTCCCATTCGAAATGGAATCGACAAGCGATTTGGCTTGCGTAATGGTGTCCGAGATCCCGGTCAGGGCATTGTTTGTGGCGTCCAGAGAGGTCGTAGCCTTGGTGATGTTGGTGGAATACTGGTTGATCGCATTGAGTGCATCACTGATATTCAGCAGGGTGCTCGTCGCTGTGGGGTCATCGCTCGGCCGATTGATATTCTGATCCGATGTGGTCAATTCAGTTAGCCTGTTAAGGGTCGTCTGCCCCTTTTGCAGGTTGTAGATGGCGTTGAGAGCCGCTGTGTTAGATGAAATTCTCATATCGTATATATCCTTTTCAGATCAGCTTATGAGCCCCAGGACCGTATCCATCATATCGGTCACCGTCGTAATCAGCTTGGCCGAAGCCTGGTACGATTGCTGGTATTTCGTGAGATTGACCAGCTCTTCGTCCAGGGAGACACCCGAGTTGGATTCGCGGAGCGTGCTCAACTGGTTGCTGTAGGCCTCGTCCTGGGTGACGTTGTTTTTGCTCGTCTGGCCATCCTGGCCCACCTGGGTAACCAGACTGGTATAGTAGCCGCTGAAGGTCGATCCCGACATGGCGGTGGTATCGTTCGCCAGGTCTGCAATGGTCAGGGCATTGCTGCCGTCGCCCGTACTGGAGGCGCTCGATGACGCCGCGATCTGGCTGGTACCGGTAATGGCCGAATTGACCGCTATCGTCGCGGCATTCGTCGCCGGGCTGAACAGGGCGATTCCGGCCGTGCCGGTCAAATCATACCCGGCCTGTTGCTGCGCATTGACCTTCGTGGCTATGGTCGTTGCCAGCGTATCGAGCTGGCTCTGGTAGCCCGGAATGATGGTGTCGCGCAATTCCACGGTCGCGCCGAGCGTTCCCGACGTCGGAGTGACCGTTGTAGCGGCCGTCCCCCCGGCGGCGGTCAGGTTGACATCGTAGAGCCCAGTCGTGGCGTTTGTCGTCAGCGAGAATGAGCCGGCTTGCGACCCGGTGACCAGGGCCGCGCCGCTGTCGGCATACTGGACATCCGTGGTGCCGTCGCTGTTTTCCGTATAGGTGATGCCGATCTGCTGCGCAAGGTCCTGTATCTTCTGGTCGCGTTGGTCCTTGAGTTCGTTGGCGTCGCCGCCCGACTGTCCGATCACCTTGATCTGACTGTTGAGCTGGGCAATGCTTGTCAGGTTCTGGTTGATGCTGTCCGTTAACGTGACCAGTGACGAGTTCTGGGATGTGACGGCGTTCGAGAGGGTCGTGCTGACGGAATTGAAATTATCCGCCAGGTTTTGGGCGGCGGTCAGCACCGCCTGTCGTTCGGCCGTGCCGGCCGGGTTGCTGGTCAGGTCCTGCCAGGAATTGAAAAAATCGCTGATTGCCGTCCCCAGTCCGTCGGTGGAAACCTCGTTGAACGACGGTTCGATCTCCTGGAGCACGGTGGATTTGGTGGTGTCATACCCCTGGCCGGTCTGGGCGTTTGCAAGCTCCTTTTGCAGGACCGCGTCGTACGAGCGCTGCACGGAGACGACACTCACGCCGTTTCCCAGGGATAAGCCGCCGGAGGATGTGGACTGGGGCGCTGTTTCGAGCACCGCTGTCTGGCGGGAATAGCCGGTGGTATTGACATTGGAGATATTCTCGCCGGTCACGCTGATGGCGGTTTGGTAGGCGCTGAGGCCGCTCGCTCCTATTTGCAGTACCGAATTAAGGCTCATATCATGCCTCCCGATTGATCATGACTGATACGGACGATCTCCGCACATAGCCGCCAGAAGCCCCATATACGCTCGATCGATTGACCACGCTGCCCAGGAACCCGAGGGTCATGCCCGCTGTCTGGGCGAAGCGCGCCGAAATAGCACCGTTCACGGCGGCTGCTTCCCGCACGCGCCGCGCCGCATCCGCAAGCCTGCGGCGCAGTCCCGGGAAATCCCCCTTCTTGACAAGGGCAGCGGCAACCGCGCCGAGTGTGGCGCCCGGTGCAAGCCCCAGTTCCGACGCAATCGTAGAGATCATCCGGCGGAGAGAGCTGTTCTGTTCTTCGATACGCCCGGCAAGTTCCTCTTTCCGTTGATTCAACTCCGCCATGACCGCAAGGTTCATCTTCGCCAGTTCGCCGGTTTCCCGTTCAAGGAGCGCGTGCAACTCTTCGAAGAGCTGAAGCAGGTTCACGAGGGTTTCTTCAAGCCGTTTCACATCCATGATTGTGCGTCCCCTCCACGCCGGAATCTATTTACTGCCGGGGCGGCGCTATTACCGGCAGCGCGGGTGGAGCCGTTCAGGCGCCGAAACAGGACGCAGGACAGGCGGGGCTGGATACGGCTGTCGGTATCAGGGAGAGGGTAACGGCAAAATGTGGAGGAAATGCGAAGGAATTGGGGAAACGAGGGCGGCAGGGAGTGCGACGCCGCCCCGTATCAGGCGCTCTACGGTTTTTTGTCCGCGTTCACGTGAAGCTGGCAATGGAGGCATTTGCGCAAATACAGCAGGGTCATGCCATTGACATGAAAAAAGTTTCCACAGCGTGGGCAGACGGCAACGGCCGACCAGAACATGGTGACGATGAGGATGACGACCCAGATGCCGATGGCGGTACCCATCGTGCGATAGGTCGGCGAGACGGAGTGGATTGCCCACATGGCCGGCACGTAGACGGCAACCGTTGCGAAAAAAAACCGGCGCCGCTTGCGAATCGCGGCAAGCCCTGGACCGAATGTGGATACGTCGGAGGTCTGATTGTCAACCATATGCTAGGTCCCCTTGCCTGCCGGAGGGTGGGAAGATGAAAGTACAAAGGCCGTTTTCTGGCGAAAACGGCCTTTGCGGGGTATGGCGCCCGGCCATTATGGCCCCGGGAAAGGCCATCCGGTTATTCCGGGTTATTTCTTCTTGGCCTTTTTCGGAGCCGCTTTCTTGGGGGCCGCAGCCTTTTTGGGGGCGGCTTTCTTCGGTGCAGCAGCCTTAAGATCTTTCAAGGGTTTGCCTGCGGAGAACTTGCCAACGGTCTTGGCTGGAATCTTGAGAGCCTTTCCGGTCTGGGGATTCCTGCCGGTACGAGCCTTTCGCGTGACCGCACTGAAGGTAC